>RCNG010000157.1_pt1 | contig 27871 bp, 29 predicted proteins | sample 2041371 | NCBI WGS metagenome assembly RCNG01 (sample SAMN09708227, study PRJNA481090) | Marine sediment metagenome, whole genome shotgun sequencing project. | biome: marine sediment; feature: ocean; material: sediment; isolation source: Sewage treatment plant 1 marine sediment (STP1) ... | reverse complement strand
CCATTTTATATGACTCCGGGCATGGAGGTGGTAACATGACCAGGCTTAGACGCTTTAGGGTGTTTACTGCTTTTTCCTGATCCTGAAGTTGTGCCGCCCTGAGGTGACAGGTCAATTTCAGAGAGGATTTCCACCTGCACTTCTTCAGGGATGCCATCCAGTGTCATATAAAATGGGCGGCTTTCCTGGCTCGGGTGGCCGGTACCGGTTACTTTGATATGATATTCTTCGCCGTGCAGGGTGATTAAAAATTCTGTGGGCGCATTGTTGCGTACCACTTCTTTTTCACCAAAGGGTTCCAGATGTTCAGGTGTCAGTGTATTTGCGGCACGCTGTTCGAGAAAATCCTTGCCGATATCCGGGAACATGGCATAAGTAATCACATCTTCGCTGGATTTGGCCAGTACACCAATTTCAGATTTTAGTCGGGCAAGCTCAGGTTTGAGCAAATCAGCCGGGCGACAATCAATAACATCTTCATTGCCAATGGCCAATTGCTGAATTTTTTTGTTTATTTTACCAGGTGCTTTGCCGTATTTTCCCTGCAAATACAATTTAACTTCATTGGTGATGGTTTTATAGCGTTCACCGGTCAAAACATTGAGTACAGCCTGAGTGCCGACGATTTGTGACGTTGGTGTAACCAGTGGAGGATAACCCAGTTCGGCACGAACTTTGGGAATTTCATCCAGTACATCATTCATACGGGTGAGTTCACCTTGATCCTTTAGCTGGTTGGATAGATTGGAAATCATCCCGCCAGGTACCTGATTAACCTGTACCCGGGTATCCAATCCGGTAAATTCACTTTCAAACTGATGATATTTTTTCCGCACCTGATAGAAATACATGCCTATTTCCTGCAGAGCGGGTAAATCCAGCTTGGTGTCATATGGGGTATGGTGCAGTGCAGCAACCATGCTCTCGGTTGTCGGGTGACTGGTGCCTTCAGCAAAAGATGAAATTGCCGTATCAATTCCGCTGCAACCTGCTTCAAGTGCTTTTAATTGACACATTGATGCCAGTCCGGCGGTGGCATGTGAATGAATATGTACTGGTATTTCCAGTGCATCAACCAGTGCCTTGACCAGTTCTGAAGTGTTATAAGGAGTTAGCAGGCCGGCCATATCTTTAATAACAATGGAATCACAACCCATTTTTTGCATCTGTTTCGCCATTTTGACAAAAATTGTATTATTATGCACCGGACTGGTGGTGTAAGAAATAGCCCCCTGGGCGTGCTTGCCATTTTTTTTCACTGCATTGATAGAAGATTTAAGATTGCGAATATCATTCATTGCATCAAACACACGGAACACATCAATGCCGTTTTGAGCCGATAATTTCACAAATTTCTTGACCACATCATCCGAATAATGGCGGTAGCCGAGAAGGTTTTGTCCTCTGAGTAACATCTGTAAAGGAGTATTGGGAAGCGCCTGTTTCAATAGAGTCAGGCGCTCCCAGGGATCTTCTTTAAGAAAACGAATACAGCTGTCAAAGGTTGCGCCGCCCCAGACCTCAAGTGACCAGAAACCAATTTTATCGAGCTTGTCACAAATCGGCAGCATGTCTTCGGTGCGCATGCGGGTGGCAATAAGCGATTGATGCCCATCCCTTAATACCGTTTCAGTGACTCGTGTTTTTGTCATTGTGTTGTCCTGTAATTAAACTTTTTAAGAACAAAGATAAAGTAAATATTGTTTTATAACAATAAGATATTGTTAATACTTGCAGTTTATTCTACATTCCCTGGTGTGCTGCAATGGCAGCGGCAAATGCTATAGCCAAATGCTGTTTTGAGCATTTAACGGAGTAATTGATTAATTCCGGGTGCTCTTCAACAAAACTGGTGTCAAATCTGCCGCTGATAAAATCCTCTGAATTTAATATGGCATATTGATAGGGAATGGTGGTTTTTACACCGTATACACCCATATCTTTCAGTGCTCTTTTGGAACGTTGTATGACCTCATCCCATTGTAAAGCCCAGACAATCAGTTTGGCACACATAGAATCATAATAAGGCGGAATAATATATCCGGTGTAGATGGCAGCATCGATACGGACACCAGGGCCTCCTGGGGAAAGGTAGCGGGTAATGCGACCATAACTGGGCAAAAAATCATTCTTGGGATCTTCGGCATTAATGCGAAACTCCATTGCATAGCCCCGAATTTGTACCTCTTCCTGTCGGAAACGTAAGTGATGCCCGCTGGCAATACGAAACTGTTCCTGAACGATGTCAATACCGGTAATCTGCTCAGTTATCGTGTGTTCGACCTGCAGACGGGTGTTGACTTCCATAAAATAGAATTTATCATCTGTGTCCATGAGAAATTCAACCGTCCCGGCATTGGTATAGCCCGCGGCTTTGGCTGCTTTGACCGCCAGATTGCCAATATAATTACGTTGTTCGTCATTGAGTTGCGGCGAAGGAGCAATTTCAATTAGTTTTTGATGACGGCGTTGTATGGAACAGTCACGTTCAAACAAATGGATGGTATTACCGTGCTCATCAGCCAGAATTTGTACTTCGATGTGCTTTGGATTGACAACACATTTTTCCATAAACACGTCAGCAGAGCCAAAGGCTTTGCTGGCTTCCGAAATCACTCTGGGAAAATTATTTTTTAATTCCGTTTTGTTATTACATAACCGAATGCCCCGTCCGCCGCCGCCGGAAGTGGCTTTAAGCATAACCGGGTAACCGATGCCCTGTGCGACTTCCAGAGCTTCATTGATATCAGCCAGATTGCCAGCGCTGCCTGGCGTCACCGGTACTCCTGCTTCAATCATGGTTTTTCTTGCCTGGGTTTTATTGCCCAGCTTCTCGATGACATCGGAATGAGGACCGATAAATTTGATATTTCGGCGTTCACAAATTCGGGCAAACAGGGGATTCTCAGATAAAAAACCATAGCCCGGGTGAATGGCATCGCAACCGGATGCCAGAGCAACATTGACCAGTCGGTGAGCATTGAGGTAGCCGCCCACGGGATCGGGACCCAGGCAATAGGCTTCATCGGCTTTTTTTACATGCAGCGCGTTGCGGTCCGCTTCTGCATAAACCGCCACAGAAGTGATGCCCATTTCAGCACAGGCTCGAACCAGTCGAACTGCAATTTCACCTCGATTAGCAATGAGTATTTTTTTTATCACAGATAATCCTTAGTTTTGTATCTTCAGGAATTTTATCAATAGCATACATTAACATGAGTATCTATTAAAATTAAGTCTTATAGGAACAAGTTGCTAATAAAAAGCTGATTTAGTCAACTTAAAGGCTATTTTAGAAGCAAAGTTTTTGACTTAAACATTTAAAAACTTTAAAATAGGGGATTAATTTTGAGTGAAACGGCATGGCGGAGCGTATCCCGAAAAGAATCGATCATTATCGATATACTGATAAGGGTATCCTCCTCGAAGGTGTAATATCGCAGCAGGAGTCCGGCAAAGACCTGCCAAGATTTATGACAGCCATAGTAAGGCATGCAGGTGATGTTGAATACCGTTTAAAGTTTGATATTGATGCTTTTTCCAATCGAATTGTCAGTGGTTTTGTCAAAACGCCGGTTATTCTTCAATGTCAGCGCTGCATGAGTGATTTGGCAGTGGATTTAGAGTGTAATATTTCTCTCGCTTTTGTGCATAACGATTTTGAAGCAAAAAACGCAGAAGACTCAGACTATGAGGCTTTCTGGCTGGGACAGAAAGAGTTTCTGGATCCAAGAGCCATGATTGAAGATGAGTTACTGCTGGCATTGCCGCATATTTCGTTGCACCCTGTCATGAAAGCTGGTGAACCTGGATTTCAGACAAGTTGTCAGATTCACAGTGAATATTTAGCAAGTGACACCACTACTGAAAAAAGTGATTTGTATTCAGATGCATCAGTTCAGAGTACTTATAATAAAGATTCCGATGCACTAGTAAACGGGCATAAGGATGAGAATAATCCCTTTGCGGTTTTGAAAGAGTTAAAACAGTTAAAAAAATAGTTTTTTAATGTTAATTTTGGTTAAAAGTTTAGTTAAACGAGTAGGAAGGAAAATTAAATGGCAGTTCAGAAAAACAAAGTTACACCATCTCGTCGTGGTATGCGTCGTTCTCATGACGCGTTAAGTGAACCAACTTTATCTATCGATCCTACTAGCGGCGAAACTCATCGTCGTCATCATGTCACTGCTGATGGTTACTATAAAGGTCGCAAGGTCATAAACAAGTAAGTCAATATACATTCTTGATTTCTTGAATTGAACCAAAGCCTCAGAATTTTTTCTGAGGCTTTGTTTTTTGACTGGCAGCCTGCCTGAGTATAGAAACCTAAAGCAGTTTCCAAACATTTATTCAGCGTTTAACTTCCTCCTATATTAGAAGGGGTGAGGGTATTTAGGTTGTTGATTTTAAATCACCTATCTTAAGCAAGCACAAAACTCCTAAAGGCACTAAAGCGAGGGAAAGACACTTTGAGTCAGATTTTGTTTTACGTAAAAAATGATAAATAAATTACACAAAAGCACAATAGCAATTGATGCCATGGGTGGTGATATTGGTCTGGATGTCACCGTACCGGCAGCTGTTAATATACTCAAGGAGTATAACCAGCTGAAAATTATTTTAGTGGGCGATCAGGATGCTATTGAAAAAAAGCTTGAGAAATGTCCAGTCTCTGTTTGTCAGCAAATCAAAGTCCAGCACGCATCACAAGTTGTAGGCATGGATGAAAAGCCGGCATCAGCTCTGCGTGGTAAAAAAGATTCCTCCATGCGAGTGGCCATTAATCTGGTTAAATCCAAAGAGGCTGATGCCTGCGTCAGTGCCGGTAATACCGGCGCACTAATGGCGACTGCACGCTTTGTTTTAAAAACACTTCCGGGTATTGACAGACCTGCTATTTGCTCTGCACTTCCCACTCAAACAGGGCATACTCATATGCTGGATCTGGGAGCCAATATTGATTTATCTGCAGAACATTTATTTGAGTTTGCGGTTATGGGATCGGTATTAACCAGTGCTATTGATGATATTGAAAAGCCAAGCATTGGTTTACTTAATATTGGTCAGGAAGAAATGAAAGGCAATGAACAGGTTCAGCAGGCGGCTCATCTGATTTCCAATAGCAAACTTAATTATCACGGCTTTATTGAAGGCGATGATATTTATAAAGGGGTTGTTGATGTGGTTGTCGCTGATGGTTTTGTGGGCAATATATCCTTAAAAACCTCGGAAGGGGTGGCAAAAATGATCGTTTATTATATTAAACGTGAGTTTAACCGGAACTGGCTGACTAAGCTGGCCGGACTTATTGCCATGCCTGTCTTAAATACTTTTAAAAGTAAAGTTGATCCCAGAAAATATAATGGAGCAAGCTTGTTAGGGCTCAAGGGTATAGTGGTGAAAAGTCATGGCGGCGCCGATGTTTTTTCATTCAGTAATGCTATTAAAGTCTCGATGATTGAAGTTGACAACAAAGTGCCACAGCGGATCAGTAAAGTATTGGAAGAGACACTGGTTGATAAACAAATCGCATAAAGGCGCTAAACTTATCAAGAACGAATTATTTGTGTGCTACAATTCGTTTTTTCTGTAAAGAGGGCGGGTCTGCATAGATGTATTCACGAATCATGGCTACTGGCAGTTATTTGCCAGAAAAAATATTGACCAATTCCGATCTGGAAAAAATGGTTGATACTACCGATCAATGGATCACGGAAAGAACCGGTATTAAACAGCGCCATATTGCGGCGGATGATCAAACCACCTGTGATCTGGCTGAATTTGCAGCTATAAATGCCATTGAAGCAGCAAAGATTGATACCCAGTCAATCGATCTTATTATTGTGGCAACGACTACAGCGGATCGTATATTCCCCAGCACTGCCTGCCTGTTACAACAACGCCTTGGTATTCATGGTTGTCCGGCATTCGACGTGCAGGCCGTCTGCACCGGTTTTATTTATGCCCTGGATATTGCCGATAAATACATAAAAACCGGTGCGGCTAAGCGTGCTCTGGTGGTTGGTTCAGAAACCCTGTCACGAATTGTTGACTGGACTGAGCGGACTACCTGTGTTCTGTTTGCCGATGGTGCGGGCGCGGTTATTCTTGAAGCCAGTAAAGAGCCGGGATTTCTGTCCACTCATATTCATGCCGATGGGCGCTTTGCTGAATTACTGACAACTAATGGTGGTATTTCAGAAAGAAATCCGGATGGCCTGGGCGAAGTTCATATTGAAATGAAAGGCAATGAAGTCTTTAAAGTTGCAGTCAACACTCTGGGGCGTATCGTAGACGAAACTCTGGAAGCCAATCAAATGCAGAAATCTGATATTGATTGGCTGGTACCTCATCAGGCTAATATCCGAATAATCAATGCCACGGCGAAAAAATTAAAAATATCAACTGATCAGGTAGTGACGACGGTGCATAAGCATGGCAATACGTCTGCCGCTTCAGTACCTCTGGCGCTTGATACGGCGGTAAGGGATGGTCGAATAAAACGCGGTGAAACCTTGCTCCTGGAAGCCTTTGGTGGTGGTTTTACCTGGGGGGCTGCCCTTTTAAAATATTAAGAGCTAAAATACTAAGAATTAAAAACAAAGAGCTTAATCACTGATAGCTTCAATTGAAAAGGAAAAAGTCATGTCTATAGCCTTTATTTTTCCAGGCCAGGGTTCTCAGTCGGTCGGTATGCTGGGAAGCATCCTTGATGAAAATCCGAAATATGGGGAAATTGTCACTTCGACATTTAAACAAGCCAGTGATGCCCTGGGATTTGATTTATGGGAACTCACCCAGAATGGTCCGGAAGCAGAACTTAACAAAACCCGTAATACCCAACCCGCTATGCTGGCAGCAGGCTACGCGCTCTGGCTCATCTGGAAGAGTAAAGAAGGTTCTGTACCTGCAGTATTAGCCGGGCACAGTCTGGGTGAATATACCGCCCTGGTTTGTTCTGAAACACTGGATTTTTCGGATGCAATTTGTCTGGTTTCACATCGAGGCAGGTATATGCAGGAAGCGATACAGGATGGTGACGGAGCTATGGCTGCTATCCTGGGACTGGAAAATGATGCAGTGATCAAGGTCTGTGAAGAGACTGCTGCGGCTATGGATGGCAGAGTGGTTTCTGCTGTGAATTTTAATGCCCCTGGACAGGTGGTGATAGCAGGTCATAGTGACGCCGTTGAAAAGGCCATTGAAGGGGCAAATAATGCAGGCGCAAAAAAAGCGGTCAAACTTGCCGTCAGTGTTCCTTCACATTGCTCTCTGATGGAAAGCGCAGCGCAAAAACTAGCGACGAAACTGCAAACTGTTAATATGGATCGCCCTGTAATACCGGTTATCAATAACGTGCATGTCACCATTGAAAATGATGTGGAACTGATCCGTGACGCTCTGGTGAAGCAACTCTCCCGTCCGGTCAGATGGGAAGAAACGATTAATAAAATGGTTGCTGAAGGAAGCGATCACATCGTTGAATGTGGTCCGGGCAAGGTATTAACCGGTTTGAATCGCCGGATTAATCGCCGTATGCCGGCACATCCGGTTTTTGATGCAGCAACACTCGATAAAGTCTTTGAGGAATTATCTTAATGTCTATGGAAAATGAAGTTGCACTGGTGAGTGGCGCAAGCAGGGGGATAGGTCAGGCTATTGCACTGAGTCTGGGGCGTAAGGGTGCTACAGTTATTGGTACTGCTACTTCTGAAAAAGGTGCAGAAAATATTTCTAGCTATTTGCAGGAAAATAATATTAAAGGCCAGGGTATGATGCTCAATGTCATAGAGCAGGCCAGTATTGATCAGGTTCTGGAAGCGATGAAGGAAAACTATGGCATGCCCTCCATTTTGGTAAATAATGCGGGAATTACTCGTGATAATCTGATGATGAGAATGAAAGATGACGAGTGGGATTCTATTATCCAGACCAATCTGACTTCAATTTTTAAATTATCCAAAGCTTGTTTGCGTGCCATGATGAAAGCCAGAAAAGGCCGGATTATATCAATTGCATCAGTTGTTGGTTTAACCGGTAATCCGGGGCAGGTAAATTATGCTGCGGCCAAAGCGGGAATTTTCGGTTTTAGCAAATCGCTGGCCAGGGAAGTGGGGTCTCGAGGCATTACTGTAAATTCCGTGGCCCCCGGATTTATTGATACGGATATGACCAGGGCGTTGCCTGATGAGACTAAAGACGCATTACTCAGTCAAATTCCTCTAAATCGACTGGGCCAGGCAGAAGAAATTGCTGCAGCGGTTACATTTCTAGCGTCGGAAGAGGCCAGTTACATTACTGGAGAAACCATTAATGTAAATGGTGGTATGTATATGCCCTAGTAGTCTAATTAATAGCTTTAAAATGTACGGTAAATCATTAATTCCAATAATTAATTGACAAAATTAGAAAGTTTTTACTATCTATACTAGTATATCGGGTTATATTTCACTAAAATAGCGGCACATGAATAAACACACTTAAAGCTCAAGACTTTTTGGAGCAATCGGTTTGGATTGTTTTTTAGGGGAAGTGTTGCGAATAGTTTATGCTAATGGTTGCAAAAGAATTACGGAGATTATGAAAAATGAGTAGTGTTGAAGAAAGAGTTGCTAAAATTGTTGTTGAACAATTAGGCGTGAAAGAAGATGAAGTGAAATCTGAATCTTCTTTTGTTGATGATCTGGGTGCAGATTCTCTCGATACTGTTGAACTGGTTATGGCATTAGAAGAAGAATTTGGTACTGAAATACCAGATGAAGAAGCAGAAAAAATCACTACAGTTCAGCTGGCAATTGATTATATCAACGCAAATGCCGAAGGCTGATAGCAGTTATAACAATGCTATAAAATAGTAGCTTAGGCAATACCAGAACTATCTTCTTAAAGCCGCTTTTAACAATGCTTTTTTCATTTGCATTGATTAAACACGGCTTTACTTTTTCTTGCCTTTCAGTTTGTTCAGGGCTAATTATAGTATTGTAAAGAGTTCAGAGCTGTTGATAGCCTGCTTTAAATTTACACGCATAATTATTGTTTGCCTTGTTGTTGTATTGTTGTACCTTTTTATTTCTGGAGGAAGTCTTGACTAAGAGACGAGTTGTGATTACCGGGTTGGGTATGGTTAGCCCAGTTGGATTAACTGTATCTGAATCGTGGGAAAATATCCTGGCAGGTAAAAGCGGTATTGCCCCCCTTGAAAATTTTGATACCTCTGCTTTTAGCGTTAAATTTGGCGGTTCTGTCAAAGGCTTTGATGTCAATCAGTATTTATCGCCAAAAGATGCCAAAAAGATGGATCAGTTTATTCACTATGGTATGGCGGCCGGTGCACAGGCTATTGAAGACTCCGGCCTGGAAATCACCGATGAAAACTCCTGGCGTATTGGTGTGTCTATTGGTTCTGGTATTGGCGGGATAACCGGAATAGAAAAAGGTTTTAATAGTTTTCTAAACGGTGGACCGCGTAAGGTTTCGCCTTTTTTTGTGCCCAGTAATATCATTAATATGATCTCTGGAAATCTTTCTGTCAAATATAGTTTGAAAGGTCCAAACATTGCACTTGTTACTGCCTGTGCCACTGCGACGCATAGTATTGGTGATGCGGCGCGAATTATTGAGTACGGTGATGCCGATGTCATGATCACCGGAGGGGCAGAAATGGCCACTTCGCAAACCGGACTTGCAGGTTTCGCGGCTGCCAGAGCACTATCAACTCGAAATGATGATCCAGAGGGTGCATCCAGGCCCTGGGATAAGGATCGTGATGGTTTTGTGTTGAGTGATGGTGCCGGTGTGGTGGTCCTGGAAGAATATGAATATGCCAGGGCGCGTGGTGCCAGGATTTACGCTGAGGTGCTTGGTTTTGGTATGAGCGGTGATGCCTATCACATGACTCTGCCATCCAAAGGCGGTGAAGGGGCTAGTCGTTGCATGGATGCGGCATTAAGAAATGCCGGATTAAATCCTGAGAAAATAGATTATATTAATGCCCATGGTACCTCCACACCGGCTGGCGATCAGGCTGAAACTGATGCGGCCAAACGTACCTTTGGTGATCATGCTTATAAATTGACCATGAGTTCCACCAAATCCATGACCGGCCATTTATTAGGTGCCGCGGGCGGTATTGAAGCCATATTTACTGCTTTGGCTATCCGTGATCAGGTTGCTCCGCCAACCATAAACCTTGAAAATCCGGATCCGGAATGCGATCTGGATTATGCGCCATTGATCAGCAAAGAAATGAAAATTGAATATGCTGTTTCCAATTCATTCGGTTTTGGCGGCACCAATGGCACACTCATTCTAGGCAAAATCTAGTGATATCAACAGCCCTTAGATGGTATTCTAAGGGCTGTATACTGCAGCTTTTTAGTTGCCTCAAGACTGAATATGACTCATGCGTGTCAAGTAACAGAAATCCCGGTGCAGGAATTCCCTGGGTTATTTTATTTTTATTCTCATTTTCCCAAAAAATACCCTTTCTTTCTAACCACAACCAGTCAACACAGCAGCCGTCATCAATCAACCAATATTGACCTCAACACCAAACAAACGGCTTCATTTGATATTTTGTTTATCGATCCAGGAGAATGGTTGAAGCTGGATCACAATCTGAAACTCAGTACCTCCAGTCATGTGGACATCAGTCCCGATGCTTCATTTCTTGATACTTTTGACCAATTATTTCTGGCTGAACAAAAACCAGAGTATAAACCAGAGTATAAACCAGAGTATAAACAAAAGTATCAAGAAAAGTCTGCTCAATCAGACAGCCTGGGCAATTTTCAGTCCGGGAAACTGCCGTTTACCGGTGGCTGGTTTCTGTTCTTAGCCTATGAGCTGGCCCAACAAATTGAACCTTGCCTGCAATTGCCTTTGCAGGAACAACAACTGCCGGTGGCATTTGCAGCCAGAGTTAAAAGTGCATTAATTTACGATCATTTACAGGAAAAGCTTTTTTTTCTTTCAGAACCTGATCTCGATCACCTAAAAGCTTACCGGGCTTTAGTTTCTGATAGTCAGGCTATTCAACAGGCCAATAAAAATCAGACTATAGCTGATGAATTGATTGAGATTTTAGTTGAAGAGAAAGAACAAGCCTTTCTGGACTCAGTAAAAGTAGTTAAAGATTACATCAAAGAGGGAGATGTATTTCAGGTCAATCTTTCCAGGCTATGGCAGTCCATCATAAATCACACCAATCATGATGAACTGGCGGCTTCTCTCTATCAATTACTGAGTATTGCAAATCCAGCCCCTTTTTCCGGGGTGGCAAGCTTTACTGCCCGGCAGGGTATTGCTACGGTAATTTCTTCTTCTCCAGAGCGTTTGCTGAAAATACAGAATAATCAGCTGGAATCTAGGCCCATAGCAGGTACTCGACCGCGCAGTCTTTCTGAACGGGAAGATTTACGTCTGATGCATGAACTTCACGCACATCCCAAAGAACAGGCTGAGCATATTATGCTTATAGATTTAATCCGAAATGATCTCGGCAGGGTGTGCGTACCTGGAACGGTAGTTGTCAACGAACTGATGGTCAATGAAAGCTATGCTCATGTGCACCATATTGTTTCTAATGTCACTGGACAATTACAACAGCAAACTACGCCTGGTGAGGTCATAAAAGCAATGTTTCCAGGGGGAACCATAACCGGGTGTCCCAAGGTTCGGTGCATGGAAATTATTGCCGAACTGGAACAGAAATCCCGGGGAGCCTATACCGGATCCATGGGCTATATCAATCTCGACGGCAGTATGGATTTGAATATATTAATCCGGACTATGGTATTAGAGCAGCAGGAAAAGGAACGGGAACAGAAACTAACGTTCAGGGCCGGTGCGGGACTGGTATTTGACTCTATTGCAAAAAAAGAACTTCAGGAAACCAGGGCCAAAGCAAAGGGTTTACTCAGGGCACTATTGGGCAGTGAACAGAAAGAATCGTATCAATGACCCTGATTAATGGTAAACAACAAACTCTGATCGACGTGGCTGACCGGGGACTGTCCTATGGAGATGGACTGTTTGAGACCATTGCCTATGTTGATGGTGCCCTGCATAACTGGTATCTGCATTGGCAGCGTCTTAAATTCGGCGCACAGCGGCTGGTCATCGAGTTGCCTGATGAACTACACATACTGAGCCAAATTGATACCGAACTGAGCTCTTTATCTGAACCAGAGCTGCTACAAAATAAGCAAAACATGAACCGGGTTATAAAGGTGATTGTAACCCGTGGGCAGGGTGGCCGCGGCTACTTGTTCCCGCAACCTCAAAATTGCACTGTAATTATATCAGCGCATCCATGGCCACAAAGAGCTATGCAGGACTATACGCAAGGTGTTCATGCTATGGTTTGTCAAACCTGTCTGGCAATACAGCCGGCTCTGGCAGGTATTAAGCATCTGAACCGTCTGGAACAGATACTGGGACGTAATGAGTTTCATCATTCAGACTATCAGGAAGGGATTATGCTGGCCTGTTCTGACGATTGCTCAGAGAATCCTTCCAGGCAAGATCCTTTAATGGTGGAAGGCACCAGCAGTAATCTTTTTTTTGTTTACAAGGGTAAATTGTGCACACCAAAAATTCATACCTGCGGTGTTCTGGGTACAATTAGAGAAGCAATTCTGCTGCTTGCACCGCAAATCGGAATTGCAGCTCAACAGGGTAATTATCCCTTACAGCAACTCAGAGAGGCTACAGAAGTTTTTTTTACCAATAGCGTGTATGGTATTCTGCCCATTGCCACAATAACGGTGCATGATGACTTACAATGGCGCTATACTGAGCGGAAAATAACAACTCAATTAGCGGCTACTATTAACAAAGCATTAAAGCGGCCTGATAGATTTAACTGATTATGATAAAAAAATTCTTTAAACTGATTGCTGTAGCGATTGTTATCAGCAGTCTGGTTTTTGGCTGGTACTGGAATGAATATAATGTTTTTTTACAAACGCCCATACTTTTGTCCAGTGATAGCACGACTACGGGTCATTCAGCGGGCAGTAATATAGCACAGCAGACTTTTACCATAGAAAAAGGCAGTACGGTCAGGCAGATTGCCCGCTTATTGCAGCAGCAAAAAATTATTGAACATCCTGAATATTTTCGCTTATACACCCGCCTGTCAAAGCAGGCAGCAATCATTAAAGCGGGTGAATATACTCTAAAACCCGGTATGACCGTGTTCGACATGGTAAAACTATTTGTCTCCGGCAAGGTAAATCAGTACGCTTTAACCATCGTTGAAGGATGGACCTTCAAGCAAGCTCTACGGCATATTGAGAATGATGCAAATCTAGTCAAGACTTTAGCCGGGACGAAAAATTCAGATCACAACGCAGTTGCAAGTGCTTTAGGCACTCAATACAGTAGTCTTGAGGGACTGATTTACCCGGATACCTATAACTTCCCCAAAGGCACCACTGATGTACAGTTTTTAAAACGTAGCTATGATAATATGCAGAAAGTTCTTGATCAGGAATGGCAACAAAGAGAAAAAAATCTGCCTTTAAAAACACCTTATGAAGCCTTGATTCTGGCTTCTATAGTCGAGAAAGAATCGGGTGTCAGCAGCGAGCGCAATAAAATTGCCGGTGTATTCATTCGCCGCATGAATAAAAAAATGCGTTTACAGTCCGATCCCACCATTATTTATGGCATGGGAGAGCGTTATAAAGGCAATATTCGCCGTCGTGATATTACTGAAAAAACCGCTTACAATACCTATCAAATTGATGGTTTACCGCCAACACCCATTGCCCTGGCCGGACGTGAAGCCATTCATTCGGTATTACACCCTGAGCAAGGCAAAAGCTTATATTTTGTGGCGGATGGTTCAGGCGGACATGTTTTCACGAATAGTCTAAAAGAGCATAATCGTGCAGTTCGAAAATATATTTTAAAGAAGAAATAGCAAAGCAATGTACAAAGGTAAATTTATTAGTATAGAAGGTTCAGAAGGTGCGGGGAAATCAACCAATATCCAGTATATTCAAGATTATCTGAGGGAGAAAAAAATCGACTTTATTGCCACCCGCGAACCGGGTGGCACACCAGTCGCGGAAAAAATACGAGAACTGTTGCTGGACAAGAACAACTCTAGCCTGTGTAATGATGCCGAATTATTATTAATCTTTGCCGCCAGAGCACAGCATCTGAATGAATTGATTATTCCGGCACTGGAAGCCGGGAAATGGGTGCTCAGTGACCGGTTTACTGATGCCAGTTATGCCTATCAGGGTGGAGGCAGGGGCTTGTCCTGGGAAAAAATTGCCCAGCTGGAACAATTTGTTCAGGGTAACTTGCGGCCTGATGCAACTATTTTGCTGGATATTCCAGTAGAGCTGGGTATGCAACGGGTTCGTGACCGGGGTGAAACGGATCGATTTGAACAGGAGCAACTCGCTTTTTTTAAGCGTATCAGGGAAACTTACCTGAAACTGGCAAAGGAAAACCCGCAACGGTTTTATATTATTGATACCCAGCCGGCTATTGATGAGGTGCATAAACAGCTGGGCGCTGTTATGGGGCAATTAACAGTCAATGGCTGATATAAATTCTGCTTTTCAGAGCTCATCTTCTTTCTACCAGCAAAGCGCTTTTTATCCCTGGCAACAGTCGGTGTGGCAGAAATTATTTACCGCCAATGTCACTAGCGATCACTTTCCTCATGCATTATTGCTCAGCGGCGTTTCCGGAATTGGCAAAAAAGCTCTGGCATTTTATCTGGCTAAAGCACTATTATGCCAAGCACCGAAAACAGATGCCAAAACACAGCAGATTGAACCCTGTCATCAATGCCGTGCCTGTCAGCTCTTTTCTACAGCTAATCATCCCGATCTGTATCACCTGAGTACGCCGGAAGATAAAAAAGTGATCCCTGTTGATGCTATCAGGGCGTTGATTCAATGGAGTGTTCTAAACAGCCAGATGGACGGTAAAAAAGTGATTATTATCGAACCGGCAGAGGCCATGAACCAAAATGCAGCCAACAGCCTGCTGAAAACACTGGAAGAACCGGTCGCCAATACCATCATAATTTTGCTTACTAATAAAAAACAGGCACTGCTGCCAACCATCAGAAGCCGTTGTCAAACTATTGACCTGCCTTTGCCCACACCTGAAAGTGCCCTGGACTGGTTAAAGCAGCAAGGGGCAGAACAGGCACAACTCATGCTATCACTGGCTTCAGGGGCGCCTCTGTTGGCACTGGAACTGATGGCAAGTGAACAGCTTGAAGTTCGCAGTACGATTATCAATCAATTTCTCTCCATTCATGCTGCTAACATTGACCCGGTTCAGGTGGCTGAAGAATTGAACAAACAAACCAGCTCCGGAAAAAAAAATAATACCCGGGGAAAAAATAAATTATTCATTACCCCTTATGATATTATTTACTGGATTGATTCCATTGTCACGGATCTGGCCAGACTGGCCCAAAACTGTCCGGAAAAAAGCATAAACAATATCGATTATTATCAGAGCTTGCAACAATTATCAAATAGATTATACTTAAAAAAACTTTTGCAACTATCTGATTCAATAAGTAAAGCATATTATCAAATTCAAGGCTCGATCAATACTAATCTGTTATTTGAAAATCTGCTCATCGACTGGCAAAATTGTAAAATATAGGCTAGTCTGTAAATAAAATCCCATAAAACAGAGCTTTAAGAGTTAAGAGTATTCCGTATTATGATACGCCCCGGTCAGGCTCGGCAAAGTATTTTATCATTATCCATTAAAGACAAAAGTGCGCTGTATGCTGCATATATGCCTTATGTGGTTAATGGCGGTTTATTTATTCCAACCAATAAACAATACAAACTGGGTGATGAAGTATTTATGCTGTTGACTCTTTTGGATGAAAAGGATAAATTACCGGTCGCCGGAAAAATTGTCTGGATCACCCCTAGCGGTTCTCAGGGCAACCGGGCCTCTGGCGTCGGAGTCCAGTTCAGTGATCAGGACAATGGCCAGGCGCAAAAGAAAATTGAGACCTATCTGGCCGGTGCTTTAAAATCCGACCGTCCTACTCACACAATGTAGTTTTTATACTCCCGTCTTATGCCATTAAATTTTGTAGACTCACATTGCCATCTGGATATGCTGGATTTGGCTGAATTTGATCATCACATGGACAACGTGATTGCACAGGCAGCGGCCAATCAGGTCAGTGATATCCTCAGTATTGCCGTTGATCTGGATTCTTTTCCCCGCATACTGGACAGCGCAAAAAACTACCCGAATGTCTATGTATCAGTCGGTCTGCATCCCTGTCATACACCCGATAAGTCCATTAATATCAATGAACTCATTACCTTAGCCGATGATCCTAAAGTAATTGCTATTGGTGAGACGGGTCTGGACTATTATATGAACAATGGTTCCGATCCTCTGGGAGAGGATTTTATCTGGCAGCAGGAACGTTTTCGTGTGCATATCAGAGCGGCGGTACAAACCGGTAAACCACTGATTATTCATACCCGTGATGCTAAGGATGATACATTAAGAATTCTGGCAGAAGAAAACGCCAGCCAGGCCGGTGCGATTATGCATTGTTTTGTGGAAGATATGGCCACTGCAGAAAAGGCCCTGGAAATGGGGTTTTACATTTCCTTTTCCGGCATAGTTACATTTAAAAATGCCAAATCCATACAGGCAGTGGCGAAAGCCATGCCCGATGATCGAATACTCATTGAAACAGACTCACCATACCTTGCGCCGGTGCCCATGAGAGGGTCAAAAAACCAGCCCGCCTATGTAGCTTATGTCGCTGAATTTCTCGCTGAATTACGCGGGACCAGCATTGAACACATTGCCGCTGTGACACGTGAAAATTATTATCGCTTATTTAAGCTGAATACTTCTCAGGTCACTTAAAATATATCAACTAAATTTCTTGGACAGGGTCCCGGCTTGAGATAGAGTGAAGTTATTGTGATTTTCGTAAAACTCCAAAAATAAATAGCAGCACGACAGCTCCGGCAGTTGAGGTAATAATGGCGCCAATCAGACCACTACCCACGGAGAAGCCAATTAATCCAAATAGATAACTGCCTACAAAAGCACCTACAATGCCAACCAGAGCATTGACTATAAAGCCCATTCCACTGCCTTTCAAAATCAGTCCGGCAAGCCATCCGGCTATTGAACCAATCAGAACCATCATAATAATACCTTGTGTTTCCATGTATTTATTCCTTAAATTATTTAAGACCGACTTTTTCAGAAAGAGATTTTGTGTTGATACCAATCAGTGAATAAAGAGGGCATTTTCCTATAATTCCGGTCACAATCAGGATGACACCCAGCCAGCCGACAGGATGTTGCAGGGCATAGAAAACATTGCCAATCAGGAGTATACCGACAACAATTCGAATAATTCGGTCTATTTTGCCGACATTATTTTTTAAAAGATTCATTTCGTATTTCCAAGTTTATTAATAAAGCACTCAATATAATGCTTATTGTGTTTTAAATTCAGTAGTTCGCTAGTATTATTGAAAACTATAAAGAGACTATTTTGCCAGATTTTAATTGCTCAAGGTACTTATTTCTTTACGATTTAAAGCCTTTAGGTGCTTTGCCGGCAGCAATATAGGCAAAGGCCAGAACTTCTGCCACCACCCGGTAAAGGGCCTCGGGGATTTCTTCATAGAGTTCCAATTGCGATAACAGTACGGCCAGATCAGGGTCCTCATGAATTGGGATGCCATGTTCTCTGGCCAATTTGAGAATTTCTTCTGCTATATCATTTTGTCCGGTGGCGGTTACTTTGGGAATGGGGTTAGACTGGCTTTCTTCATTATAATGTAAAGCAATGGCCTGTTTGGCTATGGCAGCGTCATTTTCGCTCTTATCATCAATACTAATATCATCAGGCTTATTGATATTATGAGATCTACTTCTCTTTGTAATGTTCTTTTTTTTCATGTTTATAATTTCTAATTGCCTGAGGACTTAAACCCGCTCGTCAATAATAAATTGACTGTTTTGCTGTTCTTTCTGTGCTGATTCGGGAACACCATGGAATGCAGCGAGTTGTGAAAGGGTAAAACCTGCACCCAGCAAACGCTCAGAGAGCATAGGAAACAGTTTTTGCAGTATTTGCTGGCTGGCTTTTTCCTCTGTCCAGAAGCGAATGTCTAAATCCTGCTTGTCCAAAGTAATGTAAATTCTGATGCCGCCCAGAGAAGGCAGATGAAAAGCCAGATTTACGGTCCAGATTTTATGCCCTTTTTCAGCCTCTGTTTCCCTGAACTGTTCACGAATTTTCAGTTGCAGTATTTCCTGTTGATCATTGTGTCGAAACGGAACTTCAAAGTTGAACAACTGCTGCTCACCGCCTTCGCGGGTCTGTAGCTGGTTGACAATGATTCGGGATAAGACACCTTCCAGTTGATCCAGTATTCTGGACTGCAATAACAAATGATTGGGCAATTGAAACAGGCTGCTGTCTACAGCAGGGGGTTGTACCTGGGCGTGCAAGACTTTTCCGGGTTGTTCAAAGAAATGACTCATGCGTAGCTGAGGATCAGAGATTTTTTCCTGAGCAATGCTTGTGTACAGACTGCTTTCAGGGAAGGTTTGTTTGGGTAATAAAACTGCCTGATTTTTTTGTATCAGTGTCACAAGTTGTGCCAGACCGGCTTTTAAATCACCAGGCAGTGTTTGGCTGGTGATTGCAGGGTTGAGTAATTTGTTTTCCAGAAACTGCCCGGAATTCAGCAGGGCAGTTTTAACGCTTTTTTCGTTTGATAAAACGGATAATTGTGGCAGCTGTTGCAATACGGACTCCGCCTGTTTTTTAAACTGAGGAGTAAAATAGGCAGTCGTCTGATTCCTTTGTGTTGAAATTTCTTTAAGTGAAGCTAATAATTGGGGTAGTGCCTGTTGCTTTGTAGCAAACTGATTAATGAACTGGCTTATCCGATGGCTTTCCTGAGGAGGGTGTTTTAACTGAAATGAAATCTCTGCGGCGTTTTTATTAACCTGCAGCAGTAATTGCTGGCCAGTTTCAAGCGGCAGGTTGGTCTTTATGGTAACGACTTGAGACTGTTTAATGATGGCGTTATCAATCCGTGTGCTTGCTAATAATGTATTTACAGATTGTGTTATGGGAGACTGTGTTACCGGCGATTGTGAAGCTGTCCGGGTGGGAGTGTTAAAGTTAAATTGACCCGATTCATTGACCAGTAATGAGGCAATGCCATTTTGTGTTGGTTGATAGACAATACTTTGAATCATTTGTCCTGCAAACCACTGGCGTGTTGTGGTCAGGGTTAATTGTGCTGGTTTGACTGTCTGCCTGGTCAGGGCTTCTGCCAGCTTATGCTGTTCAACTCGATCCTGAATATACAATTGGGTAAACTCACCGGGCAATATATTTTTTGCACTGAGAGTGGCTTTTTGTGTATCAACGCTCAGCAAACCGCTTTGCGGAAGTTGCTGCAGGGTTTGTTTGAGTAGTAGACCGATGGCTAAACGTTGCTTGTCAGCTGAGGCAGAGGCCAGCTTACTGCTCATTTCTTTACTGATTTCGGTTTCAGATTTATTGACTTCAGCAGAGAGTTTTGATGTGTCAATGGGTTGCATTTTTCCAGTGTCTGCTCTTTATTGGCTCAGGGCTGTTTATTAGCTCGGGGCTGTATAAGTTACATTTATAAGTATAAACTAAAACTTCATAATAAAAACAAGGCTCACTATGAATCAGGAAAGTCAGTTATGGTATATCAAGGAAAAAGGCCGGATAAAAGGACCTTTTACTGCCGGCCTTATCAGCCAGCATATACTACTGGGTCGGATCCACCCCGGTGATCTCTTAAGTCAGGATAAAGAAGTGTGGCGCAAGGCTTCTTCAATTCGCGAAGTGATGCCGGATGTGGTCAAGCATAGAAATGATGCCAATTATAAAGAACGCCTGAAAGCAGCCAGACGCTGGGCAGATGAACGGGGTGAAATAAGAGAAGTCGGTGCTGATGGTGAGAAAAAAAACTACCTACCACGAAAAAAAGTAACTCATTTAAAAATTAAAACAATGGGTATCGCAGGACTTATTGTGCTGTTTGTAGTTGTCTCAGCCCTGATTTATGCCATGTTTGTGTTTACACCTGAAGACCCTTTAGCTAAAGTTGACTGTTCAGCAAATGGTCAGGATGGCAGTGTATTTGACGGCTGTCATTTGCAGCGCAAAGATTTTAGCCGGTTGAGTCTGAAAGGCAGCAGCTTTAAAAATGCCTTGCTGCAAAACAGTCAATTCATACAGGCGAGTTTGCAAAATAGTCAACTGGATTATGCGAATTTATCCCACACTGACCTATCCTCAGCCAATCTGACCGGGGCAAGTCTGCGCGCAGCCGATCTGCGTGGTGCGCTGTTAAGCCGTACGCTTTTTACCAGGGCTGATTTAAGTTATGCAAATCTGACTGGTGCAAAAGCAGCAAAAATCAAATTTACTGGAACAAATCTGGCCAATACCATCTGGTTTGATGGCAAAGTCTGTGCTAAAGGCTCCATTGGCCGTTGTTTAAGTCGCTAGTTTTTTTAATGCTGTTTATCGAGGCCAAACTCCATACTGTCAATTTTAAAGCCTTCAGGAAAAGCCTGACTCAAGCGTTTTTCAAATTCCTGATAAATTTCACTTTTATGTTGTTGAACATCATAATCCCGGGAATTGTCGGTAATATTGTCCAGATTAACATCCATTTTGAATTCGACATTAGGTGCTAATTTAATATGTGTCATAATAACCTCCGTCTGCGAATGAGTGAAAATAATTCCATCCCTCTACTTTGAGTTTAGTAGAAAATTTGACGGTTATAGGTAATTAAATTATTAATCCTTATAATATCAATTAAATATTGTACAATAATGCAAATTTTCAACGGGTTAAATTTATTATGGCAAGCATCAATTATAGCAAAGAAGATCTTAAGGGATCATTAGCAACCATTACTGATTTCATCCGCTGGGGTGCAAGTCTATTTCAACAGTCGGGTTTATTCTTTGGGCATGGCAATGTCACGGCCATTGATGAGGCTGCTTATCTGGTATTACATACTTTAAACCTTGCGCCAGACACACATTCTGTTTATTTTACCTCGCAACTGACGGACAATGAAAAACAGGCGGTTATCGATATTGTTTTCCGTCGTGCTAAAGAAAAGATTCCTGCTGCCTACCTGACCAATGAATCCTGGTTTGCCGGTTTAGCTTTTTTCGTTGACGAACGGGTACTGGTTCCTCGTTCACCTATTGCAGAATTAATTCAAACGCAGTTTGAGCCCTGGATTGAAGCGGATAAAGTGCATCAGATTCTGGATCTCTGTACTGGGAGCGGTTGTATTGCCATTGCCTGCGCCTATCAGTTTCCAGATGTGTCTGTCGATGCAGTGGACATTTCTGAAGATGCACTGGATGTAGCACTACACAATATAGAAAAGCATCATCTGGTCGATAAAGTCAATATCGTGCAATCTGATCTATTCACTAATCTTCAGGGTAGACAATACGATATTATTGTCTCCAATCCTCCCTATGTGGATGCAGAAGAATTATCCAGTATGCCTCAGGAATACAAGGCTGAACCTGAACTTGGCCTGGCGGCTGGAGAAGATGGGCTGGAACTGGTTATTCCCATGCTGGAGCAGGCAGCGGAACATTTATATCCTAATGGAATTCTGATTGTGGAAGTGGGAAATAGTGAATATGCCCTACAGGAACATTATCCTGGAGTACCGTTTTACTGGCTGGAATTTGAACATGGAGGTCAGGGGGTATTTTTATTAACTAAAGAACAGTTGGATGAGTATTTTACTTAAGGCTGCCCTCAGAGTTTAAAATGTATGCTGACTTGTAATCCTCCTGCCCTGATGGATGCGAAATTAATAGTGCCATTATAAACGCTGACGATATCCTGCACTATGGCCAACCCGACTCCATGGCCAGGTGTTAATTGATCGACTCGGACTCCTCGCTTGGTAATTTCGTTTATCATATCTGAAGCAATTCCAGGCCCGTTATCCGAAACGATGATGTGCAGCTCTGAATTATTGACGCTTAGCATCAGGTTGACCTGACCTTGGCACCATTTGCAGGCATTATCCAATAGATTACCCAGGATTTCCATAAAATCACCTTCATCTATTTTAAATTTAACGTCCTGAGCTATATCCAGTTTAAATTCAATGGCTTTATCCCGGTAAATCTTTTTCATACTTTGAATCAGAGAATGGACAATAGGCGTTAATGGTAAATATTGCATATGAGGCGATGAATTCACTGTAGCTGCCCTTTGTAGCTGGTACTCTACGATTGAATTCATACGCTGTACGGCATCGTTGATACTGTTCAGATAGAGGTCCGGTTGCCCGGGATTAAAGTTTTGCGCCTTGATGATTGCCAGCGGGGTTTTGAGACTGTGTGCCAGATCCCCCAGACCATTTTGATAGCGAAGCTGCTGCTGGCGTTCATACTGGATAAGTTGATTGATGTTTTGTGTCAGTGGTGTCAATTCATCAGGATAGGTTTTTTTTAAAATATCCTGCTCTCCCTGTTCCACTGCTTTGATTTCACGTTCGACATCCCGCAGTGGTTTCAGACCCCAGCGGAGGATCAGGATCAGAAAAACAAGCAGGCTCACCGACATTAGAATCAGATTACTCCATAAGCTGTGTTGGTAATCTGCTATCTGCTGATGCAAATCACTCAAATCATCACTGATATGGTAGATTAAAGGGAATTGCAGATTCTGCAAATCCCAGAATATTGCAATACTTAAACCAATATAGGATTTACCATCCACTTCATAGAGTTGAAATACTTTTTTTCCGTGCTCAATTTTTTGCTCCTGAAGAGTTTTGACGGGTGGTAAAGACTCTCCTTTGCTGAAGCTCGATTGCCAGAGAATAGAGCCATCTGCACGGGTAATATAACCCGTTAATTGAGAATAGGCGGCGTGCATCAGATCCACAGAGAGTTCCTGTGGTGATTCCTGATACAGGGAAGGCATGAGTTCCCGGTCAGCCATTAGTAGATAAACCTGTCCGGTCAGACGTTCTTTGAGTGCAGAATGAGCGCTGTTGTAAAATGCCTTGCTCAAAGTATAACCGGTCAGCAGCATAAATCCGCTGACAACAGCTATGGCTCCCAGAATGATCCGGCTGTTAATGGATCTAAAGTTAAAAAAAGAGCTGAGGAGTGACATTTTCATCGGGAATCAGGTCAGAGTAAAACAATAACCGCGGCCACGGATGGTATCAATGGGTTTCAAAGTACCGTCCGGATCCAGTTTTTTGCGCAAGCGCCCCATAATGACTTCAATCACATTACTGTCACGATCTTCATTATGTGGATACAGGTAGTCGGCCAGTTCTGACTTGGAAATGACTTTGTTATGTCTGCGCATCAGGTATTCAAGTATTTTATACTCAAATTCAGTCAGCTCCAGAGGTTTATCATTAAATGATGACAGTTGACTTTCAGGGGTGATACACAGTGGGCCATAACAAATAAATTCACTGGCACTATTAGAGGCACGACGGAGCAGGGCATTTATTCGTGCCAGTAGCTCTTCCATATGAAAGGGTTTTACCAGATAATCATCGGCACCCGCTTCCAGTCCTGCAACTTTGTCCTGCCAACGTCCATGAGCGGTGAGCAGCAGCACGGGTAGATTATTAGCATCTTTTCTCAGTTGTTTGATAATATCAAGACCCGATAGTTCAGGTAGGCCAATATCAATAATGGCTATGTCAAGAGGGTATTCTGTGGCAAAATACAGGCCCTCACGACCATTTCCGGTGACATCAACCATAAAATTTTCCGCTTGTAATTGTGTCGCTATTTGTTGTTGAAGTTGGATCTCATCCTCGATAACCAGTGCGCGCATATTAATTCTCCGCAGTTGCAGGTGTGGCAATGATGTTTAAATGCAGGCTTTCACCTGTATCGTGCATTGTTCTGGTTGAATAAATATCGCTATTATAGCGGTAAGGAATTTTATAGCCTACTCTGTTTTTTTGATAGACGCTGGTATCGGTAAATTTAAACATCATAATCTCCTTTATATGCATGTTTATTGATACAATACTACAGGCTGACTGAATATAAGGTGAACTGATCTGGTTTTTTGCAAATTTTTAGTCATTGCTAAATTTATTATGACAAAGTTGTAATATTAATTTATTAACTGGCAAATATCTGATATGTCTGGAAATTCTTTTGGGAAACTTTTTGTAGTTACATCCTTTGGTGAAAGTCATGGTAAAGCCATTGGTTGTATTGTCGATGGCTGTCCTCCAGGCCTGGAACTGAGCGAGGCTGATCTGCAGGGTGATCTGGATCGCCGTAAACCCGGTACATCCCGGCATACGACCCAGCGCCGTGAAGATGATGAGGTGCAGATTTTATCGGGGATCTTTGAAGGCAGAACCACCGGCACACCTATTGCTTTATTGATCTACAATAAAGATCAACGCTCAAAGGATTATGGAAATATAAAAAATACTTTTCGTCCCGGACACGCTGATTATACCTATCAGCAAAAATACGGATTTCGGGATTATCGAGGCGGAGGGCGTTCTTCGGCCCGTGAAACTGCATCTCGTGTAGCCGCTGGCGGAATTGCCAAAAAGTATCTGCAAGATGTTTATGGCATTGAAATAAGGGGTTATCTCTCCCAGCTTGGGCCTATCAAGACCGTGCAGCCGGGTGAAAATGGTTTTAACTGGGATACTATCAATAAAAATCCATTTTTCTGCCCGGATGAAAGTCAGATTGAAGCCATGGAAAAATATATGGATGCCCTGCGCAAAGAGGGTAATTCCATCGGCGCCAAAATCTCAGTGGTGGCCACAGGTATGCCGCCGGGATTAGGTGAGCCTATTTTTGACCGTCTGGATGCTGATATAGCGCATGCCATGATGAGTATTAATGCTGTGAAAGGTGTGGAAATTGGTGCGGGCTTTGCCTGTATTGAACAGAAGGGAACTGAACATCGTGATGAAATTACACCACAGGGATTTTTGTCAAATCATGCAGGCGGTATTTTAGGCGGTATTTCTTCCGGACAGGATATTGTGGTTAATATGGCTCTTAAACCGACATCCAGTCTGCATTTACCAGGGCGAAGTGTTGATCTGGATGGCAATGCCATAGAAGTCGTTACTAAAGGCCGTCATGATCCCTGTGTTGGTATTCGCGCCACACCCATTGCCGAAGCTATGCTGGCCATTACTTTGCTGGATCACCTGTTGCGTAATAAGGCACAAAATGGAGACGTTCAGTCTCAAACTCCGGTTATTCCTGCGCACTCGAATTAAAAAATTCATTGAATAGTTGAGTATAAACAAATCGAGCTAAAAGAACTTTGATAAAGCACATCCCTTATTGGCGTTTATCCAGCTTTTATTGGTTTTATTTTGCAACCCTCGGAGCCTTTATACCCTATTGGGGTCTGTATCTTTCAAATGCAGGTTTTAATGCGCTAGAAATTGGTCAGCTGGTGGCCGTGATAATGGCAACAAAGATAGTTGCTCCCTATTTATGGGGGTGGATAGCCGACCGCCGGGGTAATCGACTGATGATTATCCGTTTTGGTGCCATTCTGGCTGCTCTGGGATATGCAGGAATCTTTTTAGCAGACACATTCTGGTGGTTGTTTTTAATCCTGCTGGTATTCAGCTTTTTCTGGAATGCTATATTGCCTCAATTTGAGGCTCTCACCTTTAATCATCTGGATAAACAGGAACATCAATACAGCTGGGTGAGAATATGGGGGTCAGTAGGGTTTATTTCTGCGGTGACTACCACAGGAATGCTATTAACCTCGGTTTCTATCCGTTATCTGCCGCTGGTGATTTTACTTTTATTGACTGGCATTGCTGTTTCAACTTTTATGGTTTCAGATCATGCCGGGAAAAGGCTTCAATCAGACCACCAACCCCTGACCGATATTCTTAAAAACAAACAGGTTTTCGCTTTATTACTGGCCTGTTTGCTGGTTCAGGCCAGCCATGGTCCTTATTATACCTTCTACTCAATTTATACTGAATCTCATGGTTACGGGAAGTCCTGGATCGGGATTTTATGGGCCATCGGCGTGTTGTCCGAAGTCGTGGCATTTATTATGATGCCCTGGCTTGTGAAACGCTTCGGTCTGAGAACATTACTTCTGACCAGTTTATTTTCAGGCTCCTTAAGATGGTTTTTAATTGGCTATTTTATTGATAATGTTTTTGTAACCACTTTTGCACAGGTTTTTCATGCCTCGACTTTTGGTGTTTATCATGCCGTTGCTATTGCCTATATACACCGTTATTTCAAGGGTAAAAATCAGGGTAAGGGTCAGGCACTGTATAGTAGTGTTAGTTTTGGTGCCGGTGGCGCGCTGGGCAGTCTTTATGGTGGCTATCTCTGGGAAAGCGCCGGTGCAAGCATGACATTTTCCATAGCGGCAGTATTTTCCTTTCTGGCTTTTGTTATTTCCTGGAAATACACTCAGAATTAAGCGGTATTTACCATGTAATTTAATCCTTAAATGTAGGTAATCCTTTATATCCAAAAGGGTTCTCACACGATAGAATAGAACAACATTATTCTGATAAAAACGACAAGATTATAGCTTTTGATGTTGAAATTAATAAGCAATATAAATTTTCAGGATGAAGAAAAATCATTATTGCTGAATATTCTTTTTTTAGTTGTTTGCACGCTTTTGACTATCTACCCACAGAAGGCTTTACCTGATATTGTCAAAGTTTATAGTAGTGAAGAGGACACCGCCTTCCCTTCAATCTTATTTGGGGAAATTCCTGAAATAGACGAAGGGGTTGATTCTACTGATCCTTCAGATAGTGCCAACAGGTTTTTAAATTTACCCTTAAGTCTACCATCGAATAAACCGTTAAAAACTTATGGTCCAGTAGGCAATAATGAAAGTTTATGGAACATTGCTGATCAATTACGCAGTGATGAGAGCATTAAAATTGCTCAAATGGCTGTTGCCCTGTTTAAACAGAATCCCAAAGCATTTCTTAATAATAATATCAACGGCCTTTTAGTGGGTGTGTTATTGCATGTCCCGGACGAAAATCAGGTCAATCAATTTTCAAAACGTGAAACTGAAATTTTGTTTCAGCAACATTGGCTAAGCTGGAAAAAAAATACTGATAGCAGTGCAAAGGCAGATAGAGAATCGGCTAATGATAAAGAAGCTGTCCAGGCAGATGAAGCTGTAGAAAAGCCGTCTTCTAAAGTTGTTTATGCGAATGCTGTGGATATTGTTCCTGTTAAAGATGTCCCCATTTTGGATGTTGCTCCAGTCAAAGATATTTCCGCTGTAGATACTAAACCTCAATTTGCCCAACATGAAACAGTTATTGCTGTATCGAACAAAGCAACTCAGACGACAGAAAAAAAAGCTGAATCTAAGGTAATTGCTACATTTAATCAAACGGATACAAATGAAAATTCTCAGTTTGTCGACTCTAACAAAAGTTCTGAGTTTGTACTATTAGATTATTTTTCACAAATTAAATTCCAGTCAGTTTTTAATGATATTTGGCATAATATTTCTAAATCCATAAATTTATTTTGGTTGGATATTAAAGCAAACCTATGGAGTATCTCTGAACACGATAGTTTAGTCAGTTTACGTGCCCGGATACTGTTGATTGTTTTTTTTGTTTTTCTGGTGCTGGTTTATTTTTTCAGGAGACAGGAAATTGATTTTACAGATGTCCAGCCGCATAAATACCAGGCGGCACATCTTCCTTTACTTGAACCGGTGGTGGAAAAAGAAACATCTGCTGATCAGGAAACTGCTGTAATAAATGCACCTTTAAATAAAAAA
>RCNG010000155.1_pt1 | contig 27916 bp, 27 predicted proteins | sample 2041371 | NCBI WGS metagenome assembly RCNG01 (sample SAMN09708227, study PRJNA481090) | Marine sediment metagenome, whole genome shotgun sequencing project. | biome: marine sediment; feature: ocean; material: sediment; isolation source: Sewage treatment plant 1 marine sediment (STP1) ... | reverse complement strand
ACATCCGCACACACCTGCACGGGCGACGGCAGCGCTATGGTATTGCGCGCCGGCTTGCCGGTTCAGGATATGGAGTTCGTGCAATTTCACCCGACGGGTATTTACGGCGCAGGCTGTCTGATCACAGAGGGTGTGCGCGGCGAGGGCGGTTACCTCACCAATTCTGATGGTGAACGCTTCATGGAGCGTTATGCACCGAATGCCAAGGACCTCGCATCTCGCGATGTCGTGAGTCGCTCGATGACGATCGAAATTAATGAAGGTCGGGGTGTTGGTACAGAGTCAGATCACATTCATCTGCATCTTGAGCACCTCGGACCGGAGGTCATTGAAGAACGTCTCCCGGGTATTGCTGAGTCGGCGCGAATCTTCGCCGGATGCGATGTGACGAAGGAACCCATTCCGGTTCTGCCAACGGTTCATTACAACATGGGCGGAATTCCGGCCAACTTTAATGGCCAGGTTGTTACGAAGAAGGGCGATGATCCGGAGTCTGTCGTCGAAGGCCTGATGGCTGTAGGCGAAGCCGCCTGCGTATCCGTGCATGGGGCAAATCGTCTCGGCTCGAATTCTTTGCTCGACCTGGTTGTATTCGGTCGCGCTGCAGCGCATTTCTGTGCGGATTCGATGACGCCAGGCGCGCGCCATAAAGAATTGGCGGCTGATGCCGGGCAGAATAGCGTGGTACGAATCGACAAACTCCGCAATGCCGATGGCAGTCGTCCGACAGCGGAAATTCGCCTGGAGATGCAGAAAGTCATGCAGGGCCATGCCGCCGTATTCCGTACCGGTGACTCTCTGGATGCGGGCGTTGAGTTACTGCGAGAGACATTCACGAGCTTCGCTGATGTTGGCGTCACGGATCGGTCGCTGGTCTGGAATACGGATCTCGTCGAAACCATGGAGCTCGAGAATTTGCTGCTAAACGCTACAGCGACCATCGAGTCTGCCGCGAATCGAACGGAGAGTCGTGGTGCTCATGCACGAGAAGACTATCCGGATCGCGACGACGCGGACTGGATGAAGCACACGCTTTCGTGGGTCGATGGCAGCGGCAAGGTTTCATTCGACTATCGCCCGGTGCATCAGGAAACATTGACTGATGAAGTCGAGTACGTCGAACCCAAAGCACGCGTTTATTAGGATTATTGACCTTGGCTGAATTCAGACTTCCAAAAAACTCGCGAATCACGAAGGGAACGCATTTCCCGGCAGCGGATGGCATTACGAATATCCGAAAATTCGCGGTGTATCGCTACGACCCCTCGAGTGACGACAATCCGCGCGTCGATACTTACGATGTCGATATGGATAATTGCGGTCCGATGGTCCTCGATGCATTGATCAAGATCAAAAACGAAATTGATCCGACGCTGACATTCCGTCGCTCGTGCCGCGAAGGTATTTGCGGATCCTGTGCGATGAATATTGATGGCGGCAATACGCTGGCCTGTACGCGTGCCAATGACGAGGTTAAAGGCGACGTTAAGATTTATCCGTTGCCGCACATGCCCGTCGTCAAAGACCTGGTTACCGATCTCACCAATTTCTATGCGCAATACGCTTCGATTAAACCGTGGCTGCAATCGCGCACGCCACCGCCGCCCGATCAGGAGCGCCTGCAAAGCAAGGAAGACCAGGAGCTCATCAACGACCCTGCCGCATGCATTCTTTGCGCCTGTTGCTCAACGAGTTGTCCGAGCTATTGGTGGAACAGTGATCGTTATCTGGGGCCCGCTGCATTGCTGGCGTCGTATCGCTGGCTGGTCGACAGTCGGGACGACGCGACCGGTGAGCGTCTCGATGAGCTCGAGGATCCTTTCCGGCTGTATCGATGCCATACCATCATGAACTGCACGCAAACCTGTCCGAAGGGCTTGAATCCGGCGCAGGCTATCGCGGAGACCAAGAAAATGATGGTCGAGCGCAAGTTTTAGTTCGCGCGTGGGACGCGTTCCTACATTTCGCGCGTGGGACGCGTTCCTACATTTCGCGCGTAAGACGCGCTCGTACATTTCGCGCGTGGGACGCGCTCGTACATTTCGCGCGTGGGACGCGCTCCTACTGTAGGAGCGCGTCTTACGCGCGATAAGGGAATAAACAATGAGTGAGGAGTCCAGATTGAGGTGGCAGTGTCGACGTGGCATGCGCGAACTCGATGAACTCCTGGTTCGCTATCTCGAATCACGTTATCCCAACGCGGACGACGTCGAAAAGGCGGCATTTCAGGCAGTTTTGGCGCTTCCCGATCCGGAACTAAACGGCTATTTGTTGCAGCGGCAAACTCCTTCGTCAACGATCGCCGGTGTCATCGAACAGATACTCAAGCACCCTCAAACCTGATCCCTGGCTACGAATTCTCGTTCTCAGCTCGGGCCGCCTGTTGATCGCGGCCGGACTGGTCCTGGTCCTGATACTGGACATCGCTGCGGGCCTGCGGGCACTCGCGGGGGTGTTGTGGATTATCGCAGGGCGCCACGAACTGCGCGTCCTGCAGCGTGGATTCGACGCGCTCCTCGCCATTCGGCTGTACTCGGATGGCTCGGTGGCGGTGCTTAATAATCATAAGGAATGGCAGCCGGGCGAGTGCGAATCGGGCTGTATCGTGCTGCAGAAACTCGTTTGGCTGCGTTTGCGAACAGCCGATGGCGCCCGGTTTACGGAGCTGCTTTGCGGCGATGCGCGCAGAGACCATGAATGGCGCCGCCTGCAGGTCATTTGGCGCCATATTGGAGCCGGGCGGTGAAGCTGCTAACATGACCGCGCACTTTATGGAACGGTGTCACAGAACAAAGATGAATAAGGCACGAATTCGAGAACTTATCGCCCTCAAGCCGGTCTATCCCGGTGTTGATTGTTTCTATGGAAACGCCCTGAAACGGAAGTCGTATTGTCCAGTCCCGAAGGGACATTGTTGAATGTCGAATCAGGCATCCGACAAGAAACTGGTCGAACGAGTCCAGAAAGGCGACAAGGGCGCGTTCGATCTGCTGGTTTTGAAGTACCAGCACAAGATAGTCAACCTGGTTATGCGGTATGTGCGGGACCCTGAGCTGGCACTGGATATTACTCAGGAAGCATTTATCAAAGCCTATCGAGCGTTGCCGCGTTTTCGCGGAGATAGTGCGTTTTACACTTGGATGTATCGGATCGCAGTGAATACAGCAAAAAACCATCTTGCAGCGCAGCGACGACGACCGATGGATGTGGAACTTGATTTGCAGGACCCGGGGCAATACGACCTGCATGCGAAGCTGAAGGAAACAGATACTCCGGAAGGAATAACGCTTAGCAACGAATTGCAGGAGATTGTGGAGCGGGCTATCGCGGCATTGCCAGAGGATCTTCGAACGGCGATAGTTTTGCGAGAGCTGGAAGGAATGAGTTACGAAGAAATTGCACAGACGATGGAGTGTCCTGTCGGTACCGTGCGATCCAGAATTTTTAGAGCACGTGATGCGATCGGAAAGAAGGTCGGATCACTAATACGCTAAGCAGGCCAAAGGCCTCATGCAGGTGAAGTATGAATGACGCGATAAGAATGCAGATTTCTGCATTTGTTGATGGTGAACTTCCGGAAAACGAGGCAGAACTGCTGCTGCGCCGGATGAGTCAGGACGCTGAACTTCGGCAAGAAGTCTCTGAGTTTCTGGCGATAGGTCGCCTCATGCGCAGGGAGCCGGGATTGGCCGGCGCCGATCGATTACACGAGCGAATTGCCGCTGAGATCGACCATGGTCCAGCCGATATCGGCACAGCGGATGGCGACGTAAGCGCGTCGCGTGCCGTTCGCCCGCTGGCTGGCGTTGCCATCGCCGCCGCCGTCGCACTGGTCGCTATTTTTGCGCTGCAACAGAACGCGACGATTGATGAGCTTCCGATAGAGACGGCCGTAGCGGTTGCGAACGAAGGCGTGCCGGTTATCGACACGCAACAAGACCGGCAACGGCAATATTTTTTGAACCACGCGGAAACGTCTTCCCAACTGGGTGCTAACGGCATGAATTCTCGCGTTGTGACGCTGAGATTTAGCGAGGAGATAACGGAAGAGGCAGCGTTGGACGAAGTCGACGAAGAAGTCGAACAGAACGACACTGAGACGCCGCCGCAACCATGATGCGCCTCTCTTCTGCGGCACTTGTGCTCGTATCGATTCTGCTTTGCGGATCGGCTCTGGCTGAGGGGCAACCGCAGGATTGGTTAAATCGCATGGCGGCTGCCGTGCAGTCGACGAGCTACGAAGGCACTGTCATTCGTATTCATGGTAGCGACGCCGAAGCGCTAAAAGTCGTGCACACCGTCGAAAAGGGTGTGGTTCTCGAGAAAGTCGTCGCGCAGGAAGGCAATGGCCTGGAGATCATTCGTAACGGCAACAAAGTGCACCGTATTTTACCCGACCGCCAATCCGTATTGGTCGAGGAGTGGGATGATCAACCCACGTTATTTTCGACATTGCCAAGCGGTGACGTTCGATTCGGCAATGAATATGACATTGCCATCGTACGCAAGGATCGCGTGGCAGGACGCGAGGCCATTATGCTCGCCATTCGCCCGCACGACGGATATCGCTACGGACATCGAATCTGGCTGGACACCGAGACCGCTTTCCCGCTGCAGACGCAGTTGATCAGCGACGGCGAGGCGATCGAGCAAGTCAAATTTGCCGAAATTCGACTCAACCAGGAGATCCTGGCCAGCGCATTGGAGCCCTCGTACAGCACCGAGAATTTCACCTGGTTAACACAATCGTCGGGGCATGAAGGATCCAAGATAGAGACGAGTTGGAGCAGTGGCTCGTTGCCGGCAGGTTTTCGTGCGGTATCGACCCACGAAGAAACCATGGATGGCAGCGACGAGATCGTTACGCATATCCTGTTTAGTGACGGTTTAGCGAATGTGTCCGTCTTTATCGCGGCCAAGAGCGGCAAGCTTGAGACCGGCCCCGCCCAATTTGGCGGCTCAAATTCCTACTGCATTGAAAACGGCGATTTCGAAATTATCGCAGTCGGCGAGGTTCCCGCGATGACGGTCGAACAGATTGCAACCAGCATGCGACGCCCCTGAAAAACCCACAAGGCCAAGTTATAGAGCTCACGGATTCGACCGCCGTTGTCGAAGTCGATCCCGGCACTGCGTGTGAGCGCTGTGCCGCGGGAAAAGGCTGCGGTGCGGGGTTATTGGGTGCTGGCGCCGGTGCGAAGCGCGTCAATGCGATCCTTTCACCAAACATCGAGATTCGCAACGGCGACCGGGTGAGTATCGTGCTCGAACCGCGAAACCTGTTGCGGGCTTCCGTGATTGTCTATGGATACCCGCTGTTGGGCGCCGTGCTCGCGGCGATAGTGGCTATGAAATTCGGGATGGGTGATGGGGCCGGCGCGGCAGCAGCATTGGCAGGGCTCGTATCGGGCATGCTGATCGCGAGAATCAGACTCCGGAAAACGCGGTGCCTGCGTGATTTCACGCCTGTTATTGTCGAGCGATTGACGTCGAAGCCCGCTCAATGAAAGTCATCCACTACTACACGCGGACAGGCTGTCACTTGTGCGAGGTGATGTTGGATGAGTTGCTACCGTTGATCCGCGGTCATGCCGAGCTCGAGACCCGAGACGTCGATTCGCACCCTGAATGGCGTGAAAAATATGACATTCGGGTGCCCGTGGTGGAATCTGGTGGACAGGTTATTAGCGAATACCCGCTCGACCGTGACGCGATCGCCGAATTCCTGGCAAATTCCCCCTAATACAAGCAATAACATGCGCATCTTATGAGGCGAAATCGGTATACTTCGCCGCTGCATCGGGCTGGCCAAAGAGAGGCCGCCGCCAAGATATCTCTATCATGAAGCATATTCGCAACTTTTCGATCATCGCTCATATTGACCACGGCAAGTCGACGCTGGCAGACCGTTTTATCCACCATTGTGGAGGCCTGAGCGACCGTGAAATGGAAGAGCAGGTGCTTGATTCCATGGACCTCGAGCGAGAGCGCGGGATAACGATCAAAGCCCAAAGCGTGTCACTCAATTACACGAGCGATTCGGGCCAGGTCTATCAGCTGAATTTCATCGATACGCCAGGGCACGTCGATTTTTCTTATGAGGTTTCTCGATCGCTGGCCGCTTGCGAGGGTGCTTTGCTGGTCGTAGACGCGGCTCAGGGCGTTGAGGCTCAAAGCGTCGCGAACTGCATGACCGCCATTGATATGGGTCTTGAAGTGATGCCGGTGTTGAATAAAGTCGATCTTCCGGCGTCGGACCCGGAGAAGGTTGTTGCCGAGATTGAAGACATCATCGGAATCGACGCGCAGGACGCCATTCATGTCAGTGCGAAAACCGGCCTGGGTGTTCCGGCGTTACTCGAGCAAATCGTCGAACTGATCCCACCTCCGGAGGGCGAGCCTGACGGCAAACTGCAGGCGCTTATTATTGATTCCTGGTTCGATAATTATGTCGGCGTTGTATCGCTGGTTCGTGTGATGAACGGCAGCCTGAAAAAACGCAGCAAGATCACCGTAATGTCGACCGGCATTAGCTATGGCGCCGACCGGGTCGGCGTGTTCACGCCGAAAATGGAGGACCGGGACAGTCTGCATGCGGGCGAGGTCGGCTTTGTGATTGCCGGTATCAAGGATATCTACGGCGCACCGGTCGGTGACACACTGACCGCGACGCATGCGCCCTGTGCGGAACCACTGCCCGACTTCAAGAAGGTGCAGCCACGTGTTTTTGCCGGGCTGTTTCCGATCAGCTCTGACGATTACGAAGGGTTCCGCGAGGCGCTGCAGAAACTGCGTTTGAACGACGCTGCGTTGCACTTCGAACCCGAATCATCGGCGGCGCTTGGTTTCGGATTTCGCTGTGGATTCCTCGGTATGCTGCACATGGAGATTGTTCAGGAGCGAATTGAACGCGAATACAATATCGATCTTATTACAACTGCACCGACCGTAATCTTTGAGGTCGTGCATACGAACGGTGAAGTTCTACACATTGATAACCCGTCAAAGTTGCCGCCGCCAAATGACATTGCCGAGCTTCGCGAACCCATCATAGCCGCGAATGTTCTCGTGCCCGAGAAATACGTCGGCGCTGTCATCAAGCTCTGTATCGATAAACGCGGTGTGCAAAAACAGCTGCGGTATCTGGGTGGACAAGTTTCACTCGTGTATGAAATCCCATTGGCTGAAGTCGTGTTGGACTTTTTCGATCGTCTGAAATCAGTCAGTCGAGGTTTCGCGTCGTTCGACTATCATTTTGAGCGGTTTCAGGAAGCGCAGTTGGTAAGGCTCGATGTATTGATCAACAAAGATCGTGTCGACGAATTGTCTATTATCGTGCATCGTGAAAACGTCAAGACACGCGGTCGTGACCTTGTCGAAAAGATGCGCGAGTTGATTCCCCGTCAGATGTTCGACGTAGCCATTCAAGCGGCTATCGGCAGTCAGGTTATCGCCAGGAGTAATGTCAAAGCCTTGCGTAAGAACGTGACCGCGAAGTGCTACGGCGGCGACGTATCAAGAAAACGCAAGTTGCTGGAGAAGCAAAAAGCTGGCAAGAAACGCATGAAACAGGTAGGTTCCGTCGAAATCCCGCAAGAGGCGTTTTTGGCAGTGTTGAGGGTGGAAAAGTGAATAACGACATTGAGTAATTACCTGGCGATGATCCTTACGGCCCTGACCCTGTTGTCCGGTATCGTGGTTGCATTGGACAAACTCGTCTGGAAAACCGCGGATCGTGACAGCCGCACAGCGCCAGATGCGATTTCCACTTTGGTAGAATACTCGCGTTCATTTTTTCCGGTTTTGATTTTCGTTTTGGTCATTCGCTCATTCGTATTCGAACCGTTTCGTATTCCGTCGGGTTCGATGAAACCGACGCTGACGGACGGCGACTTCATTTTCGTCAGGAAATTCAGTTACGGTCTTCGTTTGCCGGTTCTCGAAACCAAGATTATCGAGACCGGGCAGCCGGAGCGGGGCGACGTCGTGGTCTTTCGACTGCCGTCGGACCCCAGCGTTAACTACATCAAGAGAGTCATCGGATTACCGGGTGACGAGGTTGCTTATGAACGCCAGCGATTGACGATTAACGGCATGACGATGGATTTGAAGGCCAATGGTGAGACGTTCGGCGATATCCCGGTTTATGTTGAGAATCTGGACGGCCGCATTCACAAAACCTTGATTCACGACCCCGGTCACTCCCGCCAGGACGGTGTGTACGTAATTCCGGATGGGCAGTACTTCGTTATGGGCGATAATCGCGATCGCAGCAAAGACAGCCGTTACATTGGCACGATCGAGGAAAAATACCTGGTCGGAGAGGCCGTGCGCATATGGATGCACTTCATTCCTGGTGAAATGCCGGATTGGGGCAGAATCGGCACGAAAATCGAATAATGTGGTACCAGTCACTGATTTAGCGGTCAAAATCGCGCTACTCTCGCGCTTGATATTGTTAAATACAGCGTATTAATTCGGAGAAAGAGCATGTACGCCAGATCGAAGAACAATCTGTGTTCGAAGAGCCGCCAGGCAGGCATGACGACGCTTGGGTTGATAATTCTCGTTACTTTTATCGGCCTCTTCGCATTCGGGGGACTCCGGCTCACACCGATTTATCTTAATTATATGAAAGTGGCCGGTGTTGTATCCGGTGTTCAGCAAGAATTTGATGGCACCAGCGCGACTGGGGGAATGATTCGAAAATCTATTTCTCGCCGATTTGATATTGAAAGCGTTGGTGAAATTTCGGCCAAAGAAGTTAAAGTGACCAAAGTGGACGGCGGCTATGAAGTTGCCGCAAAGTACTCGCACGAGGCACCGTTTATTGCCAATGTTGCATTCTTGGTGAAATTTGATAAACGGGTCATAGTGCGTCGGTAATACGTCGGGGAGCGATCCTGACGCCAACAGAGCGATTTCATTGAACAAAGCCGAGAGTTGGCTTGAGAGCACGCTGGGCTATCGTTTCCAGAACGCCGAGCTGTTTCAGCAGGCGTTAACTCATAGAAGCGCGACCAATCGTAACAACGAACGACTCGAGTTCCTCGGAGACGCGGTGCTCGACTTTGTTGCGTCCGAGGTGGTTTATCGTGCACGTCCCGACGCGGCAGAAGGCGATTTAAGTAAGCTGCGAGCGTCGTTGGTCAAAGACGAATCGCTAGCCGAATTGGCACTCGAACTCGGTTTGGGCGAGCACCTTATCTTGGGTAGCGGTGAAAAGAAGACGGGGGGGCACAGGCGAGAGTCAATATTGGCGGATGCTCTGGAAGCGATTTTCGGCGCCGTCTTTCTCGATAGCGGTTTCGATGCAGCCAAAGACGTGATTGCTAGTGCCTACGAGCAACGCTATCGAGATTTGCCCGATGTTGAAGACCTTCGAGATCCGAAGACGCGTTTGCAGGAGTGGCTGCAGGCCCGAAAAATGGCATTGCCGCAATACGAACTTGCGGAGGTATCCGGTAAAGATCACAAGCAGCGATTTACGGTAAGCTGCACTGTCGCTGAAAAGTCGACAGTTTCTGAAGGCAAATCCACAACGCGGCGAAAGGCCGAACAAAAAGCAGCTCGGACAATGCTAGAGCTGCTGGGCGAAACCAAACAATGAATATCCCGGAAAACTATCGTTGCGGTCTCGTCGCTGTTATAGGCCGGCCAAATGTTGGCAAGTCTACGTTGATCAACTCAGTCATGGGCCGCAAGGTCAGTATTGTGACGGCGAAGCCGCAGACGACTCGGCACCGGATTCTTGCGGTTCATACGGCAGAGAAAGAACAAATCATTTTCGTTGATACTCCCGGGCTACACAGACAGTCCGGTAAAGCCATGAACAAACTGATGAATCGCACGGCAGCCAATGCGCTTGCCGACGCCGATTTGATTTTCTTCGTCAGCGACGCGACGCGCTGGACGACCGAAGATGACGACGTGTTAAGACGGCTTGAGTCTGCTCATGCACCCGTCATCGCATTACTCAATAAAATTGACAAAATTCATCCGAGAGAGAAACTGCTCGACAGCATTGCCTCGATGTCTGCTCGTTTCGAGTTTGCTGAGATCGTCCCGATCTCCGCGATGAAGAATGACAATCTGGACCATCTCATGGAGATGATTCCGGCTTTTCTGCCAGAGTCGCCGCCACTGTTTCCCGAGGATATGAAAACCGATCGTAGCGACGAATTTCACATTTCCGAAATCGTACGCGAGAAGCTGACATTGATGTTGCATCAGGAAATGCCCTACGGAATCACGGTGCAGGTAGAGCGCATGGTTCAAGAGAAAAACGGGGTCACAATAAACGCCGTGATCTGGGTGGAGCGCGACAGTCAGAAGGGTATTGCGGTTGGCAAGAATGGCAGTGTCTTGAAGAAGGTCGGTCGGTCTGCGCGGCTTGATATTGAAAAATTACTCGGTCAGCGCGTTTTTCTTGAGTTGTGGGTAAAGGTCAAGACCAACTGGGCCGATAATGAGAAGGACCTGATGAGCTTGGGCTACGAGGCAACGTAGGTCGTGCGACGACCATGAGTTCAGCTCGGCGCGTTCAGCAACAACCAGGCTACATTCTGCATCGTCGTCCTTTTCGTGATTCCAGCCAGATTCTCGATATCGTAACCCTCGATCATGGCAAGATCGCGGTCGTCGCCCGAGGTAGCAGAGGTTCGAAATCCCGTCTTGCCGGCGTTTTACGCCCGTTTCTGCCGTTGAAGGTGTCGTGGGTGTCGAAATCCGACCTGGGTACGCTCACCGGCGCTGAGGCCGCAGGGCCGCCAGCGGGAATGGTCGGCGATGCCATGTTCTCGGCCTATTACGTCAACGAATTGCTGCTGCATTTTCTGCACCGCCACGACCCGCAACCGGAGATTTTCGCCTTGTACGAGGAGGTCATCCGGGCCCTGGTTAGCAGCGACAACGTGGCCGCGAGCCTACGCTCGTTTGAACTCGAGTTTCTCAGTTTGCTTGGCTATGCCGTTAGCCTGAATCAAGAGTTTGGCAGTCAAAATCCGCTGGATGGCCAGCGTAATTACGAATATCGGATGGAGCAGGGACTGGTTGCGGTTGATCGCTCCGAGGGCGTTTTGGTTTTTCCCGGCGTCGTTCTGTCAGGAATTGCCGAGCAACGCTTCGACGATCCGGATATCCTGCGTGCTGCGAACCGGCTGTTGCGGGAAATTATCAGCTTTCATCTGGGTGGCAAAGAACTTAAGAGCCGCAAGGTGCTGATGGAACTGCATCGCGGTAGAATCACGCCTTCGAAAACACGGGAACAGCGCAGTGACTAGCAGGGGTCAATTACTACTGGGCGTCAATATCGATCACGTCGCTACTCTTCGGCAGGCCAGAGGTACGAGTTATCCGCGCCCGTCTGACGCGGTGGTAATGGCGGAACGGGCAGGCGCTGACAGCATCACGGTGCATCTGCGTGAAGATCGCCGGCATATTCAGGACGCCGATTTGAATGCCATCAATGAAGTGATGCGCACCCGCATGAACCTGGAAATGGCCGTCACCGATGAAATGCTCGCAATCGCTGCGCAGATCAAACCGTCGGACGTTTGTCTTGTTCCGGAAAAACGTGAAGAACTGACAACGGAAGGCGGTTTGGATGTCAAAGGTCAGCTGGAGAAAGTAAAAGCCGCTTGTGAGCGACTGGCCGGGAATAATATTCGCGCGTCGTTATTTATCAATCCCGACAACGAGCAGCTGGACGCGGCGGCCGCGGCCGGCGCGCCGGTCGTCGAAATTCATACTGGTGCCTACGCGGATGCTGTTGGCGACGAACGGGACATCGAGCTACGGCGTGTTATCGCCGCGGCAAAATACGGTCGTGATCTGGGTCTGATTATCAACGCAGGTCATGGATTGCACTACGGGAATGTTGCGGCTATCGCTAGCATTCCGGAAATCGTAGAGCTGAATATCGGTCACTCGATTATTTCCAGAGCGGTATTTGACGGACTCGCGATGGCCGTGAGCGAGATGAAGCGCTTGATGACCGAAGCCAGAGAAGGGTAGTCGCCTGGTGATTTTTGGCATTGGTACTGACATTGTAGAGATGTCCCGCATGGAGGCGACCTGGAAGCGATTTGGCGAGCACTTCGCACAGCGAATTCTCATGGACGAGGAAATGGAGCTATTCCGCAGGACAAAGCAACCTGCGCGTTTTCTCGCGATGCGTTTTGCCGGCAAAGAAGCCACGGTCAAGGCGATGGGTACAGGGTTCGCACACGGCGTCTGGTTGAGGGATGTTGGTATCACCAGTAATGAGTGGGGCAGGCCCCTGATCATCTGGTCAGAACGGGGGCAGAAAGTGTGCGACGAACTGGGCATTGGAAAAGGGCACGTTAGCCTGACTGATGATGCAGGATTGGTAATGGCATATGCGGTTGTCGAAACCGCGGACAACAGCATTTAGGCAAGGCGCGGACATGCATTGTTTTTCATTTGATATTGAAACGGTTCCCGACGTTGATTTTGGTCAACGTTTCTGGGATCTCGACGGTTTACCGGACTCGGAAGTCGCAACGGCGATGATGTTTAAGCAGCTACAGAAAACCGGCTCCGATTTTCTACCATTGCACCTGCAACGAATTGTCGCGATTTCGGTGTCATTCCGAACGGCAGATACGTTCAAAGTATGGACCTTGGGCGATGAGGAGTCGGATGAAGCCGAAATCGTGCAGCGATTTTTCGACGGTATCGAACGTTATACACCCGACCTGGTTTCATGGAATGGCAGTGGCTTTGACTTGCCCGTGCTTCATTACCGCGCGTTGAAACACAATATTCAGGCACCGCGATACTGGGAAACCGGAGAAAACGATCGCGACTTCAAGTGGAATAACTACATGAGCCGTTTCCATTGGCGCCATATTGATCTGATGGACGTATTGGCCGGCTTCCAGCCGCGCGGGCGAGCGAGCCTCGATCAAATGGCGGTGTTACTTGGCTTTCCAGGCAAACTGGGTATGAGCGGCGATAAAGTCTGGGACAAATTTCAGGAAGGCGGTATTCGCGAGATTCGTGACTATTGCGAGACTGACGTACTGAATACATGGCTGTGTTTTCTGCGTTTCGAATTCATGCGCGGTCATCTGGATCAGGCGGATCTGGATCGTGAATACGCACTGGTTCGAAGCACGCTGACGTCCATGGATCAGCCCCACCTGAACGAATTCCTTGCGGCCTGGCCCGCGTAGCAGCTTCTCATGGGCAGAAAGAAACGTAGAGAGCCGGAAACGGCGACCATAGATTCTGCCACGCACGATGGGCGAGGCATTGCCGCCGTCAGTGGCAAGAAAGTATTTGTCGCAGGCGCGTTGCCGGGCGAAACCGTTGAGTTTATTCGTCGCAAGTCGCGCCGAAATTTTGATGAAGCGGAATTGCTTCAGGTCATTGAGCCGTCGAGCGATCGGATCGACGCGAAGTGCGAAGCATTCGGGCGATGCGGGGGTTGTTCTCTGCAGCACGTCAGCGAAGACTACCAACGTTCCATCAAGGAACAGACGCTCAAGGATAATTTGCAGCGTATCGGCAAGGTTGAACCCGACGCCTGGCTGGAGCCGATGACGGGTCCGGTGTGGGCCTATCGCCGGCGAGCACGTTTGGCGGTTAAAGATGTCCCGGCGAAAGGTCGGGTATTGGTCGGTTTCCGCGAACGCCATGCACCGTTCATTACGGACATGCATCGCTGCGAGGTTTTGTCAGAACCTGTTGGTGGCCTGATCGACGAGTTGAGCGAACTGGTTGCTCGTCTGTCGATTCGCGCGCGACTACCGCAAATAGAAATCGCGGCCGCCGAAAACTCGATCGCAATGGTGTTTCGTGTCCTGGACGAACCGAATGAGGAAGATCAACGACATCTGATCGAGTTTGGCAGGGCCAATAATTTCAGAATCTACCTGCAGCCAGGCGGCCTCGATTCGCTGCAACTCATCGAACCTGCAAGCGTTGATGAATCGCTGTACTACACGTTGCCGGAATTTGATATCAAGATCGATTTCGAGCCTATCGACTTTGTTCAGGTGAACAGCGATATCAACCAGCGAATGGTGCGATTCGCGATCGAACAATTACGCGTTGGTCCGGACGACCGGGTGTTGGATCTTTATTGTGGTATCGGAAACTTCTCCCTGCCGATGGCACGACGCGCCGGAGCGGTCCTCGGTGTCGAGGGAGAAAAGAGTCTTGTCGCTCGCGCCGGCGAAAACGCCAGGAAAAACGATTTGGACAATGTTGAGTTTCGAGTCGCCGATCTCAGCAAGATCGACGGGAGTGAATCCTGGGTCAAGGCTGGATGGGACCGCGTGCTTCTCGATCCAGCCCGTAGCGGCGCAGCCGAAGTCGTTGAGCGAATGAAGCTTCTGAATCCGGAGCGGATTGTTTACGTTTCCTGCCATCCCGGGACCTTGGCGCGGGATGCGGGAACCCTGGTTCATGAGCAGGGCTACCATCTCGAGACTGCGGGAATCATCGATATGTTCCCGCACACAGCCCATGTAGAATCGATCGCAGTATTTCGACGAAATTGAACTCTAAGCGTGAGGCACAACGGATGTCATTGGGACCCGTGATGCTGGACATCGAAGGACTCGCACTGAGTCCGGCAGACCGCGACATCCTGCGGGAGCCTGCTGTGGGCGGCGTCATCCTGTTCACTCGAAACTTTGAGTCCGTTGACCAGGTTACCGATCTCGTTAGCGAGATCCGCGCATTGCGCAGTCCGCCATTGATTATTGCTGTCGATCACGAGGGCGGACGCGTGCAGCGTTTTCGCGAAGGATTCACTGTCATCCCGCCGATGCGTCATATCGGTCGGGAGTACGACCGGGATCGCGAGTCGGGGCTCAGAATTGCTCGTCAGGCAGGTTGGCTGATCGCCTCAGAGCTGCGAGCCGCCGGTATCGATCTGTGCTTCGGGCCTTGCGTCGACCTTGATTGGGGCATCAGCGAGATCATCGGCAACCGATCGTTTCATCGCAAACCCGACGCCGTTTGTGATCTCGCTGAAGCGTTTGCACGGGGCCTCCGCAGCGCGGGAATGGCCGCGGTTGCCAAGCACTTCCCGGGACATGGCGCGGTGGTTGCCGACTCGCATCTTCGACTGCCGGTGGACCGGCGAGATTACGGCTTGATCCTGGACGACATGCGGCCCTACGAGCGCATGATGAACACGGGCGTCGTGGCGGGCGTCATGCTCGCGCACATCGTGTATCAGGCGATCGATAATATGCCCGCCGGCTTCTCGGAATACTGGATCCAACGCGAGCTTCGTTCGCGACTCGGATTCGGTGGCGCGGTTTTTTGCGACGACCTGACTATGAAAGCGACCGCAAATTACGGCAGCATGCCAGAGCGTGCTCGGCTCTCGCTCCAGGCGGGGTGCGATATGATCCTCGTTTGTAATGATCGAGACGCAGCGCACCAGGCGGTGGATGCGCTGAATGATTATTCCAATCCGCTGTCGCAGGTCCGACTCGCACGATTGCACGGTACCGGCCATCCTTTGCGCGAGTCTCTGATGGCCAGTGATGAGTGGCAGGAAGCGAATACGCTGTTCACCGACTTGAGCGCAAGACCGGAATTACAGCTAAATGCCTGAAATCAAATAGACAATTGACATCAAAAAAATGAAAAAGGTTACTCGCAACATACTGGAACTGGTGATAGCAGCAACGACCGAGCCGTTACTGGTCGTGCGAATCGATCAACCTGACTGGCCCGTTGTTCTGGCGAATCCTGCATTTGAGACGATTACCGATGCGGCCGTGCTTAAGAAGCCTTTCGCCGACGTCATTGAGGAGCTCGCCGGCCGCGAACTCGCACTCGAAGTGAGCGAGACCGTAAGAGCGCAGGACGAAGCGAGCTTGCCGATCGAGTCAAACAGTCGTGAGTACCTGCTGGCATTACGCCCCTTACAATTGCCCGGCGAAGAAGCGGCTCGATTTTATGCTGCTTACTGGCGCACCGGACCCGGTTCAATCACGGCCGAAGGCGCGGAGATCCACCACGCGCTTCTGAAGGCCAAACGTCGCATTCGAGTTTTATCGCGCGACGACCCGGTAACAGGCTTGCTCAATGGCCGCGCATTCGAAGACGTATTCGAGCACGACTGGGCTGTTGCCGCGCGGGAAGACGGCAAGTTGTCGTTAGTGACATTCGCTCTCGAAGAGTTCGATGCTTACCTGGAAGTCTTCGGCCGGCATGCGACAGACTCTTGCTTGCGGCGAGTCGGGCAGGCCATTCGACGTTGCCTGCGACGTGCCAGCGATGTCGCGGCACGCCCCGATGGACATCGCTTTGTTGTCTTGTCGCACGCTTCTGACGAGGATGGCGTACGCGATTTCGGGAGACGAATCTGTACTGCCGTTCGTGAGCTGGGACTGCATCACCCACGCTCGAGTTCGTCGAAGTTCGTGACCGTGTCCTACGAACTGTCGGTTGCCGACGTCAGCAACGAACAGCGAGATGCACGCGAGTTTCTGTCCGACTTACTCGCCGTCAAAACCTAGAAATTCGGAGTCGCCCAGCCGTTCCTCTTCAGCGGGTTCTTCCTCGACGCGAGAGATCTTCGCCAGTACGCCGAATTTCGGGTGGTCGAAATAGCGCAGCTCACCATTGCGAAAGATTCTGTCTTCTTCAATGCGATACCGAACCGGGTAGCTGACCGCTATTCCGTCCACCGGCGCATCCAATTGTAAATTGATGTCGAGATGCAGGTAGCGGCTCAGATACATCCTCAGATCCCCTGCCAGCTCCGGCGGTGGGCGGACGAACGATTCAAGGGGTCGAGTCCCTGTGACTGCCTCCGGGTAAGTCGGTTGCGTCCAGCCGAAGTGAAGCAACGGCGTGTAGGCGCTCAGCTTATCCAGACGTTCGAATACATCCAGAAGCGTGAAGGCGTCTTCAGGCAGCCTTACCAGCTCGTACTTTCGCTCGTCTTTTGCGAACGCAACTTCGGGAACCGAGCTGAGTGCTTCCATCATCTGGCCATCGACTGGTTCGCCTGCCAATAGTGGATCGATCGGTGGCGGCTCGTCGGGGACAAAAATCTCCGAACCGCTTGCCACATTTTGCTCATACGAAAAAATAATCATCTCGACGGTATAGCGTCGGACCTCAGGCACCTCTTCTTCCAGCGTGCCCTGCGCAAATGCCGTTGCCGCCAGCAGTGGCAGTAAACCCAGGGAAATACGCGTTGATACGCTGTGGAGCATCCTCTGACTCATGCTGTGACTCATCCTCTTAGCTGTCTTTGACCGCGAGAATCTGCAAAAGATTTTCAACCGCGCGGAATCGCTTCTCAATATCCGTGAGGTCATCGGTGACCTGCAGGCGATGTGATCCCTGCAGTCGATAACGACGGCTGTCATTTTGCACTAATTGCACCAGGGCGACAGCGTCAATATGGCTTTCGGCCGCGAAAACCAGGTAGCCGCCCTTGTCTGCGGCGTCGATTTTTTCCACGCCCAGCGCCAGCGCCGATTTCTTGATTGCGGCGATGCGGACAAGATTCTTGGTCGCATCGGGCAATAGGCCAAAACGATCAATGAGTTCGACCTGAAGTTCCCGCAGCTCTTCGGCGTTTTCGGCCGCCGAGATGCGCTTATAGAGCATGAGACGCAGGTGAACGTCGGGTACATAGTCGTCGGGTAATAGCGCGGCTACATGCAGATTGATATCAACCCCGCTGTCCAGAGACGCATCGAGATCGGGTTCCTTGCCGGCTTTCAGTGAGGCGACAGCGCGGCCCAGAAGCTCGGTATAGAGCGAAAACCCGATTTCCTGGATCTGACCACTCTGAGTGTCGCCCAGCAGCTCACCAGCGCCTCGAATCTCAAGATCGTGGGTCGCGAGCGTAAATCCGGAACCCAGGTCCTCGAGAGAGTCTATGGCCTCCAGACGTTTCACGGCATCCGGCGTCATAGCCGTCTTGGGTGGCGCGAAGAGATAGGCGTAAGCGCGATGATGTGATCGGCCGACCCGACCCCGTAGTTGGTGCAATTGAGCCAATCCGAAGCGATCGGCGCGATTGATAATGATGGTGTTGGCGGTGGGCACATCGATGCCGCTTTCGACGATGGTGGTGCACAAAAGCACGTTGAATCGTCGGTGATAAAAGTCGAGCATGACTTGTTCGAGATCGCGTTCGCGCATTTGCCCGTGTCCGATGCGGATTTTAGCTTCCGGGACAAGTTTCTTGAGCTCGACCTCAATGCGTCCGATGTCTTGGACGCGATTGTGGATGAAATAGACCTGACCGCCGCGCTTGATCTCGCGCAGGCAGGCTTCGCGAATAACGACGTCGTTCCACTCTGATACGAACGTCTTGACCGCGAGTCGATCCGCCGGCGGCGTCGTGATCAATGACATTTCGCGAATACCGCCGAATGCCATGTTCAATGTACGTGGAATAGGCGTCGCGGTAAGCGTGAGCACGTCTATGTCGCTACGCAGCGATTTGATGGCTTCTTTGTGGCGTACGCCAAATCGGTGCTCTTCATCGACAATAATCAAACCGACGTCCTTAAAGTCCTTGGTATGCCCCAACAGCCGGTGTGTGCCGATGACAACGTCGACATTGCCGGACTGCAGGCCTTTAACGGTGTCCTTAACTTCCTTGGCGGACTGAAATCGTGACAGGACCTCGATACGAACGGGCCAGTCAGCGAAACGATCGCGAAAAGTCTGCCCGTGCTGCTGCGCGAGCAGGGTTGTCGGTACGAGAACGGCGACTTGTTTGCCACCGTGCACCGCTGCGAACGTTGCCCGCAGCGCTACTTCAGTTTTGCCGAATCCGACATCGCCGCAAACCACGCGGTCCATCGGCTGGTCGGAGGCGAGGTCTTCAAGAACATCGTCGATCGTGTGTGCCTGATCTTCCGTCAGTTCGAAGGGAAAACCCGACTCGAAGGAACGGTAGTCGCTTTCCGACCAGCGAAAACGATGTCCGGGCCTGGCGGCGCGGCGTGCATAGATGTCGAGGAGTTCGGCAGCAACATCGCGAATCTTCTTGATCGCTCGTTTGCGCGCCTTTTCCCACTGATCACTGCCGAGTCGATGCAGTGGCGCGTTGTCGGGTGACGCCCCGGTGTAACGCGAGATTAGTTCGAGGGCATGTACTGGCACGTACAACTTATCGCCATCCGCGTATTGCAGGTGCAGAAATTCGGCCTTGATGCCACCGGCGTCCAACGTGATCAACCCAAGGTAACGCCCAACGCCATATTCGGCATGTACAACCGGGGAGCCTTCCTCGAGATCATTGAGCTGCCGAATAATGGTTTCCGGATCGCGGTCGTTGCCTTTCCTGCGCCGGCGGGCTTTCGTTCTCTCGCCAAACAACTGTTGCTCACTGACAATCGCGATTTTGGCGCCGGGCAGAATTACGCCGTTGTCGATCGGAGCGATTGCGACACCAATCCGATGATCGTGTTCACGAAACTGGCGCCAGCTGTCGACGCGTGCGAGGTCCAGTCCGCGCCCGGACAACAGGTCGTGGAGTTGCTCGCGACGGCCCGGCGAATCGGTGCTGAACAGCACGCGACCATCGAACGACTGAAGAAACTGAAGCAACGCTGCTGCGGCATCTTCGTAGCGCGTTTCGATTTTCATCGCGGCTGGCATTCGGGTGTCATAGTTGACGGCCGCACCGCCGAGCGATTGTGTGGAATATTGAATGCGCGAAAACGCGTCCAGTCGCGACGTAATGTTTTCCGGACTGATGAACGTTTCGTCGGCGCTCAGGACCGGTCGTTCCTTGTCCAGGCTGGACATGGCGAAACGTTCTCGAGCTTCGGACCAAAACTGCGTGAGTAGCGATTCCAGCGAAGCGGGTGACAGGACGACGCAATTTCCTGGTAGGTAATCGGCGAAGGAGGCGGTGGAGTCGAAGAACAACGGCAGGTAGTACTCAATGCCGCCGTGTGCGATACCGTCTGACACGTCTCGATACACACGGGATTTGCCCGGCTGGCCTTCGAAGCGCTCACGGTAGCGATCGCGGAAAGCGGCGATCGCGGTAGCGTCGAGTGGAACCTCTCTGGCGGGCAGAATTCGAATCGAATCGACTTTGTCGCCGGACAATTGGCTATCCGGTGAGAAGAAACGCAGGGACTCAATATCGTCGTCAAAGAAATCAATACGGACAGGCGCATCGGTGCCCATCGGGAATATGTCGATCAATGAGCCTCTGACCGCGAATTCACCGTGCTCGGATACTTGCGGTACTCGCAGGTAGCCTGTCTCAACCAGCGACCTCGTAAACTCGTCACGCGGTAGTTGTTGACCCGTGCTCAGCGATAGCGACCGTGCGGCAACGTAATCCAGAGGGGGTAGACGCTGATGCAGTATCCCGACTGTCGCGATGATGACGCCACTGGTCATATTCGGCAGAGTCGCCAGTACCTGCAGGCGTTGAGAAATGATGTCCTGATGGGGTGAGAAACTGTCCCAGGGGAGTGTTTCCCACTCCACGAAATGAACAATCGGAATCGTGTTGTCCGTGAAGAAGCGAATCTCCGATTCGAGCTGATCCGCATGCCGCGGATCCTCGGCCAGAATGAGCAACGGTCGCTGCTTTTTCGCCGCAATGACCTGGGCGAGCTCGGCTGCCGCTAAAGCGCTGCTCGCGCCGATCAGGCGGCCCCACGCATCGGCGTCGCCGGCTTGCGGAAGTTGCAGCTCGCTGGAAATGAGTAAGGTTTCGGTCAATGCAGTATTTGCTGGGAAAGGTTTTCGGGACGCGATTATTACACAGACACAAAAAAGCCCGGGACGTTTCCGACCCGGGCTTTGCTATTTTTGTCCCGTCTGGCTCGACTAGCGCTTAATGACTGCGTGAATCACCTTGTCGTACTCGAAAAATACGACGAAATCTGCATATACCCAACGGGTAATCGGCGGGTCTCCAACCGGTGTATTGACCGATGTTGGGCTGCCATACTTGGATTCGACGCTGGCCTGTGTCATGCCACGAGTCGGACGTCCATCATTCGATCCTGCCGTCGTGCCATCCATGTTCAGGTTCTGCGCGTTTGCCACTGCGCCAAAGGCTGCAAGCAAAGCTATTGCGGATACGATTCGCAGTTTGATCATTGGTACTACTCCCATAGGTGGTTTCAGAACTATATCACTGCTGGCGCCTCTTCCCCATGCGAACTGCGTCACAAGTCGGCGAATGTGGTTTAATGCCAGCCGATGCTGAATCCTGTCGAACTCTTCATCGGGCTGCGCTACCTGAGGGCTAAGCGGCGCACCCGATTCGTGTCATTTATCACGCTGATATCCCTGCTCGGGATATCACTCGGCGTGGCCGCACTGATCGTTATTTTGTCCGTAATGAACGGCTTTGAGGGCGAGCTGCGAAGCCGCTTGCTCAGTATGTCAGCGCACGGATCTGTGTCGGCCGCGAACGGTCGAACACAAGAGTGGGAATCCCTGCTCGAACAGGTCAACGCGGAGCCCGGCGTCAAGGCCGCGGCCCCGTTCATCCAGATGGAAGGAATGATCCAGTCCGGGCGCGAGCTTTTTGCCGTACTGGTGCACGGCGTCGAGCCGATGCATGAACAGGCATTGTCAGGCGACATGATTAACATGGTCGAAGGCAGTTTCGACGTATTGCAGCCAGGGGAGCGGAGCATCATTCTCGGACGGATGCTGGCCTATGATCTCGGCGTCCGGCTTGGTGACAGCGTCGTGTTGCTGGTCCCAAAACCGGTCGGTGACGGCACGCTGCAACCGGTTCTTGAGCGCTTTGTTGCGCGCGGCATCTTTGAGGCCGGGCTGCAGGACCATGATGGCGTACTTGCCCTGGCTCACGCCGATGACGTGGCAGCGATTATGGGTTTCGGTACGGCCGTGAGCTCGATCCGTTTCAGAGCTGATGACGTCTTGGCGGCACCCGGTATAGCCCAATCCTTGCAAGCGAAGCTGGGTGACGATTACTCCAGCAGCGATTGGACGATCGAAAACGGCAGCTACTTCCGTGCAATTCGACTTGAGAAAATGATGATGTCGCTGATTCTGTCGCTGATCATCGGCGTAGCGGCGTTCAACATCGTCGCGAGCCTGGTCATGGTCGTTACGGACAAGACAACGGACATAGCCGTGTTGCGGACGCTGGGTATGGGGCCGCGGGGTGTGGTGAAAGTATTTTTTGTACAAGGTGCTGTCATCGGCTGGGCAGGCGTGGCAATCGGCGTGGTTCTCGGCGTACTTCTTGCGATTAATGTGCCGACACTGGTTCCGATACTTGAGCAGTTCTTTGGATTCCAGGTCATGCCGGGCGACGTCTACTACGTGACTCAAATTCCTTCGGAACTCGAGTCCCAGGATGTTCTTGTTATCGCGATTTCGGCCTTTGTTCTGACCTCACTGGCGACGTTGTATCCTGCGCGCCGCGCCGCACTGGTGAACCCGGCGGCCGCATTGCGGTACGAGTAAGCGAATGGCCACGCAATTTGAATACTGGATTGGCAGTCGCTACGTGCGGTCGCGCAGCAGTAACAGCTTTGTTTCTCTGATCTCGGCTATTTCGATGTTGGGGATTGCGATTGCGGTGATGGTCCTGATCGTAGTGATGTCTGTCGTCAATGGTTTTGAGCGCGAACTCAAAGATCGTTTATTGGCGATGACAGCGCACGCGAGTATCGAAGGAATGGATGGAGACTTGGCGGACCCGAGCGATCTGATTGAAGTCGCGGTAAAGAACGCGCGTGTGACCGCAGCGGCGCCTTATGTCAGCGGACAGGCGTTGCTTGTCTACGAGATGCAGTTAAGTGGCGCGGAACTGCGTGGCGTTGATCCGCAATTGGAATCGACAGTTTCCGGTATTGATGGCGTGATGCAGACGGGCGCGCTGACCGATCTGACCGGCGGCGATTTCAACATCGTTCTGGGCGTCGAGTTAGCTGATGCGATGCAGGTCGATGTTGGCGACAAGGTAACGGTGGTTCTTGCCGAAGGAAGGGTGACACCTGCCGGCGTCATGCCGCGCACAAAACGATTTACAGTGAGCGGTATTTATCGTGTTGGCATGTACGAATTCGATCGGCGGCTCGCTTTTGTCAATATCGCTGATGCGCAGCGACTATACCGCAAGCGGGAATCGGTGAGCGGCGTACGACTCAACGTGACCGATATCTACGAGGCGCCGGCTATCGTTCGGGAAGTAGCGCTGGAAAATGGAGAATTGGTACTCGTCAGTGACTGGACGCGTCGGCATGTCAATTTCTTCCGCTCTATTCAGATCACGAAATCGATTCTGTTCGTGATCCTTATGATGGTGATCGCGGTCGCTGCCTTTAATATCGTTTCGACACTGGTAATGGTTGTTAAGGACAAGCAGGCCGACATCGCCATACTCCGAACGATTGGCGCACGTCCAATGAGTATCCTCAAGATATTCATAACGCAAGGCAGCATTGTGGGAGTCGCTGGTACATTGGCGGGGGTGATTCTCGGTATGCTGCTGGCGCTGAATCTCGAATCGATCATTCGGTTTTTCGAGTCGGCGTTCGGTATCAAGTTTCTCGCCGCCGATGTCTACTTTATTAGCGACCTGCCATCAGAACTACAGTACGGTGACGTCGCTTTGGTAGCAGCGATTGCGCTGGCGCTCGCTCTGATTTCAACTATTTATCCGGCCTGGGTTGCTGCAAAGACGACGCCGGCTGAGGCTTTACGATATGACTAACCCGGTTCTCGCCTGCAATGGCGTAGTAAGACGTTTTAACGAAGGCAAGTCGATGCTCGTGGTTCTGAACGGCGTGGATTTCGTTGTGCAACCGGCGGAGCGCGTAGCGATTATTGGTACGTCGGGGTCAGGCAAGACGACGTTGTTACAGATTATGGGTGGCCTTGACGAGCCAGATGAGGGCGAAGTATTCATCAATGGCGAGGCAATGCAGGGCAAAAACGAAGCAGCGAAAGGTGATCTTCGAAATCGAAACGTCGGCTTTGTTTATCAGTTTCATCATCTTTTGCCCGAATTTACGGCCGAAGAAAATGTCGCGATGCCGCTGATGATTCGCAGGGAACCGCGGAGTGTCGCGATCGAGCAGGCGCGGGAGCTATTGAGCCGAGTCGGTCTCGGCGAGCGCTTGCATCACAAGCCGGGTGAGTTGTCAGGCGGCGAGCGTCAGCGCGCTGCGGTAGCGCGAGCGTTGATTACGCGGCCGCAACTCGTTCTGGCCGACGAGCCGACCGGTAATCTGGATTCTGGAAACGGCGCGCATGTGTTGAAGCTGATGATGGATCTCAATGAGGAATTGAAGACAAGTCTCGTTATCGTGACCCATGATCATTCAATCGCTGCGAAGATGGACCGCATCCTCGTTCTCGAAGACGGCGTGTTGAAGCCGTCAAGCTAGGAGTCTTTGTTGTGGCGACGGTTCTTTTTGCGGGACTTGTAGTTAGCAATCGATGAGCGCCAGAACAGATCCAGTGTGATGTAGCCCAGAATAGCGGCTGCTGATCCCAAAATTACGCATCCCAGCAGCATGGGCTGCCAAATGGTCAGGAAGGTGTGCGTAACCCAGTTCCAGGACAGTTCGAATTCGAATTCACGGAGCGGGGTCTTCAACAGGCCGCGTCCGACTCGATAGGCGAAGTAATACATTGGGCCCATTGTCACCGGGTTGGACACCCAGGTCGCTAGCGCGGCGACGGGAATATTGACGCGAAAAAGCAGTGCTAACAGAATGCCCGTCAATGTGTGGCCAGGCGTCGGCATGAAGGCGACGAAAAAACCGATTGCGACTGCCGGCACAACCGTTCTGCGTCGAACTCCCCACAATCGATGATCTTGCAGCAGATGCCGAAATGGCGTCATGAACCACTGCTCACTGACTTGGTGGCGTTTAAACGCAAATTTCCTGAAAAAGCGCCTTGGCATCGACGGTGGGTCCGGTTTTGATGGTGAGTGCCGAAAAATACGACAACGATGATTCCTGTTTGCCTGCTTATTCTGGCAGGCGGTGTCGCGGCGCAGCATAGCAGGGTTCCTATTGACTCGGACCACTGCAACGTTCTGTTTGTTGCGGTCGTTATCGTATTTTTTTTGCCGCGTGTGCGCTGGTTCGCACTTGCGCTGTTGGGGTTCGCCCTTTTCATGAATGCGGGCAACCGCATCATCGGGGCGCGACTTGAGCCGCAATTTGCCGGCGACAGCATGCTGACTCGAGTCCGAATTGTTGATTTCCCCAGGGTGACGGGTGCGTCTGTATCGATGCTCATCGAGCCGATCAGCGATCCCAGGTTGCCGGCACGATCACGTGTGAGCTGGTTTGAGCCGGCGACGATTCCTGTGATCGGCGATGTTTGGGAATTCGAGCTGCGTCTGCGACGTCCCTACGGCACCAGCAATCCGGGCCTGTTTAGCCGCGAAGACTGGATGTTTCGGGAAAAGATACAGGCCACCGGCTACATCGTTGCCGGTCAGCGCAATCGTCTTCACTCCAGCGGCTCACTATCGTGGATAGGCCAGTACCGACACGCATTTGTTGTTCGCGTCAATGCGCTCGGTGGCGAATCGGCGGCCGTGCTTGCCGCTATCGGCGTTGGGGCACGACATCGCATTTCCCGTGACCAGTGGGAACGATACGCCAGGACAGGCACCAGCCATTTGATGGCGATCTCCGGTTTGCACATCGGCTTGGCGGCGACCGCTGCATTCATAATAATTGTGTTCATTTTGGGAGTCTGCCGCCTTCGCGGCAACCATCTTGATCACGGAATTATATCCGCGGCCATCGTCGCGACCCTGTACGCAGCCATCTCGGGGTTCGCCGTACCGTCGCAGCGTGCGACGATGATGCTCGGACTGGCGGCACTGGCGTTTTACTCGCGACGCCGCGCTGATCCAACTCGAATTGTCGCGGCGGTTGCGTTGCTCGTATTCATTGCCGACCCGATCGCGATCATGATGCCGGGGTTTGGCTTGTCATTTGCCGCCGTTGTGGCCTTGCTTTGGTTCGCGAAATCCGCTTCGCAACCGTCTGAAAATAGCGGCTACTTCGCCAAAGCCACAGCCGCGTTTCGCAAGCTGATCGGCATGCAATTCGCGCTGCTGTTCGGACTTATGCCGCTGACAGTACTGATCTTTCATCGAATTACATTCATCGCGCCGGTCGCCAACATGGTTTCTGTGCCCATATTCAGCCTGATCACCGTACCGCTGACGCTGGCGAGCATGATCATCAGCCCGGTGTGGGAGGGTGCCGGCTCCTGGCTGCTCGGCGTCGCCGCGAAGAGTGTTCAAGTGGTCGAGCGGGTGATCTTCGAAGCCGCACAAGTGCCCGGCGCCAGTGCCGAACTTTCCGGTATCGGTGGCGACGACGGCACGTATTGGTGTTTCGTATTGCTGCCGGCGGTCTGGCTCGTTCTACCGCGTGGTTGGCCGGGCCGCACAATAGCCCCACTCGGCATAGTCGCGCTGCTGCTGCACAGTCCCGCGCTTCCACCGCGTGGCTGCGTTGATGTGCATGTTCTCGACGTGGGACAAGGACTTGCCGTCGCTCTGCAAACCAGGCAACAGTTTGCGCTGTTCGATACCGGTGCATCCTATCGAGGCGGTGGCAGCGCAGCCGAACAGCTTGTACTGCCGTTTATGCGCTACAAAGGCCTGGACAAGATTGACTGGCTGATTGTCTCGCATGCCGACGATGACCACGCTGGCGGCGTATCGGCATTAACGAGTGAAATCGCAATCGGTGGCATTCTGCTTGGCGAGTCCTTGCCGCGATTAAAGCAATCGAGCATGCGCTGCATTGCGGGTCATTCATGGCGGGCGGGTGCCGCCGTTTTCCGCGTGTTGCACCCCGGTCCCGATAATGTAATGTCTGGCAACGATTCATCGTGTGTTATCGCCGTGAGCGTCGGGGAGCATCAACTGATTTTGACCGGCGATATTGAGGCGGCAGGCGAACAGCGCTTGTTGGCCGAATCGGACCTCCAGGGAGTCACCGCCGTCCTGATTCCACATCACGGCAGCCTGACCTCGTCCAGCCCGCGGTTTGTCAATCGCTTGAGGCCAAATCTCGCGATCGCATCGGCTGGCCGCAATAATCGCTGGGACTTCCCGAAAGATCGCGTCGTAAAGCGCTGGGAGGTCGCTGGAGGGACCGTTTTGAGCACGGCGAGCTCAGGCGCTATCAGCTTTCGACTGTGCGCTAACGATGGCATCAGCCTGTTGCGAGAGGAAAGGCTGCGGCGACGACGTTTCTGGCATGATTCTGCGGACCTTTAGCGAGAATTTTCGGCGCTGTCACTGTATATTTCCATTTTCCTCTGATTTCAGGTTCTTAATGGTTGAGATAGTTAAATCGGGCGGCTTGCTGATGTGGCCCATTGTTCTGTGCGCGATCATCGCCATGGGTATCATTCTTGAGCGCTTCTGGACGCTGCAGCAAAAGCGCGTCATCCCGGAGGACCTCACGAGCAAAGTCTGGGGATGGGTCAAGAAAGACCAGCTTGATCAGAAACAGATCCAGACGCTGCATCAGGGGTCCGCGCTCGGGCAGATTCTCGCAGCAGGACTCATGAATCGTGACCGCGATCGCGTGGTGTTGAAAGACTCCATTGAAGATACGGGCCGCCATGTCGTTCATGAGCTTGAACGCTATTTGGAGACGCTGGGGACCATTGCCGCCATTACGCCGTTGCTGGGTCTATTGGGTACGGTGATTGGCATGGTCAAAGTGTTTACGGCAATTACAACGCATGGTGTTGGCAACCCAACCGTTCTTGCCGGCGGTATTGCCGAAGCCCTGATTACAACGGCCGCCGGGCTCACCGTCGCCATACCCGCCTTGATAGGCTATCGCTATTATCGGACTCGCGTTGATACGCTGGTTGTCGATATGGAAAAGGAAGCCATCAAACTGGTCGAGGCTTTGCATCGACGAAGTGAGAAAGG
>RCNG010000153.1_pt1 | contig 28079 bp, 13 predicted proteins | sample 2041371 | NCBI WGS metagenome assembly RCNG01 (sample SAMN09708227, study PRJNA481090) | Marine sediment metagenome, whole genome shotgun sequencing project. | biome: marine sediment; feature: ocean; material: sediment; isolation source: Sewage treatment plant 1 marine sediment (STP1) ... | reverse complement strand
GCCCACGCCCGGCGCCGTGCCGCGCCGGCCAGAAAGGCTCGCCCTATGAACAGGAAGTGCGCATTCGTGACGCTGGGACTGGCCCTGGCGATTCGCCAGGCCGTCAGTAGAATCGCCGATTCAGGTGTCGCCAATCTCACCGCCCTGCTCTACGTCGGCAATCCCCTGGCGCTCTACCTGGTGGTTTCGGGCATGGAATCACCCGCGGTGGCCCTGCTGGTGGCCCTGCTGGCGGCGGCCTCGATCCGTTTGCAGCAGGGAGACCTGGTCCTGGACAACTGGGGAGGAGCCCTTCAGGTCGGTGTGTTGTGCGGACTCTGCATGCTGGCCCGCACCGAGTTGATCCTGCTGGCCGGCCTGGTGCTCGCGCAGGCGTTCCTATGGGCCCCTGGAGAACTTGTCCGGTCCTGGTCAGTGCGAATCCGGTGGGGTTTGACCGCCGGCCTTTCCGCCCTGGCGGTGGTGGCGCCCTGGCTGGCCTGGAATATCTGGCGGTTCGGCTCGGTGGTGCAGGTCAGCGCCCAGGCCCACAAGCTGCACTCTTCGAACCTGCGTGATTCGACCCAGGATGGCGCCCTGGGGGGCCTCACAGGACTGGGTGCGCGCCTGGAGTCTATCCATCGAAATACGGTGGCCCCCCGGCTGCACCTGCCCGCAGAGATGACCCTGCTGCTCGAAGTCGCATTGCTCGCCCTGATCGTGTGGTGGTTCGTTGGCGTGATGTCCACGGAAGAATCCCGCCGGCAGTTTCTGGAGCGGCTTCGCTGGCTCGCGGCCCCGATCCTGTACGCCGGCGGATTTTTGGGAGCGGCCTTCCTGATCCTGGGGCATTTCCGGTCCTGGTACGCCGCCGGGCCCCTGACCGTGGCAGCCATTCTGGTGGCGATGCCCCTCCGGCGGGCCCTCGCCCACCAATCATTGCCCCGGGGAGGCCGGCTCGCCTCGCGGCTGGTCAGCGTTGTCTACGTCCTGGGCATGCTCGCCCTTGGTCCCATTTTTTTCAGGGAGATCAACTACGAGTCGGGCCATACCAGCTGCTGGAGCGAAGCGGCCGCGGTCGTTTCGGCCACGACCACGGAGGGCCAGCGCGTGGCCTCCTTCAATTCGGGAACCTTCGGCTATCTCTCCCCGCGGCAGGTGGTCAATCTGGATTGCGTCGTCAACAACCGGGCCCTGCCCTATCTGGCCGAAGGCCGACTTCCCGAATTCGTTACGGAAAACGGCATCCGCTATATCATTGACGATCCGAGATACGTGGTCCGTTACTACCGCTTCTACAGCGAGTTGGGCTGGGACGGCTACCTGGCCGCCGTCGACACCCTGGCCTCCGGGCTGGTGGTCTACGAAGTGCGTTGAATCCGGGGTCAGCCGGTCCGTGGCCACGGACCGGCTATTTCTCCAGAACGATTTTGCGGCTGCTGCGCCCGAGACCGTCGTCGATGATCGCCAGGTACACCCCGGAAGCAGCCGCCCGTCCGTCACCGGCAGCGCCGTCCCAGGTGGTGCGGTGGTTGCCCGGATCCAGGCGTCCTTCCAGCAGCACCGCGATTTGACGACCCCTCAGGTCGAAGATACTCACCCGGACGTCCGCCGTCCGCGGCAGGTCGAACTCGAAATTCACGCGCGGATTGAAAGGATTGGGCCAGGCTCGCATGGCGGCGACCAGGGGCGGCAGCTCAACCGCCCCGCTGGTGCCGGATGCATCCAGGTGCAGGGTGACCATGTCCTTGTCGGTGCCTTCACCGTAACCGTAGCCGGTCACATAGATATCGCCATCGGCGGTGCAGGCCAGGTCACGGACCTCGTCACTGGTGCCGGCGGGGCCGTCCCAGCGGTGGACCCACAGTTCCTCGCCCAGTTCGGCTCCGTAGGCCACCGTGGTCATGTCCCAACCGGTGCCGGTGGAACTGCCGTCGCTCAATCCGGAAACGATCACGGCCCCCGCAGGTCCTTCCTGGATGCAGGTTGCCACATCCCACCAGCCGCCACCGGGACCGTCGTAACCCTCGGCGTCCCAGATCAAGGAGCCGTCCGTCCCATCGAACTTCAACACCATGTAGTTGTAGTTGAAGCTGATGTCCTGGACCCCGGCGACCAGCAGGTTGCCGGCGGTGTCGCGCACCATGGCCCGGGGGTCGTCGCCCCCGCCGGTGGGCCCGTTATAAACCGTATCCCAGACGATCTCCCCGTCGGCGGCGGCGTAGCGCTGGAGAATCGTGTCGTATCCGGAACCCCAGGAGCGCTGGCACATGACCACGTCGCCACCATCCATCAGGGCCAGCCAGCTGCCGCGCATCGTGTTGTTGTCCAGCGCGCCGGGCACCTGGCGGGACCACAATTCCTGGCCGTCGATCTGGCTCAGCTTGCGCGTCAGGCAGTAGGCCTCGTCATTGGCGCCGATCACGTGACCGGTCACCACCGGGTGATCGTCGGGGCCGACCACGATATCCCAGGCGATATCGTCCATGCCGGCGGTTCCCCCGTGGTAATCCGACCAGAGGATGTGGCCGTCGCTCGCCCGCAGCTTCATGGTCAGCATCTTGGCGTCCGTGGTGCCCACCGAACCGCGGCCGGTGATGTAGACGTTGTCCTGGCTGTCGTGGGCGATCGCCAGCGCGGCCTCGTCGAAGCCGTCACTGCCTGCAAAATGTTGGGTCCAGAGAAACTCCCCGGAATCACCGTCCAGTTTCAGGACGATGAGGTCATCGCCCTGGCCTCAGCCCACGCAGCCGCGGATGAACCCCGCGACCAGCAGCTGGCCCACCGTGTCCCAGGTCATCTCGCTGATGGCCACGTCCTTGTCGTCGTAGCCCCGATAGCTGTTTTCCCACAGCTGGTGGCCGTCGGTCTTGTCCAGCTTACGCAGGTACAGGTCGATGCCGCCGAGAAGATCGCTGGATTCCCCGCCGACGACCAGGTTTCCCTCCGGGTCGGCCAGCAGGCAGTAGCCGTCGTCGACGTAACTGGCGCCGCCGTCGTGCTGATCGGTCCACACCAGGGAGGGTGTGGCCGAGGCGACGGCGGCGGCCATTGAGGCCACGGCCAGAACCAGGATCAAGGGGGCGACCCGCGTCCGGGTATGAAACATGTCAAGCTCTCCTGTCAGCAAGGGTCGGGACCGACTCGGGTGCCGTCCCGATCGAACATTCGAAACAAGTATACTATCCTTCGCCCCCGAGGGGGAAACAAACCGGTCAGATCATCCTGATGAGCCAGGCGCGATGCTTCTTCTTCACTCCGCCGAACCAGATGACCAACGGGGCCATCACCGCCAGCAGCACCACCCAGCCGACCAGCGAAGCCAGGACCCCGCCCTCGTGGTAGAAGAAACCGAAACGCCGGGTGAAAATGGCCAGAATCGGGATGTGGACCATGTAGAAAAATAGAGGTACCCGCCCCACTCTGGCCAGGGGCCGCAGCACACCGCTGCGCTCGTTGATGAAGTCGAAAATACCCACCATGAAGATCACCGCGCCGGAGAACCAGAGCTGATGGGCCAGGCTGGGCGGATACTTCTGGACCAGGAAGAACGAATAGCTGAAGAAGGTGTCCCAGGGGAAGATGTTGCCGAACCCCTGGCCAAATCGCACCAGCCAGGCCGCCCCGACCAGGGCCAGCCCCGTGATCATCGTGTTGCGGGCGCGCCGCCCTGGATCGGTCCAGACCTCGAACCAGAAATGGGCCATCACGCTGCCGACCAGCGCCAGCGCGAACCAGGGGATCAGCGGATACTTGGTGAAGTGGCCCGCGTCGATAAAGAGCTGCATCGTGTAGTGGGCCGGGCCGTCCAGATCGTAGGGGATCTTCAGCAGGAAGGGATGGCCCACGAACAACAGCGCGACGGTCAGGGCGCGCCACTTCCAGCTCCACATCACCATCCAGATCAGCAGCAGCATGCTCATTCCGATGGTGGCGATGATCCCGAAGTGGTTCAAACGCAACCCGGCGAAACCGCTCCACGACGCGTTGACCCACACCAGTTGCACGGCCACCAGGAAGAGCCCGCGCTGGATGAATCCCCAGCGGATGGCTCCGATCGACTCGCCGTTGTTCAACCGGCGCTTGAACACGTAGTAGACCATGGCCCCGTTCATCATCAGAAAACCGGGGGCGCACAGGTATCCCATGTACCGCAGCAGGAACTGGGGCGTGTTGTCGAAAAACGGGTCCAGCGGATCGAGGCTCAGCCAGGCCGCATTGAAATAGTAGTTGCTGTGCCCGAGGGCCATCATCACCCCGATCAGGCCCCGGAACTCATCGATGAAGGTGAAGCGCTTTCGTTCGGCCATGCCTTGTCCTAGTTGGAGGTGAAAATGGTGCGTACCACACGCAGACCCACCACGTTTTCAACCGAATCGGGGTAGCGGGCCCCGCGCCGAGCGCTCCGGCAGTCCTCGCTGCCGCCGTACCAGCTGCCCCCGCGCACCACCCGCTGGGTGCCGCCGACGGCTCCCATGGGATCCAGGACTACGCCGTCACCATCAGGGTCACCGACGCGATAGTCGCCGAACCAGTCCCAGCACCATTCCCAGACGTTGCCGTGCATGTCGTGCAGGCCGTAGCTGTTGGGCGCCTTCTGGCCGACGACGCCGGTGGCCGGGCCGGCGGGGAACGTGCTCCCGCAGTACCAGCCCATGGCGTCCAGCACCGGGTCCAGGTTGCAGACCCGGCCCGTCAGCGGACCGAGAGCGAACGTGGTCGTTGAACCGCCGCGACACAGCCACTCCCATTCCGCTTCGGTGGGCAGGCGCCAACCGTCGACCTCACGGTTCCAGGTGACGTTCTGGCCGTCGATCACGTAGGCGGGAGTCAGCCCGTCATCGACCGACAGGGCGTTGCAGTGCTGGACGGCCTGGAGCCAGGTGAGCGATTCCACCGGCAGGTCCGGGCCGACAAACTGACTGGGATTGCCCTGCCCGAGGCCGGTCCACTCGCTCTGGGTGACCTCGGTCACCGCAGCGACCAGGCTGTCCGAAAACACCACCGTGTGCTGCCACTCGTTGGCTTCGCGACCGGGTTCATAGGCCGGGTCCCCGGTGTCGGCGGTGGCGGAACTGCCCATGACGAAAACGATGCTGCCCACCACCGGTCCGGCGGCGGTTTCGGTGATGGCGTCTTCCACCTGCGGGTCCGCGACCCCGAAATGGAAGTGGTAGGTATGGGACCCGGACGGCAACTGTCTCTGGTACCGGTAGAGGGTCGCGCCGTCCACGGTTTCCACCGCGGTCATGGCATGACCCACCCCGTCGATGACGACGTTGTAGGTGGTGGGGTCAGCCGGATAGACGAAGGTCACCTCATAGGTGAAGGTGTCATTGAACGTGCCGCCCTGGAGGTCCAGGCCGGCCCCGGTCAGCAGGATGCCCTCGCCGGGCGTGGCGCTCACGGTATTGCTGAGGCCGGACACCAGGCCCGCGCTGTCGGTGCTGCGCAGGGCGAAATATTTCTGGCCGTCGCCCAGTCCGGACACGACAAAGCTCATGGCCGAGCCGGGTGCCAGGGGCTCCGACGTGCCGGGCACCGTCGTGGCCGCCTCCCAGGCGGATTCGTCGGTGATCGGAGTGTTGGCCATCCGGATCTCCAGGCTCGCGGCCGTCCCTTCCATGCCGTCGTCCCCGGTGGCGTACCAGCTCAGGCGCACGGCCCCGATCCCGAAGGGCTCGGAACTCAGGCTTTGTACCGCGGCGGGCGGTATCTCGTCCTTGAAGGCGGGACCCTGCAGAATGACCAGGCCTTCTTCCCGATCGACCACCAGGACGAAGCCTTCCTTGCTGAGGGCCAGATCCATGGCGTATTCGGTGATGACACGCCCCAGGAATTCGGGACGCGTCGGATCCTTCACGTTCACGAAGTGCACGCCCCCACCCTGGGCGGCCAGCACGGCCAGGCCGTCGGCCACGGCCACCGCGCGGCTGGTGCCCTCGAGGTCCAGGTTGGCTACGAGAACCGGCGTATCTCCTCCGTTGATGCGGAACACCGTCAGTCCCGCGTATCCGTCCGCCACGAAGGCGTAGTCACCGGAAAGAACCACGTCCAGGGCTTCGCCCGGACTGTCGGCCCAACTGGTCAGTTCGACGGTATCCAGATCGAGGATGCGCACGTCCAGCACCGCCAGGCCCATCTGATCGTCGGCCACGTAGGCGAAGCCGTCCCGCACGGCGATGCCTTCGGCATAACCGTTGGTGCCGACAAAAACGCCGTTGTAGGCCAGGATTCCCGGCTGGGCGGGAATGGACTCGAAAATGCGGACACCCTTCCAGCTCTCGGCCAGGTAACAGATGTACGGCGCCTCCGGATCTGCGGGCTGATCGACGAACACCCGGTTGCCGAACACGGCGGTGGTCCCGCTGTTGAAGCTGGTCACCGCGGACGGGTCCGTGATGTCGTAGGAAGTGATGCCTTCGGTCCCTTCCACCACCAGGGCGATGTCCTGCAGCTGGTGGCCCACGAAGGTGCGCACGACCTCGATGCTCTCGCTGTACTTGAGCGTGTTGAGGGTCTGCAACAGAACCGGAGCGCTGGGGATGGTGTAATCGATGGAATGCAGCCCGGCCTGACCGCCGGCCACGAACGCGTAGCGCCCCATCAGGGCCACCCCTTCGTTCTCGCTGGGCAAGGGCAGCCTGCCCACCCGGATGAAAGGAGTGCCTGGAGGTTCATACAGGTCCTGCTGGGCGCAACCGGCCCACAGCAACAGGGACAGGGCGGTCAGGAACACAACTCGAAGATCAAGGCGATGCGAACGCATGGTTACTCCTTAGAACCGATAAACGAGACTGGTCCAGTAAAGCCACTGGGTGAAATCCTTGTCGGTGGTGATGTCGCCTTCCCAGGGGGAATCGACAACCCGTTCGGTGCGCCGAACGGCAAATTTCAGGGTCAAAGGTTTGGACAGCCTGCGCCGCACCTCCACCGTACCCTTGTAGAACATGTCCCGACGCCCCGAGTGGAAGGGGTCCTGGACCAGGGTTTTCTGGGTGGTGAAGTAGTAGTCCATGAACAGGAAGGACAGGCCGATTCTGTCCACCAGCTTCTTGAACGGACCGTACCGGATGTCCAACCCGATCCGATAGAGGTCCCGCTCGTAGGAGGCGTCCGAATTGTTCGAATTCTCCGGGATTTCCCCGACCTCGTCGATGGCCCGGGCCTGGGCATCCTCGAAGCTGTAATCGAAATTCCAGGTAAAAACGCGGCTCATCTTGTAGGTCAGATTGGCGCGCACTTCCCAGGCGGTGATGTCGTTCTCCATGAAAGGCTGGTTGTAGTAACGGTAGTTCTGCTCATAAAGAACCTTCGCCGAGAACTTGCGATTGATTCGCTGGCGCCAGGTAGCGTTCCACACGTTGCGTTGGAAACGGAACTGGTTCCAATCGATACTCAGTTCCGGATCGCCCAGGGGCGAGCGGTCGGACAGCTGCCTGATATACTGTTCCGGTGAAGTCTGGAAATACAGCTCCAGGCTCTGACTCTTGCCGAAATACTGCCGAAAATAGAAGTGGAAATCGGTGTTGGTCTTGATGGGATTGTTGGCATATCTCCAGTACTTCACCTTGAATTTCAGGCGGGACTGGCCCCAGGAAATCAGTCTGGCCCGGGCCTCGATGTCGAAGGCCGGAGCGACGATCAGGTCGTCCGTTGTCCCGTTGATGAACTTCCAGGGAAAGCTTCCGCTGAGAAAATCGTCGTTGTAGCCCGGGCTGTTGCTCAGGATATTGTCGTTGTAGATGACATCCATGGCCGCATTGCCCACAAAGGTCACCGCGGCCTTGACCTTTTTTTTCTGGCCGGACTTCGAACCAGCCAGGTGGGGCTGAGGGGGACCCTCATAGTACAAGAGCATCAGCATCGAATTGCCGCCGGCCAGCGTGCCCTTCATTTCCAGGAGATATTCGCCGGCGGGAACGTCCACGGTGAATTTTTTCCCCCCACTGGGCACCCCGGGCCGGTCGTCGCCCCAGGTGGATTTCCCGGAGGGGCTGAACTCGAAGATCGTCCGACCTTCAACCCTGGGCACCCCGCTGAGCTCGAGCAAACCGTCGACCGGACCTTTCAAACCGGGAGGAAAGGCGATGCGGACAAAGCCCGTGACCACGCCCGGACCCACGACCGGCACCCTGATCCCCTTGTCCCCCACCGTCAGGTACAGCTTCCCGGCTGAACCGATGGGCACCTGTTCCACCGATTCGAGCGGCTGCAGAACCTCACGAGCGACCGCGTCCGGACCGGACAGGGCCAGGGCAACCGCCAAGAAGCCTAGGACCGCGGCGCGTATCCCAAACCCCGAGGTGATGTTTCTCAAACTTTTCATGGGTGGCCGCGCAGGTCCTTCCTGGGGATGCGAATTTGGGCGGTGATCCCGCAACTGTCCGGGCGCACACAGCGCACCTCGAAATTGTGCCTTCCTTCGGGAACGCTGATCCGGAGTTTTTTCCGGGTTCCCGGCAGTATGTCGAGGTGGCTGGGATAAAAGGCGTTGGCCAATCGTGTGGCGTCATAGTGGAACGTGCGCCAGACCTCTCCGTCCCGCCAGACTTCCAGCATGTATTTCTGGCTGCCCAGCATACCCTGGGCAAAATCCAATCGGGTATACAACTGAAGGTTGGTCGGGCCGGTCACGGAAAAGGTCAGGGGGTTGCCGGCCTCGAAGCGATAGTAGGTGCTCTGCTTGCCGCTCTCGAACTGCAGGGTCGTCAATTCGGCGTAGCCTTCCGGGGCGAAAGGGACACTGCCGCTGATCTTGCGTTTGTTTTCCCGGAAGAGCCGGCAAACTATATCGCCCCCGCCCGCGGACTGTCCGGTAATCTGCAGGATGTGGGAACCCTTGGGAATTTCGACATAGGCCCGTTTCAGGGACGAGACGCGGCCTTCGCCATCACAAACAGCCATGCCGCCATTGGTGCTGGCCGTGAAGCTCTTGCGCAGGATTTCCGTTCCGTCCAGATTCACGGAAACCACGAAGCCCTGCCGGTCGGGGTCCTCGGTGCTGAAAATGTACCGGTTGATCAGCTTGACCCGGCGGGGGCCATTCACCTGAAACTCCACCGGACGGCCAGCATCCAGCACCAGATAGGTGAACGGCTGGCCGTCACTGTTCAGGCAGATTTCCGGATTGTTCCCGGTGGGGTTCACCTTGTTCCACTGATCTGCAGCGGAAGCCGGGAGCGGGACCAAGAATCCGCCGCACATGATGAACACCAGAGCCGTGGGAACCGACCGCCGCCCCAGCCGGTCGAACATCCCTCGCCGAATTTCCGGCGCCAGAATCAGGATGCAGGCCAGGCAATAGACGACCAGGAAAGCCGCGGCCAGGGGCCAGCGGTACATTTCCCGCAGGAAAACTTCGCCTTCGCCCGGCTGGGGCTGGAAATCCGGCGACAGGGGCAGTCCGTGGAGCCGGGCCAGGCTGTTGATCCGCAGGAGGTGAACCACCGGAACCCCTTTATCCGCGAAGAGAATGAGCGTGCCTTTGCGCGGCCAGTTGTGAGCCTTGAGATTGAAGCTCAATCCGGCTGGCAGCAGGGTCTTGTTGTGGCTGTTGCCGATGCTGGCCACCCCACCGCCCACATTGACGTAGAGGCTGTAGGAGCGTCCCTTGGCCGCGTCCTCGTAGAGGGTCATGCGCCGGGTGATGGCGTCCTCGATATTTTCCGATTCGAGGAAGGGTATCCCGTTCTTTTCGATGTTCTCCTGCAAGAGCCGCCGGCCGGCCGGGCTCATTCCCCGGCCCATGTCGTTGCCGCCGCCAAAGGAGGCCGCCTGGCTGCGGGTGTGGAAGATGCCCCGGTCGTAGAACAGGGACTCCATGTCCAGCCAGGTGAATTCCGGGCTGTTAGCGCCCCAGTTGGAAGCCCCCAACGAGGTGACCACCACCGGCCGCAGCGCCATCGTTTCCATGGCCGCGTACAGGCAGATGTTCATTCCCGGAAAGGACCCGCTGACGGCGACCGCGACCGGGTCGCCCGGCCTCAGTCCCGCCTGCCGGAAATACTGCACCAGGACCGCGGCGAAGTTGGGATTGAGGCTGGTCAGCTTGGCGTTGAGATCCCCCGCCGCGTTGGTGATCAGGCTGATCTCGGGACCGATCAGTCCCGTGCCTGCGGGATCGTTGACCAGATCGAGGCTGGCTCCCACCAGCCCGCGGTGTTCGCGCACCGCGGCAAAGGCCCGCTCGGCCTGCGTGGCGGCCTCGAGCTTGAGGTCGAAGTCCCACTGCCGGGTAGGGGTCCGCGTCAGGTCCAGCACCATCTGCATCAGCAGGGCGCAGACCGCCAACAGCAGGAGAATGAACCTGCGCCGGTTATCCAACCGCCAACTCAATGACCTTCCCCCCGTAGGCTGTGACCAGTGCCAGTCGTACGATGAACGAGGCCATGATCATGGTGCAGAGGGTTTCCACGACGCCCTGCCGCATCATCCAGTAGGCGATCAGCCCGGGAATGATGTAGCCGATGGACTGGATCACGCTGGTGTCCACGCCCAGGTTCATGGCATCGTTGAACACGAGAATGTAGCGGGTCAGGTAACCGAACACGAAACCCGCCAGCACGCTGAAGACCATGGTGCGACGGCCGTAGAGCAGGACGAAGCGGCCCACCAGCCGGATGAATCCGTAGGTCACCAGGGAAGCCATGACGGTGCCGAGAATGCGCAGGGGCTGATCCAGGTACAGGGCGATGTAGCCCGGCACGACCAGGCCGCCGGCGGCCAGGCCGAGGATTTCCGAAAAGACCAGGCTGACGACCAGCCCCAGCCCGATGGCCTGGAAGATCATCCCGCCACCTCCAGGGTCTTCAAGTGGTCGAGCAGACGGTTCCCGATGCCGGCTATGTTGCCCACGCCGATGATCCGGGCCCCATCCGGACCCAGACCGACCAGGCGATCCCACAGGGCGGTGGCTTCCAGGTCGCCGCAATCGTGGATGTGGGCGAAAGAGACACCCTCGCGTTTGAGCAGTCCAGCGAACAGGGCGGTGCTTTCCCCGACCAGCACGTATTCGGCGGCTTTCAGGTCCCGTGCAAAAAGGGGCGCCAGGTCCTTGCTGCGACGCTGCCGATCCGAACGGATGTTCACCAGCAGGATCACCCGCTCCGGGTGGGCCGTCAGGCCCAGCCGAGACCACACCCGGCGATAGCTGTCCGGGTCGTTGGCCGCAAAACCGTTGATGAATTCCACTTCCCGGATCCCTTCACCCGGCACCTCGTGCCGATAACGCCGGCAGGTCATGGCGCCCGCGTCGGGGGTCACGTCCCACATCCCGGCCAACGCTACCTCCCTGTCCACGCCCACCGCCTGGCACACGTCCAGGGCCAGGCTCACGTTTTCGGGAAACTCCTGATAGGCGAAGCGGCTCATCTCATCATCCGAAACGTCCTCGGCCCGGCTGCAGGTGAAACTGCTGTGGGCCCTGCGGGATCGTCCGGCCAGGTAATCGGCATACCGGTCCTCGGCGGTGAACAGATGGCTTCGGTGGGGCACCGTGCCGGCCAGACTCGCCGCGACGTCGTCCAGAGTCGGCCCCATCACTTCCAGATGATCCGGGCGCACGTTGGTGATCACCCCGTGGGTGGCCTGGACGATGCCGTGCTCGCAGACCCTCTGCAGATCCGGACGCACGGCCATGCATTCGATGACCAGCGCCTCGCACTGCTGACGGGCGGCCCGGCGAAACACGGCCAGCTGTTCCTTGATGTTGGGAGCCCCGCGGCGCACGATCGGGGATTCGCTGCCGTCGGTATTGATCACCGCAGCGGCGCTGCCGGTGGTCTTGCCGACGACCGCCATCCCGCCGGATTTCAGTCCCGCGGCGATCAAGCGGGCCACCGAGGACTTGCCCCGGCTGCCGTTGACGTGGATCCGGATGGGTATCCGGCGACGGTGCAGCCTGTGCCGCAGCATCTCCCAGACACCCATGGTGGTCACCAGGACCAGCAGGATCAACATCAGTTGCACGGCACACCCTATCCGCTGACTAGCGTATCAAGATCATTTTGCGGGTCAGGGCACGGGTGCCCGTTTCCAGACGGTAGAAATACACCCCGTCGGCCGCGGGGATTCCCGAATTGTCCCTACCGTCCCAGATTTTCACGCCCTCGCCGGCGGCCACCTGGCCGTCGACCAGGGTCCGGACCAGTCGGCCCGCCACGTCGTAGACCTGCAGACGCGCATGTGACTGGGCCGGCAGGGCAAAGCCGATGGTGGCCGATCCGGGCGCGGGATTGGGATGCGCGGGGTAGAGAGCCAGGCGAGTGGCCAAGCCCGCTGCCACCCTGGTCTGACCGGGTTCGCTCGTCACGCTGTAGGGGTGCAGAGCCGTCAGGAGGTATTGATCCTCGGCGGGATCACCCTCCAGCTGCGTGATAAAACGTCGGCTTCCCGCCGCCAGAGGGGCGTTGGTCAGACGTACCCGCCCACCGGCGCCGATCCGGTCCACGTGCCAGCCAATCACCGGCCGGTCGTCGGCCGGTTCCCAGGTCAGCTCGATCTGTCCGGAGGCCGCTGTGGCGGCCAGCAAGGTTACCGCGAAAGGCACCCGCACGGGCGCCTCGGTGGTCACCCGCACGGCCAGGCCCGGCTGCAGGGGGGCCATCCCGGCGGCGTTGACGTTGCCGTAGCTGAGTTGAAGCCCGTCTTCGCCGTCGGGCGACTCGATGCCGACGGTGGCGTACATGCGCAGATGGTCGTTGTTGTTGACCTGCCGGTACAGGAAGAGCATCTCGCCGTTCCCGCTGGCGGTCGGATGGTTGGCCGGATCGAGCAGGACCACCTGGAACGTCTGCAGCCCGAGGATCTCGGGCTTGTAGTGGGGCAGACGGCTCCACTCGACCAGGAATCGGCCGTCGGTCGCATCGTGATAGGTGTAGATCCCGTCCGGATCGATACCGTTGACGTTCTCCTCCCCCTCACCCGGCGGCACGGGATTCAGGTTGTCCCAGAACGGGGCCACGAGGGCTTCCACGCCGTACTGGGTGGGGATCGTCCAGTTGTAGAAATCGTAGTCGCTGCCTGTGTCGAAACTGATCCAGCCGTTGTCGCTGACCCGGGCCTGGGTGTAGTCCTGGCCGTAATAGCGGAAGGTAAAGGGCAGGTCGACCACCATCCAGACCACTTCGTTCTCGATGGGGAAATCTAGCTTGGTTCCCGGTCCGCCCATCTCGGTGGAGATCTCGTCCCAGGCATAGATCGGGCGGCTGTCGGGATAATCGAAATCGGCGCTGTCGTAGGCGAAGTACCCGAAGTTGTCCGGGCCCACGGGCGCCGACACGTCCACCGGGCCCACCACCACGGCGCAGGTCGTATCGGTCCGGTAGCCGTTGCTGGTGGTGATGGTCAAATCGAAGGTCAGATTGGTGGCCGTGGCGGTTTCCGGCGACACGGCCAGATCGAAGACATCGCTGGTGGAGACGGTCTGCCCGGGCAGGCAGGCGGGCAAAGTGGCGGTCATCGTGCCCAGGCTGGATCCCCCGGGAGTCAGGAGGGTCAGGAAGGCGATTCCCCCGATGGTCGCGACGCTCCCCGTGTTGGTCACCGTCAGCGCCAGGTCGGTGGTCTGGCCGGCCCGCGGGGCATTCCCGTCGACCGCCGCCAGCGAAATCCCGCTCCACGACGGGGCGGCCACTTCCAGGCTTACTGTCGAAAAGTTGTGGGAGCCGGCGATGTTTTCGGCGTCCAGATGCAGAGTGATCATCGACCCGTCCGCCGCTGTGGCGTCCACGGTCAGGTGCAAAGCGGTCGGGGCAACAGCCTCGCCGCCGGCGGGAATTTCCGCATAGGCCACCACACCGCCGGTACTGCTGGCGGGGCCATCGATATCCATGATGCTCAAGGTGAACGTGCTGCTGGTGCTGCTGCCGTGGTTGCGCATCGTCGGCGTCAGGGCCAGCGCCTCTCCGGGATTGGCCGTCTGGTCGCCATTGCCCGCGGAGTCCTCCATGCCCGCATCGGTGGCCGACAGGAAAACCCCCGCCGTTCCGGTGCTGATGGCGGCCTCGAAGGGCTTTACCCCGGCTTCACTCACGGTGACATGTACGGAAGACCCCGTCACCACCGGGTCCAGGGTCAAAGCCGCGGTGCCGTCGCCCAGGGTCCGGCCGTGCCCGATCAGCACCCCGTTCTGCACGACGCCTACCCGCGCGCCGGCCACCGGAAACCCACCGGCCTCCGTGGCCACGGTGATCGCCAGGCGGTTGGCTCCGGCCATCAGGACGGTGGGATGATCCACCGTGACTGTCTGAGGCAGATCGCGCCAGAATTTCAGGCTGGGATCCCCCATGAGGTTGTAGATGTGGAAGTAGAATTCCACCGATTCCTCACCGAACTCGGCGGCGGAAATTTCGTTGGGGAAGTAGTCCATGAACCGCATCTTGCCGGTGTTCAGCAGGGTCCCCAGATCGGTGACGCCCTCGTCCACGATGCGCTCGAAAATGCTGATGGCCATGGCGTCGTTGTAGCGCGTGTGGGACCAGTGCTCCCCGTTGCCGATGAAGGCCACCGCCCCCTTGCCCGGTGCGGAAGGGCTGCCCTGGCGCACGAAGACCTCGCCGAAACATGGGCTGCTGGAGGTGTAGTCCCCGTTGAGGCAAACGAAACTCATGACGATGGGCGTCATGTCATTGGTTTCCAGGGCGGGGATGTCGTCCACCGTGAAGGTGGGCGGATCCCAGCCGGCGGTGCCGTAGGCCCAGCCCCGGTAGACCACGAAGCCCACGCCGTTGTTGATGGTCGCCCGCACCACCGTGGCCCCCTGCAGCGAAGGCAGCGGCGGCGAGGAGACACCGGTCGGCTCCGGGAAGCCCATGTCCTGCAGTCTTTCGCCGCAGAAATCGACGGTGTAACCGGGCGTGTCCGAAGCGTAGACGCCCGCCACCATGAGCGACCGGGTCTGCCAGGTGGGATCCCCGGCCATGTCCGGATAGCGCTCGTAGTTGATGGTCTTGTTGATCAGCGCCTGGGCTTCGTTCTCGTTTTCCACGGGCAGGCGACCGATGGCGGCGTCCATCAGCCAATCGTCGCCGTCCAGCATCACATAGGGCTGGTCCGAGGGGTTGGCGTAGAAGTTGAAGGTGGGGATCTCGTTCACGTCTCCCACAAGCAGGACGTACTCCGGAGGCATCTCCCAGGTATCGTAGGCGGACTGGATGTAGGCCTGGATGCTCTCGGTGGTGGTCCCGGTCACCGCCGTCGAAACGGCCACGACCTGGTATCCCTTGCGGGTCTTCCAATCCACCAGGGGCGCCACGGCTGCCGCGAGGGCCGGCGCATGAATCACCAGGTAGGAGCCTTCTCCCACGGCGCCCACGGCCCTGGCCACAGGCAGGGTTCCCTTCAGGGCCGCACGCACGCCGGCCGTGTCCAGGCGCAGATCCGTGCGGTTCCAGCTTCCGTCATGGTCGATGGTCAAACCCACGGGTCCATCACCCGCACCGGTGATCAGCACCCGCAGCACAGGCTGTCCCCGCAGACTCATGAGACCTTCCGGCGCAGTTGCTTGCGCCCCTTCCGGGCCGTCCAGACTGAGCTGGAAATGCGTGGTTCCCCGGGGCAGGGCCACCAGCAGGCTTCGGGCTTCTTCGGCCGAGCTCTTGTCCGCCGGGAGGTCCCAGGCGGGGGCCGATATCGTCAGACGGCTCTGCCCATCGACCAGGTCGGCCTGGGCAACTTGGGCGGCCTTGCCCTGACGGGCGGGGAAGGGCAGCTCTTCGGCGGCGACCGGCAACGTGCCGATGGCCAGAATGGCTGCCGGAACGAGGAACGAACCCAGGGTACGGGCAAACAACTGGTGTCTCGTCATCGGATCAGACTCATCCTTTGGCTGAGGGACTGGTCACGGGTGTCCAGGCGATAGAGATAGACCCCGCTGGCCTGGGCCTGGCCCTGTCGGTCCAAACCGTTCCAGGGGAATTCGCTGCGTCCGGCGGGCAGGTCGTCCCAGGATTCTTCCAGGACCAGCCGGCCGGCCAGGTTGAAGATCCGCAAGGTCGCCGGTCCGGCTTCCGGCAGTTCGAAAAAGATGGTCGTGCGGGGATTGAATGGATTGGGGTGATTCCCCAACACCAGGCTGCCGGCGCCGGGCAACGGAACCGGGCTGGATCCGCAGCCGGCCGCCAGAGCGCCGATCAGGTCTCCATCGCACAGCCCATCGGGATGGTTGCCGGGCGCACAGGGGCTGTTCGGATCCAGGTTGTATTCGAATCCGGGGTTGCCGCAGAACATCGGGTCGGCGGAAAAATTGCCGCCGCCATCGGTGCCGCACAGGGCATCGCCGGCGGCGTTGCCGAAGATGTTGGTGCACGAGACAAGCGGGCCGGCATTGGAGCAGTAGATCCCCTCACCGGTGGTGGAACCGGAAATGATGCTCTTGTTGATCGTCGGGGAGGAGAACCACTCCACGGCGATGCCGCCGCCGAATCCGTTGGGGCCGCAGGCATTGTCGGCAATCGTGCAGTTTTCCAGGGTCGGAGGAGGCTCGAAAGCGATATACACGCCCCCGCCGGTGCCGAAGAAGCCGCTGGCGCTGTTGCGGGATATCACCACGTTGCGCAGAATGGGGTCGCTGCCGCTGATGAAGACCCCGCCACCCTGGCCGTTGGCGTTGGTGTTGTCATTGTCATCGACGATGCAGTTTTCCATCAACCCCGTCGAGGCATCCGTGAAGGCGATCCCTCCGCCGAATCCGTTGGCGGTGTTGCCCCGGATTTCACAATCGGTGATCGTGGGCGTGCTGCTCTGGACGGCCACGCCGCCCCCATAGGTATTGCTCGCGGAAATGATGTTGCCGGAAACCAAACAGCCGCTGAGGATCGGCGCGCAGTTGTTGCGCATGAAAATGCCCGCGCCGCTGGGCGCCTGGTTGTCGTTCACGACGCAGTCGATGACCTGGGGACTGCTGTTCTCCTCGATGGCCAACCCGCCGCCCTGCTTGGCTTCGTTGTTGTCCATGGTGACCCGGCGCAGGGTGGGGCTGCTGTTGTCGATGCAGATGACGCCGCCGTCGGTGCAGGTGGTCACGCGAACATCATTGACCTCGACCGTGCTGCCCACGTTTCGGATCAGGATACCGGCCCCGTAGATGGCGGCAAACGCGTTGGTGACCTGCAGGTTTTCCACCCGGCAATTGGTGACAAATTCAATGAAGATGCCCCGGCCCAGTCCCTGGGTGTCGATGATGGTCGCCTCGGGCCCGGCGCCGATCAGCGTGACCCCGGATTTCATGATCACGCAGGCGGGCGTGGTTTCGGGACCCTCGGTGGGATGGGTGCAGTCGTTGTAGGTGCCGGCGGCCACCAGCACGGTGTCTCCAGCCGCGCAAGCCTGGACCGCGTCGTGGATCTGGCTGTAGTCCCCGGGAACATTCAGGACGCCGGCGCCGGCCAGGCTGGAACAGAGTAGACCGGTGCCCAGGGCGAAGGCGAATATCGTGCGTTTCATGGTAGTCCTTTCCATTTCCCGCTGAGAAAGGCATCCGCGGGCGATCGCGGCAATGCCCTGGGCGGTGCGGGGGCTGCAGTGCACTTGAGTTCTGCCTAATAAGATACCAAATAAGACCCGCCGAAATCCACCGGAATCGGATCGGGGCTTTCCCGGAAAATTTCCCGCCCGACCAAAATACTAGGTCATCGCCTCCTGGAGAAGGCCGGGAAGCGGAAAAAACAAAATTCCGTCGCCCGGATCAATGTGATATAGTTAGGGGTTCAGGGGGGTGGGCGCGACAGAAAGCCCCACTTTTCCTTTTTGGGGTCCTTATTTGGGATATTGTCCCATTTTGCCTGTCGTCCACCTCAGGGGTTGAATTCGCCCTCAAATGGAACTCGTAACGGAGGATTAATAATGAGCCACCTGCGCCGGGTCGCCCTTCTGGCCCTCATTTTGTTGTCGACCGGAACCCTGGCATTGTCTGCTGAGAACTCCAATCTTATCCCCCTGGGCCCTGAAACCCCCTCCGGGACGGTTTCCGTGGATCTGGCGAAAAAATCCTCCACCGGGATGACCATTCATTTCCGGGCGCCTTCGCTGGAGATCACCGGCAAGGAAAAGAACGGTGACAGCTACCAGCTGATCAACCTGCCCGGCGAGGTGCTGGACGGCGCCGAAGGCCGTCCCGCCCTGCCCCTGGTCTCCCGCCTGGTGGCCATCCCGGACGGCAAGACCCTGCGGGTCGTTGACATCAATTCCCGGCAGACTCCCGTGGACGGTGGATTCCGCCCCTGGCCCGCCCAGGGCTTGAAGGACGCCAACCACCAGGATCTCAGCCTGGATACGGCCTTCTATCAGGGTTCGAAAATGGAGGCCGCCCCGGCCCTGGTGACCGTGGGCGAGCCCGGCCTGGTGCGGGGCTTGCGGGTGGTCCCCGTGCGATTCCGGCCCGTGGCCTGGTCTCCCGGTGAAGGCGGGCTGAATGTGGCGGCCGAAATCGACGTCACCTTCGAACTGGTGGATTCCCCCGACGGCCGCGACAGTTCCGACGCCGGCCGCCCGATCCCCCAGTCGTTTGCCGCCATGTACGAGCGCGAGATCATCGGATACCAGACCAGTGGCGAAGTGATGGAAGGCCCGGGCACCTACCTGCTCATCCATCCTGACAACGCCACCGTGCTGGCGAACCTCCAGCCCCTGATCAGTTGGCGCCAGCGCCAGGGATACAACGTCGTGGTGGCCAGCACCGCCCTGGCCGGCGGCAGCACCGGCAGCATCAAGGCCTACATCCAGAACCTTTACAACACCTCGACCCCCCCCCTGGAATTCGTTTCGCTGGTCGGCGACGCCACCGGCTCCGTGATGATCCCCACCTATGTCGAAAACCTCTCGGGATACGGCGGTGAAGGCGATCATGAATACACCCGCCTTGAAGGCGGCGACGTCCTGTCCGACATTCACATCGGGCGTATTTCCGTCACCAGCACCACCATGCTGGCCGACATGGTCGACAAGATCGTCAAGTACGAGAGCGCGCCCTACATGGATGACGATCTCGGTTGGTTCACCCGCGCCGGACTTTCCGGCGACCCCGGATCTTCCGGGTATTCCTGCATCTGGGTCAACCAGTGGGTCAAACAGCAGCTGCTCGAGCTGAACTACACCCAGGTGGACACCATCTGGAGCGGCAACTTCGCCACCCAGATCTTCAATACCGTGGACCAGGGAGAAAGCTTCTTCACCTACCGCGGGTACTACGGCATGAGCGGCGTCAACAGCAGCTACATCGACGCCTTGAACAACAAGGAAAAGCTGCCTTTCGCCCTGATCGTGACCTGCGACACCGGCAGCTTCCGGTCCGACACCGCCTGCCGCTCGGAATCCTTTTTCCGCAATCCCGACGGCGGCGCGATCGGCTCGATGGGCACCGCCACCATCGGCACTCACACCCGTTACAACAACTGCATGTTCCAGGGCGTGGCCGAAGGCCTCCTGAACAGCGGCGATTCCCGCCTGGGGCCCAGCCTGACCCTGGCCAAGCTGCACCTGTTTCAGAACTACTATGACGTGGAACCCGACAAGGTGACGATCTGGTCCACCTGGAACAACCTGATGGGCGATCCGGCCACGGCCCTCTGGTCGGCCGTTCCTTCCCTCCTGACCGTGTCCTACCCCGACTCCCTTTCCACCGGCGCCAACAACCTGCCGGTGACCGTCACCAGCGGCGGCCAGCCCGTGGAAGGCGCCCTGGTGGCCGTCTATGGCCAGGGCACCGCAGGCGTGGTCCAGGTCAGCGCGGCCACCGACGCCGACGGCCGGGTGAACCTGCTTCTGGAGAACATTACCGACGGCGAGTACCTGGTCACCGTGACGGGCCGTAACCTCAAGCCCTACCTCGGCGGGGTGAACGTGGGCGAACTGGCGGCCTCGGTGGATTTCGCCGCGGTGGTTGTCGATGACGACAACAACGGCAGCAGCACGGGCAACGGCGACACGATCGTCAATCCCGGCGAGACCGTGGAACTGCTGGTCAGCCTCATCAACAACGGCACCGGCGGCGTCAACGACGTCACGGGCGTTCTTGGCAGCGGGAGCGACCTGGTGACTGTGGACCAGTCCTCGGCCACCTACGGATTCATGGGCAGCGGCGCGGTCGTCGACGGCCAGCAGAATTACGTGGTCTCCCTGGATCCCGCCGTCCGCGGCGGATCCACCCTGATGCTGGAAATGAACGCCGACGACGGCACTCGATCCTGGTCATCACTGGTGGAGCTGGTCGTTTCCGGACCGGCGGCCGAAGTGGCAGGTATTTCCCTGGGCAGCGGCAGCATCAATCCGGGTGGAAGTTCCACCCTGGAAGTGACCCTGAGCAACATCGGCGATCTGGCCACGGCCGGCATCACCGCCACCCTCAGCTCGGACAACCACTGGATCACCGTCACCGATCCGGATGGCTCCTACGGCTCCATCGGTTCCGGTTCCACCGGCTCCAACACCACCGACACCTTTGGTTTCCTGGTGGCCGCGGACTGTTATCCCGGCCACGTGGCCACCCTGACCCTGGACCTGGTCTACGCCGAGGGCGGAACTGCCAGCCTGCCGGTCCTGTTGACCATCGGCAGCCTGGTCAGCACCGACCCCTCGGGGCCCGACCGCCACGGCTATTACGCCTTCGACAACACCGACACCGGCTACGGCTACGCTCCCACCTACAACTGGGTGGAAATCTCCCCCGAACGTGGCGGTTCAGGATCCCCTGTGAACCTGCGGGATTTCGGGCGCTGGGAGGATGACGTGGTCATCATGCCCCTGCCCTTCCCCTTCACCTACTACGGCCAGACCTTCACCGAAATAAGCGTCTGCTCCAACGGCTGGCTCAGCATGGGCGGCACGGACCAGCGGCTCTACCGCAACTGGACCCTGCCCAGCCTGGGCACTCCCGACAACATGATCGCCGTCTACTGGGACGACCTCTATGACCGGGGCCTCCAGAGCGGGGTCTTCTCCTGGTACGACTCGATCAACAACCGCTTGATCATCGAGTGGGACAACATGGCCAACGGCGTCAACAACGGCATTTCGGAAACCTTCCAGGTCATCCTGCAGGATCCGGCCTACGGGGCGGGCGATTCCGGTGACGGTATCATCACCATGAACTACAAGGACATCACCCCCACCGACCAGGAGACGGGCTACGCCACCGTCGGCATCCAGAACGAGGATCGCGACGACGCCGTCCTGTACACCTACTTCAACCTGTACCCGCGGGGATCGGTCACCGTCACCGACGGCCGCAGCATCACCTACCGCACCGTCATCCCCCAGGCCCAGGGCATCATCAAGGGAGCCGTGACCAACGTGGCCGGCGGGGGACCGATCGATGGCGCGACCATCAACGTGGTGGGACGCAACCTGAACCTGATCAGCGCCGGTGACGGAAACTACCAGGGCAGCCTGGTCGTCGGCACCTACGACGTGGCCGTATACCATCCCTCCTTCTCCGCCGACACCACTTCCGGCGTGGTCATCGAGGAAGGCCTGGAGACCGTGGTGGACTTCGCGTTGACGGACATCGCCGGGCCGCTCTTCGAGCTTCAGGCCATTCCCGAAAGCACGGACGATACCACCGGCCCCTACGACGTGGTCTTCAAGGTCACCGACTTCAGCGGGATCCAGGAGACCCGGTTCTTCTACACCTCCAGCAGCAGCGGCGGCCCCTTTGAACTGACGCTCGAGGCCGAGCCGGAGGCCGACACCTGGCGCGTGTCCATCCCCGGTCAGGCGGACGGCACCATGGTGCAGTACTGGCTGACCAGCACCGATCTGCTGGACCTGACGACCAGCGAACCGGCCGGCGCGCCGTTCGACGTCCACGCCTTCACCATTGCCCAGACCACGGTGCTCTATTCCACCGAAATGGAATCCGCCGGCGACTGGACCTCCGGTGCCGCGGGCGATGACGCCACCACCGGCATCTGGACCAACGTGGACCCCAACGGGGTTTACGAAGGCTCCACCGAGATCTCCCCCGAGGACGACCACAGCGATCCGGGCACCATGTGCTGGGTGACCGGGCAGGATCCCGTGGGCTCAACCCAAGGCACCGATGACGTGGACGGCGGTACCACCACCCTGGTGTCTCCGGTCTTCGACATCACCACCTACGGGGGTCTCGAGGTCCAGTATCACCGCTGGTACACCAACGACACCGGCAACGCCCCCGGCGAGGATTCCTGGGTGGTCCAGGCCCAGGCCGAGGACGGATCGTGGGTGAACCTGGAGAACACCTCGGGCTCCAGCCGCACCTGGCAGCAGATGAATTTCATGCTGACGGATCACCTGACCCTGGGTGACAACATCCAGTTCCGGTTCGTGGCCAGCGACCACTTCAACGGATCGGTGGTCGAGGCGGCCGTGGACGACTTTGTCCTGACCAGTCTGCCGCTTATCGCCGACGCCGAAGCGCCGGCGGTCGACCTGGTCGCCCCCGACGGCACCCAAGTGCTGGAGCCGGGCACGAACGTGGACATCACCTGGACCCAGAGCGACGACATCGGCGTGGTCCACGTGGAAATCCTGTTGAGCACCGACGGCGGCGTCACTTTTGACTACGCCGTGGCAGAAGGGCCTCTCAACGGCACCATCGACTGGACCGTCCCGGATCTGATCGGCCCCACCAACCGGCTCAAGGTCACCTGCCATGACGCCGCCGGCAACAGCACCGAGGCCGTGTCAGCCAACATCAAGATCGATCAGGCAACAGCAGTCGGCGACCTGCCGATGGGCCGGCTGGCCCTGGCCCAGAACTCGCCCAACCCGTTCAACCCGCGCACAGAGATCAGCTTCTCGTTGCCCTCGCGGCAGGACGTGACCCTGCGGATCTACAGCGTGGAAGGCCGCCTGGTGCGGACCCTGCTGCAGGGCGTCCAGGAAGCCGGTCTGCGGACCGTCGTATGGGCCGGCAAGGACGATCAGGGCAACCAGACGTCGTCCGGACTGTATTTCTATCGCCTGGTCACCGACAGTGGTACCCTGACCCGTAAGATGACGCTGCTGAAGTAGAACCTTCCTGATGTTCCGGTTCCGGACCGCCCCAGATTCCGTGGCGGTCCGGAGCCGGTTTCTCCATCACCGGGGGAGCTTGTCGTGAAATCCCGCCTTCTTGTTCTGGGCCTGTTGGCCGCAATCCTGCTGATGATGTCCGGCTGTGCCAGTGAAGAAGTGAAACAGGTTCGCGTCGCCGCTCTCGACGAGGCGCCGGCCGAGGACGCGTTCACCCTCACGGCCACCCTGTGCCGCAAGGTCGGCAGCAAGAGCGGACGACGCATCGGGGTCGGCAGTGAATTCACCATGGCCAAGAAATCCTACGTGCGGGCCTTTGTGGATTTCGGCAACGTCGAGCCCGACCGGCCATACACCGTGCACCTGGTCTGGATTCGCCCTGACGGCCGGGAGATGTTCCGTAAGTATGCCGAAGTGCGGCAGCAGGCGGTGAAAGAGGAAGAGTATCGCACGATCATCAACTGGCTGGACGCCGAGGACCTTCACAAGGTCCGGTCCGACACGCTGGTGAATGTCGGACCCGATTTTACCCTCGAAAGCCGGTTCAATATATCCCTGTCCAAGGAGAGGGAGCCCGGTCTGTATCGTTTCCGGGTCTATCTGGATCGTGGCCTGCTGCTGGAAAAACCATTTACCGTACGGGAACGTGCGTGACGATGGCGTGATCGTATGGGTCAGCCTACGCTGAGCCCCTCACTCCACCCTCACTTTGATCCTCAGCTCGAACCCCGGCGAATTCCCCCCGTTGACTCCGCTGAAGGCCCCTTTGGGGTTCACCCGTAGATGCGTCACCCCCGCATCGAATCCATCGGTATCAGGACTGGGGACATACGTGTAGGTACCCCCGCCATCGTTGGAGAACACCACATCGTTGGCGGGATTGCCGAAGTTGATAAAGGTATAGGTCAAACCACTTTCATCCGGTGTGGTGCCGTCGCTGAAAAGAACGGGACCCGAGGCCGGTCCAGGACCATCGAAATCTCCGACGAAAAGGGCGGTATCATTCGGAATCAATTCGGTGACTAAGAGGCTGTCGGCATCGGTGCTGCCGATGCCCTGGTTGGTCAAGGCTATGGTATACAACATGACGGCACCCGGAATGGCCTTGGAGTTGGTCTGCCCGTTGACTGGATCGGAATAGACCTGGGCGGTTTTGACCAGCAGGATGTCCGGCAGCGGCACCTCGACCCGATCGGCGACGGCGTTGCTGTTGTGGGGCCCGGTCTGGTCGCTGGTGGCGGTGGCGAGATTGTTCACGATGCCATCCGGATCATCGAATGGGGAATTGACCGAAACCTGGAAGGTGACGGTCATCTGTTCACCGGCTGCGAGAAAATAACCGTTGGCCAGATTGGGTGGCGGACCACCCGGATTGGTCGCAGGCGGACCGCTCAGGGTGTAGGCGATCTCGACGTTGTCGAAGTAGATGTAACTCGTCGATTCCGAGCTGCCAGACCCCAGGAATCGGATCTGCGTGTTGGCCGAGATGTAAGGCGTCAGGTCGAAGGTTTCCGTCGTCTGGACGGTCGGAGTGGGCACCCCGTGAGGATAGGTCTTGAGGTTGACCCAGCTGCCGACGGCGTCATCCCAGACGGCCAGGGTCACGCTGCGGCTGGTGGAGTTGTTGCGCCACACATCCAGACTCAGGGTCGCGGACAAAGCCCCGCTGAGGTCGGCGGCCCGGGAAGCCCCATCACCGGTGATGTTGACATCTTCACCCCCACCGATCTCCAGCGCGGGGGGCGAAGTGTCGGCCTCCACATGCCCACTATTCGGTCCGTCCGATTCACCCAGCTCCTGCCAGTCGTTGCTCCAGTTCTGGGATCCGTGATTGCCGGCGTAGGAGACGGTGTTGAATTCGTCGCGCACGGTTTCGCTCGTGGAGGTGGGTGCGGTCACCTGGGTGCTGCCTGGCGTGTAGGCGGTGCCCGTCGGCAGGGCATCGGTCACGCCGACGCCGGACAGGGGAACCGTGCCCGTGTTGGTCACGCTGATGGTGTAGGTGATCGGATCGCCCGCAAAGACGGAACCTCCGGCATCCGAGGCCTTGATGACATCGAGTCGAGCTGTCCCAGGAGGAAGGGAAGGCTGGATCCTGATTCTGACCATGGCCTGATCGTTCGCGGAATTGGGGTCGGGCTGATCCGAGTTCAGGTTGGCGGCGGTGTTGATGATGGTGGCGCCGCCGGTGCCCGCATCCACGGTGGCGGTGATGGTCAGGGTGGAGGTGGCGCCATTGGCAAGGGTGCCCACTGTCCAGTTCCCACTGATCCAGTCGTAGGCCCCCTGGCTGCGGGTGCTCGATATATAGGTGAGCCCGACGGGCAGCTGATCGGTCACCGTCACGTTCGAAGCTACCGTCGGGCCATTGTTGGTGACCGACACGGTGTAGGTGACGGCGCTCAGTTCGCTGGGCGCCAGGTCGTCCACCATCTTGGTCACACTCAGATCGGCGCTCTGGACGGTAATATTCGCAGCGGCGGTGTTGTTGGTCGGATCAGGATCTCCCTGATCCACGGCCGTGATCGAGGCGGTGTTGGTGATCACCGAGCCCGCCGTGCCGGCGTCAACGGTCGCCGAGATGGTCAGGGTGGCTTGGCTCCCGCTGACCAGATTTCCCACGACCCAGACGCCGGTGCCGTCGTTGTAGCTGCCCTGGCTGGCGGTAGACGAGGCATAGGTGACCCCTGCGGGCAACCGGTCGGAAACAGTGATGTTGTCCCCCCCGTTCTGTCCGCTATTGGTGACCACCACCGTGTAGGTCACCGTCTGGCCTTCGGTCGGGGTGGCCGTGTCCACGGTCTTGTTCAGGGCCAGCTCCGTGCCGCCGACCAGAATGTCGGCAACCGCGGTGTCGTTGGCCGGGTCCGGGTCGATTTGATCCAGGCCGGAAACTGCCGCGGAATTGCTGATGACCGAACCCGCCGTGCCCGCATCCACCGTGGCGGTGATCGTCAGCGTGGCGCCGGTGCCGCTGGCCAGGTCCCCCACCGTCCAGACCCCGGTACCTTCGACATAGCTCCCCTGGCTGGGCGTCCCCGCCACGAAGGTGACACCGGCCGGCAACGGGTCGGCGAGGCTGATACCGGTGGCCGCACCCGGGCCGCCGTTGGCCAGGGTGATGGTGTAGCTGACGGTGCCGCCCTCGTCGGGAGCCACCTGGTCCACGGTTTTACCGACATTCAGGTCGGCCGCCGTCCTGAGGAAGATGTCCGCTCCATCCGAATCGTTGGTGTTGTCAGGATCGAGTTGATTCGTGGCGTAAACCGCGGCGGTATTGGTGATGGGCTGAGCCAAGCCGCTGGCCCCGGGGGCGATGATCACGTTGATGTCCAGGGTGGCCTGGGATCCGCTGGCCATCGTCCCGATATTCCACACCCCCATCCCGTTGTCATAGGAGCCCTGTGACGCCGCGGCGGACTGAAAGAGAACCCCGTTGGGGAGATTGTCCTGAAGCTGCACTCCAGTGGCATCATAGGGACCGTTGTTCGCCGCCGTCAACGTGTAGACGGCGGGATCCCCTTCATCCCGGACCGACTCGTCGACCGTTTTGGTCACCACCAGATCGGCATTTTCCGGATAGACGAACGACATGGTGTTGCTGCTGACGGTGATCGCCTCGTTGGAGGTAAAGGCGATATAATCCACCAGGGCCGTATTTTCGATCGTGGCCCCGTCAGGGATCGTGGGATCCACCTGAACCTGGAAGCTGACCACCGTGGTTTCGTTGAAGCCCAACTTTCCCCCGCTGGATCCATCGGCGCCCGTCCCCAGCCTCATGATCACCCGGTCGTTGGCTGCGTCGAACTCGGCCTGATCGTCGCCGGCCGCATCCGACTTCGCCCCGGCGTTGGCCCCCGAAATGATCTGGAGGCTGCCGCCGACATAGTTGGTGAAGGGTGACAACGAATCCTGCAACACCATGTTGATGGCATCGTCGTTCCCGGTGTTGGTGACGGAAATCGTGTAGGCGATGATGTCGCCGGGATACAACGCCCCCCCGTTGAGGTCCGTCATGGTCTTGATCACATTGCCCTCGAGGATGGGCGAATAGATATCGATGCCGAAGGTCAAGACACCGGGATAATACCAGTCGCCGTTGGTGGAAAAGGTCAGATCCGCACTCGTCGCACCATTCGGGATGATCCCCGAAGAGTAGGGTAGGTCCACCAGGTCGATATCGAACCCGAGCTGGTTCACGAAATTGGGGTTCTTGGCGGTGACCTGGGTTTCCAGCCTGGTGATGGCGCTGTTGAACAGGTTGTTGGGAGGATTGAGGAGGTCCGAGATCGTACTGCCGTTGACCTGGAAGAAATCGCCGCTGGTTCCCAGGTCTCCCTCGTAAGCAACCATGCCTACATGGGTCGCAAAGGCCCCGCTGAGCGGGGTGCGAAAACCGCTGACATTGGTATTCACGGTTCCCGATCCGGAGACCACGGCATATCCGTCGAAGACATGAAGGTGACGGAGGTTTTCCGCAGGGTCTTGCAGGACAATCACCAGGCTCCACCCGGCGTAATGGCTGGGTCCGGTTCCGGTCACAGCTTGGACGTTGGCCACGGTATAGGTCCGGGTGCTGCCGGACGACTGGAGCCGAACCAGGCCGGTAACCTCGGCAAATCCCTGATATCGGGTCCCCGAAGCGCTAACGTCCAACGGAATGTTGGAATGTAGGCTTTGGTAGCCGCTACCAGTGGACAGGAACACCTCGTTTCTCAGGTTGATATCTGGAGGGTTCGCAGCGGTGGCGTTTTCCGTGTCGGCTCCCCAGTAGAGGCCCGCCCACAGAACCTCCCCGCCAGGGGGGATCGTGAAGTCGGCGCTGCTGGAATTGAACGTGCCGCCATCGGCGTCCACATCCACATTGACCATGCTGAAATCGTTGTTGTTCAGTAGCGTTCCCATGCCGTTCTGACTGGCCGCGGCATCGGGATCGCTCGGATCAGCGCGCAGGGAGGTGTTGCCGATGTGGAAGATATCCCCGGTGGCGTTGGCTTCGAACCGGGTGGTAAATGGCCGGCGCACCTCGGCCCTGGCCACTCCCGCCAGGGCCAGGGCCAGCAGGATCAGTATGACCACCGCTCGAGGCGCCCCCCTGGGAGGTGGCC
>RCNG010000151.1_pt1 | contig 28148 bp, 22 predicted proteins | sample 2041371 | NCBI WGS metagenome assembly RCNG01 (sample SAMN09708227, study PRJNA481090) | Marine sediment metagenome, whole genome shotgun sequencing project. | biome: marine sediment; feature: ocean; material: sediment; isolation source: Sewage treatment plant 1 marine sediment (STP1) ... | reverse complement strand
ATTCCTTGAAAACCTTGGAACCGGATTCGACTTTTGCCGGGGACTGGTTCCTGGAACCCTGGTTTCAGGTCGAAGGAATCGAAGTCGAGCCCGGGATGGAGAGTGAGTTGGAGTGGCCGGTCCCCGCCTTTACCCTCACTCCCTGGACGGCGCCAGAACCGGAGATCGAGTTACCCGATAGTCTGGGCCAGGCAGTCGGCGACACTCTTTCGTCTCCCAAGGAGAAGGAATGAGCCACCGGATTCCTTTCACGAAGATGCACGGCGCCGGCAACGATTTTGTCATGGTGGCCCAGGCCGACCTCGGGGAGGTGATCCTGGACAGTGAGCGTATCGCCGCTCTGTGCGATCGGCGCCTGGGAGTGGGGGCCGACGGCCTGATCATCATCGGACCCGGATCCGGGCCCGAAACCGATTTCCGCATGACTTACTTCAACGCCGACGGCGGCGAAGCGGAAATGTGCGGCAACGGCGCCCGGTGCAGCGTGAGTTTTGCCCATCATCTTGGCCTTGTGAAAAACACCTGCCGTTTCGACACCCAGGCCGGGGTTCTGGAGGGGATCTGGCACGGCCCCGAAGACATCGAGATCACCCTGACCCCCTGGAGCGAGTTGACCATGGATCTGGAGGTGGAAGGATCCGGCTGGCCAGCCCATCACTTCTGCAATACAGGCGTACCTCACCTGGTCATTCCCGTGGATGATATCGAAGCTGTGCCGGTCGAGGACCAGGGTTCCCGTCTTCGGCACCTGCCGCAATTCGCTCCCCGCGGCACCAACGTGAACTGGGTGACCCCCCTGGGTAAAGAGGGTCCCTTCCTGATGCGTACCTATGAACGGGGCGTGGAAGCCGAAACCCTGGCTTGCGGCACTGGCGCCTCGGCCGTGGCGGTGGTACTGTGCCGGTTGGGTGTTGCCAGCAGTCCCGTCACCCTGCGCACCAGGGGCGGCGATCTGTTGAGCGTGAGCGTCGATTTCGAGAAGGGAACCCTGACCCTGCGTGGGCCGGCGGTGACAAGTTTTCAAGGAGAGGTCTGGATCGATGAGTAACAAAACCTGGGAAATGCCCGACGGGATCTACACCGCCCTGGTGACCCCCTTCAACGACGACCGCCTGGATCGGAAGGCCTGGGGTGTCCTGGTCCAACGTCAAATCGACGCCGGCGTGGCTGGAATCGTTCCTGCCGGTTGCACCGGCGAGGCCGCCACTCTCAGCCTGGAAGACCGGGAATGGATGATCCGTACCGCCGTCGAAATGTGTGCGGGAAAATGCGCCGTGGTGGCGGGCTCCGGTTCCAACTCCACTGAACTGACCGTGGAGATGACCGCCAAGGTCAAGGAGTGGGGGGCCGACGCCGGGATGCTCATCTCCCCCTACTACAACAAGCCCCAGCAGCACGGCCTGCTGGCCCACTACCGCGCCGTCGCCCGGACTGTCGACCTGCCCCTGGTGCTTTACAACGTGCCGGGACGCACCGCGGTGAACATCCTGCCCGAAACCGCGGCCGAGCTATCCGCAGAACCCAATATCGTGGCCCTGAAAGAGGCCAGCGGCAACCTGGCCCAGATCGAAGAGGCCATCGGTCGCTGCAATCTGAAAGTTTTTTCCGGCGACGACGGTTTGAATTTCAATATTTTCGGCCTGGGCGGACGGGGCGCCATCAGTGTGGTCAGCAATCTATTGCCCGGGGCCATGGTTCGTTTCTGGAAAGCCTGGGCCCGGGGCGACATCAACCAGGCCTGGCCCATGAGCCGTGCCTTTGATCCCATCACCGCGGCCTGTTTCGTGGAAAGTAATCCCGTGCCCGTCAAGGAACTGCTGTCCATGGCCGGATTGTGCCGCCGCGATCTGAGGCTGCCCCTGGTGCCGGTCACCGAGCACAGCCTCACTTTTCTGGTCCAGTTCTACGAGGGAACTCTGAAAAAACTGATGGCGCGGGACCTGGAGGGAACGGCGTGATTCCGGTTTCGGTCCACGGCGCCGAAGGACGCATGGGGTTGTTGATCACTGATCTGGTGGAACAGTCCAGTGACATGGCCCTGGTAGGGCTGGTGTCCGAACCCGGACGGGAAAAGGACGTGGGCGGTTTTCATCCTGAACTGCCATTGATCGGCCAGGACAGGATGGGCGACGTGCTGCCGGCCGGCGGTGTTATCATCGATTTTTCTTTGGCCGCCGCCCTGGACGGACTCCTCGAGCAGGCCCGCCGGCTCCAGGCACCCCTGGTTGTCGGGACCACGGGGTTTTCTCCAGACCAGCAGGATAAGTTACGCTCCTTCGCGTCAGAATTCCCCGTTGTTCAGGCCTCCAACTTCAGCGTGGGTATCCCCGCCTTGCAGATGCTTCTTCAATTGCTGGCCCGGACGCTGCCCACGGGTTTCGACGCCGAGCAGGTGGAGACCCATCACATCACCAAGCTGGACAAGCCCAGCGGGACGGCCCGCACCCTGGCGGACGCCTTCACCGAAATTCGGGGCGGGGCCGTTCCCCCGACCCATTCCCAGCGGCTGGGAGGCGTCACCGGCGAACACACCTGGACCTTCAGCGACCAGGAAGAAACGCTGGTGCTGACCCACCGGGCTCATTCCCGCCAGGCATTCCTGCGCGGAATCCTGCCCTCGGTTCGTTTTATTGCAGAACGTAGCGCAGAACGTAGCGCGGAAAGACAAACCGGGTTGTACGATTTGATCGATGTTCTGAAGGGAATCTGACGGGCTTCAAACGCAATAGGCCGACCCGGTATGAACCGGACCGGCCAGAAACGGGGGCGGCTACCTGGCAGCTGCTACTTGGCGGCTGCAGCAGCCATGCGGCTCTTGAGCCTGGCGGCGCGCCTTTTGGGCATGAGCCCCTTGCGGGCCTGGGTGTCGATCAGGCTGTACATCTCCGTCAGGGACGCGGCCTTTTCTTCGGGAGCAGTCTGTTCGATCGCGGCGCGGTAGACCTTGATCTGGGCGCGCATCATGGTCCGGTTCTGACGGTTGCGCTCGTTACGCTTCTTGGCGTTGACCAGCCGCTTCTTGCAACTTTTATTATGGGGCACTTTCAAACCTCCGTTAAAGACTTACAGGCGGGGCAATTTAACAGGACAAACCAGGCATGTCAAGGGAACCAAAGGCCGGATCACCAGAGGAAAATGAGGCCCCGAGCTTCCCCGGCGAGCTCCAGGCCAAACTCCGCCTTCTGCCGGATGCGCCCGGTGTCTATCTCCACAAGAACAAACAGGGCAAGGTCATCTACGTCGGCAAGGCCAACCGCCTGAACCAGCGTGTGCGCTCCTATTTTCACACCGGAGGCGAAAAAGACGCCAAAACCCATGCCCTGGTGCGAAAAATCCGGGATTTCGACTATATCGTGACCGATTCGGACACCGACGCCCTGGTCCTTGAGAACCAGCTCATCAAGGAATACCGGCCGCTGTACAACGTGCGGTTGAAGGATGACAAGCAGTACCCCTACATCCGCGTCTCGGTGAACGAGCCCTATCCCCGGGTTTCGGTGGTACGTCGTATTGCCCAGGACGGCGCCCGCTACTTTGGCCCTTTCACGGACGTGAGCGCCATGCGGGAAACCTTGAAATTCGCCGCCGGGGCCTTCCAGGTCCGCACCTGCCATCTGGACCTGCCGGGACAGACGGTGGAAAGGGCCTGCCTGGATTGGCAAATCGGTCGCTGCAGCGCCCCCTGTGTCGATTACGACACCCAGGACGGTTACCGGGACAAGGTTAGCCGGATGGTCCGTTTTCTGTCTGGCGCCGCCCACGAAATCGTGGAAGAATTACGGGGAGAAATGGGAGCGCTTGCCGTCGATCTCCGTTTCGAGGAAGCCGCCAATCTGCGGAATCTCATTGCCAAACTCGACCGCACCACCAGCCGCAGCCGGCCCGTCTCGGGCATTTCCGGTGACTGCGACTTGATCGGCCTGGCGCGCGATGGCGCGGATGCTTCCGGCGTGGTTCTGAGGGTCCGCAGCGGCCATATCCTGACCACCCATCATTTCCTTTTGGCCGACAAGCTGGACAGGGGCCTGGACGCATTCATGGCCCAACTCCTTCGCGAGTATTACCCCCGAGCTGGGGATATTCCGACCGATATCCTGCTTTCCCACCCGGTCGAACAACAGGATTCATGGCAGGAATGGCTGGCCGGTATCCGAGGTGGCCGCGTAGTTCTCAAACATCCCCAACGGGGCGCCAAAAAGGAGGCCGTGGAACTGGCCCGAACCAACGCGGCCTTCAAGCTGCGGGAAGTGAATCTGCGCCAGGCCGTGGCCCAACACCCCCGGGTGACTCCCGGTGATATCCAGTTGCAGGAGGCCCTTGACCTTCATTCGGTGCCCGAAACCATCGAGTGTTTCGACATCTCAAACTTCCAGGGCAAGGAGACGGTGGCCTCGCTCGTATTTTTCAAGGGGGGCCGTCCGCTCAAGGGTCGTTACCGCAGATTCCGGATCAAGACCGTCAAGGGAGTGGACGATTTCGCCAGCATGAAGGAAGTGTTGACCCGCTATTATGCCCGGCTGGTGGAAAAGGAAATTCCGCCCGCGGACCTGGTCGTTGTCGACGGCGGGGCGGGTCAGCTATCGGTGGCCCGGGGTGTCCTGGCCCGGTTCGGGCTTCATGAAACCCAGCTGATCGGGTTGGCCAAAAGGGAAGAAACCATCCATCGGGAAACGGGTACCTTGAATCTGCCCCGCAACAGCGAAGCCCTCAAACTTTTGCAACGGGTCCGGGATGAAGCCCACCGTTTCGCCATCACCTATCACCGGTTGCTGCGGGACAAAAAAACCACCGCCAGCGAACTGGATCTCATTCCCGGAATCGGGCGCATCAAGAAACTATCCCTGTTGCATCATTTCGGGTCGGTGGCCCAGATCAGGGAAGCGGCTCCCGACGACCTGGCCGAAGTCCGCGGCATCAACAAACACGACGTGGTCGCCATCCGGGAATTTTTTGCCGGCCGACCGGAGACCGGGTCATGAGCGCGGTGAACTGGGATCTGGCCACGGATAATTTTCTGGCCCATTGCGGTGCGGAAAAAGGGCTGGCCTTCGCCAGTCTCGAGGCCATTCGATTTGATCTGGCCCGTTTGAGAAAGTGGTCTGAAAAGGAGGGACTGGCCTCGCCCGGTTCCCTGACAGACCATCACCTGCGCTCGTTCCTCCTGGAATCCGCCGGGGAACTGGCACCGGCTTCGCGCGCCCGCCTTCTTTCCACCCTCCGATCCTTTTTCCGCTTTCTCATGGCCGAAGAAATGGCCGTGGTCGATCCTACGACCACGCTCATCGCCCCGCGCAAGGGCCGAAAACTCCCCTCGGTACTGACGGTCAAACAGGTCGAACGCCTTCTCGATACCATCAACGGCGCCCGGCCGGGGGATTTGCGGGACCGGGCCATCCTGGAAATTCTTTACGGGTGCGGCTGCCGGGTCAGCGAACTATGCGGCCTGGATGTGACGGATCTGGACCACTCGGAGGCCACCTTGCTGCTTCGGGGTAAGGGCCGGAAACAACGGATGGTGCCCGTGGGGGAACCAGCACTCGAAGCGGTGGGGCTTTACCTGCGCGCCGGCCGCCCTGAGCTGGCCGGTTCCACGCCCGATGCCGCCCTCATCCTCAATCAGCGGGGCGGCCGGTTGTCCCGGGTATCGGTCTGGAATCTCATCAAGAAGACCGGGGCCGCCGCGGGGCTTCCGGACAGTTTGTCACCCCATACTCTGCGACATTCCTACGCCACTCACCTCCTGGAAGGTGGGGCGGACCTGAGGGTCGTCCAGGAGCTCCTGGGCCACGCCGACATCGGCACCACCGAGATCTACACCCATATCGACCGGAATTGGCTCACCGAAGCCTGGCTGGAGGCCCATCCCCGGGCCAGGCGCCGATAAAAATCCGGGAATTCGCGGGCGTTTTTCCCGGATGGAGCGTTCTTTGACATGGGCAGTTCCCGATGGTACTGTTCCCCGATCATTTCCGCGATATCCGGGGAGCCGGACACCCGAAAGGCATCTTCATTGAACCAGGACATGACCACCAAACCCGGGACGAAGAAAATCATCCTCAGCGGCATGAGGCCCACGGGCCGTCTGCACTGGGGAAATTACACCGGGGCCCTGGAAAACTGGATTCGGCTGCAAACGGAATACACCTGTCACTTCATGGTGGCGGACTGGCACGTATTGACCACCGCCCTGGACAAGGCACCGGAAATCGAGCTTAATAGCCGCGAGATGTATCTCGACTGGCTGGGTGCCGGCCTCGATCCCGAAAAGTCGGTGCTCTTCATCCAGTCGCGCGTCAAGGAACACGCGGAGCTTTACCTGCTCCTGTCGATGTTGATCAGCATGGGCCGCCTGGAGCGGAATCCCACTTTCAAGGAACAGATTCGCGACCTGAACCTGGGTGGCGAGATCAGCTTCGGCCATCTTGGTTATCCCGTGCTGCAGGCGGCCGACATTCTCATGTACAAGGCCCACGCGGTTCCCGTCGGGGAAGACCAGCTGCCCCACCTGGAACTGACCCGGGAAATGGCTCGCCGTTTCAACAGGATTTTCGGGAATGTCTTTCCCGAGCCCGAACCGCTGGTCACCAAGTTTTCCCGGTTTCCCGGGACTGACGGCAAGCGGATGAGCAAATCACTGGGCAACACCATCGAGATCTCGGCGACTCCGGAGGAGATCCGGAAAAAAATCAAGCCGGCCTTCACCGACCCGGCGCGGTTGCGCAAATCCGATCCCGGGAACCCGGAAATCTGCGCCATCTATACCTGGTACCAGAAGTTCATGCCCGAAGCCGCGGAAGAAACAGCGACCGAATGCCGCTCCGCCGCCCGGGGCTGCGTGGACTGCAAGATGAAACTGGCCGACGGGATCATCGAACATTTTGCTCCCCTCAGGGAGCGCCGGGCGGAGTACGAAAAGGATCCCGCCAGGCTGGATGATATCATCCGGAGCGGTTGCGAAAGGGCCCGCCAAGAGGCGTCCCGCACCATGGCCGCCGTCCACGAGGCCATGGGCATCGGTTGATTCCGGGCAGGCGCCGTCAAACCGGCGCCCCCGACAGCATCTCCAGAAGGGAACGAGGTTCTTCCAGCATGGTGGACCACACCAACGACGAAGCGACAACAGAGGGCCCCGGCCCCGAGGCTCCTCCCGTGGTCCCGGAAACGGGGGAGGACTTGGGGGACGAAACCGGAGGGCCCGAATCCTGGAACCTGGATTCCCTTCCGCCGGAGCTGGACTATTTCCGCTCCAGCGAGGCCTACCAGGTTGAGCTGACCGGATTTCAGGGCCCCATGGACCTTTTGCTGCACCTGATCGACCGGGAGCAGGTAGATATCTATGACATCCCCATCGCCTTGATCACCGACCAGTTCGTCCGGCACATCGAAGTGATGCAGACCATCAGCCTGGACAAGGCGGGGGAATTCATCGCCATGGCCGCCACACTCCTGGTCATCAAGATGAAGATGCTCATGCCCTCGCATCTCGACGAGGACGATGAGGACCAGGAAGATCCGCGAGCGGAACTGGTGCGAAAACTGCTCGAGTACCGCCGTTTCAAGGAAGCCGCCGAATCCCTGCAAAAGCAGGAAAGCGAACGACGACAGTACCATATGCGTCAAACGCGCTTTCCCTTTACCGGCGACCTCGATCTCGAACCCCGGTTGCGCATCGAGATGTTTGATCTGCTCTCGGCACTGGCGGGCATCTTCGACCGCATGCAGGCCCGGACCGTTCATGACGTCGTCCGCGAGGCCTACACCGTCGAGGAAAAGATGTCACTCATCGAGGAAAAGGTGGGGTCCGGCGGCACGGTCCGGTTCGAAGAACTGTTCAGCGAGGACACGATCAAGATGGAGGTCATCGTCACCTTCATTGCCGTCCTGGAAATGGTCAAAAGAGGCCGGCTGGAATTCATGCAGACCGAACCGACCGGACCCATCTGGATCCAGCGGCCGGGCCTCGACAAGGAAGTGGGTGACGGGGTGGAACTGACCACCCTGGACGAGGACCATTTCGACGAGGATATGCCCGGCTCGCCCCCGAACGAATTGGAGAATGAATCTTGAAAAGGGAACTGGAAGCCCTGCTTTTTGCCACCGATAGCCCCCTGACGTTGGCCCGGCTGAAAAAGATCTTTCGCGGGGTCGAAACCCCCGATTTCAAGGACGCCATCGCGGAATTGCAGAAGGAATACGACGAGTCCGGACACGCCTTCACGGTGGTCGAGTTCGGAGGTGGCTGGCAGATTGCCACCAAACCCGAATTTTCCCCCATCGTCGAGAAAATGCTCAAAACGCGCCGGTTTACCCGGCTTTCCAAGGCGGGCCTTGAGGTCCTGGCCATCATCGGCTACCGTCAGCCCATCACCCGACTGGAGATCGACGACATCCGAGGCGTCAACAGCAGCGGAGCCATCAGTACCTTGAGTGAACGCAATCTCATCGCCGTGGTCGGCCGTTCCCAGGCCCTCGGCAATCCACTTCTTTACGGCACCACCCGTGAGTTCCTCAACCATCTCGGTCTGAAGGGTCTGAATCAGCTCCCGGATCTTCCGGACCTTGAAGGTGTCATGGACAACCGGGAGGAACTCAAGGAATTCGCCAACCGGGTGGGCCGGGAACTGACCGATGGAGAGCTCGAGGACTACTTTTCCGTTCCGGAGGAGAACGGAGGATCCGTCGTTGAAGACCAAGGTGATTTGCCTGACGATGGAAGTCCAGACGCGGAGGCAGCCCCTTCCGAGGAGGATCGTGACGCCTGACAAGGAAATGCGTTTGAATCGTTTTCTGGCTCGTGCCGGATTGGGATCTCGCCGCTCGGTGGAAACCCTCGTGCGCGAGGGGCGGGTGGCGATCGACGGCCAGACGGTTGAAGATCTGGGCCGCCGCGTCCACCCGGCGACTGAAACCGTAACCCTGGACGGGAGGCCTGTTTCCCTGCCGGAAGGATACCGGGTTTACGCTTTCCACAAACCTCACGAGGTTGTTTCCACGATGGCTGCCCAGAACGGTCAGCCTTCCCTGCTTCCTTACCGCCTGCAGGCTGATATTCCCGATCGTTTCATGCCCGTTGGCCGCCTTGACTCCGAGACCACCGGGTTGCTCCTTTGGACTGACGACGGGGAACTCAACCAGGCGCTGTGTCAGCCCGGGTCCGGCCTGTGGAAAACCTACGAGGTGGATCTCAACAAGGATCTCGCCCCCGATAATATCCGGACCCTGACCCAGGGTGGCATAGAGATCGACGGCCGGCCCTGCCTGCCTTGCCGACTGCGCTTGAGCTCTGCCGGGACGACCCGTCAATGGGCCATGGAAATCCACGAGGGACGCCGCCGCCAGATCCGCCGCATGTTTCAGGCGGTGGGACTGAAGGTTCTGCGCCTGCACCGGACCGCGGTCGGCCCGGTCCGGCTCGGTCGCTTGCGCCCGGGGGATTTTCGCCGTCTCAACCACGACGAGGTGGATGATTTGCGCGGGTTGTTGAAGGGATCTTCGGCGAGTTCCAAACCGTCGCGCTGAGTGTTTTGGAATTGGTTCTTACAGGAACAGAAGGGGATCGATGATGGACTTCAAAAAGCTTTTCCGGCCCGGCATCCTGACGACTCGGTCTTACACTCCCGGACGTCCCGTCGAGGAAGTCCAGCGGGAACTGGGCCTGGAAAAAGTCATCAAACTGGCCAGCAACGAGAATCCGGAAGGACCGCTTCCGACGGTGGTCTCAGCCATTCAGAAGGCCGCTCTCGGCATCAACCGCTACCCCGACGCTTCCTGCTTCGAATTGACCCGCAAACTAGCCGGCCATCTCGGTGTTGAACCTTCGAATCTGATCTTCGGTAACGGCAGTAACGAAGTCGTCGACATCCTCATCCGGGCCCTGATATCCCCGGGTGAGAACATGGTTTTCAGTCACCACAGCTTCATCGTCTATCCGCTGACCGCCAGTGTGCACTTCGAGTGTGGTCGACCGATCCCTCTGGCAAGCGGGGACAAGCACGACCTGCCGGCCATGGCCGCAGCCGTGGACGCCAAGACCAAACTGGTCATCGTCTGCAACCCCAACAATCCCACCGGGACCTATAACACCGTCGAGGAATTCCGCACCTTCCTGGCGGCCATTCCCGATAACGTGATTGTGGCGGTGGACGAAGCTTACTACGAATATGTGGCTGCCGAGGATTATCCACAGACCCTGGCCATGTGCGGCGACTATCCAAATCTTGTGCTTTTGAGGACTTTCAGTAAAATCCATTCACTGGCCGGCCTGCGGATCGGCTACGGTGTGGGGCACCCGGACCTGATCGCCGAGCTGCACAAGACCCGGGAGCCGTTCAACGTCAACATGCTGAGTCAGGCTGCGGCCTTGGCCTGCATTGACGCTTGGGACGAAGTGCCCGGCCGCGCGCGACGCAATCGTGAACAGCTGGAGTGGATGGAGACGGAGCTGGGAAATCTGGGATTCGAGGTCGTGCCCAGCCAGACCAATTTCATCCTGGTACGCACTCCCGGCGACGCGGGCAAGCTGACCGAAGCATTGCTTCACAAGGGAGTCATCGTCAGGCCCATGCACGCCTTCGGCCTGGGAGAGGGCGCCCTGCGGATCAGCATCGGACTGCCCGAGGAAAACCAACTGTGTATCGAGGCACTCAAGGATATAGTGAAGACATCATGAAGGAGATCTTGTTCTGATGGGCGCACCCGAACCGCGCAAAACCACCCCGCTGGTGAGCCGGGAACCCGGCCAGCCGAATACCATCGTGACCGTCGGGGACGTGTGCTTCGGCGGCACCAAGGTTGTGCTCATCGGGGGACCCTGCGCCGTCGAGGACAAGGATCAGATGGCCCGGACCGCGGACCAGGTGGCATTTGTCGGGGGAACCATGCTGCGCGGCGGTGCCTGGAAACCCCGCACCAGTCCCTACGACTTCCAGGGCCTGGGTGCGGCGGGTCTGGATCTTTTGGCCGAGGCTGGTCGGGCCGCGGGTCTGCCGATCGTGACCGAGGTTCTGGATCCCCGTGACGTGGCCCTGGTGGCCGGCACCGCGGACATGCTTCAGATAGGCAGCCGGAGCGTTCAGAATTTTCCCCTCTTGCGGGAGGTCGGCGCCTGCGGGAAACCCGTACTGTTGAAGCGGGGCATGATGACCACCGTCTCCGAGTGGCTCAGTTCCGCCGAATATGTACTGGCCGCCGGGAGCAAGGAGCTGGTTTTCTGTGAACGGGGCATCCGAACTTTCGAATCCGCCCTGCGAAACACCCTGGACATCGGTTCGGTGGCCGTGCTCAAGGAAATCACCCATCTACCGGTGATCGTTGATCCCAGCCACGCCGCCGGCGATGCACGTTACGTCACCGCCCTTGCCCGCGCGGCGGTCGCCGCCGGCGCCGACGGCTTACTCGTGGAGACCCACTGCTCGCCCGACAAGGCCCTGAGCGACGGGGTGCAGACTCTCGACCCCACCCAGTTCGCCGCTCTGGCTGAATCCTGCCGCGCCGTCGCCCGCGCCCTGGGGCGGGACCTCTGAGATGGGCGCCGTTTTTGATGACGACCTTCCTCCCTTGAACCCAGCCTTGCTTCCGCGGACCGCGGTCATCGCCATCGACGGGCCGGCCGGGTCGGGCAAGTCCACCACGGCGCGCGCCCTGGCTGATATTTTCAATCTCCTGTACATCGACACCGGAGCCATGTACCGCGCCTTGACTCAGGCAGCCCTATCCGCGGGGATCGATCCCAATGACGAAGACGGGCTGTCCGAACTGCTGAAACCCGCCCGTCTGGAACTGAAACCCACCAAGGGTGATGTCAGCGTTATCTGGAACGGCAAGGATGTCTCCCGAGCGATCAGGACCCCCGAAGTCGAGGCCGCCGTATCCCGTGTCAGCAGCCACCCGGCAGTTCGGACCAAAATGGTGGAGAGGCAAAAAGCGCTGGGGCGCCAAGGTGGCGTGGTCATGGAGGGTCGCGACATCGGCAGCGTGGTCTTTCCTCTGGCCACGGCCAAGATATTCCTGTCCGCCAGCCTGGAAGCCAGGGTGGAGCGCCGCTTCCGTCAGTACCAGCAACGCGGTCTCGATGTTTCCCGCCAGGATCTGCAGATCGATCTCGCCGAAAGAGATCGTCAGGACAGTGAACGCCAGACCAGTCCGCTGGCCATTTCCCCCGATGCCATGGTCATCGACAGCAGTGACCTCACCCTCGAACAGCAGAACCAGCGGTGCGCACGCTCCTGTCTGGTCAATCCCACCCTGGACCTGGAACTGGACACGGACCTGGAAACCGCTCTGCGGGAACTCCCTGACCACTACCGCCTGGCCTATAGTTTTTTTCGTGCTCTGGCCCGATTCTACGGTCTAAAACAGTTCGGGAACGAGGGGGGCGCCCTGCCCCGCGGGTGCATCGTCGCGGTCAACCACGTGAGCAACTGGGATCCGCCCCTGATGGGATCCACCCTGCATCGTTTCCCGGTTCACACCCTGGCCAAGGCCGAGCTATTCAAGATCTGGCCCATGGGACCGTTTATCCGCTGGATCGACGGCATCCCCATCCAGCGATCCGGGTATGACGCCGGGGCCTTCACCGAAGCCATCGCCCGGCTCGACGAGGGCCGAAATCTCCTGATTTTCCCCGAGGGAACCCGGCGGGCCATCGGCCACCCGGGGCCGGTGCGAAACGGGCTTGGGATCCTGGTCCAGGCCACCGACGCGCCCACCTTACCCATTTTTGTCCGCGGAACCTACGGGCGGCAGCCCGGGGGATGCGCGCGATCCCCTCTGGAAGTCCATTACGGGCCGATGATTCGGTGGCACGGACTGCCCGCCTTGCGCCAAAATCTGGACAAGAAGGAAATCAGCCGCAGGATCGCCAATCTGTGCGAAGCGGCCTTCTGGGAACTGCAGGCCATATCCTTCGCCGCAAATCCCCAAACGGAATTCGAAAAAGACCTGGGGGTAAAGCAGTTGAAGAAGTTCGCCCGCCGTCAGGCCCAGGTCTTCGGCCGCTGACCCCTTTTTGCCCGTTTCCTTGCCAATATGGCACTTGCCCACTATATTCCCGCATCTGCCGGGGACCGAGTGGTCCCGGGGCATTCATCTGTCACTAGGAGGCAACCTTTCATGACCGCCAACCCCAATTCCGATTCCGAAGAAGGCCGCGAAGACGCCAATGAGGCGCCTGTGGCCCCTTCCCCGGAAAAAACCCCAGAATCCAACCGCAAAGGCAATTACGACGACCGAAGCTCTGAACGGGCAGCTGCCGCCGAGGTTCTGCCGACGCCCCCCGCCCCCCGTTTGAGCACCGAATACGATCCCGAGAGCATCGTCAACTTCGACTACCTCGAAGAAGAGGGCCAAGAATGGGATTTGAATTCGGACGAGATGCTGTCCCTGATCAACCAGTACGAAGAAACCCTCACGGACATCCAGGAAGGCCAGATCCTCAAAGGTACGGTCATCGAGGTTCGTGATAACGAGGTCCTGCTCAACATCGGCTTCAAGAGTGAAGGCGTGATTAGCAGGGAGGAATTCGGGTCCACAATTGTCTCCGTCGACGATACTTTCGACGTGTTCCTCGAAAAACTCGAAAATCTGGATGGTCTGGTCGTGCTCTCCAAGGAGCGGGCCGACTTCCTGAAGGTCTGGGACAAGATCAAGGTCGCTCATGAGGCCGGGGATGTCGTTACCGGCACCGTCGACCGGCGGATCAAAGGTGGATTGGTGGTCAAGTTGTGGGGCGTGGACACATTCCTGCCCGGCAGCCAGGTTGCCCTGCGCCAGGTTCCGAACCTGGAAGATATGATCGGCGAGGAAATCCAGTGCCGCATCATCAAGAAGAACAAGCGCCGCCGGAACGTGGTTGTTTCGCGGCGGATCGTGCTGGAGCAGGAGCGTGAAGAGAAGAAACGCTCCCTCATTTCCGAGCTCGAAAAGGGCCAGGTGCGCACCGGCGTGGTCAAGAACATCACCGACTTCGGCGCCTTCGTCGATCTCGGCGGCATCGACGGTCTGTTGCACATCACCGATCTGAGCTGGGGCCGCGTCTCGCACCCGAGCGAAGTGGTGACCATCGGCCAGGAGATCGAGGTCAAGGTCCTGGATTTCGAGGAGCAGCGTGAACGTATCAGCCTTGGCCTGAAGCAGCTGCAGTCCTACCCCTGGGACAATGTCGACGAGCGTTATCCCGAGGACTCGGTCGTACGCGGTCGCGTGGTCTCCATCACCAACTACGGCGCCTTCGTGGAGCTGGAGCGCGGTGTCGAGGGTCTGATCCACATCAGCGAGATGAGCTGGACCCGGCACATCAAGCATCCGTCCAAGGTCGTCTCCATCGGTGACGAAGTCGACGTGATGGTCCTGAAGATCGACAAGGATAACGAAAAGATCAGCCTCGGGCTCAAGCAGTGCGAGAGCGATCCCTGGGTCACGCTCATCGAGCGGTATCCGGTCGGTTCCGTTATCGAGGGCAAGGTTCGCAACCTGACCGATTTCGGTGCCTTCGTCGAGGTCGAGGACGGTATCGACGGCCTGGTCCATATCTCGGACATGAGCTGGACGCGGCGTGTACGTCATCCCAAGGAAATGCTCAAGCGCGGCGACAGCGTGCAGGTGCAGATCCTGGACATCGACACCGGCAAGCGTCGGATCAGCCTGGGCATCAAGCAGATGACCGAAAACCCCTGGCCCGTGCTGGCCGAGGAGTACCCCGTGGGTCACACCCTCGAAGGTACCATCAGCCGCATGCTGGACCATGGCGTGATCGTGGAGATGGGCGAGGACCTGGAGGGCTTCGTGCCCATCGGCCACCTCGGCATCCCCAAGCTCGACAAGCCGCAGTATTACTTCAAGGAGGACGAAAAAACCGACTTGAAGGTGATCAAGATGGACGTCGAGAACCGTCGGATCGTTCTTTCCATCGCCGAACGCCTGAAGGATTTCGACGAGGACGCGACCGAAGAGTTCATCAATGCCCACCCGCGGCTTGAAGATATTGTGGCTTTGGAAGCCGCCGCCGAGGCTGAAGAAGCCCAGGAAGGTCACCCCGAGGACGACGTGTACCGTGACGAGGTCGATCTCGTCCCTGATTCTGAACCGGCCGAGGTCGCGGAGGCTTCGCCTGAAACGGAAGCCGAAGTGGAAGTGGAGGCTGCTCCCGCCGAGGAGGCAGCCGAAGTGGAAGTGGAGGCTGCTCCCGCCGAGGAGGCAGCCGAAGCCCCTGACGAGGCTGACGCCGCAGAAGAAGAAAAGTAACCGGCGCCGGATCCGAATTCCGGTTCTGATCCGCCTGTGAGAGGGGCGGAGGCTAGGCCTCCGTCCCTTTTTATTGGTTTCACGCTACCTAATGCCGGCCGGGTGAACACATATGGAGTTCCCATGAGCGATTTGCAGAAACTGGGGCCCCTCGAGGCGGTGAAGCCCTCCGAATTACCGTCCGGCAAAACCCTGAGGGTCGCCTTCTGGACCTTGGGCTGCCGTCTCAACCAGTATGATACCGAGGGCATCAAGACCACCATGTCCGGCCTCTACGATATCGACGTGGTCGGCTGGAACGATCCCGCCCATCTCTACGTCCTGAACAGCTGCACCGTCACGGCCAAGGCCGATCAGGAGTGCCGCCGCCTGGCCCGGCAGGTCAAGCGCCGCCACCCGGCCAGCAAGGTCGTCGTGGCCGGCTGTTATGCCCAGACCCAGCCCGAAGCCCTGGCCGCCGTTCCGGAAATCGACGGTGTGGTCGGCAACACCGACAAGGAAGATGTCGCCACCTGGATGCCGGCCGTGATGGACGAAAAGACCTTGACCATGAGGGTCGAGGATTTTCAGGAAAATCCGGAATTCGATTCGGCCCTGATCGACAGTTTTTCCGGACGCAGCCGCGCCTTCGTGAAAATCCAGGACGGTTGCAATCTGCGTTGCACCTACTGTCTGATCTGGCGCGCGCGCGGGCCGGGCCGAAGCCGACCGGTGGATGATGTCCTGGCCCAGTTGCGCCTCCTGGTCAAAGGGGGTTACCCCGAAACCATCCTGGCCGGTATTCACCTCGGTGGTTACGGTCGCGATTTCACCCCCAAAGTCCAGCTGCCCGACCTCTTGGATCGCTGCCTCGAGGAAATCCCCGGCCTGCGCCTTCGCTTGAGCAGCATCCATCCCAACGAGGTGACGCCCCGGCTGCTGGACATGTTCGCGGCCAACCACCGGTTGCGCCCTCACCTGCACATATCCCTGCAGAGTGGAAGCGATGGCGTACTGAAACGCATGAAGCGTCCCTACCGAAGTGACCGCGCCTGGCAGGCCATGCGGCAGGTGGCGGCGACCGTCCCGCATTTTGGCATCGGAGCGGACATCATCGTCGGCTTCCCGGGGGAAACGGACGCGGAGTTCGAAGACACCCGCCGCATGGTGGCTGAACTTCCTTTCAGTTATCTCCACGTGTTTCGCTTTTCGCGCCGGCCCGGCACCGCCGCAGCCGATATGCCCGATCAGGTGCACCCGGAAACCATTTCCCGCCGCAGCGAGATCCTGCGCGACCTCGCCGCCGTCAAAAATGCGGAATTCAGCAAGAGCTTGGTGGGCACCACGCGTGAAGCCGTCATCGAGGCCGAAAGTGGAACTCCCGGTTGGCGCCTGGCCACCACGGACAACTATGTCACCGTCATGGTTCCCGAAGATTCTGCCGGGGAAATCGTGGCGGGATCCCTGGTGAATGTGCGCATCGACGATTTTTCCGACGGAAAACTTACCGCCTCGGTCCTCGATGTTTTTCCCGCGTTTGCCTCCGCCAGAAAGGGGGCCTGAAGTGGCCACCTTCCAGGGTGAATTGCCCGATCTGACCAGGCCCAAATCCGAATCAGCGGACGGGCCGGAAATCTATATCGAGACCTATGGGTGCCAGATGAACGTCTACGACAGCCAGGCCATCAGCGGGCTGCTCGAGAGCGATGGTTTTCGCCTTGGCACCGAAGATCTGGCAGCGGACGTCATCCTGCTGAACACCTGCAGTGTGCGCGATCTGGCCGAGCACAAGGTGATCAGCCGGGTGGGGGAGTTGCGGCACCGGCGGGATCAGGCGGGTCTGGCCCAGCCGCTGATCGGGATCTGCGGCTGCATGGCCGAACGGCTGGGGAAAAATCTGCGCAAGGGCGCCCGGAAGGTCGACCTGGTCGTGGGCGTGGACAGCTACGATACCCTGCCCGGAGTGCTGCGGGAATTGACAGCGGTCAAAAAGGTAAAGGTGCCGGAAACCAACCGCACCCGGACCGGTCACCGCAGCGATGCCCACTACGTGGCGCCACCGGCTCTGTATCCCACCAACAACAGCCACCTGGTGACCATTCACAAGGGTTGCGACTACAAGTGCACTTACTGCATCGTTCCCCAGACCAGGGGGCCGCAAAGTGAAAAGGCCCCGGACACCATCCTGGATGAGATCCGGGGTATCGTCGCGGCGGGGGGCCGGGAGGTTACTCTCCTGGGCCAGAACGTCACCGCATACAAGTGGGGGGACGATCTCGATTTCGCGGTCCTGATGGAGCAGGTGGCGGCCATCGACCGATTGCAGCGCATCCGCTTCCTCACCGGACATCCAAGGGACATGCATCCTTCTCTGATGGACACCATCGGCCGCCTCGACAAGGTGTGCCCCTGGCTGCACGTACCGGTCCAGAGCGGCAGTGACCGGGTCCTCAGGCGCATGAAACGCCTGTATTCCAGCCGGGAATACCTCGACATGGTGGATTACGCCCGCCAGGTCATCCCGGACGTCACCTTTTCCACCGATGTCATCGTCGGCTTCCCCGGGGAGACCGAAACCGATTTCCAGGATACCCTTGAGGTCGTCCGCCGGGTGAAGTACGATCAGCTTTTCTCCTTCAAATACTCCGAACGGCCCGGGGTGCCCGCGGCGCGTTTGGAGGACGATGTCCCGCTTGAGGAAAAGAAAAGGCGGCTTGCCGAACTCATCAAAGTCCAGGAAGATATCTGGAACGTCGAAGCGGCCCGGCAGGTTGGTCAGACATGGACAGCGATCGCCGAAGGGGAAGCCCGCCGACCGGCGGGCAGCTGGCGGCTGAGAACCGGAAACAACCGGAAGGTTGTCTTGCATGACGTTTCGCTCGAGGTCGGGCAGCAGGTCACCCTGCGGGTCACCGGTTGCACCAACACCACCTTCGAGGGCGTACTTTTGGACTGACATATTCCCGACCCGGCCGGGAAGAAAGAGGTAATACCGTGTGGGTTTTCAAGGGAGTTCTCTTTCTGGCACTTCTGTTCGCGCTGGTCTATTTCTTCGTCACCAACAGCGGGCAGAGCGTGGACCTCAACTTCTTCGGCAAAGCCTATCTGGGCATTTCCATCTACTGGATCGTGGTTGTCAGTTTTCTTCTGGGCTTCGCGTCGAGTTTTCTGCTCGCCGCCTTCCGGGAATTCAAGTTCCACCGGGAGATCGGACAGCTCAAGCGGCAACAAGCAGCCAAGGATCGCGAAATCGCGGATCTGCGGACTCTGCCGCTGAAACCCGATTCCGGACCGGATGCCGACAAGCCCCAGGCGGGAGAGAACCAAGGTGAGTAGCATTCTTCCCGTAGTTGTCGGTATCGTCGTACTGGCGGCAGCCGCGGTGGCGATCTATCTGTCATTCCGCGACACCAAACAGCCGGTCTCCGGGGACGACTATTCCCATGCTCTGGAACACTGGATCGAGGGCAATCTGGACGAAGCGGGGGCCCTGCTTCACAAGATGGTCCATGACAACCCCAAAGCGGCCGAGCCTTTCTATCAACTGGGAAACCTGCTGCGGATCCAGGGCGATGCCGAGCGCGCCGCCGTCCTGCACCGGGGGCTTACCGTCCGGTCCGATCTGACCCCGACCCAGAAAATGTGGGTGGGCCTTTCCCTGGCCAAGGATCTCAACGCGCTCCGGCAGTGGGAAGGTTCCCGCGATGTCCTGGATTCCCTGCCCAAACAGGCCATGACGCGCCCCCAATACTGGAAGACCCGCTTTACCCAATGGCACGGCATGGAGGACTTCCCCGAAGCGGGCCGGACCCTCAAAAATGCCGCCCGGCACAGTCTGGATAAAGATCGGCCCTGGTTCCTATCCGCCTATGCCAGTTACCAACTCGACCGGGCTCTGACCCACGCCCTGGCCGGCGAATCCGGCGAAGCCAACTCGCGACTCAAGGACGTCAAGAACATTGCGGGCACCGCCTCGCGCAGCGCCCTGGTTCGCGCCATCGGGGCGGCGGTTCAGAATGACCCCGCCACTGCCGTTTCCATCGCCAGCGACAGCCTTCTGGAAAGTCCCGAAGAACTGGACGTTTTTCTGCCTCTTCTCCAGGAAGTCCTACTGGCGTCGGGCCAGTTCGCCCGCAGCATGCCCATCCTCGAACGGGCTTGCCAATCTGAAAACGCCCCGCCTTCCCTTTGGATCGACCTGGCCATGCTCTACGAAAAACTGGGCCAACGAGAAAACGGGCTGCGTCTTTTGGAGAGCAAAGCCGGCCGCCGCAATTTCACGCCAGATGCCGCCGCTCCTTATCTCAAGATGCTCGCGGCCGATGTTCCGGACAGCGATTTCGCCAAGGTCTGGTCCATGTTGAGCATGCCCCAGCCACATGAAGGTTGGGTGTGTCGCGACTGCGGCAACCATGAAGAGCGGATCCGCTGGTTCTGCCCTTCCTGTCATGGGTTTCACACCTATGGCGCGGGCCCCATCCAGGCGGAGGTATCCTGAGGTGGCCGTTAAACTCAGGTCGACCATTTTATCCCTGGGGCTTGGGAAAGTTTTCTTCCTCGCTCTGGTGATCAGTGTTCCTGCCCTGGCGTCTCGCGACACCGTGTTGGAACTTTTCCGGAACGCGAAATATGAAGAAGCCCGCTTGAACATGGAGCAAGGGGCCGAGGGATTCCAGGCCGGAGAAGCCACCCTGTGGCAGGTACGATTGGCCGATGATCCTGCCAACGCCCTGGTGATGTTGCGGGAGGGACTGGACGATGGACGGCTGCCCGACCCGGTCCGAATCCGCATGGGCCTGGAAATCGCCGACATCGAATTCGGCCTGGGCCACTACCAGGCCAGCCTCCAGGCCTTGGCTCCCTTTCTGGAGCAGGACCAGGGGAATCTGCCGGGTGAATTGTACCTGCGGGCTGCGCTTTCTATCCGGGCCCTGGGCAACCTGCAGAAGGCCCGGGAAATGCTGGCCTCGGTCAAACCCCAGGACCAGGCGTTTCTTTTGGCCAGGTTTTATCTGGGTGACATTGCTCTGCAGCAGAAGGATGCGGCACTGGCCCTGAGGTATTTCGATTCGGCCACCGGCGGCGGCGGATCGGATCCCCATCCCCGGATCGCCGGGGGACAGTGGCGGGCTCTGCGTGCCGAAGGCCGTGAGCAAGAGGCCGTCGATCTTGAACGGGCTCTTGCCCGTGAAAATATGGGCAGCCTGGCCATGTTGGAAATTCAACGTATGCGCCGGGAGCAGCAGGAGGAACTGGCTGCCATGACTCCCGCCGAAGGGTCAACCCAGGCGGAACGCCAGGCAGAACCCGTTCGGGGCCGATATGCCCTTCAACTGGGTGCCTTCAGCGATCGGGGCCTGGCTCTGGAATTCCTCCGACGTTATCGGCGGCAGCTACCTGATCTGCGCATTGATGAAGTCCGGGACGCGCGCGGGCAATTTCTGTACAAGCTCCGGACCGGCTCCTTCGTCAATCCAGCCCTGGCCCGCCACGAAGCTGAGCGCCTGAAGGACGAGCTCGACATGGATGTCATCGTTGCCGATCTCACGGGGCCCACCAACGGGAACGATTGAGCCCTTATCATGGCCAACCCCTCCGCAAACAAGAAACCCAGCCGGAAAAAAACCAGCGCCATAAAGGCGACCGGGCCGAAAACCACACCCATGTTGACCCAGTATCTGGCCATCAAGGCCAAACATCCGGGTTCCCTGCTCCTGTTCCGGATGGGTGATTTTTATGAAACTTTTTTCGAGGACGCCCAGACCCTGGCCACCGTGGCTGGTGTGACCCTGACCAGTCGCGACGCCAAGAGTGATCATCCCGTACCACTGGCCGGGGTGCCGTACCACGCCCTCGATACCTACCTGACGCGACTGCTCAGTCATGGACTGACCGTGGCCATCTGTGAGCAGGTGGAGGATCCCGCCCTGGCCAAGGGACTGGTCAAGAGGGAGGTGGTGGAGATCATCAGCCCCGGCACCGCCACCAGCCCCGAACTCGTGGACTCACCATCGGGCCGGTACTGCCTGGCCTGGCTGCCCCGGAATGAGGGTTTCGACGGCTGGGCCCTGCTCGACGCCTCGACGGGTGAATTCCGCTGCGGCCAGGAAAGAGGAACCCTCGCCAGTCTGTGCCAGCGGCATCCGGTCAAGGAAGTCATCGTCGCCGAGGACACCGATTCCGGACAGATCAACAAGTGGCGCGCGGCCCTCGGCGGTGTCGTGGTCAACCAGGTCAACTCCGCCTGGTTTCATCACGCCTTTTCCCGACAGACCCTCCAGGATCATTTCCAGGTGGCCAACCTGACCGTGTTCGGCCTGGAGGAACCCGGCCGTGAACCGGCGTGCACCGCCGCGGGGGCCCTGTTGCGGTATCTGGAATCTCTCACCCTGCGGCGCCCCGACCAGGTGACGAGTTTGCGCTTCAGCGCCCGGGTGGACAGGTTGGCGTTGGACGAAGAAACGCTCCGCAACCTGGAAATCTTCCGCACCTTTCGTGGGGACAGGGGCGAAGGCACTCTGGTCCATCACATCGACCGGACCTTGACCCCCATGGGCCGACGCCTTCTTGAAATGCGCCTGGCCGAAGCGGTGACCGACCTGGACGAACTCAACAGCTGGCACTCGGGGATTGCGTCGGCGCTGGACGACCGGAACTGGCGTGAGGATCTTCGCTCCACTCTGGGAAAAATTGGTGATCTGGAACGACTCTCCGCCCGGGCCGCCGCAGGCAGGATCGGTCCTTCCGGGATGCGCCAGCTCGGCGCCACCCTTGCCGCCCTGGGGGACCTGAAGACCCAAGGTATGACCGCCAGCCACAACGGACACCCGGTGGTCGGCTGGCTGGAGAGCATCTCCGAATTTGACGGCCTGGCCAACGAGATCTTGACCACCATCGCCGAGGACGCTCCGGCCACCACCCGCAAACCAGGCTACATAAGCGTGGGCCTGGATGAAGATCTCGATCGTTACCGCCTGGTCGCCAGCGACAGCAAGAGTTTTCTGGCCGGGGTGCAAAGTCGGGAACGAGAAACCACCGGTATCCCCACCCTGAAAGTGGGGTTCAACCGGGTCTTCGGTTACTACTTCGAGGTTACCAAGAAACACCTGGACAAGGTTCCGGATCACTATCAACAGAAACAGACCCTGGTCGCCGCCTGCCGCTTTCACACCGAAGAGCTCAAAGAAGCCGAGTCCACCATCCTGGAAGCCGAGGAAAAAGCGGAGGAACTGGAGACCCGCTTGTTCCAGGACCTCATCGCCAAGATATCGGGGCGGTTGAAGGACATTCGCGAGGCGGCCCTGTTGACGGGCAACATCGACCTCATGCTCGCCTTCGCCGACCTCGCCGAACAATACCGGTACTGTCGCCCCGAGTGTGACGACTCTTGCGACCTGCTGATCTCCGGCGGACGCCATCCGGTGGTTGAACAGTTACTGGACCATGACTTCATTCCCAACGATACCTTGCTGGATGGAACCGACCACCAGATCCTTCTGCTGACCGGCCCGAACATGGGCGGCAAATCCACCTACCTGAGGCAGGTGGCGCTGATCACCCTGATGGCCCAGGTCGGCAGTTTCGTGCCCGCGGATTCGGCCCGGATCGGGATCACCGACCGGATCTTCACCCGGGTCGGCGCCAGCGACAACCTGGCCCGCGGGGAATCCACCTTTTTCATGGAGATGAGTGAAACCGCCCATATCCTGCACCAGATGACCAGCCGCAGTCTGGTAATACTCGACGAGATCGGTCGAGGCACCTCGACCTATGACGGGCTTTCTCTGGCCTGGGCCATCACCGAATTCTTGAACTCGGGCGAAGGACCCCGGCCGCGTTCGGTTTTTGCCACCCACTACCACGAGTTGACGGAGCTGGAGGCCGAACTTTCCGGCCTGGTGAACCTCCGTCTGGAAGTCAAGGAGTGGGAGGGCAAGATCATTTTCCTGCACGCGGTCGGCCCAGGTCGCAGCGACAAGAGTTATGGCATCCATGTGGCCCGTCTGGCCGGCCTTCCCGAAAAAGTCCTGCACCGAGCCCAGGAGATACTTCAGTCTCTGACTTCGGCCGACAAACGTGATCTGCCCGCCCGTCGCGCCGCCAAGGACCCCGCGGCAGGTGGGGCCTCGCTGGTGGCCGATCAATCGGGCCAACGCCCCAGCCAGCTGACCCTGTTCCGGGAGAACGAAAGAGATGCCCTGGAGGCACTGAAATCCCTCGATCTGGAGAAAATCAGCCCCATGGACGCCTTCATGTGGCTGGACATGATCAAGAAACAACTCGAAGAATAGGACCCAACTCCTTACTAGATAATTTCTTCCAAATTATTTTAAGGTATTATTTAACAGCTCTGGGCCTCCGCCGATAACATATGCAGTATAATGAATTCGGGAAGGCAATACGGCCTGCCCTTCACGGTGGAATATGCGGGAGAAAAGTGGCGGAAATCATCAAATGGCCGGTGGTTCTTTTGAGCCCGGGGGAAGAGGAGCTTACCCTGCTGGCGGATCTGTCCGCCCGCCGGGACGCCCGCATTCTGGCCGTGATCGATCCCGAGGGGTTTTCCATCGGCTCCAGCCTGGCCGAGGTCATGGGCCTGCGCGTGATCAAGGATCTGTCCGAACTGGAACCCGGTTCGGCCACCTATTTGATTCATCCTCCCCTTGACGACAAAGTGGCCTTGATTGTTGATCAGGCCAAGGATTTTGCCTTGAAAGCCGTCTGCGCCAGTGATTTTCCCAGGATCATGGCCGGACCGAATCTCACCGATCCCAGATTCTCCACCGATGATGAGGCCGGGCCCCGTTTCACACCGGGCGTTTTCGCCGGCAACAGTTCCGCTGATCGCACGGATTTCGACCTTCTCGAAATGGAAACCGCGGCCATCCACCGCACCCTTAGCAGAATTGAAGAAGCCCTTGACCGTGAAGGCTTGCTGCGATGGCTGCTGGGACTGGCCACTCGAACGACCAAGGCCGGCAGTGGTTCGATCATGCTCTTCGACCGCCACTCCGAAGAATTGTACGTGGCATTTGCCTACGGGTTGAGCCAGCACACGGTTCACCGCACGAGAATTCGTTTGGGACAGGGCATCGCCGGGCAGGTGGCCGAATCACGGAAGGCCGTGTTCATCACCGACAATCAACACCCCGGGGCCAAACGCGACCGTTCATCCATCTCCGAGGCCATCTGTGCACCCATAGTCTGGAAGGGCATCCTGCTGGGTGTTTTGAACATTTCGGCGAACGAGGGCGAAGGGAAGCTCGCCGGTAACGCTTTGGCCACCATTGAAAGCATGACTCACCGCTTCGCCATGATTCTGGACCGGTTCCTGCGCTTGCAGACCGTTCGGGACGGGGAATTGTACCGCTACATGGAGGATGAATTCACGCGGGATACCGGTTCTCCCGAAGCGGTATCAGCCACCTTGTGCACCTGGGCCGAAGACCTCAAGGACGCCGCCGGCGCCGACCACGCCTCCATCGGCGTTCTGACCAACGACGGTGATCTGTTCCTGGCCCATCCGACGGAAACCGAATACGAATCTCCGCCTCTGGCCGAAAAGGCCGATGTCCTGAGCTCCGGCAATCCCCTGGTCATTCACCCGGGGGACCGGGCCGACATTGATCCCACCGACCACCTCAGCGAAACATCCGTTTTCCATCTCCCGGTGGGCCGGGAACCGCTGAAGGCCCTGTTGACTGTCGAATTTTCCTCGGCTGCCAAGGCGCATCATTTTCATTCCATCAGCGGGGAAATTCTCTACCTGATCAACCGCCACCTTAACGACTACCTCGATCGGGCCGCCACGGCCGACCAGGTGGACAGACTGACCACCCTGGCCACCGCCCTTTCTGAACTGGCCGCAGGACCTGCCAAAGCAGCGAGCCGGAAACGTGTGCTGTCCGCCGCCTGCCGTCTGACCGGAGCGACCAAGGCCCTGCTCCTGACCGCCGATGACATTTCCAACCAGGGTGATTTGCAGGATGACGAAATCCTCAATAATGAGGCCATCCGGCTGTTGAATGACACGGGCCAAGGCGGTTGGCAGTCGACCGTTCTGGAATCGCGCGACGAATCGGGCGAAACCGGCCCCGGTCGCACGCTGCTGGTGGTACCGCTGGAAGCCCACAAACCCTTCCCCGGACTGGTCCTGCTGGACAAACGACGGCTGCATCCTTTGGACGGTGCCAGCTTCACGGAATTCGACGCCCTATTCGCAAGACGTCTTTTACCCCTGCTGGCCATGACCACCGAAAATGACTCCGTCACCTCGGGCCGTCCGACTGGAGGCCATTCCGGCCAAACCTCAACTTCGGATTCCGTGGACGATGTCGCTTATTCCGGAACCCAGGACGCCTTGGCCGAAATCCTGCGCAATGAAATGGACCGTTGCGACCGGTACCACACCATGGTCGGGCTGGTGGCCTTCCGTATGTCGGGCCAGGCAACTCCTTCGGCCACGGTCAGCGGCCTGGTGGCCGAAATTTCGCGTCGCCTGCGCAGTTCCGATCACACAGCTTGCCTGGAAGACGGCACCATTCTGGTAATCGTACCCGAGGACATCCAGTCCCTGCCACGACTTCAACGACGGGTCACCACCGTTCTGCGCAACTTGACCGGCAATGAAAGCCTCGCAGTGCAAACCTCTTCACGGGTCTATCCCGGTGGGGGAGACAGCCCGACCCACCTCATCAATTCCGTGCTCGGAGCCCTGCCCGGTTGACGCCCGCCTCTGTCCTGTATACCCTTGGCAACCCGATGATCGGATGGAAACCGTATTCGCGGCCAATGAGGAGCGGCATGAGAGGCAGCATGGCGAGGCAACCCGGCAAGATCAAGGTTTTGGACAGCAGCACCATCGACCGCATTGCCGCCGGCGAGGTGGTCGAACGTCCCGCTTCCATCGTGAAGGAACTGGTGGAAAACGCCCTGGATGCGGGTGCGCGCCAGATCACCATCTCCCTGGAAGAAGGCGGCCTGGTATCGCTGTCCGTGGAAGACGACGGCCACGGCATCCGGTTCCGCGATCTTCCCCTGGCCTTCGAACGCCACACCACCAGCAAGATCGCCACCGCCGCGGACATCATGCAGGTTGCCAGTTTCGGCTTCCGGGGCGAAGCCCTGGCCAGCATCGCCTCGGTCAGCCAGGTCCGTTGCGTCAGCCGCCTGGCCGACGAGGAACTGGGAGGCTTGATCGAGATATCCGGCGGCGAGATCACCCGCCGTGAACCGGCGCCCCGCAATTCCGGCACCACCATCACCGTCCGCGACCTGTTTTACAACGTGCCCGCCCGACGCAAGTACATGAAGTCGGCCCAGGCGGAAAAACGGGCCATCATGAAACTGATGACCCAGCTTGCCCTGGCCCATCAGGACATCCGCTGGATCGTCAAGTCCGGTTCCGATATCGCAATGGATCTTCGTCCCGCCGGCTCCTTGACCGATCGGGCCCGCGACCTGTTCGGCGCCTCGGTCATGGAACACATGGCCCGGTTCGAGATGGAGAAGGGGGGCTTCAGCATCGGTGGCCTGGCTTCCCGCCCCACCTGGACCCGCGGCAACCGCGAGCAGCAATTCATCTTCATCAACCGACGCCCGGTGGAAAACCGAGCCCTTTCCCAGGCCATCGTTCAGGCCTATCGCGAGGTGGTTCCGACGGGCCGCCACCCGGTGGTCATCGCATTTTTGCAGGTTCCCCACGGCGAGGTCGATGTCAACGTGCACCCGGCCAAAACCCAGGTGCGCCTCCTGCTGGAAAGGGAAATTTTCGGCAGGCTCAAGAACGCGCTGAGCGAAGGGCTGAGTCTGAAACAAGCGGATGAGCTCAGACCCTGGAGAGGGGATGTGGCACCGGGCACCGCGGGCGAGGCCGGCGAACGGATCGCCGATGCGCAGGACGACTACCTGCGCCGCTATTTCCAGCGTGGAGGGTCCGCCGGATTCGAATTCAAAGGGGTCCCCGCCGGACAGGGCGAGTTGTTTGGTGCTTCCGCCATGCGGGCCACCGGATCCGCAGAAGAGATTGACGGAATGGTTGCCGGAGTTTCGGAAACACCCCTGCACTCGGCGCCGTTCTGGCAGTTGCACCGGACCTACATCGTCACCCAGATCCGGGGTGGCCTGGTGTTGATCGATCAGCACAACAGCCACGAACGCATCCTCTACAACGAAGCCAAGCGGGCACTCGAAGAGCGCGGCGAAACGGGCGGCATCCCCACCCAGCAGTTGCTTTTCCCCGCTCACCTCGAACTCACGCCCGGCCAGGTCCAAGCGTGGCAGACCCACGCCGAGCAGATGAAAGCCATGGGCTTCACGATCGAACCGTTCGGGGGGCAGAGCATCCTGGTGCAGGGCATCCCCGCCAGCCTGAAGAACTGGAACGAAGGGCGTTTGCTGCTGGACATGCTCGACGACCTGGCCTGGGACGACAAACCCAGCCAGGAAAACCAGGTGGACCTGCTGGCCAGTTACGCCTGTCACGGCGCTGTGCGGGCCGGAGAACCCCTCACCATTCCCGAGATGCAGAACCTGGTGGACCAGCTGTTCGCCACGGACACGCCCTTGTCGTGCCCCCACGGACGACCCACGCTGATCCAGTACACCCTGGAGGAGCTGGAGAAAAGGTTCGGGCGGACCTGAGATGAACCGGTCGCCTGAATCCATCCAAAACCAAGGGGCCCCCGGGGGCCCTTTTTCTGGCCGGCGGTGCCCGGTCATCGTGGGACCGACCGCCGTGGGCAAGACCGGCCTGATCACCTCCCTGGCCAAGCGCCACCCCATCGAGGTCATCAGCCTTGACAGCCGCCAGATCTACCATGGACTTCGCATCGGCACGGCCCAGCCAACAGCAGAAGAACTCGCTGTCTGTCCCCATCACCTGGTCGATTTTGTTTCGCCGGCGGAAAAGTACGACGCCATCCGGTTCC
>RCNG010000150.1_pt1 | contig 28171 bp, 24 predicted proteins | sample 2041371 | NCBI WGS metagenome assembly RCNG01 (sample SAMN09708227, study PRJNA481090) | Marine sediment metagenome, whole genome shotgun sequencing project. | biome: marine sediment; feature: ocean; material: sediment; isolation source: Sewage treatment plant 1 marine sediment (STP1) ... | reverse complement strand
GATAGCGTGCCCAGCACGCGCTGGGTCGAAGATTGCGGAAATGCGAGAACGCCGGCCTGTGCCGCGAGATGGACGGGGAAAAGCGTCGCGACTACGGAGTGGAACCCTTCGGCCTTCTTGATTGTTCAGTGATCCGCAACGGGTACGGCCGCCAGATCGATTCCTTCACCGCTTCACTGGACATCGGATCGGTGGACGGATCTGTGGAACCATATCCCGCGGTGTTCATCCGGGCGCCCCGCATTTCGTCCATCGGGGGCGAGGTGGAGATTCTGGCGCACCATGGCGACGAGCCGGTGATCATCCGGCAGGGAAGGCTTCTGGGCATGGCCTTTCACCCGGAATTGACGGACGATCTGCGGATCCACCAGGCCTTCCTGGACATGGTCGAGGGATAGGCATTTCCTAATATCCCGGATTTCAGTATTATTCCGAGGTGGGCTTCGGGGCATTCTTCACGGGGCAAGTCCCCCAGCAAAGGAATCGATGATGCGCAAGGCGATACCTTTCTTGGCACTGTTGACGCTAACTGGCCTGATTCTGGCCCAGGTCGGGTGCAGCAAAGATGAAGACCCCGTGACGCCGCCGCCGGCGTGCTCGATCGTGGTGGACGAGTTCAACTCCTGGGAATTTTTCTATACCGGGGAGGACATCAACATCCGCTGGACCAAGACGACCGGGGACAACGTCAAGATCGAACTGTTCAAGGGCGTCAACGCGGCGGGGGTCATTACCGCCAGTACGCCCAACACCGGCTTCTTCCCCTGGCTCAATTCCACGACCTTCGGTCAGGATTCGGGCGAGGATTTTTCGATCAAGGTCACCCATCTCCAGGATGCGGCCTGCGGCGATCAGACCAACGAATTCGAGATGATCGACGTATCCAACTGCTTCATCAAATTCCCCTGGACGGTAAGGGACAGCATCAGGACCCAGACCGCGGGCAACGAGTTCATCATTACCTGGGATAGCGGCAACACCTCCGGTTTCGTGGACCTCGAACTGTGGCTGCGCCCGTACCTGGATCTTCCTTTCAAGGTCGAGGACCTCGCGTTGAACCTGGCTGACAACGGCACCTTCACCTGGACCGTCGATTCCTATAATCAGGGCACCAATTCCAACTTCTCCTTCCGGATCAGGGATGTCAACGCCCACCGCTGCACCGACACCTCGGTTAACTTCAACATCATCGACAATGAAATCTGCACCATCGATGTGCTGGGGATCAACGAAGGTCAGACCTATGCGCCGGGTACGGTCATACCGATCTCGTTCGCCTCCGAGAATTCGAGCGGGGTGGTGGATTTAAAGTTGTATTCGGGCAACGCCGAACCTCCCGTCGGTACCATTACGGACGGTTTCGATACCCAGAACGGGACGGTCACCTTCAACTGGACGGTCACGGATTTCGGCCATCCTGGACCCTCGTTCAGTGCCTTCAACGTCAAGGCCTGGGATTCGGATGATGGCAACTGTATCGGCGAAAGCGGGAACTTCACCATCGCCCAGTAGGCGGCTGGTGTAGGACTGCCATGAGGCATATATCGACAATGACGAGGGTCGCCACGGCGGCCCTCGTGGTTTCTCTCCTGGCTGCGGCGGCACCCCGGGCCGCTGGGTGGTCCGAATTCGGGGTCACCGAGGACCAACCCTCCGAGGTGTCTGGCCCCGAAATCCGGGAACCGTTTTTCGAGTTTCTCCTGGGCATGGCGGAGGAGGATTCCCTGGGAACCTGGTCGGGGGATGATCTGAGGGCCCAGACAGAATTATCCGGTCGCCCCTCCCGCTTTCCCCTGGATGAAGTGGTGTCCCTCGAACGATCCCGCCCGGACGAGGCGGCGGTCCGGAAATATCCCGGTGCCCGGGTTCTCGCCAACTGGACCCTGGTCATGCGGGGCAAGCAGGATCACCCCATGCCCTACAGCATCCTGGGCTACCATCCCGGCAGCCTGCGGATCGGAGGTGTGCTGGTCCTGAGCGAGCTGGCGCCTACCGACCTGCATCTGGCCTACATGGAGGACGGGGAACGTGTCACCCGCTGGATGACCGAGGTGCGGATTTTTCCCCTGGAACAGGGTTATGTCGTGCTGGATGCGGACGGTTTCCTGGACGCCCTGCTGGGCGCGGGACTGGACGACGCCTGGGCCCTCGGGTTCGTCATCGGCCGCGAGGACGGCCGGCGTATCGGCCTGGGGGTGTCCCTGGGCAAAAAGGGCCGCCGCATTTTCGGGGAATTCGATTTCACCCAGGACAAGGTCATGGCCCACGGCCGGCCGCCCATGGCCGCCCTCAGCCGGGCCAGTCGCCGGTGGCTGAACACTGACGGCGGAAACCTGCCGGAACCGTGGGAAGAGAACTGATCTCATGTTGAACCCGAAATTCGGGTATGGTCCCGGAAAATGGACTATATTTGAGGGGGCGGCGCTGACCGGCGCCGCGCTTGTCTATCGGAGGCGGAGCCCATCGTGGAACGGGTGGAACTCAATGTCCGGGGGCGGGTCCAGGGAGTGGCTTTTCGCTGGTACACCCAGCAAAAGGCGCAGTCCCTGGGTTTGACCGGCTGGGTCAGGAACCGCCCCGACGGTTCGGTGCAGATCCTGGCCGAAGGGCCCCGGCCCGACCTCGAGACTTTCTGCGATTGGGCCGCCCGTGGTCCCGATCATGCCAGGGTGGATCGCGTGGCAGTTTCCTGGAGCGAAGCTGCAGGCAAGTTCGAAAAATTCCTGATCAATGGTTGAGTTGAAATCCGGATGAGGATCCCATGAGCACGTTGGAAAACGAATCCCTGCTGGTAGCCGTCGACGTGGACGGCACCCTGCTGGACACCGAATTCGAGGATGTGCTGAGGCCCCGGGAAATCGAGGCCATGGACGCGGTGCGCGCCGCCGGCCACGTGCTGGCCCTGTGCACGGGACGCAATCTCAATTCGATTCGGGGGCTCCTGGAGCAGTCTCGGTGGGATCCGGTGGACCTGCCGATGGTCCTGCTGAACGGGGCGGTGGTCTTCGGCGGCCGGCCGCGGCGCCAGCTTTCCCGCAACATCCTGGGCCGGGAACTCATCCTGGAATTGGTGCGGCTGTACCGGGAGCACGGCACGGTGCCCATGGTGTATGGAACCGACGACGACGGCGGCGTCCTGCACCATGAAACGAGGCCGGTCAACGACATCCTGGGTCATTACCTGGACATGCGGGCCCGGACGGTGGGCGCCATCCACCGGGTCGAGGATCTGACGGACCTTCCCTGGAAGCAGGCCCTCGAAGTCGGGACCATCGATCTGGAACAGCCGGTGAGGTCCCTTTCGGCGGCCATCAAAGAAAAACTGGGCGGCCGGGTCAAGGTCATCAATACCCGCTCGCTGCTCGGTGACGGGAAGTACTTCTGGGCCGAGTCCTTCCATGCCTCCTCCGACAAGGGACGGGGCCTGGAGATCCTGGCCGCGGAATGCGGCATTCCCGCCGAGCGGTCGGTGGCCATCGGCGACAACTACAATGATCTGGACATGTTCGCCACCGCGGGTTTCAGTGTGGCGATGGCCGGCAGCCCCGACGATGTCAAGGCCCGCGCCGATCTGGTGGCCGGCCCTGTCGGCAGTGGCGGCGCCGCAGATATCCTGGAACAGATCGCCGCGGGGAATCTGCCGCCGCGGCCCGAGAAGAGGTAGGCAGCGTGAGCGCGAAATGGGATGAGGAAAAAGGCCACCCTGGCCGGCCCTTTGCGGCCGGTGGAGGAGATGACCTGCCAACCGAGGCGCGGGACCGCCTGGGTGCCGATTTTTCCCACGATGAACCGGGACTGCGGGAAATGGGCTACTCCATGGTCGACCTGATCGTGGAGTACCTCAAGGGCCTGGAAGGCCGGCGGGTCTACGGACCTCTTTCGCCCTCCGGCATGGACGACATGTTCGAAGAGGACCTGCCCGAGGAGGGAACCCCGTTTGTGGACCTGATCCAGGATTGCCGGACCCGCGTTTTCCCCAACACCATGGCGATCGGCAGCCGCCGCTATTTCGGGATGATGAACCCCGCGCCCTTGCCGGTGGCGGTGTTCAGCGAGGCCCTCTGTTCGGCCATGAACCAGAATGCCGCCTCCTGGCGACACGCTCCCTCGGGCACGGCCATCGAAAAGAGGGTGGTGCGCTGGTTGTGCGAATTGTTCGGGTTGCCCGAGGGCAGTTTCGGCACCATGACCGACGGGGGGTCGCTCGCCAACATCACCGGTCTCAAGCTGGCGATCAACAAGGCGCTTGGCCGCGACCTGTCCCAGGTGGACAATCTCGCCGGCCCGGGGTCGGAAATCGCCGAGCTCACCTTCTACGTTTCCGGGCAGGGCCACTACAGTTTCGACAAGGCCGTCGACCTGCTGGGCCTCGGGCGGGGACAGCTGCGCAAGATACCCCATGATGACCTGTTCCGGATCGACCTCGAAGCCCTGGAAGCCCGCATTCGTGAGGATTTGGCCCAGGGCCTGAAGCCGGCGTGCATCATCGGCATCGCCGGGACCACCAATACCGGCAGCATCGACAAGCTGGACCGCCTGGCCGAGATGGCGAGGAAGTACAGCTGCTGGTTCCATGTGGACGCGGCCTACGGCGGCGCGGTCGTCCTGTCGGAGATGTACGGGCCGATGCTCAGGGGCATCGGCCAGGCCGATTCGATCACCGTTGATCCCCACAAATGGTTCTACATGCCCTTTTCCGCGGGGGGGATCCTGGTGCGCGACGGGGATTTCCTGAGGCGCAGCTTCCTGGTCCATCCCGAGTACTACATGGAAAAGGTGATGAAGGAACCCTCCGACGAAACCCGGAGCAACGGGGCGGGGCACAGGGTGATTCCCGATGAACGCAGCTTCCACATGGGAGACAAAGTCAATTTTTTCCAGTACGGTATCCAGGGCAGCAGGCGTTTGAACGCCCTGAAGCTGTGGCTGACCTTCCGCTCGGTGGGCCGCCGCCAATTTGCCGCCTGGGTGGAGAAGGACATCGAACTGGCCCGAATCCTGGCCGCCCGCATGCGCCGGCAGCCGGATTTCCGGATCCTGGGGCCCAACACCCTGGGGATCTGCAATTTTAGGTGGGAACCAAGGGACGCCGACGGTGGTTTACGGTTTGATTCCGCAACCAACGATCATCTCAACCGCGATCTGCAGGATCTGGTCGAGCGTGAGGGCGATGCCTGGTTCAGTTTCACGGTGCTGAACGGCCAGGTGGCCCTGCGGGTCAACGTGGAAAACCGCTCCATGGAGCAGACCGATATCGAGAGGCTGGCCCAGGTTATCCGCCGGGCCGCCGACAGGATTCTGGCAACCTGAAAACGGTAGGACTTTCCGGAGGTATTCGATGAAACGGATCGTATTGTTCACCCTGCTGATCACCGCTGTTTCGGCCAGCTTGGCCCTGGGGGCGATGAAGGGTTCCGCCGACGTGGTCGCGGCCAAGGCCCACCCGACCGCCGTGAGCGCTGCGGCGGGCGAACGGGTATCCTTCGAAGTGAAGCTGGACATCGGTGAAACGTGGCACATCTACGCCCACGGCGACACCAACTTCATCGGGGTGGATCTGGCCCCGGAGGAGGGCTTTCCCCTCGAGGATTTCCAGGCGGTTTACCCCGCCGGGCACGAGAAGGAATTCTTCGGCGACATGGTGGTGATGATCGAAGGCCAGGACGTGATCAAGGCTTCGGCCCTGGTGCCCGCCGCCCTGCCCGCAGGAGAGCACGAGTTGGCTTTCTCGGTAACCGTTCAGGCCTGTGACGACAAGGTCTGCCTGGCTCCGGCATTTTTGCCGGTGGTGGTGAAACTGAAGGTCGAATAGACCTGGCCGCATGAATAAACGGGGGCTTCCGGTGGCGGAGGTCCCCGTTTATTATTTTTTTTTTTCAAGGGTGATCCGAATGCCACCAGCGGTCGGGAGTGTGGAATGAAAACAATATATCTGGGGAATCTGCCGTTATCGGCCTCGGAGAATGAAGTGTTGGAATTGTTCAGCCGCCACGGTGAGGTGGGTAAGGTCACCCTGGTCACCGACCGTGAAACCGGCCGGTCGCGGGGCTTCGGATTCGTGGAGATGGATCCCGAGGCCGCGGACAAGGCGATCGACGCCCTGGACGGCGCCGATTTCGAGGGCCGAACCCTGCGCGTCAACGAGGCGCGGGACCGCGGCGCCAGGCCCCCCCGGCGATCCTGGTAAAATTCGGCCGATGGCAGGATCGAGGTGTTGGACCGTCCCCAGGGACGGTCTTTTTCATGCCCGGGGACAGGCCTTGCCAAGCTGAAAACTCGGCCCCATAGTTGGGGGCACCGAAAGGGTGGCCGTGCGATTTTCAGCCTTGGTTTTCCTGGTTCTGGTGGTTCTGCCGATCCTTGCCGTAGCGGCGGAGGACACCTCGTCCTTCACCGTATCCCCGCTATTTGATATCCGGGTTCGCCAGGAAATTCTCGATGGTGTCTACTACTTCGCGCCCGACCCCAACCGCAACTGGATCCGTTTCCGCACCCGGCTGGGAGCGGAGGCTTCTTCGGACCATCACCGTGGCAAGATCCTGCTGACCAACGAGCATCGGCGTTTTATCGGTCCCGCTCAGCCCGTCTTCGACTGGAACGAGCTCATCCTCGATCAGGCCTACTGGAAATGGTCCACCGGTGCGGAAACCCGTTTGACCCTCGGCCGCCAGAATATCATCTGGGACCGGGGTTTTCTCATGCTCGAAGGCCATCCCCTGGATGGCAGCCGCAGCATCTACATGAATGCCTTGCGTTTCCAGACTCCCTGGGTGGGGGGCGATCTGGACCTGGCCCTTATCCACAACCCCAAACGGGATCCCATCGTGCTGGCCGGGGACGAGGACCTGCCCCTGACCGATGCCGACGAGACCGCGCTGGCGGCCCGACTGGCCCGGGGCAAATTCAAGTGGTCGGCCATCTGGAAGAACGAAGTGGACCCCGACCACAATCTGCCCCATCTGCAGACCCTGACCCTTGGCGGGCGTACCGATCGCCAGTTCGGGGAAGCCGGTTCCTGGTTGGCGGAACTGGCGGTCCAGTACCAGAAGGGACAAACCGGCACCGCGGACACCCCCGATGGTTTAGCCTTCGCCCTGCAGGTCCACCTCGAGGACGATCTTGGCGCCAAGTGGAAGGGTCGGGCCGGGTATTTTCACTATTCGGGAGCCGGAGATCAGCTGCGGACTTTTCGCACGCCCTGGGGACGCTGGCCCAAATGGAGCGAACTCTATATCTACACCCTGATCGGAGAAAGCACGCCAGGGCGGATCAACGTGGCGGCGTGGGAGAACATCGCCGGGCCCCACGCCACCGTGACCCGACCCCTGGGCCAGGCGTTTCGCTTCCGGTTCAGCGCCTACTATCTGCTGGCCCCACAGACCGACTGGACGTCCCGCGGAACCCTGACGCAGACCGAAATAAAGTTCGACCTGGTGAAGAGCCTGGACGGCCACCTGCTGTGGGAGATGCTGATCCCCGGAGGTTTCCACGACGGCCGGGGAGGTCTGGATCCCCTGACCGACACGGTTCATTTCCTGCGTTGGCAGTTCGCCTACGCGCTCTAGTAAGGAACAAACATGGCACCGTTTCACATGCCCTGGCTCACCTTCGGAGCCTTCCTGGTCCTGGGCGGGACGATCCTGCTGGCACTGGTCTGGGCGCTGATCGACAAATGGCGTGAAAGGGAGGACCGGTCATGATGGTCTACGTCATCGTCCTGGTGGTTTACCTGGGCATGCTGGCGGCCATCGGCATGGTCATGAGCAAACGCAGCCGCAGCGTGGGAGACTTCGCCATCGGCGGCCGGTCGGTCGGCCCCTGGGTCACTGCCCTGTCGTTCGTGGCGGCCTACTATTCGAGTGTGGTGATCATCGGCGGCGGGGCCTTCGGCTGGAAATTCGGGCTGTCCACGCTTTGGGTGGGGGCGGGCAATGTCCTGGTCGGCACCACGCTGGCCTGGATCGTCCTGGGCCGCCGGATTCGCCGATTCACCGAAAACCTGGACGCCATGACCCTGCCGGGATTTTTCGCCGGACGGTACGGGTCGGCGGAGGCCAGGATTTTCAGTGCGGCGACCACGGGGCTGTTTTTAATCATCTACAATGTCAGTGTTCTCAAGGGGATGGCCAATTCATTTGAAGTGTTGATGGACCTGCCCTACTGGAGCGGAGTCGTCATTTCCGGCGTGGTGATCCTCTTCTACACCTCGGTCGGGGGTTACCTGGCCGTGGTCTGGACAAGCTTCGTCCAGGCCCTGGTGATGATCGCCGCTTTGACCCTCTTGACCTTCATGTCCCTGCAGAAAGTGGGGGGCATGACGGCCCTGGTGGACCGGCTGAACAACGTGGACCCGGGTCTGGTCGACACACCCGGGGTCTGGGGTTGGGCGGGTCTCATCAGCTTCACGCTCATCGTCAGCCTGGGCACCTGGGGCATGCCGCAACTGCTGGTGCGTTTCTACTCGATCAAGAGCGACAAGATGATCCGGCTGGGCACGGTGATCGTGACCATCGGTGCCTCGGTCGCGTTGTTACCCTACTTGACCGGGGCGATCGCGCGTGTCCTGGTGCCCGAACTGGCCAGCGCCGATCAGGCGATACCCGCCCTGACGAAGCTGGTCCTGAACGACTGGGGCGGCGCCCTGTTCCTGGCCGGCGTGGTGGCCGCCGGGATGAGTACTTTTGCCGGGGTGCTGATCATCATTTCCAGTTCGATGGTCAACGACGTCTGGATCCATGGCCTCGGCCGAACCTTGACTCCGGCCGCCGAACTGAAAGCCAACCGCGTGATGAGCCTGGCGGTGGGGGTCATCAGTCTGTTGATCGCGCTGAAGCCCCCGGCCCTCGTGCTGGTGCTGACCGCCTTCTCCTGGGCGGTGATCGCTTCGACCAATCTGTGGCCCCTGCTGTTCGGTCTTTACTGGAAGCGGACCAGTCCCCGGGCAGCACTGTGGAGCATGGTCGTCGGCGTAACCGCGGCCCTGCTGTGGCAGGCGTGGCCGCGCATCGGCTGGCTGCCGGAACTGCCGGAGGGCTTGGCGGGAATCCACGGCTTCGTGGTGGGTACGACCGTGGGGTTGATTGTCATCGTGATCGGGACGTTCGCTGGACGCCCCGCACCGCGGGAGGGCGTGGACAAGGCCTGGGGATCAAGGTAGACTCTGCCGGCGCTCTTTTGACCCGACCGGCAGGGGAACAGCTTGGTAACCATCGACGACATCAGGCAGGCCGCCGACCGCATCGCCGGCCTCGTGCACCGCACTCCCGTCCTGACGTGCGCGGCCCTCGATGCCGTCTCCGGAGCATCTCTTTTCTTCAAATGCGAAAATTTCCAGAAGGTGGGGGCCTTCAAGATGCGGGGGGCCACCAACGCCGTCCTTTCCCTGACCGATGAAGAGGCCGCGCGGGGCGTGGCGACCCACTCCTCGGGCAACCATGCCCAGGCCTTGGCCCTGGCCGCCAAGCTGCGCGGTATCCCGGCCCACATCGTCATGCCGTCCAATGCTCCCGGGGTGAAAAGGGCGGCTGTGGAGGGATACGGCGCGGAGATCATTTCCTGTGAACCCACCTTGCAGGCCCGGGAAGAAACCCTCGCCCAGGTGGTGGCTCGCACCGGTGCGGCGTTCGTCCATCCCTATGACGACGACCGCATCATCGCCGGGCAGGGCACCGCGGCCCTGGAGCTGCTGGAAGAGGTCCCGGACCTCGATGTGGTCATGACTCCGGTCGGCGGTGGGGGGTTGCTGTCGGGGTCTGCCCTGGCGACCAGCGCCCTGGCCCCGGGCGCGCGGGTCATCGCCGCCGAACCGAAAGGCGCGGACGACGCGGCCAGGTCCCTGGCGGCCGGTAAGATCATTCCCTCGGAAAACCCGGACACGGTGGCCGACGGCCTTCTTACCAGTCTGGGCCAGCGGAATTTTCCCATCATCCGCAAGCACGTGGCCGCCATCTGGACGGTCGGCGACCCGGAGATCATCGCGGCGATGAAGCTGGTCTGGGAACGAATGAAAATCATCATCGAACCATCGTCCGCGGTTTGTCCGGCGGCGGTCTTTGGGCATGCCGACGAGGTGGCGGGTCTGCGGATCGGCATCATCCTGTCGGGGGGCAATGTGGACCTGGATCGCCTGCCCTGGCTGTCGGATCGGGACGGGGATTGAACCATGCATCCTGAAGCGGCCGGTTGCTGGTTCGGGGCCTCCCTGACCAAGAAGACGTCATCAGGCTCCTGACCTGAAACCATATCCGGAGGTCACGATGAAACTGACGGTGAAATCCCTGTTCGTGGCGGTCCTCCTGTTGATGACCGTTCCCGCGGTTGCCGACGAGACCGCCAAAAAAACTGCCCCGCCGCCGCCCTACGGCCAGCCCGAAGCATCCCATTTCGATTTCTGGTTGGGAGAGTGGGATGTCGAGGCCAAGGGCAAGGTGGTGGGCCGCAACCGGATCACGAAAATCCACGGGGGCTGCACGGTCCTGGAACAATACCACGCATCGGGCGGAGCTTTTGAAGGCCGGAGCTTCAACTACTACGATCTGGCCGATTCGAACTGGCACCAGGCCTGGGTGGACAACAGCGGCACGCGGCTGCACCTGACCGGGGGTTTCGCCGACGGCACCGTGCGACAGCTTTGGGAACTGTCGGGCGACGACGGCGCAACCTGGCAGGTGATTTTCGACGGTCTCTACCGTCCTGCCGTGGAAAGCAACCTGGGAGTGGATCGATGAGCCACATCAGGACCATTCGGGTGCGGGGCTACCACTGCGATTTCTACGGCCACCTGAACCATGCCCGCTACCTGGAACTGCTCGAAGAGGCCCGTTGGTCCTACCTCGAAGACCGCATGGATCTCCAGGATTGGAAGGAAAAGAATCTGGGTATCGTGATTGCTTCGCTGACCATCAACTACCGGCGGCCCGCGCCGGTGGACACCGTTCTGGAAATCCACTCCACCCCGGGGGGGCTGGGGGCCAAGACGGGTGTGATCAATCAGGAAATGATCAACCAGGCCACCGGCAAGCGGGTGGCCGACGCGGCGGTGACCTTTGCCGTGATCGACATCCGCACCGGTCGGGCGGTGCCCCTGGAGGGCGAGGTTCGGGACGTGTTTGCCGCCCCGCCGGCCGGACCGGTGAGCGGCGGGCTATGAGTTCGCAGGCATGGCGGGAGAAACTCCGGGCCGTCGGCCCAGGCATCCTCTTCGCCGGGGCGGCCATCGGCGTGTCCCATCTGGTCCAGTCCACCCGGGCGGGGGCGGAATACGGCTTCGATCTGCTGTGGGCAGTGGTGCTGGTCCTCATCTTCAAGTACCCGTTTTTCCAGTATGCCCACCGATACACCGCAGCTACGGGTGAGAGCCTATTGCAGGGTTACCGGCGCATCGGTGTGTGGGCCCTGGCGCTGTTCATGGGGGTGGTGGTGATCAGCTCCTTCATCACCATGGCGGCTGTCACGGTGGTGACCGCGGGACTGGCGGGCGCGTTGCTGGGGCTCGACATGTCGCTGACCCTGCTCAGTCTGATTCTTCTGGTGATGATCATGGGCATGCTGCTGGTGGGGCATTACCGGTTGCTGGACGGGGTCATGAAGATCATGGTCCTGGCCCTGGGCGTGTTGACGCTGGCGGCCGTCGGCATGGCGGCGGCCCACGGGCCGGCGGGTGCGGGCGATTTCTCCCACCCGTCGATCTGGTCGGTGGGCGGCCTGACTTTCTTGCTGGCCCTGATGGGCTGGATGCCCGCTCCCCTGGACATCGGAGCCTGGTCGTCCCTGTGGATCCTGGAAAAGCACAAAGGCGGTGACGCACCCACCCTGAACCAGGCCCTGCTGGATTTCAACCTGGGGTACGCCGCCACGGTGGTGCTGGCTTTCGCCTTCATCAGCTTCGGGGCCCTGGTCATGTTCGGAACCGGGGCGGAGTTTTCGGGATCGGGCATCGTGTTTGCCCGGCAGCTGGTCGACATGTACACGGGCACGCTGGGGGGATGGAGCCGCTGGCTGATCGCCCTGGTGGCCTTCATCACCATGTTCTCGACGACGATCACCGTGCTGGACGGATACGCCCGCACCCTGGCGGCGGGAGCGGGGCTCCTGTTCCGCCCGGCCGCGGCGCCGGGTCCAGGGACCACGACCTTTTTCATGGTCCTGCTGGTCGCCCTGGCCGTGGCGATCATTTCGTTCTTCATGGGCGGGATGCGGGCCCTGGTCGACGTGGCCACGGTGCTCGCCTTCCTGACGGCTCCTTTGGTGGCGGCGCTCAATTTTCGGGTGGTGCGCGGTGGAAACGTCCCGGTGGCCATGCGTCCGGGGCGGGCCCTGTCGGCCCTCAGCTGGGCGGGCATCGTCTTCCTGGCAGGTTTCGGCATGGTCTGGATCTGGGTGCGGATTGCGGCCTGACCTGGGCCGGCCGTCTATATTCGGATTGGCAGCTTTCTCTTAAAATCGATTGTAATAGCAAAATTTTGTATTATTAACCCCATATTTTCTAAAATTTTACCAAAATAAGCTTATTCATGACCAATTTAAGTGTTATAATATCTAAATCCATTGCCGAGGTCCCTTTCCCAGGAGCATGTGATAGGCCATGAACTACGTGAGCAGGACCCCGTTGCGCGAATTCCTCGAGATCCCCTACGAACAGCTCGAAGAGCACAACCTCCAGTCCCTGGAATACCAGGAGAACTGGGTGCCCATGGAAAAGGTCGAAGCCGAGCGGCGGGCCTACCTCGAAAAGGAAAAGCGGATCAAGGCCGTCACCGTGGCCTTCAGTGACCTCGAGGGCCGGCTGCACATGCTGGACTACGACAAGAAGTTTCTTCTGAACGCCGAGCAGTTGACCTTCGACGGGTCGTCCATCAACGGATTTTCCCGGATCGCCGAAAGCGATCTGCGGCTGGGCATCGACTGGCGGGCCTTCTACTGGATGCCCGCCGACATCTTCGGGCCCGGCAAGGTGCTGGTGTTCGGCCATGTGCTGGGCCAAGACCATGAGCCCTATGAGGCGGACTTCCGCGGGCGCCTGTTCCACTACACCGAAAAGCTGCATTCCGAACAGGGCATCGTGGCCAATATCTCAGCCGAGACCGAAGGGTTTCTTTTCGATCAACGCGACGCGGAAAGGTCCTACTACAAGACCGGCGCGTTTGAACTGATCTCCACCGGAGGCTACTACCACAGCCTGCCCCAGGATCCGTTGCGCAAGTTCATCGACGCCTCGGCCGAGGTCCAACGCGCCATGGGTTTCCAGAACGAGAAGGATCACCCCGAAGTAGGCCCCTCGCAGTTCGAGATGAACTACCGGTTCGCGCCCGCGCTGGTCGCCGCCGACCGCATCCAACTCTACAAGCTCCTGTGTCGCCAGGTGGCCCAGACCATGGGCATGACCGCCTGTTTCCTGCCCAAACCCATCACCGGGGTCAACGGCAGCGGCATGCATACGAACATGAGCCTGGCGAAAAACGGGGACAACATTTTCTGGGACGAAAAGGGGGAGCACTTCCTGTCGGACATCGGCTGGGATTTCACCCATCGCATTCTGCACAGTGCCGAAGACCTTTGCCTGGTGTTGAACGCCAGCGTGAACGCCTACCGGCGGCTGGATCCCCACTACGAGGCCCCCAACGAAATCGCCGCCAGCGCCATCGACCGCAGCAGCATGATCCGCATTCCCCTGGCCGGCCGTTCCGGCCAGCGTATCGAGGTTCGCTCCGTCGGCCCGGACGTGAACCCGTACATGCTCCTCTACGCCCTGTTGAAGACCGGGCTCGAAGGCCCGCAGCCCGACCCCAAGGCCCCGAAGCCCAAGCGAGTGCGCAAGCGGATGTTGCCGGGCAACATCTACGACGCCATGACCAGCTACCGGCGCAGCGCCTGGGTCAAGGAACTGCTGGGCGATGTTTCCCACGCCAAGTTCCACGACCTGAAGGAAGCGAGCGCTCACCGCTGTCCCAGGGAAATGGGCGAGCGCATCAAGCGGTCGGAGATCATGTTCCACCACGAGGTGACCAACCAGATGCTCTGGAACAGGTTCTAGGATTCAATGGGACCCTTGAAACAACGGCGCCGGCTCCCTTGGGGAACCGGCGCTGTTTTTCTGATCCTCAGTCCTGGGGTGGCCCTTCATCGCGGGTGACCAGCCCAACGAGTTGCCGCACGTCCGCCGGCGTCGCCACCCGCATGACCAGAACCAACGGCGGTATCAGGACCAACCACAGTCCCACCATGGCCAGGGCCGGGCCCCAGCCGGGGATGCCCGGCAGGGCTGTCCAGCGCGGATCCCAGCCGGGAAACAGGAGCTTCACGATGAGCACCGTAGCGGTCCAGGCCGCAAGGACTCCCAAAGTGCTGCCGGCTACGGCCCGCAGAAGGGGGACGGCTACGGCGGCCCGGCGGCAGTAGAATACATGCAGGGCGGCGCTTACGCCCAGGGTGAAAATGGAAGCCGCCGCCGCTCCCGTGTAGCTGTAGCGTGGGATCAGCAGCAGGTTGGCGCCGATGCCGATCACCATGGTCACCAAGGCGATGGGGATGAAATCGCGCTCGCGGTCGCTCACCAGCAGCACTCGGCTGAGCACGATGTGCATGGTCATGAAGGGCATCCCCCAGATGACGAGCCGCAGTACGCCCACGGACTGTCCGAATTTTCCGGCCGGATCGAACCAGGCGATCAGGGGTGCGGCCGCCAGCATGGTCAGCAGCGTCAGGGTAATCGTGACCAGCATCGTGTAGCGCAGGGCCTTTTCGCTCAGGGCGATCAGCTGGGCGTGGCCTTCGGCGGCCCGCAGGGCGAGGGCCGGAAACAACGCCGTCGCCATGAGGTAGGGGACCAGGTAGAGGTAGTCGAGGGCGCGATGACCGAGGAAGTAGATTCCCGTCTCGGCCTGGCCCACCATTTCGGTAAGCATAACGATGTCGATCTTGAAGAAGATGATACCAAAGGTCGTCGAGAGGAATACGGGCCAGCCGGTTCGCAGCGCCCAGAGCAGGTCCCGGCTCGGCGGCGTGGCGTCTGTTGGCCCAGGCGTGCGAGCGATGAGTGCCGCCAGCCACCCGCCCACCACCATCAGCCGCACCACGCGGCTGAAGAGACTGGACCAGACGATTCCCATCAGGCCGTAGCCGGCGTCGAGGGACCAAAATACCGCGACCACGAAAAATACGGCGGAGACCAGCTGGCTGAAGGTCTGCACGCCGAAACGATCGCGCGCCTGCAGCGTGGCGTCGCAAGCCAGGGCGGAGGATTCGATGAAAATCGCGGCCGCCGAAACCATCATGGCCGCGCGGGCCAGGGGCTCCTTGTCCGTGGCCGTGACATAGACGACCAGAATGATCCAGCAGATCAGGGCCAGGGCCCAACGAACCCGCAGCGCCGCCCAGAGGATGCCGCGGACAGCGGCCGGTTCACGCACCGCTTCCCGGGTGATCAGCTGGTCGAGCCCATAGTTCGTCACCACCAAGGCGATGGCCGCCACATCGGTGGCCCAGCCCCAGATGCCCATTCCAGTGGTGCCGAGGGCGGGCGTCATCTGGCGGACCACGACCAGAGTCAGCATCCGGCTCACCAGGATGCCGAGGGCCAGCCAGAATGTGTTGCGGGCGATGGCAGGGAGGGCGCGCGCGCTCATCCTAACTCCGGACGCCGGGCCGGCAGCGGGATGAGTGCCGGGAGCCGATCAGCAAAGCGGATCATCCGGAGCGATCCGTGTGCAGCGCAGGGGGTCGACACCGAGCCACGGTGCGTAGCGGAAGGGCCAGGCGGCCAGCCAGGTCCAGCAGCCGAGGCGGTCCACCAGGCCTATGTCGGCCTCGGCCACGATAGATGCATATTCCCGGAGCAGGCGCCAGTTGGGGAAGACACACTGGGCGTTCGAGTCGGGGTTGAACCAGCGAGTGTACGACAGTGGTGTCTTGATGAAGCGGATGGACTGCAGAGAGTGTCGGCGCCAGAAGAAGAGGTTCTCGGGCACCAGGTGGAAAGGACCCATGAGGGAGAGCTGCGCCAGCAGCACCCGGTCCGACGCCATGTACGGTCCGATGAGTCGGGAGCGCCGCAGGGCCGACGACCGGAAGATCCCGAAAATGTGGTAGCAGGGATGCTGCTTGAGGATCATCTCGTGGAATCGCCTGTGCGGCCTGGCGCCCGTCAACTCGATGGTGGCCTCGGAGCTGCCGAGTTCTCGGCCCTGTTCGTCGATGGCCTGAACGCCGGTGTAAGAGAGAATAGCCGGGGGATCGTTTAGCAGCGCTTCCATGCAGCACTCGAAGTGGTTGGGCGCCAGCAGATCGTCATGGGCAGCCCACTTGAAGAAATCGCCGCGGGAAATTTCGAAGACGTGGTTGAAGTTCCAGGCGGCGCCGCGGTTCTCCGGCTGACAGTGGTAGACGATCCGGCTGTCATCGAAGGAGCGGCAGATCTCGGCCGTCCGGTCGGTGGAAGAATTGTCGGATATGATCAGTTCGAAATCGCCATAGGTCTGCTCGAGGATGCAGCGAATCGCCCCTTCGAGAAAACTCTCGCCATTCCATACTGGTAGTCCAATACTGAGCCTCACGTCTTAGGGCTGCTTTCGTTGCTACAGGGCGACCAGGAGCCTCGCCCTTAATCCCCCCCAATAGAATGTAGAACGGAACCACACCCGGGATATTACACAACTAATTTGGTGCAAAGAAGATATTTCATACAAAAAACGAAATAAAACGGTCTATTTACAGCTTTCAGGCCGATGATATACTCGCCAACGACCTCCGCGGTCCTCCAGGGACCGCGCGCGGCTGTCCCGCCGCTACGGCCGCCGCGAACCCGGAAGTGCGCCATGACACCCTCCAAACCGGCCCCCGGAAAGCCTCTGGAACCTGAATCCGGCCCCGATTTCCGTTCTGCCCAGCCGGACAGCGCTTGGCTCCTCTCGACGCGGGCCATTGTCCTGCTCACCCTTCTGGCCGTCATCCTTCGCCTGATGCGCTTGGACTTCCAGCCTCTCTGGGTGGACGAGGTGATGACTTTTGAGCATTGCCGCCCGGACCGGAATCTGGATTTCTGGCGTCAGATCAGACTGAACGTGCAGGGGCCGCTCTATCTGTCGGTCCTATGGCCGCTGGTGCGGCTGAGCACCAGTGAATTCATGCTGCGCCTGCCCGCGGCCCTGGCGGGTATCGCCACTGTGCCGGCCCTGGTCTGGGCCGCCGGCCGAATTTTCCCGGCCCGCACCGTGGCGCTGGGGGCCTGGTTGCTGGTCATCAGTCCCTTCCATATCTGGTACTCCCAGGAAGCCCGTGGCTACGCCTTCGTCATGCTCTTTGGCGTCCTGGCCAGCGGTGTGCTCCTGCAGATGCTCCGCGACGGGCCGCGGCTTCGCACGGCGCTGACCTATGCGCTGCTCGCAGCCCTGGGTGTGTGGAGCAACATGTCCATGTGCTTTCTTTGTGCAGCGCATGCTCTGACGATGCTGGGTCTGCGGCCCCCTCGCTCGACGCGGGAAACGGGCCTGTGGGCATTGACCTTTGGTGGCACCCTGGTGGCGATCCTGCCCTGGATCCTCCAGGCGACCAACTACTGGGCCCTGGACCGCATGGTGCCGGGCGCGGAAACGGGCCACGCATTGCGAGGCGACACCACGTTTTCGCCCTGGGCATTGCCTTTCGCCGGATTCGCCTTGTTCTTCGGCTACAGCCTCGGTCCCTCGCTGCGGGAACTGCACCAGCCCGAACCGCTGGCGGTGGTCCTGGCCCATGCGCCCCTCTTAGGGGCCGTGACGCTGGTGGCGGGCTCGGCCCTGGTGGCCGGTCTATTGCGGGCGCGAGACCGTCAGCGCTGGCTCCTGGTCTGGATCGCTTTGCCCACGGTGGCGGTGATTCTGCTTTCCTGGCGCAACATCAAGCCCTTCAACCCACGCTACCTGGCGGTGGCTTTTCCCTGGGTCATCCTGCTGGCTGCCCACGGCCTGGCGGGGGTTCGGAGACGCCGCGCGGGCTGGCTGCTGGCGGCTGCCCTGTCGGTGTTCATGCTCTGGTCCACCTTCCAGTATCACTTTGCCGAGCGCTACCACAAGGCCGACCTGCGAGCGGCAGCGGTCTGGGTCGAGGCCCGCGCAGTGGCCGGCCAACCTATTATCTGCCCGGGCACGGCCCAGGTCCTGCGCTACTACTACGACGGGCCGGCCACGGTCATCGACCACTTCGGCGAGCCGATCCTGTGGACCAGGGAGGATGTTAGCGCCTACCTCGAGCGCAAACGCGCGGGTGCCGAGACTTGCCAGATCGTATTGGCACGCTCCTGGTACGCGGATCCGCGGGGGCACTTTCTGGATGTCCTGCAGCAGGAGGGGGAAGTCCTCGAGGAAGGGACGGTCAACGGGGTTCGACTGTATCGATGGCGGGTGAACCCAGGCCTCGGCGCAACCCGATGACCGTACCAAAGAGCAGATTGATGGGGAAGCCCGCCGTGGTCTCGTAGGTCACGCTCATCAGGGCCAGCACCACCAGCATTCCCAGCAGGGAAAGGCGCAGCGGGTCCGGGGAGGTGCTCGGACCGTTGCCGGAGCTTTCGCGCCGTGGTCGACCGAAGACCAGGAGAGCCGTGCACACCAGACCCACGAGCCCGGCTTCGTAGATGATATTGAACACGGCGCTCTCCAGCGGCATGACCCGGGCACCGAAGGCGTACTTCAGGGCCAGGGCCGACCGCCCCAGGCCCATTCCAAAGACCCAGCGGCCGTTCTCACGTAGTTCCAGCAGCGCCAGCCGCACGGTGCTGATCCGTCTGCGGGTGCTCGAAACGGTGCGGTCCTCGGCAATATCCGGTTCCCAGTCGGGGGAGTGGTCCGGCGCGAGATCCTCGCGGAGCTCCCCGATGTCTGCCTCCAGGGCCGGCCTGCCCCATTCGTGCCACCCGTCCACGGTCGCGGTGATGCGGGCACGAAGACCCGGAGCCGTTGCCAGAATCAGCACCAGCAACACGGGCAGCACGGCCAGCCAGCGCCAGCGTTTACCCCGGCCGATGACCACGAGCACCCCGGCCAGGGCCGCGGCCGCCGGTGCGCGGGAACCCGTGGACGCCAGCGCTGTGGCACACACCACGAAGCCGGCGGCGGCCCACAGTGCGGGCCGCCACTTCCGCAGGTCCAGAGCCAGAAGCCGGGCGGACCACAGGGTCACCCCGAGAGCGCAGACGATCCCGCAGCGGATATGATCGGCCAGAGTGGAGCTGATGCGTTGGACTACGACACCATCGACCGTGGTGTCCCAGATGGGGTTGTGGATGAACTCCCACCGGGTCTCCAGCAATCCGATAACTGCCACGGCCGTGAAGGCCAGGGTGAGTCTCTGCAACAGGAGCCAGGCGGCGACCGGCCTCACGGTAAGTGCCACGGTGACCGCGACCACACCGAAGAGCACGGTGTTGCGAAGGCCCATGGCAACGGCGACGAGTTGCCCCCGGTCACCGGCGATCAAGGCGGCAGTGGACTGTATCGCCACCAGCAACCCGAAGTAGCCCAGGAAGGGCAGCACGGTGGGCCCGACCAGGCCCGTGAGGGTTTTGAAGCGGCCTCGCATCGATGGGTCGGAGCCTTTTCCTGCGCGCCGCCAGGCGAGCACCAGGAGCACGGCGACGCCCAGCCCGATGGTAGCGTCCCGGATCATCTTCAAGGGGGCCAGGCCCCGGGCGAAGGGCAAGGGGTGCGCTCCGCCGACCACGGGAACCATCAGGTAGATCGAGAACAACAGGCTGGCTATCAGCCCTGCGAGCAGCCAGCGCTCGCGTGTGATGAGTGTCGGGGGGTGCGGATCGTTCAAGGAAGCCCCTCAATGGGTTCGTATCCCTGCAGACGATGGCCAAAAACCCTGGTCACAGGGCGTCAACCCTCGAGTCCGTGCAAAAGGTGGTCGAAGGCTTCCTTCATCCCGTCCTGCAAGGCCTTCACATCTGAATTCGACCATTTGTTCTCGTCCTCGCGGATGAACGAGGTCTTGTCCACCCGGTTGTCGAAGCGGCCCAATGGCAGGTAGTAGGAGGTGCCCGCCTTGTCGACCTGGACGGTGTCGTCCTTGGCGGATTTATCCAGCAGGTACTCCATGTCGTCGCAACCGTAGTCGCCGTACATCACCGCCAAAGGCACTCCGTGGTGCAGGATGCTGCCCGGGTCGTTGGGGTCGGTTCGTGCGGCGTTCTTGCGACGGGACTCTTCCGGCGTCACCCAAATATAAAGGATGCTCGACCGCTCCAGAATGGCTGGGCTCAAGGCGCCCAGACTGCCCGCGTATCCGTAGGGATGGGGGATGGGCATGGCCTGGCCGTCGGCGCAGCCACGGGCGAACTCGATCACCACGGTTTTGCCTTCGAGGCTGTCGGGCACTTCAGCCACCTTGTCGTCCAGAAGTTTGCGTGCCTCGGCTTCGATGGGGCCGGCGATTTCACGTCGCAGGTCCTCGGCCAGGGTGCCAATCATCGCTTCGCCGCCGGCGCGGATCCGGGCCGCGTCGATGCGGTCGAACAACCACAGGGACGCCGACTCGGGGGCGGGCTTGTTGCCGTTCACCAGGTCGTCGTAGTCCTCGTTGATCAGTTCGATCAGCGTCAGCCAGTCGACCGGGTTGCGGAAGGGAAGAGCAGGGGAGACAAAAAACGCACCGGGATGTCCGCGCTTGGTCAGTTCGTCGCTAACCCTTCTCATGATGTGAACGTAGGGAAAGTCGTCGAGCTGCACCGTGTGCCCGATACCGAACTGCTCGTGGCATTGCTCGGGGCTGAGGCTGGCCAGGTAGCGGCGGGCTTCGGACTTGCCGCTGGCGGGCAGGGCGAGCAGGAGCAGGACATCGATATGCTTGGACATGGGCTTTTCCTCTCTAGGGCCGGATATCGGGGGACTCATTCGTGGAGGACAGTATTCGGGTTTCGCGGGCCATCGTCAAGGGTGGCCGAAATTTTTTGAAACCTCCGTCTGGTGATCGTGCTCCCCATCGAGAGCGACCCCCGGGGACGGGGGTTTCCTGCAGATCCTTCAGGGGTTGAAATCGGACGGGGCTCGACAAAAACCCTAATTGAATTACTCTATCAATTGGCCTGATTCGGGGAATTCCCTAGAAAATCTTGATGTTAGGGTTGGAAGACCCGGCCGAATGGAAGCTAATGTCCAGCGATAAGACATTCGACATGAATCCTGAGAAGGATCCGCCCCCGACCATGGCCTGGGGTGATCACGATCCTGACAGGACCATTGCCGGCGGGCCCAACCCCGCAGAGACCTTGGCCGAAGGCGCGTCTGCCCCGGATGATTCCGCTGCCGAAGCGCCAAAGCGCATCGGTCCCTACCGCCTGGTCAAGGAGATCGGCGAAGGGGGCATGGGGCTGGTCTACGAGGCCGAGCAGCTCGAGCCCATCAAGCGCAAGGTCGCGCTGAAGATGGTCAAGCGAGGGATGGACACCGAGGAGTTCGTCGCCCGTTTCGAATCCGAACGCCAGGCCCTGGCGATGATGGACCACCCGCACATCGCCAAGGTGTTCGACGCGGGCGCCACGGAAAATGGGCGACCGTATTTCGTCATGGAATACGTCGAGGGCATTCCCATCAACGACTACTGCGACGAGCACCAGTTGACGGTCAGCGAACGGCTGGAACTGTTCGTGCTGGTCTGCGAGGGAGTCACGCACGCCCATCAGAAGGCCATCATCCACCGTGACCTGAAACCCTCGAACATCCTGGTGGGCCGGGCGGACGGCCATCACGTGCCCAAGATCATCGACTTCGGCGTGGCCAAGGCCATGGACAATTCGATGTTCGACAACACCATGACCACCAGCGCGGGGCAGCTGGTGGGCACGCCTGAGTACATGAGTCCGGAGCAGACGGACATGACGGGGCAGGGGATCGACACCAGGACGGACGTCTACGCCCTCGGCGTCGTGCTCTATGAGCTTCTGGTCGGTCAGCTTCCCTTTTCGTCGTCCGACCTGAAGGACAAGGGATTCCTGGAAGTCCTGCGGGTGATCCGCGAGGACGAGCCGCCCAAACCGAGCACCCGGGCCAAGACATTGGCGGGCACCAACGAGACCCTGGTGAAGGTGGCCGGAGATCGAAAGATCGAACCGGCATCACTGGACAAGCAGCTCCGGGGTGACCTGGACTGGATCACCATGAAGGCGCTGGAGAAGGACCGGGCGCGCCGCTACGAGACGGTCAAGGGGTTCGGGCAGGACATCAGGCGCCATCTCAAGTACGAACCTGTCAGCGCGGGGCCGCCGGGTGCCGCCTACAAAACCAAAAAATTCATTCGCCGGCACCGGACGGGCGTGGCGGCTGCGGCATTCGTGTTTCTCGCGGTCATTCTGGGCATCGTCGGCACGACCACGGGCCTGATCCGGGCCGTCAAGGCCGAAAGGCACGCCCGGGAGGAAGCGGCCACCGCGGGCAAGGTCTCGGACTTCCTGGTGGATATCTTCGAGGTCTCGGATCCGGACCAGGCCAAGGGCAACACCATCACGGCACGCGAGATCCTCGATCTGGGTTCGCAGCGCATCGAGGACGAACTGGCCTCCGAACCACTGATCCAGTCGCGTCTGATGAACACCATCGGCAAGGTCTACCGCAACCTGGGCCTCTACGACGAAGCCAGTCCCATGCTGGAGACGGCCCTGGAACTACGCCGCCAGGTCACCGCAGTCGAGGATGTCGCCTCGGCCGAACTGCTGGCCGACCTCGCCAATCTCTACATCGACCAGGGTCGATATCCTGAGGCCGAAATCATGCTCACCCAGGCGGTGGACGTGATGAACCGGCACGGGGGCGAGGTCGACCGGCTCGAAATGGCCGAAAGTATCAACAAGCTGGCGAGCGTCTACCGCCGGCAGGGAAAATATGACCTGGCTGAGCCACTGTATTATCAGGCCAAGGACATTCGGGTCGCCGTGCTCGGACCCGATGATCCCGAGGTCGCCCGCAGCTACAACAGCCTGGGCATCCTCAACTGGACTCGGGGTCACTACGACGAGGCCGAAAGGCTCTATCGGCAGGCGCTGGCTCTCTGGGAAAAGGCGTACGGCAGCGACCATTCGGACGTCGCTAAGGCTTGTAACAACCTGGCCCTGTTATTGACCAATGTCGATCGCCCAAGCGAGGCCGAAGCTCTCTACGAAAGGGCGGCCTCCATCTATGAAAAAGTGCTGGGCCCCGACCATCCCCGCCTGGCGCTGGCCCTGAACAATCTGGCTCTGGTGCACCAGACGCAGGAGGATTTCGACGCAGCCGACCCCCTCTACCGGCGGGCCCTGGACATCCGCGAAAGGGCGCTCGGGCCGGACCATCCCGATGTGGCCCAGACCCTGAACAACCTGGCCAATCTCGAACGGAGCCGTGAGCATTTCGCCGAAGCCGAGTCCCTCTACACCCGGGCCCTGGAAATCCGCATCCAGGCCCTGGGCCCCGAGCATGTCGACGTGGGGTGGACGCTCCGCGACCTGGGTAAACTGTCCTACGAACGTGGAAACCCAGAGGCCGGTCTGCCCCGGTTCGTTCAGACCGTGGCCATCTTCGAGGAATCCCTGGGCGCCGATCACCCGGATCTCAGTTCAATTCTTCAGGATTACGCCGAAGCCCTGGACGCCTTGGGCCGGTACGAGGAAGCCAAACCGATGCTGGAACGGGCCATCGCCCTGTTCGAAATGGCCATGGGTCCTGACCATTCCGAACTCAAGGAACTCCTCAACGACTACGAGAAGGTGCTCCGCTCCCTGGGGCTGGCCGAGGAGGCGGCCGTCGTCAAAAGGCGGGCGGCGCAGTTGAAGGAGGGTTAGGGGCTAATCCGCGTTCTGCTGGCTCAACGATGAGAGTTCTATTTCCGCTCTCTTGCTGACAAAGGTGTGATCCGTTTCGGCGACGATGTCCTCGAGGAGAGGGCGGGCTTCGTCGATTTCTCCCAGGTCAATCAATACCATGGCCAAATTGAACCGGGCGACGGGATCCCTGGGGGTGATCTCCAGGACCCTGCGGAAGTGTTTTGCCGCATTTCTCACGGGTTTCTGAGGATCATCCCGGTCATGCTGTCGATAGGCCAGGATGCCCTTCAGGGTCAAAAGATCAGGATCATTGGGGTGGGCCTTTTCCTCCGCGTTTCGCCGGATCCTCGCCATCTCCAAATCGCCTAGTGCCACCCAGGCTCCGATCTCAAGGACAGGGTCGGGACGGCGCCACGGCTTGCCCGCGAGAAGGCTGTCCCAGTCGCGATCCTCGGCTGCCGTTCCCCGGGTGGTGCGCGGAGGAGACCAGGCCGCATCTTGGGCGCCCGGCAGGACCAACCCGTGGTAGGAACCATCGGCAAGGAGGTGGTGGATACTGTCGAATTGATCCGTAACCGTGAAAGCCCACCAGGCACCCGCCACCACAAGCAGGGGAAGGCAAGCCGCAAGGAGATAGGTAATCCGGCGTTTATTCCGCGAGGCCGTCGCTTCCACAAGGTCCGCAGGACTCACAGCACCGCTCCGCCAATCTGAGATGTGGCGGACGCTCGCGGCATAGGTGGCCATGCATGCGCGGCAACGGGATAGATGCTCCCGAGCGACGGTTTCTTCGTCGGGGTTGACCTCCCCGTCGATGAGCGCGGCCAGCATTTCCTCCGAAAGGTGGGGTTCGTTGGCGTTCATTCACTAAATCCCATTCATTCCCCTAAAACCAAAATGGCCCAGGCGTGATCCATGGAGATTAGTCGGAAAAAAGAAAGTTTTTCCTTTCCAGAACTGCATCTTAAGAACTTTCCTCCGCTTTTTCGAAAAATTTGGCGCTACGCCGCCTGATCTTGAGAAATATTCTGTCGAGCGTCGAGTATACCTTTCGCTGCCCCGGATAGCCCAATTTTTCCGCGATTTCCCGAGCGCGCAACCCTTCATCGAAGCGCAAAGAGAGGACATGCCGGTCTTCGGGGGGCAATTCGTCAACCAGGTCGAGGACCTTTTTGGCGCGGATCTGCGCCTCTTGGAGGGTGAGCCTGGTCAAAGGATCGGTGTTTACGTTTCCTTCCTCTTGGTCCCAGGTCGCCGTCTGGCAGAATTCCAGGAGACGCCCGGACGCGGAACCCACCGAATGAGCAGCCAGGTCATAGGCGATTCTACGAAGGGTCTTGTCGGTGATCCGGTCGTGGATGTCCTGCAACAGGTCTACAAGCGCTTCTTCATCCAAACCGGGATGCTTTGGCCGGAGTGCCGCCAAGGTGGCGAGAAAGGTGAGCCCTTCGATGTAGTAGTGCCTGAAGACCTCGCGATGGAGCTTGGACAGTTTTTTGAGCCCGACAGGAATTTCCCTGCGGCCGTACCGGCGCCGGAGAGAATCGGCGGTGATGTTCCGGGTGACGACGGCGACCCAAGCGGCGAGCGAAGATCGGCCCTGGTAGGCTGCAAGCTTGCCGCGGTAGAATGATTCGAAGACCTCGGTTTGGACGGCGGCCACATCATCCACGTCGAACAGATAGCGACCGGCAACATGAGTGATCAGATCGGCGTACTGCTCCATGAATAGATGCCAGGCCTGCTCACTGCCCGCAAGAATGTCCTGAACCAAACGGAGATCCTCCCAAAATAGGTTGTGGCTGGAGGAATTCTCTGCAGGATGTGACATGGGTGAGTCACCATTTTCGGGGTTGGGAAAACCGGATGCTCCAGGGATTTATCATTGTAAGGAATGAAAACTGTTTGCGCACCTTGGGAAATTTGGCAGAATCTCCGACACCGTTCGCTGAAAAATTTCCCGGTCTTATTCTGGGCCTCCTGGGTGGGTCCCGGCAAAGCCATTCAATACTCGTCCGGCAGGTCTATCTTGAAGAAAAGCAATAAACTATACAATTATGTGATATGGATACCAGTCCTCGCCGGGATTGGGCTCCTCGTAGCCAGTTGCAGCACTTCGCCCGAAGACCGACTTTCTTCGTTGGTGCCTGGCCTTCCGATTTCCTCGCGTACCACCCTGCTCAATTCCTCAGGGGAGGAGCTTAGGGAATACTACGAAACAGAGGGGCATTCCAGGGTCAGTGAAGACTTCTATTGGATTTTACAGGCTTTTTGGAACGCCGCCCAAGAGGACAGGGAATTCCTTTTGCCGCTCATGGGGAGGTTGGGGCGAGTTCGTGATGATTTGTTCAAGGTACCCTATGGAACCAAGGTGGCCCAAGACCTCGCAAGCCGGTCTCCCGAGACCCTGGACCGGATTTTTTCACTGGAGCAGGAATGGGATCGTCTGAGATCCGATTCCATGACACCCGACGCCGAGAAGATCGTTCAGTTGCTCGATATCGTTGAGGAATTGGAGAAAATGGGATATGTCCCCCTCCAAGTGGTGGTTCTGGCCAATGTGGCCCAGCTCGAAACATCCCAGGGCAACAATGAAATCGCATTCGACTATTTCGAAGAGGCTTTGAGGCGCAGTCAATCCGTCGGGTACTTGGGAATGACCTGTCAGACTCTTGGGAAACTATTTGCCTTGGCCAGGAAATCGGGGCGAGTTGAGGAAGCATGGACCTATCTGGATAAAATGGATCAGTTGGCAACCAGTGCCAAGCTTGCCCGACACGCAGCGAGGGCCGAGAGTTTTCGTGGTACCATTGCCCTCCAGGAAGGACGTTTCAGCGCGGCCTACCTGCACTTGGAGGAGGCCCGTGATCGAATCCGACGCTTTAAGGGAGGGCGTCTCGAAATTGGCAGTATCCTCGAATTGATAGGGTTCTTCAGCGAGTTAGGCAATTGGACCATCGTGGAAGGGTTAATTCAAGAAGCCGAGGCCATTCCCATTAAAGTAGTCAAAAGGGATGAATGGGCGAGGATGGGCAAACTGAGAATGGCCAAAGCCGAAGCCCTCGCCCGAAGTGGCCAAGTTGAAGAGGCATTAGTGACTACCACGGAAATCCTCGAAGAATTGAAGCCGCGTCCATTCCCGCAATATTATACGGGTGCAATTATTGCGCAGGCTCGCCATCTGCTCGATCTCGGGCAACTTGAGCAGGCCCAGCGATATGCCGAGGTCGGCCTGGAGCATTGCATTCAATACCACATGCCATTTGGTGAACGATCCTCACGCCTACTGTTGGTGGAAATATTGCAGGAGCGGGGCCGCTTGGGCGATGCCCAAACACACATGAATGAATTGGCCACGGATCTGGCCGATCCGACCATTCTTCTGGGATCTGACATTCGGGACGAGGCTCTACTGAACCTCCGGCAGATCAGGATGGATCGAGGCGACGGTCCCCAAATGGCCGAGGCCGTAGTCCGGGCCCTGATCATTGTTCAGCGACGGATTACCGCGAGTCCCCCGAGCGCCCACACCTATCTGGACTTGCAGGGATTCGATGAGGTTCGTTGGTTCATCCATGATCTGATCGCAACAGACCCCGCCCTGGGCTACGAATTCGACATGGCGTGGCGGGGGTTGACCGAAGTCGCTGCACTCGGATTGGCTCTGACCCCCGAGGATCGCTTCACGGACGCGGCCTCTGCCGTGAGGGGTTGGCTGGTCGCACGAAAGGGCGGCCATGTCCAGGCATCCTTCACCAACGATGACCCCCATATGGTTTTCCTGGTGAAGGAATCGGAGATTGTCAGGTGGCTCCGGTCCGCTGATGGTGTGGAACGCAGGATTCTTGACCTCTCGCCCGAGGCCATGCGGGGGGCTGTTTCAGCCGCCTTGGCCGAGATCTCGTGCCCCCCAAAGACGGAGGATGGGTCTTTGCGTGAAGAGGCCAGGGAGGCCCTGAGGATCCTGGCCCTGGGGTTGGTGCCCGAGTTGGTGGAGAATGCGGAAAGGCTAGGGGACGATGAGGCGCCCCGTCGCCTGATGTGGATATCGGCGGACGACGCCTTGACCCAGATCCCCTTCGCCGTATTCGATCTCTCAAGAAATGGGGGATACCGCCCCCTCGGGAATTCCGTGGAAACGGTCTATCTGCGATTCCTGGGGACCGGGGCAGGTATTGCATCGGGCCAAAAGAGCAAGAAGTTGGTGGTTGGGGATCCAACGGTCGCTCCTGGATTGAGGCGACGCTACCCTGGGCTCGTTCCTCTGCCCGGAGCGTTGAAGGAAGGCCAGGCCGTGGCGAAAGCCTGGGGGGAATCCACTTCTCTATTTGGCCGGTCTGCGACCAAGCCTGCGGTGCTGAATCACTTGGCAGGGGCTCGCCGTTTCTATGTCGCAGCCCACCA
>RCNG010000149.1_pt1 | contig 28193 bp, 23 predicted proteins | sample 2041371 | NCBI WGS metagenome assembly RCNG01 (sample SAMN09708227, study PRJNA481090) | Marine sediment metagenome, whole genome shotgun sequencing project. | biome: marine sediment; feature: ocean; material: sediment; isolation source: Sewage treatment plant 1 marine sediment (STP1) ... | reverse complement strand
CGTAAGCCCGATCACCGAGCACGACGTCTACCTGTTCAAACAGGGGAATCACTTTCGGCTCTACGAGAAGCTCGGGGCTCGATCCATGACCGTGGAGGGCGAAGAGGGCACATTCTTCGCCGTCTGGGCGCCGAACGCAACGAAGGTATCGGTCACGGGCGATTTCAACGAATGGAGCACCGCCTCTCACCCCTTGAGAGTCAGACAGGACGAATCAGGAATCTGGGAGGGATTCGTTCCGGGCCTGGGCAAAGGGGATCGGTACAAGTATCACGTGGTCTCTCGTCACAATAATTACACCGTAAACAAGGCAGACCCTTTCGCCTTCTTCTCCGAGTTGCCCCCCAGAACCGCTTCAAGGGTATGGGATCTGGACTACGACTGGACGGATGGCGAGTGGATGGCACATCGCAGGGACAGCATCGGCCTGGACGCCCCGGTCTCGATCTACGAGGTGCACCTCGGATCCTGGCGACGGGGCCTGGAAGGGGGGAAGGAGCCGCTCAGCTACCGGAACGCCGCCGCCCAACTTGCCGAATACGTCCTCCACATGGGATTCACCCACGTGGAGCTGATGCCCATCATGGAACATCCCTTTTACGGATCCTGGGGGTACCAGATCACGGGCTACTTTGCCGCTACGAGCCGGTACGGGGACCCGCAGGATTTGATGTTCCTGATCGATACCCTCCACCGGCACGGCATCGGTGTTATCCTCGACTGGGTCCCCTCGCACTTCCCGTCGGACGAGCACGGACTCGTCTATTTCGACGGCACCCACCTGTTCGAACACGAGGACCCCCGGAAGGGGATCCACCCGGAGTGGCAAAGCTACCTGTTCAACTATGGCCGCTACGAGGTTTGTTCGTTCCTGATCAGCAATGCACTCTTCTGGCTCGACAAGTACCATGTCGACGGCTTTCGGATCGATGCCGTGGCCTCCATGCTCTACCTGGACTACGGACGGAACGAGGGGGAGTGGATCCCGAACAAGTACGGCGGAAGGGAGAGTCTCGAGGCCATCGAGTTCATCAAGCGGTTGAGCGAGGCATCCTACGAGTTCTACCCGGACATTCAGCTCATTGCCGAGGAGTCGACGGCCTGGCCGATGGTGACCCGGCCCACGTACGTGGGGGGGCTCGGCTTCGGCCTCAAGTGGAACATGGGATGGATGCACGATACCTTGGATTACTTTTCCAAGGATCCCCTGTTCAGGAGACATCACCAGAACCAGCTCACCTTCAGCATCTGGTACGCCTTCTTCGAGAACTTCCTGCTGCCGCTGTCCCACGATGAGGTGGTCCACGGAAAGGGTTCCCTGCTGCAGAGGATGCCGGGCGACGAGTGGCAGAGGTTCGCCAATCTCCGCCTGCTGTTCGGCTACATGTACGCCCATCCAGGCAAGAAGCTCCTGTTCATGGGGGGGGAGTTCGGACAGTCAAATGAGTGGTATCACGAGACGAGCCTTGACTGGCATCTGCTCGAATACCCGGTCCACAAGGGCGTTCAACGATGGGTTCGGGACTTGAACCGCCTCTACGCCTCGGAGCCGGCCCTGCACAAGAAGGATTGTGAGGCAGAGGGGTTCGAGTGGATCGACTTTCAGGATGCCGCCGGCAGCGTCGTCAGCTTCCTGAGAAAGGGCGGGACGCCGGAAGAGACAGTCGTTGTAGTCTTCAACTTCACACCCGTGCCGCGGCAGGCCTACCCGGTGGGGGTCCCCCACGGCGGCCTGTGGACCGAGATCCTGAACAGCGACGGGGAAGTCTACGGAGGCACCGGGGTGGGCAACAGCGGTCGGGCCGTTGCCGAAGAGGGTTCCTGTCAGGGCAGGCCTTACTCCCTGTTGCTCAGCCTCCCTCCCCTGGGCGCCCTGTTCTTCAAGGGCCATGCACAAGAGGATGGCCCATGACGGCCCCTGCCCTCGAGAAGCGCGGAAGCGGCATCCTTCTCCACGTAACCTCCCTCCCCTCGACCTGGGGAATCGGGGACATGGGACCGTGGGCGTACCGGTTTGCCGACTTCCTCGCCGAAAGCGGCCAGCGCCTCTGGCAGGTCCTGCCCCTCAACCCGACCCACCCGGCAAACGGGAACTCCCCCTACGACAGCATCTCCGCCTTCGGGTCCAACCCCCTGCTGATAAGCCCGGACCTGCTCCTGGAGGAGGGCCTGCTCCTCGCTGAAGACTTGGAGCCGGTTCCGGATTTCCCGAGGGGCCGTGTTCAGTACGACGCCGCGATCGCTTTCAAACAGAGGCTGTTCTCCCTGGCTCAGGGCCGGTTCAAGCAACAGGGGGAGCGGGAAGGCTACGAGCGCTTCTGTTCCGACAACCAAGACTGGCTGGATGACCTGGCTCTGTTCGTCGCTCTCAAGGAGCGGTTCGAAGGACGTCCCTGGCAAGACTGGCCGCCCGATCTCCGGGAAAGGGACCCGGAGTCGCTCGAGGCGGCCCGGCGGGACCTTGCCGACCGGATCGAAGGGGAAAGGATCCTCCAGTACCTGTTCGAGAGGCAATGGGTTGCCCTGAGGCGAGCCTTGAACGAGCGGAATGTCCACATCTTCGGGGATCTGCCCATCTACGTGAATCTCGAAGGCGCGGATGTGTGGACCCACCCGGAGCTCTTCAAGCTGGACGAGGCGGGAAGGCCTACCTCCGTGGCCGGCGTGCCGCCCGACTACTTCAGCGACACCGGCCAACGCTGGGGCAACCCGGTGTACCGGTGGGACGTGCTCCGCGACAAGGGGTACACCTGGTGGATAAAGAGGCTCGAGCGAAACCTGCATCTCTTCGACATCGTCCGGATCGATCACTTTCGAGGGTTCGAGGCGTACTGGGAAATCCCGGCCGAAGAGCCGACGGCTGTGCGCGGGGAGTGGGTCAAGGGGCCCGGAGACGACTTCTTCCAGGCCCTTGTGGGACACTTCCATGATCTTCCGATCGTGGCCGAAGACCTGGGCACGATCACGCAGGAGGTGCGCGATCTGATGGATCGCTTCCACCTGCCCGGCATGAAGCTTCTCGTCTTCGCCTTCAGTGACGAGACAGCCACCAACCCTTATGTCCCTCACAATCACGTGAAGAACTGCCTGATCTATACGGGCACACACGACAACAACACGGTCAGGGGGTGGTTCGAAACAGAACTCACCAAGGACGACAAGGCGCGTCTCGCCCGCTACCTCGGAAGAGAAGTGGATCAGGAGAGAGTCCACGAGGAAATGGTCCGCCTGGCCATGATGTCGGTTGCGAACACGGCGATCCTCCCGATGCAGGACCTTCTCGGGCTGGGCGGGGAGGCCCGCATGAACCGCCCTGCCCGCTCGGACGGCAACTGGCAGTGGCAACTCGTACCGGAACAACTCCGCCCGGAACTGGGCAGAGAGCTTCGGGAGATGACCGAGACCTACGGCAGGCTTTAGCCCTTAGAAAGCATGGTCGACCAATCCAAAACCGAACCCAGAGAACAGAATCAGACGCTGCGGCAGTCGATCCTCGACTGCCTCGAGGAGGGGCCCGTGACGGCTCGCGAGCTGTCGGCCCTCGTCCACATTCGGGAAAAGGACGTCGCCCCTCATCTCGAGCACCTGGAGAAATCGTTGCGCAGATCAGGGAAGCAGCTCGTGATCGAGCCGGCTGAATGCCTGCAGTGCGGGTTCCGGTTCGAGAAGCGGCGGCGATTCACCAAGCCGAGCGCCTGCCCCCGTTGCCGCTGCCAGAGGATCGATCCTCCCGTCTTCCGGCTCGCACCGCAGGACGACCCGGCCTCCCCAAATGCCCAACTTCACGCCACGCCCGGCGCACCCAGAAAAAAGGGCGGCACCCAAGTGGGGAAGGAGTGACTGAATATGAGCAAAAATCTTGACTTGGAGGAGATGGCATCGAGGACAAGGGAAGAACACGACTGCTTCACGGACAGCAAGGGATCCACATTTTGATTTCCACTATTCTCAAGTGAGGCCTTGATTGTTTTGAAGGCTCCTCCCTTCCGTAGGTGTGCGTAGTACATGCAATTCCTGGGACTGGCTTTTCTTCAATATCTCCATCGGTAATCGTGAGCTGAAGACCTTTGTAGCGAGGTTCGTATAAGTGCGGTATATGTTGATTTACTGGTACGCCCTAGCCATGCATGAAAAAGGGCAGACCCAGCACGGATACCGTCCCTTTGGCTTTCGGATCATCAAGCTTGAGCCAAAAAGAACCGAGCCACTTCCGATCACGGGCAGCAACAAGACCCGAACCAAAGACCTCAACTTCACATTCATTTTGCCTGGATGGCCGGATCGCCGTAGATCATGATCTCAAACATGTTCCGGTTGAAATCCGGCCCAGATACATTCGTCGGCGGATCTTCGTGCTCAACGTAGTATTCCATGCCGTTGGCCAGTGCTGCTGATAGTCCTTGACGCCTCAGAATGAAGTTATTGAACACTTCATATTGCGACATATATGCCGGCAGCGGGTCCATGCCTTCTGAGGTCACCCGACTGCTGCCAAGAAAGGCAGCTGCCACCCCTTCCCGGACAAGCACCCTGCCAAGGCTTTCTACCTCAGGATTCCCAACGGTACATCCTGAGGTAACTGCGATGGCCGGTGCCACGGCCTGAGGGAGATTATAAGCATCTATGAATGTATCCCATCCGTAGTATGAGATGTATGAACCGTAAGAATCTCCATGGGAAAACCATGCCACAAATCCAGGCTCTAGAGCTTCCCACTGTCCGAGGAAATTGTCACGGGTCAGCTCGAAGTCAGGATTCAGAGAGGGACACTGTTCGTACAAGGAGGTAGAACTGTACCCACTCATCATCATGTCCGTGTTCTTTGCCAGCTCTAAGAACAATGCCGCATCACACGGCTCACTTATAATGGCTGCAGCACCGATTGCCTTCTTCATACGGTCAGAGTTGTCCGTCTCGTACGCGATGATCGTGTCAACCATGTTCTGTATGTCTGAAGGATTGTCCCATGGCAGCCTTCCTACCCACGCCTCCACCCTGTAATCACAGTTCGCCGGGGACATGTCGTGTTCCCATTCCCCGTATTTACCGTCCCCGTCCCCATCCCATTCACAAGTGAGTTCTTGGTAGTAATAATCTGTTGGAACATCATACGACATATGGTCAGTCGGGTCCGTGTGAGCGATGCGCATGGGCATGGTCGCCATGGAGCCCACCAGGAGCACAAACTCCTTCATGGGGTTTTCCGAGTAGGAGCTGATCAGGTAGTTCCTGACCTTCTCCGCTTCGTCGTCTCCAGACATGGTGCTAAGGATGTCCTCCAGGGAAACGGTCTCTACGAGAAATCCCTGGGACTCCTTGAACGGTACCAGATCGGCCACCTCGCTGATGAGAACTTCAGGGGCGATGATGATATAGCTCGTTCCCACATAGTCCGGCTGAGGCGGTCGACAGGCAAATAATGCTAAAGCGATAAAGATGAAAGCAAGTGCGATGCGAAAAGGATGAACTTTTCCGCTAATGATTCGTTTCATTTTTTCCCCCTTGTCTTTTGCAGCAAGAATGCCAGAATACCGGCGGATCTAAGCCGAAGTCTGTGAACTGGTTCACGAAGATTAGTGAGATATTCACCAAAACTGAATCCGCCAATCGGTTCAGGATAAACCCAGTCTAGGAAAGCTGGTAGTGCTATGTCAACGGAAAAGTTATTAAATGTAGCCATGTGTTATACAACTGCTCCAGGCGTTTCATTGTCTTAGTATCGGAAGGTAGCCAGATGGTTGCATGGCATTCTGACATTGCATGTTCCATGTAGCTAGCCCTACTTCCAGACCGCCCTTTTCTTGTATCAATGTCTGGTTGAAAGGTTGAGTTTTCAGGTTTTCCATATTTCACGCAGGCAGCGCAAAATCCTGAGAATTCAGTCTCTGAAACCGGTATATTGATCTAATCCCCAGCCGAATGCCTCTTTCCACCTCTCAGCTTCTTCCTTGAGAGATCTTGACTGTACTCCGCCTCGGAACGGCCTAAGCGGAGCGAGCCTGTTTGTGTTGTGGCTCCATTGCGATGTTGATAGAATTCCGGGCATAAACCCGTGCCGTTCCGACAAGGAACAAAGGACCTGTCCCATGAAGGTGGAAAAAGCCGTAGAGCAATGCCTTTCCTACCACAGGGCCAATTCACGAAAAAAATGCGGTCACTGGCTATGAGTTTCTCCTGCCCAAATTCGCTACTGCCTTCCCAGACAGAGACCTGGAGACCCTCTGCTCAGAGGAAGTCCTCGGTTTCCTGACCAAGCTCTCCGACGGCAGGAAGAAGGCAACCAAGCGAACCCGTTTCGCCTCCCTGACTGCGTTCTTCAACTTCATCAAGGACTCCATGAGTCCGATCTGAAGAATCCTTGCGATTCTCCCATGCTGAGAAAACTCTTCCGTGCACCCAATCAGGTACGGTGGGACTTCCTGGAAAAGGAGACCGTGGATGAGATCATCTTCAAGGAACCAAAGATCCGTGATCGCCTGCTCGTGGAGTTGATGGCCCGCGGCGGTCTGCGCGTGAGCGAAGCGTTGAAACTCACGCCAAAGGATGTTCAGGACCGGAGGCTGATCCTCAGAGAGCCGAAAAGTGGGCGGGAGGAAGATGTCGTCTTCATTCCCCAGAAAGTGGCGGAGCGGCTCAAAGGATACATTCGCGACAACGGGATCGCGCCCGAGGAGCGCATCTTCCCGATCGGTTACGCGGCCGCCAGGGTGATCGTGAGAAATGCCGGGAAAAGGGTTGGCGTTCGTCTCAGTCCCCATGATTTAAGACGGCATGCGGCGACGTATGCGAGCAGATCCGGAACCCCTATTGAAATCGTCTCAAAGGTGATTCTCCGGCATTCGAACCTTTCGACCACACAGAGGTATTTGGGAAAAGTGAGCGACACAGAGGCCATGAGGTGGATTGAAACGCTTTACGGGTAGAAAACAGGGGGGGGAGAGGGCCGTCGTAGGTTCCGTCCTCCCCCACACGTCTCAGGACTCGTTCTTTGAATCGAGTGGAAAGGGGCTCTCTGCCGGGGAAATCTGAAAAGTGACTTCAGGAGGCATTCCTTTCCTGGTGGCACGGTATATGGAGGTCAGTTCCTTTTCAGGTTTGGATTGGCCCTCTTGTCATGAATGGGAGGCTCTTCCAGGCGTGGAATGAAGAGGTATCCTGAATAAAAAATAGCCATTTGTGATCAATGGGTTGAGCAACATCTGACACGCAAAAGGCCGCGGCTGGAAATCTTCGTATACGTGCGTGACATATGGAAAACCTGAAAATTTAACCTTTCGAACAGACATTGATACAAGAAGGGGGCGGTATCCGGTTGGGTAAACCTAGTATCCACATAGTTCTTTCGATTGACAAGTTAACTTGCTCACCATATAGTATAAGGTTGTTCATAAGAGCTTTCGAAGATAGCATTATGTCTCATTGATAACACAGGGAGAAACCGTGTCTATTAAATTAAGAAGAATGGCCGTTGTAATACTGTTTACTACTATTTTCTGTAACTCCTGTGATCTGGGCAAACATAACGTTATTTATGATGGTAACGGCAATACAAGTGGAAGTGTCCCCACTGATCAAACACTCTATAACTTTCTAGACCCTGTTACGGTTCTTGATAATACAGGAAACCTTACAAAAACGAACTATACCTTTGCTGGTTGGAGCAATAACGGAATAATATATACTCCAGGACAAACCTTTCCAATGGGTTGGTCCGATGTGACACTAAAAGCTGTATGGGATGATGCAAACCAATGCGTTTTCAAAAACTGTTTTCCTGAGATTATTCAATGTGTGCTCGAAACGGAATGCCTTACTTGGCTTACATGTATTCAAGGGTGTGGCGATGACAAGTTTCAATGCCCTACTTTTTGTGGAATGTACTATCGATCAGAAATAATCAGTCAAATTTCGATTTGTGCCTTAGGTAACGAGTGCCCTGTTGTCGACTTTAGCGATTTCGGCACTTGTATTGTTCCAGAGGCTGAATTCCTTGACCTGAGCAACATGTCTGGTACATGGTGGTTATCCGCATCAAGTGGTGAAGACCACTTGTTTGACTTTGATTGCCAAAGGTTTGTTTTTGAAGAGCAAGACCCTACACTGTTAAACGTCAATTATACTGTAACACTGAGCCTGGGTGGCATTGAAAAACAACGCGGTACAGAAGGCACTTTCGAACAAATGGAAGATGGTTCGATCAAAGTCGAATACGGTAGCTATGCCGCTTATCACGAAAACTGGTACATTGTGCATAAATCTGAAAATACGCTCCTTAGCCATGTATGCTTTACAACCGATGTTGATACTAAAGATTATGGGACATTGGTATTATCTCGCATGCCGCTTGAGAACCTTGAAATGTCTGAGTACAGCGACCTCGATGCTGCAGCTAATGAGTATTTCGGTACAGGAATTGATCAGCTAGTCCCTCTTAATATTGATGGTTGTGCATATTAATAATTCTTCATTTATTGGTAGTGCAACGAATCTTTCGCACTTTGTTTTGTGAGTGTTCCTCGATCCTGGTTTCCTACGTTTAACCTGCGACAGCCAACGATGCCTGGGCTTCCTCCAGTCGCTTCATGTTCAGATAGGCCTTGGTTCCCCAGCGAGTTCCGGCGATGTGGCGAAGCCGTGCGGCAACCAACATCAGTGCCGATTGTCCGTCCGGAAAGGCCCCGACCACCCGTGTACGCCTTCGTTCCTCTTTGAGAATACGCTCCAAGGGGTTGTTCGTGCGGACCCGAATCCAGTGCTCTCTCGGGAAGGCCATGTACGAGAGTGTCTCCTCAGCACCTTCTCGAACGACTCGGGCAGCCTTTCCGAGCCGCATCTCCTCGAGTTTCTCTACCACCGCCTTTGCTTTGGCCCGAGCTGCACTGAGATCCTCCTGGGCGTGGATCGCCTTGAGCATGGCCGCTACCTCTTTGGCCTTGCCCCGAGGGACTGCAGTGAGTACGTTGCGATACCAATGCACCACACAGCGCTGCCAGAGGGCCTCCGGATAGAAATCTGCCAACACTTCGATCAGGCCCAGGCATTTGTCCGAGGTGAAGATCCTGACCCCTTTCAGCCTCCCTGGGCGTCTGCCCGATAGATTCTGCGGACATATTCATCCACCATTCGCGTTGCGCAGAACCGAGGCCCAACGGTTCGAATCGAAGCCTTCATCCGCTTGACCCACCCGTGGGGGATCCCCTTCTCATCCCGGTCGTAGAACAGGGGGATCACCTCCTTCTCCATGAGATCGTAGAAGGCTGCGGCATCCCGACCGTCCTTGGCCCCGTGGTCCGGGTCCTCGGTGCCGTCGATTCCCCAGCCGTTCTCCCCGTCGTAGGCCTCCGCCCACCATCCGTCAAGGACGCTAAGATTCAGGGTGCCGTTGAAGGCCGCCTTCATCCCGCTCGTCCCGCTGGCTTCAAGAGGAGGTCTCGGCAGGTTGATCCACACGTCACAACCGGCTACCATCTTGCTCGCAACCCCCATGTCATAGTCTTCGAGGAACACCACCCGCTCCGCAACCCTCTTGTCTCCCTTGAGCTGGAACATCCCCTGGAGCATGTGCTTCGCCTCCTCGTCCCGGGGATGTGCCTTGCCACCGAACATGAGTTGAATCGGGCGCGGTCCGTGCAGCATGTTGAGCACCCGCTCGGGATCGTGGGTCAGGAGGTAGAGCCTCTTGTATGTGGCCAGCCGGCGGGCAAAGCCCAGGGTCAGCGCACCGGGATCGAGCGTCTGGGACGCGGCCAAGGCGTACTCCATCGTGTCCCCCCGGGTCAGCCTGTCGATCACACTGTGCGACTTGACCCATGAGACGAGCCTGGTGCTCATCTCCATCCTGGCCGCCCACAACTCCTCATCCGGGATGGAGTCCACCGCCGCCCATGTAGCCGGGTCCATGACCCGCTCCTGGGAAGACCAGTCCTCCGGCAGGTATCGATCCAGGAGCCTGCGGATCTCCGGTGCGGTCCACGTGGGCAGGTGCGCGCCGTTGGTGACGTGCGTGATGGGAACGTCCTCCACGGAGCGGCCGGGAAACAGGTCCTGCCACATCCTTCTCGCCACGCCGCCGTGGATCCGGCTGACCGCGTTGGTGCTCCGGCTCATCCGGATGCCCAGGGCGGTCATGCCCGGCGGTTCGTTCGTATCGTCGGGATGGATCCGGCCAAGCCGGAGAATCCCCTCCAGGCCCGTGCCGGGGGAGGAAGCAGCGTCCTGGAAGACCGCCCCGAACTCGTCCGGCGAGTAGGTCTCATTACCGGCGGGCACCGGCGTGTGGGTGGTGAACACCACCTTGCGCCGCACGCGATCGCAGGCTTCTTCAAATCCGGCCCCGTCACGAACCAGCCTGCCCACCATCTCGAGGGTGGCGGCGGCCGGGTGGCCCTCGTTCATGTGGATGACAGAGGGTTCGATTCCAAGGGCATGGAGCACTCTCACGCCGCCCACGCCAAGCAACGCGTATTGGGCCAGCCGGACCTGGTGGTTGCCCTCGTAGAGACGGGCCGTGATGAACCGCTGGCGCGGCGAGTTCCCCTGCACTTCCGTGTCGAGCAGAAACAGGGGAACCCGGCCCACTTCCACGCGCCACACGTGGACCTTCACCGGTTCGCCCCACACCGGGACCGTAACGCAAAGAGGCTCGCCCTCTTCATTGGTTATCTTGGCCGTGGAGCGCCGATCCGGGCCGGTAGCGTACCAGTATTCGTGCTGGTACCCCGACGCGTCGATACGCTGGTGGAAGAACCCGCGCTGATACATCAGGCCCACCCCCACCATGGGCAGGGCCCTGTCCGAGGCCTCCTTGAGGATGTCGCCGGCAAGCACGCCGAGCCCTCCGGAATACACGGGCATGGACCGGTGCAGACCGAACTCGGCACAGAAGAAGGCCACAGGATTCTCGGGAGGCACTCCATCCTCCGAGGGCTCGCGGTCGAGCTCGTCCTCCAACGCGTCCCGGAGCGCCTCCACCCGGGCGACGAGGTCCCTTTCCGCCGCAGCACACTCCAGGGCGTGCAGGGAGGCCCTCCAGAGAAACCGAACCGGGTTCTTTCCGCAAGAGAGCCATCCGTACGCATCGATGTCCCGGAACACCTGCTCCCCGTCCGCATGCCAGGACCAGAAGAAGTTGTAGGCAACCTCTGCCAACGGTGCGAGACGGGCGGGAAGGTACCTTGCCAGATCCTGTGCCTCGCGCCGGATGTCATTCCTCCCGCACTGGATGACGCCTTTCCTTACCAACCTCTTGTCCATGGAAGGTCCCTTTCTCTTGTCGGGTGAACCCACCGCTCTCGCGACGAAGTTTCGTGCAATATGCGGGCGAGGGCATCGAGAGTGATTCTCATCCTCCTGTTTCGGAAAAGCAAACTCTCCGGCGCGTATGGTCATCGCCCACGCGGGGCCCTGATGTCAACGTTCCGGGTGAAAGGGGACAAAGAGCAGGCGATCAAGGCAGGGGGGGGGATGGGATGACGGCTTCTACCATTCAAAGGACAGGACTTCGCCGATCTGGAAGACATTATCCTTCTTCAGATTCTTCACCGCCCTGATCCCCAGGTCCAGATGCTTCTGGCAGAACTCCGCCAGGAACTCGCGTGTGGACTCGGAACGCTTGATCCCGGTACGGAGCAGAGGCAGGTCGGAGATAAGCATGATGGCGCCTATGGGCTTCCGGAGGGCATACCCCACGGAGAAGAGGGCCGAGATCTCCATGTCGACGGCAACCACTTTCTGGCCCCTCATGACATCGGCAAACTCCTGATCGAACTCCCACATACGATAGTCCGTGGTCTTGAAGATTCCAGAACGGGCCTTGATCCCCATCTCCACGGCGGTCTGCTGGATGACGTGCTGAACCTTGAAATTGGGAAGCGCAGGGGTGTTGCTGTGGAGGTAGTGCTGTGAGGCGCCCTCGTCACGGATCGAAGCCGTGGGAAGAACAATGTCCCCGATCTGCATCTCCTCGGCGAGGCCACCGGCCATCCCCAGCATGATGACCGCATCCACCTGGTCCAGGTAGCCCAGGCAGTGCATGACCATGGCCGCTGCGGGCGAGCCGATCCCGAAACTCACCATCGAGCAGTCCAGATCGTCATTGTGGACCGAGTCCCAGGTTTGGCTGCGGTGAACGTGATCGCCGATGGCCTTGAAGCGTTCGACATAGTCGGAGAAGTTGGTCAGGAGCACGTGACGCTTGAATTCCGTATGCTCGGATCCCGTATATCGCAGGAGGGTCTGCTGCACATAGGAGTCGGGCCGCAGGGGCTTGTTGAAGGGCATGGTCAGTCCCCTCGTCTCGGCGTGTGTTCCATGGCGGTTCTCCAGGATGGCGGTTCGTGATTTCGCTCTAATCTCAGGGGCTTTTCCGCCTTTTTCCGTTCTGTTTCTGTTATCGGAATCGCGGCGTGTCGACTTGAGCATCGAGGAAGGAGGGCGGGCCGTGCCTGCATCAGAGGAATTCCACCTTCCGTATTCTCTCCGGGGTGATCGCTTCGCCCTTTGCATCAAAATCGACCCTGCAATCGCCCGCAAAGCGGGCTCCATGCAGATGGCGATACAGATAGTGCAGTGCAGTTGCAACGTGTCCCGGGCTTGTCTTGTTGCCTATGAACTTGACCACGCAAGGCCGGGTGTTTTCCCGGTATACGCGCAGCAAATCAAAGTCGTGTTCCTCTTGGAAGGCGGAGCAGATGTCCCCTACGATTTCCGGCACGCCCAGGGAGTCGTGGGTGCCGAACTCCCTGCAGGACAGCCCCGCTTCTCGCGGCAAGAGAGCGAAGGAACCCCAATTCGCGGGATCGTTCAACTTTCTACGATAAGGCTGCGAAGGGGGATTCTTTGCGAACCGGTACCACGCATCGAGGGGGAACTCTTCGGGCAGAAGCATGAGGAGAAAGCCCCAGACAAAGGGCAATGCCTCTCTCAACGGCAGGATTCCCTTGCTGAAGCTGTTCCGGGGGTGGCTTCGACTGAAGTGAAACCAGCATGTCTTATCAAAGTCCGGGCTGGCTCGCGCATGCTTCACAACCGCTTCGAGGAGGACCTCACCGCCGGTCTTGCCCCCTGCCCTCCTGCATGCCTCTTCGAGGTCAAGATTCCCGAGCATCTCCTCGAGCAAGGGCCTCTCGATTCGGAGGATCTCTTCGATTGAAACGTAGGTGGAATCGATCGATTCGCAATCCAGGGTTCTCATGGCAACACCTCGACGCGGGCCGTCACCCTTCCTTCGGCTATCCGTGCTCGGGGATCAGATCGCAGAAAGCGAAGCGTTCATCCCGCAGGACGGCCTCCCCTGTCGTATGAGGGATGGCGCACGTGAAGATCGGGCCGTCGTACGCAAAGGAGTGGAACTCGCCGTTTTCTCCGCAAGGGTCCACGCCTGCGGGCAGAGAGGCGAGCATCTCCGGGCCAAAAGCCCTGCCCGCGTATCCGGCGTCCATCTGTTCGGTATCTACGCAGGTGATGACCGCCTTGAAGCCGAGCTGCGTGAAGGTGCGGGCAAGCTCGGTCGTGTCCCTTCCCCACAAGGGAAAGATGCCCTTCATCCCGACCGATGCGAGCCTCTCTTCCCTGTATTTCCGAATGTCCTCGAGGAAGATATCCCCGAACACGACGGTCGAGACGCCCTCTGCTCTGTAGCGTTCGAGCATTTCCCTCATCTTGGCGTCGTATTCCTCGTTCGACGAGATAGGAGACAAGAGCACCTTTTCAAGTGGGATGCCGAGCGAGCCAGCCTGTTGCTCGATCAGGACCCGTCGAATCCCGTGCATGCTGCTCCTGTCGTAGTCTTCCGTGATCGTGGTCAACAGTGACGTGATCTCGTAGTCCCCGGCCTGCTGAATCTCATACAGGGCCAGGGCACTGTCCTTCCCGCCGCTCCATGACAGGATCGCCTTCCCCTCCGGTCTCTTCATCCGAACCCCCTCACCCTTACCGGTATTTGCACTCTCGCCTTTGATTCAATATCCTTCATGGATGATTACCCGTTGAAGTGAGGAAAGACAAGCATGCCCGACACAGCATTGATCGTCATGGCGGCCGGGATCGGAAGCCGGTACGGCGGCCTGAAGCAGATGGACCCGGTCGGACCGGGCGGCGAGAAGATCATCGACTACTCGGTGTACGACGCCAAACGGGCCGGGTTCGGACAGGTCGTCTTCGTGATCCGAAAAGAGATGGAAGAGGACTTCCGGGAGCACATCGGCCGGCGGATCGAGCAACAGATCGAAACCCGCTACGTGTACCAGGAACTGGAGCCCCTGCCGGAAGGCTTCACCGTTCCGGAGGGCCGCGTGAAGCCCTGGGGCACGGGCCAAGCGGTGGCGGCATGCCGCGAGGCGGTCCGCACGCCCTTTGCTGTGATCAACGCAGATGATTTCTACGGCCCTTCCGCCTTTCAAGTACTGGGTGATTTCCTGCAAACGGTACGAGAGAAGGAAGGGGTGCACGAATATGGCCTGGTGGGCTACATCCTCGGAAACACCCTGTCCGAGTACGGCCATGTCTCCCGGGGGGTCTGCGACGTCGCACCCGAAGATACCCTTCGAGAGATTCACGAACGGGTCAAGATCCAGAAGTTCGAGGACGCAATACGACACACCGAAGACGGCCAGACCTGGGTCGACCTGCCGGCCGACAGCGTGGTGTCCATGAACATGTGGGGCTTCACGCCGCGTCTGTTCGAGGAGCTCGATGCCGGGTTCATCGAATTTCTGAAGGACCGCGGTTCCGCCCTCGAGGCAGAGTACTTCCTTCCGGAACGGGTGGGCGACCTGGTCGCCGCAGGCCGTGCCCGCGTGAAGATTCTCCGGACAGACGAAAGGTGGTTCGGCATCACCTACAAGGAAGACAAGCCGTTCGTGGAAGAGGCAATTCGCGGCCTTGTCGAGACAGGGGTGTACCCTCCGTCCCTGTGGGACGCTTGAGGGAAGACGAACCGTTCAATCAGGGAAGAAGGGATTGCCATGGAAACCAACGCCGTTCTCGTAAACCCGAAGGACAATATCGCCGTGGCTATCAAGGAGATCAAGGCGGGCGAGACCGTCACCGGAATCGGGGACTTGGAACTGCAGGCCAACGAGGACATCATGCGAAACCACAAGGTGGCGATCGCAGAGGTGGCCGAAAACGAGCCCGTGCTCAAGTACGGAGAGAGGATCGGGTTTGCTTCCAAGCCGATACGGGCCGGGGACTGGGTCCACAGCCACAACCTGAAGTGGGAGGAGGACTGACATGGGCTTTCTCGGATACAAACGACCCGACGGGAAATGCGGCGTCCGGAATCACGTCATGGTCCTCTCCTCCGTGTCCTGCGCGAACGGCGTTGTGAATGCCATCGGCCGGGAACTGCCCGAGGTCAAGGCGGTCACCCACCCTGAGGGGTGCGGCCGAGGAATCGCCGACGTAGAAATCACGGGCCGCACGGTTGCCGGGCTGTGCAACAACCCGAATGTGGCCTCCATCCTGATCGTGGGTCTCGGGTGCGAGTTCATGAAGGCGCCGCAACTGGCCGAGCAGGCGCAGGCCCCCGGCAAGCGCGTGGAGAGCCTGGTCATCCAGGAGCAGGGGGGAACGAGAAAGACCACGGCCAAAGGGATCGAGATCGCTCGAAACATGCTGGCCGAGGCCGGTTCGCTCACCCGGGAGGACTGTGGATGGGACAAGCTCGTGCTCGGCCTCGAGTGCGGCGGGTCGGACGCGCTCTCCGGGGTAACGGCCAACCCGCTCGTCGGGGTGGCCGCAGACTGGCTGGTCGCCCAGGGCGGGACCGTGATCCTGTCCGAAACCACCGAGATGATCGGAACGGAAGAGGTTCTGAGGAAAAGGGCCGCGACCCCGGAAATAGGCGAAAAACTCTACGGGATGATCAAGGACCACACAGCCTTCGTGAAGGAAGCCCTCGGACCTTTCGCCAGCATGGTCATTTCACCGGGCAACATGGAGGGAGGCCTCACCAACATCACGGAAAAATCCCTGGGCTGCATCATCAAGGGGGGAACGTCACCGGTCGTCGAGGTCGTCGCCTATGGGGTCGAGCCTTCGGCGGGCGGCCTCGTGCTCATGGACACGCCGGGCTCGGACATCTTCTCCCTCACCGGCATGGCGGCCGGAGGCGCCCAGATCCTGCTCTTCACCACGGGAAGAGGATCCCCCGTGGGCTTCCCCATCGCACCCGTCGTCAAGATCGCGTCCAACAGCGAACTGTTCAACATGATGGAAGACGACATGGACCTGAACGCGGGTAGACTGCTCGAAGGGGTGAGCATTGCCGACGCAGGGAAAGAACTCGTAGACCTGATCAAACGGGTGGCCGAAGGCGAGCAACCCAAGGCGGAGGCCAACCTGCAGGACTGTCTCTCGATCCACACGGTGGGCCCTGCCTTCTAGACAATCTCCTGCACCTGACATAATGCCGTGCCCCCCGCCTGTCACTCGCACCGCCGAACAAATCGTCAGCTACCCAAGGATCGGACGTTTTAACGTTTGACATCATAGCGTCACAACGTCTATCCTTGCTCGTGGAGGTATTTGCCATGAGTGAATCTGCGAAACGATCTACCGTATACTTCGACCCGGATCTTCATCGAGCCCTTCGAATCAAAGCAGCACATACCCGCCGTTCACTATCTGACCTCGTGAATGAGGCTGTCCGAATGACACTGAGTGAGGATCAGGAGGACCTAGCCGCATTCGATGAGCGAGCTGACGAACGAACGATAACCTACGAAGAACTCTTAAAGGACCTGAAGGCCCATGGCAAGATATGAGTTGCTCTTCAAGAAATCGGTCGCAAGAGATCTTCGGGACGTGCCTAAGAAAGACGTCGCTCGTATCTTGAAATGCTTCGATTCCATCGCGGAGGATCCTCGAGAACCCGGTTGCGAGAAACTGTCAGGCCAGGATCGATATCGGGTACGTCAGGGAATCTACCGTATCATTTACGAGATCCAAGATGATGTGCGCGTCGTCACTGTGGTGAGAGTCGGCCACCGACGAGAAGTCTACAGGGGCAGCTAATATCCGGCTCGACCCGTCAGCGGTCCATTGAATGTATTTGGAAGCCCTGGTTGTCAACGTCCGCTGCAGGTCAGCCGAGCGTTAGGCGACTATCGGTATGTTCCTGAAACGTCCCCCTGTTTCGACCAAAAGCGGACTCGAACCATTGCATAGGGGGTGCGAATGAAAGCAATTGTATTTACAGAATACGGACCCCCGGATCGTCTGCAGCTAAAGGAGGTAGAAAAACCGACGCCCTCGGAAGATCAAGTGCTCGTTAGAGTACACGCGTCTTCCATCAATTCATGGGATTGGGAGTTTCAGAGTGGTACGTCGTTTATTAACCGCCTTCTCTTCGGAATTCTTAAGCCAATGCCGCAGAAGCAGATACTTGGAGCTGATATTGCGGGGACGGTCGAAACGGTTGGCAAGAACGTAACACGGTTCCAACCGGGCAATGAAGTGTTCGGGGACCTATGGCATAGCTGGGGCGGTTTTGCCGAGTACGCGTGCGCGCGGGAAAACAGCCTGGAATTCAAACCCGCAAATGCGACTTTCGAAGAAGCAGCTGCGGTACCCCAAGCAGGCGTCTTAGCCCTCCAGGGACTTCTTAAGACTGGACGAATGCAGCCGGGACACAAGGTATTGATTAATGGGGCTGGGGGCGGTGTAGGTACATTTGCAGTACAAATTGCCAAGCATGCGGGTACTGAAGTTACAGGCGTAGACATCACACATAAGCTGGAGGTCGTTCGCTCTGTTGGTGCAGACCACGTGATCGATTACACGCAAGAAGATTTTACCCAAAACGGACAACGGTATGACCTGATTCTTGATTGTCAGGGGTTGCGGTCCATGTTCGACTGCAAAGGCGCGTTAAGTTCCAATGGAACATATGCCATGATCGGCGGCGCTGTCCCTCGAATAATTCAAGCGCTCTTTTTCGGATTATGGGGTTCAATAACACGGGGCCCTAAATTTCGTTTAGTGGCGGAGGGACCCAATAAGGGTTTAGCGGATCTCAGAGCACTCATAGAAGCCGGCAAACTCATTCCCGTCATCGACAAAGTGTACAAACTGAGCGAAGTCCCGCAAGCGTTCCGCTACTTCATGGATGGACGCCACAAGGGGAAACTGGTCATAGCTATTTAAGGCTAGATGCCCGTTGCTGGCCGAAAACAGGCATTTATGACTCGGTCGCCCAACAAAGTGCCAGGCTTTCACTTCGAACTATGAGAATGTGAACATGATGAAGGCAATCGTCCAGGAGAAGTACGGCTCACCTGACGACGTTCTACAGCTCCGAGAAATCAACAAGCCGGTGGTCGGAGAGGACGAGGTGCTGGTGCGCGTGCGTGCGGCCTCAGTCCATCCAGATGTCTGGCACGTCCTGACAGGCCTGCCGTACGTCCTTCGCATGATGGGGGCCGGGCTGCGTAAACCAAAGAACCCTGTCCCGGGGACGGACGTGGCCGGGCTCGTCGAGTCGGTTGGCAAGAAAGTGACGCGGTTTCAACCCGGTGACGAGGTGTTCGGCGAGACCATCAAAGGCCATCAGTGGACCAACGGAGGCGCGTATGCCGAGTATGCGACTGCTCCCGAATATGCGCTCGCCCTGAAGCCGGCCAACGTCACGTTCGAACAGGCCGCGGCCGTACCCACCTCCGCGATCATCGCACTCCCGGCCCTTCGCGGCGAGGGGAATATTCAGGCGGGGCAGAAGGTCTTGGTCAACGGTGCTGCGGGGGGCGTGGGTGCCGTCGCCGTGCAGCTTGCCAAAGCCTTCGGCGCGGACGTGACCGGGGTGGACAGCACGAGCAAACTGGACATGGTCCGTTCGATCGGCGCGGACCAGGTAATTGACTACACCCAGGACGATTTCACCCGACGCGGCGAGCGTTACGATCTCATCTTCGACATTCCGGGCAACCATTCGCTTTCAGACTGCAGACGCGCTCTCACGCCCGGGGGAACCTACGTGCTCATCGGGCACGACAATTATGGCAAAGGGATGCGCCGTTGGGTGGGACTCCTCCCCCGCATGTTCAAACTGATGGCCATGTCACCGTTCGTGAGCCAGTTGCCGGACGTTCGTTTCTCGATGCCAGACAAGAAGGAATCCATGGCTCTCTTGAAGGAGTTCCTCGAAGCAGGCAAGCTCACACCTGTCATCGACAGAACCTACCCGCTGAACGAAGTCCCTGAAGCTATGCGCTATCTACACGGGGGACGTGCTCGAGGAAGAATCATCATCACCCCATAAATAGAACCTCCATGTATTCGTGAGGAGAAGGCAATGAAGTCGTTAGGGAAATCGAAAAATCCATTCCGCTGTTGGAATTGAATCTCGAGAGGGGGTTGTCATGAACAGAAGATCGCTTCAAGCCGCTTGCCTGGTGCTGGCCGTTTTCCTCGTTTGCCCCACGCTGACTTCTGGGGAGGGACTCGAACCGGTTCCGCTCCTGGAGCCGCAGATGGACACCGGCAGACCTCTGATGCAGGTGTTGAAGGATAGAGGATCTTCGCGCGCGTTCAACACGGAGAAGTTGCCCAAACAGGTGCTCTCAAATCTGCTTTGGGCGGCCTTCGGGGTGAATCGGCCCGATGCAGGAAAGCGTACCGCGCCAAGTGCGATGAATTGGCAGGAAATCGACATCTACGTCGCCAGTGCCGATGGCCTTTACCTCTATGACGCGAAGGAACACGCTTTGATTCCGGTTCTCTCAGAAGACATCCGGGCCCTGACCGGGCGTCAGCCCTTCGTGCAGGAGGTGCCCGTTAATCTCGTCTACGTCGCGGACTTTTCGAGGATGGGCAAGGCGAAAGTCGACGACAAGGTCTTCTATTCGGCCGCTGACACGGGCTTCATCAGCCAGAATGTCTACCTGTACTGCGCCTCCGAAGGATTGGCCACGGTTGTGCGCGGGCTAATCGACAGACCCGCCCTGGGGAAGGCCATGAGGCTCCGGCCGGATCAGAGGGTCATTCTCGCGCAGTCGGTAGGATACCCAAGAAAATAATCCTTGGGGAGAATCGCCGGCCTAAAATGGAAAAGGTTCTTGGTTGCTGCAACGAATGTACTCTTGTTGATCATCGCGACCATACGAAAATTGTATTTGGTGGATGAGAGACCACGGTCATAGACCTACAGACAAGTCTGCCCATTGCATACGGCAGACACTGCCTTCCCGTCAGGCCTCACACTGAACCGGATCTCTTTCCCGTCATCTCTTCCACCTCGACCTTGATCACCGCGGTGTGTTTCAAAATGGCTTCCGAGTAGGGTTGCGCAGGCATGGACCCATAGTGCTCCATGATCGCGTCCAGCCCTCTCTTCTTTTCTTCCGGGTCCTCCAGGACCGAGGCGGTCCCGAACCCGATCACGCTGGCGAATTTCATGCCCCAGTCGCAGGGCTGCTCCGCCCGGATTACTTCCAGGTCCGTGTCAATCTCGAAGCAGATGCGAGGGTTCGCCCGGATCATGTCCATCTTTCTGCTCTCTCGGGCACAGTGGACATAAAGGAACCCGTCGCGGTAGCCGAAATTCATGGGAACCACATACGGGACGTTGTCCTGACAGAGCCCGAGCCTACAGACCGGGGCTTTTTCGATGATCTCTACCATCTCCTTGCGAGTCTGGATCTCTTTGTCCTTTCTCCTCATCCCGGAACCTCCTCTACCGGACTCCCACTCTGCTTCAACCGCCCTGCCTGGCCGCGTTGAACTGCTCGCGAATCTGCTCCACCCGTTTCCGGTTGACCCCAAGGTCCGAATACCCCTTACGTGATGCGGACCGGCAGTGAATGACCTTGTCTGCATCGTCGAACCAGAACTCTACGTCATCCACGAACCGGAAGAGCCGGGAACTACACTCCAGGTGCATGTAGTCTTCTTCCAGGCGGACAACGTTGGTGCGAGGCATGTCGCGCACGATCTTCTCCAGGCAGTCCCTGGCCTCCTCCATGGACGTTGTGTACGCGATCGGGTCGATGCCCTGTTTCGCGTCGGTGCTCTGCGTGGATACACAATTCGGTGAACTCGGGCAGGGCGCCAGCCTTCCTTCTCGCAGGCCCAGATTCGAGGGCCTCGTTCCCGAACAACCGACCATCAACACGGGCAAGAGCCAGAGGACTTTGCTCCAAGCTTCCATGGGTTTCTCCTTTTTCGGTCGAGTTCGAGCCTAGGGAAGCGCCCTTCCCCGGATGCCCACCTCTACACGATAGAGCTTTCCAAAGAACCCGTAAGCGTATATGGAGTAAGGATCAAAGGGCTCCACGCCAAAGGCGATGTTTGTGATGATTTCGCCTTCCAGGATGTTCACGTTGAAGAATTCGTGGAACCTCCCGTCCGGTGTGTAGACGAAAACACCGCTATCATCGAACATATCCCACCCCTGTCCCAGAAGCCCGCTGAAGACCACGTAGAGGTTTCCCTCCACGTCAAAGGCGAGCCCGTCCCCTGCGAAAGCAAAGCCGTCTACCAGGGTCTCGAGTGCGCCCGGTTCTCCACTCGGGCCGAGGGGCACGCGATAGAGGCCTCCCCATACATTCGGGCCGGGAATGCAGAAGATGGCCGGGTTCTCGGTCAGGATGTAGAGGTACGATTCCTGGGCGTCGAAGGCGATGCCGTTCGGCCCGAGGATCGGCAGGAACTCCGACGTCTCGCCGGTAGCCGGTGAAATCCTGTAGATCATCTGGTCACACGTGGAAGCCAGGTAGATCTCGCCCGAGCTGTGCACCGCGATGTAGTTGGGCAGGGCGAAGGGCACGCCTCCAAACCCCTCGGAAAGGATCCCGGTATCGCCGGAGGGGCGAACCCGCTTCACCGATTTGCCGGGAGCCGCGTTCTCGCAGACGTACAGATCTCCCGTGGGCCCGAAGGCGATCCCGGTCGGGCTCTCGATCGCCTCTCCGGTCAGGTCGATCTCCATCGGGCTCGCTCCGGGGGCCGGAATGTTCAGGATCGCCCCGGGACTGCCCAGGAAGAGACCGCGCCCCTCTGCGAAGGCAAGATCCTCGTTGGCAAAATCCAATCCTCCACCGTCCAAGAGTACGTTCAGCTCCGGCCGCTCCCCAGGATTGGCCCACGCGGAGAATTCGGCCTCATCTCCCCCTGCCGAGGCCCGCACCCGGTTCCAGACAGGAGGGGTGCCCATCGTCCAGTGGACCGAGGCCAGTCCGTCAAGATTCGTTGGAACAGAAGAAGCGGTCAGGTGCCCTCCGCCTCCGGTAACCGCGAACGTAACCGTCGCACCCTCTACCACTCTCCCTTCTTTGTCGTGGACGCGCACGATGATCGGATCGGGAAGCTCACGGCCGGTTTCGCCGACCTGATCATCGCCATCGAACTTCTCCACGAAGACGGAATTCTTCAGCGGCATCGAGGCCTCCTCACTGTCCTCGCTGCACCCGGTGGCCACAAGGGCTCCCGCGGCGCTAAACATGACGAGAAACAGGGGCAGGCGCACCCGATCGATCCACTTCATATTCATAGGACGTTCCTCCCAGCATGATCCCGTTGGCCCTCTTCGCCTGAAGCTATGTCCGCGAGGGCACAAAGTCAACATCCTTGCTTCAATCTCCTGGATCGGCCTGGAGGCATTGTTCTTGCCATCCATTTATGTGTACCCTGACTCTTGATCATGACTGCTTGCTGAGCCTGGAAACACTGGGAGAAAATCGTGAGACCGATTCGTCGCCTGTGCATTGTCTTGTTTGCGGGTATTCTTTTCTTCGCCTGTGAGAGAATACCACCCAAGGGTGCAGGTCCCGCTTCGACCCAGCCTGAACGCATCAAGAACGTTATTCTCATGATCGGCGACGGCATGGGCCCCCAGCAGTTGGGCCTGCTGGTCACCTACGCACACCACGCGCCTCATTCAATTTATGAACCGATGGGCCGCAAGACGGCCCTTGAGAGGATCATGGAGGCCGGCACCCTCGGGTATGCCCTGAGCGAAGCCGCCGACGCGCTCGTGACGGATTCCGGTGCCTCTTCCACGCAGATGGCGAGCGGCGAGTGGGCCGGCGCGCAGATGATCGGCCTCGATCGGAACGGCAATGTTGTGAAGACCATTCTGGAAATCGCAGAAGAGATGGGTAAATCCACAGGATTGGTTACCGATACGGGCATCACGCATGCCACGCCGGCCGGGTTTGCCGCCCATCAGACACACCGATCGAAGCAAGACCGAATCGCCCTCGATCTCCTCAAGGCAGAGGTCGATGTGATGCTTGGCGGCGGTCTGGGGTGGTGGATTCCACAAGAGGCAAACGACCCGGACTCGGAGACTCACAGGGAGCTCCTAAGACGCACGGGCGGGACGATCGAGATTCGTTCGAAGCGGAAAGACAATAGGGATCTGCTCGCAGAGGCCAGGGCCAGGGGTCTCGCCCTCTGCTTCAACAGGACCCAGCTCGTGCAGTCTTCCGGGGACAGGGTTCTCGGTCTGTTCGCCCACGACACACTGATGCACGGGATCCGGGAAACCCGGACCAAGGAGGATCCCGACCGCTCGATTCCGACCCTAAAGGAGATGACCGAAAAGGCCCTGGACATACTCTCCCGCAATCCGAACGGGTTCTTCCTGATGGTAGAGGCGGGGCTGATCGATTGGGCGGGCCACGACAACGATACCGGTACCCTCCTCCACGAAATGATCAAATTCGATGAGACCGTCGCCCTCGTTCACGAATGGGCGCAGGGCAGGCAGGACACCCTGGTCCTGGTAACGGCCGACCACGAAACAGGAGGGTTCGGCTTCAGCTGTTCCCGATTCGACCGGCCCGCCCCGCGAACCCTCCCGGGGGCGGCCTTCCAGGGAGAGACCTTCCAGCCCCGAAGGAATTACGGCGAACAGCGCATTCTTGACGCAATCTACAACCAGAAACTCAGCTACCCGGAGATCATGGAGCGCTTCGATGCACTGCCGGAGGCGGAACAGACCCACAAGGCACTGGCCGAAATCATCGAAGCGAACACGGCGTTCCCTATCACGGAGGCGGAGGCGGCTTCGGTTCTCGGAGGGGAAACGGACGATACGGGTTTCTACGGCACGGGGGTGGCGTTCAGGAACAACCTGCTGGCCAGGATTGTCTCGAAAAGACAGCTAACGGTCTGGTCCTCGGGAAGCCACACGAACACGCCCGTCCCACTGATCGCCTACGGCCCGTCCCACGTATCGAGCCGGTACGGCAAGATGATGCACACCACGGAGTGGGGCCGCGAGACGATCGACATCCTGTCCCACGGGGAGTGAGAAAACCCTTCCCAGAGATCCCACGGATATGTCCTCGTGATCGGCCTGCGTTTGATCCACTGTTTTCCAATTTGCTATGATTCACAGCTCTGCGGGATGAAAGGGAAAGGAAAAACAAAATGATCGAACTGGAGAAACAGGACGGTGTCGGTATCATGACGATGGGCTACCAGAGCGAGAACCGGTTCAACCCGGACTTCGTCAGGGCGATGATGGACGGGCTCGACGAAGCGGAGAAGGATCCGGAGGTTCGGGCACTCGTCCTAACCGGCGCAGACCCCAAGTTCTTCTCGAACGGGCTCGACCTGGATTGGCTCACGGCCAATGCCGGAGACATGGACAAGGTGCTCGGCTACCTCAAGCTCGTCAATGACATGTTCAGGAGATGGACCCTCTATCCGAAGCCCACGGTAGCGGCCCTGAACGGGCACACCTTTGCGGCCGGCCTCTTCATGGCCGCACACATCGATTTCCGCTTCATGCGTGAAGACCGGGGATGGATCTGCCTGCCGGAGGTGGACATCAACATACCGCTGCTCCCCGGAATGATCGCCATTTGCCAGGCCACCATGCGGCCGGACGGCTTTCGCAAGCTCTACTACACGGGCGCACGACTCACCGGCCCCGAGGCCGTCGAGATCGGATTTGTCGAAAGGGTCTACCCCCTGGAGGCGCTGCTGCCCGCCTCCATCGAGTTCGCGAGCATGCTCGGAAAGAAGAAGACGGCCACGTACGCAAAGATGAAACGATGCGTCCGGGAAGAGATTGCCCGTATCCTGGAGGAAGTGGACCCGAACCATTTCGAGGAAACCATCTCCCTTTCGATGGCACCCTGAGGCGGTCCTTTGGGGTCAGGTCTCACTTTTCAAGTGTTCGGAATCCCGAAAACTTGAAAAGTGAGACCTGACCCCAAACACCTTGCCACCAAACCCAAAGGATCGGCTGTAGCGCAGGGGAAACGCATGAGAAGCGCGGAAGTGGTCATTGTCGGAGCGGGCATCGCAGGGGCCTCTCTGGCCTACTCTCTCGTTCAACGTGGCTGCACGGACGTCATCATCGTCGAAAAAGAGGACGCCCCGGGGTACCACACCTCCGGGCGTAGCGCTGCCGTGCTGAGCCAGCTCGATGTGGACGAGATCTTCATGAAACTCAGCATCATGAGTACTCCCTTCTTCTACTCCCCGCCCGAGGGGTTCGCGGATGTGCCTCTCGTCCATCCGAACGGGATTCTCGTGGTCGGCCAGGGGGCCCCCTTCAAGTTTATGCGAGGGGTGGCAAGGCTTTCACGAAGATTGGGCATCGACTCTCAGGAATGGAGCCCCGAAGAAACCGTGAAGAAGCTGCCCGCCCTTGAAAGGGATTTCATCGACGGCGGGGTGTTCATTGCGAAAGACGGGGCCTTGGATGTGCACGCCCTCCTCTGGGGCTTTCTGAACGGTGCGAAGAGAGGGGGAGCCCGGCTGGAACTGAACGCAGAGGTCACGGGCATCCACTTGGAAAACCGAAAGGTGCGAGGCGTGACGACCCACGCCGGGGACATCGCCTGCGAAAGGGTCGTGAACGCGGCCGGCGCGTGGGCCAATCCGATGGCGGTCCTGGCCGGCGCCAAGCCCCTTCCCCTGACCCCCTGCCGGCGCCACATCATCGTCACGCAGCCCCGGGACGACTTCCCGATCGGGGACTGGCCCCTCACCATGGACACGTCAAGGCATTTCTACTTCCGGCCCGAATCGGGCGGCATCCTGGCGAGCCCGATGGACCAGGAACCGATGGAACCGTGCGATGCCCGCACGGACGAGGTGCAAGTGGCCAGGGCTGCAGATTTCCTGACAAGGTTCACGCCCAAGATCGCCCCGAAGACCATCACCAACCGGTGGGCAGGGCTCAGGACGATCGCGGCGGACAAGGCCCCCGTCGTCGGGGAAGACCCGGAAGTGAAAGGGTTCTTCTGGTGTGCAGGTCAGGCGGGTCACGGGATGGAGACCTCACCCGCCCTGGGCGAGATCGCAGCCGACCTTCTCCTGGAGGGAAACACCCACCGGTTTCCTCGTGAGATCATCGCCCCCGGCCGCTTTCATAGGGGCCGGCTTTCCTGGCCATCGATTATCGCTCGTCGAACAGCCTTCTTCCTCAGCTGGCTCGCTCGACCCACCCGCGTGTAAGTACAATGGGGTGGCCTTCGGCTGCAGGCCTTCCGGAAAGCGTCGCCATGTTTCCCTGGCGGAGCTTGCGTTGTTCGGTGCTGCCCCGGGTTCCCTCGGAGATTTGTGCCGGGCGACTTCGGGGGAGGGAGAGACGGAGCCCAAGCAAATCGGAGAGGGAACCCGGGGCAGCACCGGACCGCAGGACCCTACTGAAACATAGCGACATTTGTGAGAGACGACGCTACGGGTTGTTCGTTGCGGGCAGGGTGAAATAGAAGGTCGACCCCTCCCCCAGTTCGCTCTCCACCCAGATACGTCCCCCGTGATTCTGTATAATCTTCCTGGCGATGGAAAGCCCGATGCCCGTACCGGACACCTCCTCGGGCTCCAGGGTGTAGAAGATCTGGAACACCTTTGCCTGGTGCTCCGGCGGGATGCCCGGACCGCAGTCGCTGACCCGAAACACATGCTCCTTATCTCCCAAGGCACATCCGATCTCGACGGTAGCGCCTGCCGTCCGGTCCGTGTATTTGATCGCGTTCTCTACCAGATTGTACAGGACCTGATAGAGCCGGCTTCGGTACCCCTGGACAAGGGCAAAGGGCCCTTGCTTCCGGAGGACGATCCCTTTTTCCTTTGCAAGGGGCTCCGCGTCCCGAATGACCGTTTCCACCAGGGCCCCTGTGGAGACCGTTTCAAAGGGGATGAGGGTCTTGTCGGCTCGGTAGAACTCCAGCAGGTCGGCGACCATCCTGTCCATTTTGTTCACGTTGATGCGGATCCATTCCAGATACTCCAGGCCTTTTTCGCCCAGGCAGGAAGAAGCAACCCTGTGCAGCCGGGTCACCATGCCTCCGATCACCAAAAGGGGGGACTTGAAGTCGTGGGTGATCGAATAGATGAGACTCTCCAGTTCCTCGTTCTTCTTCTCCAGGTCCGACGCGTAGCTGTGGAGCTGATCCTCCATCCTGGCCCGCTCACTCACGTCCCGGAACACCCCATCCATGCCGGTGGGCCATCCCCTGTCGTCGATCAGAATGTGCGCGTTCACGGACATGGCAAGGACCTGGCCGTCCCTCCTTCGCAGATGGACGATGTGATCTTCCAGGAACCCGTTCTCCCCGAGCTCCTTCTCGAAACGCGTCCATTCGGAGCGACTGGCGTAGAAGGGTCTCAGCTTTTTCCCGAGCAGAGCCTCCGGCTTCTCGAACCCGAGAATTCTGGCCCCGGCGCGATTCAAGGCCACGATCTTTCCCTCATCACCGATTCGACAGACGATGTCCTGCATGTTGTCGAACAAGTCCCGGTAGTCCTGTTCGGAGGACCGCAAGCGATCCTCCAAGCGCTTGCGAACCGAGATATCGGTGATGTTTGCGAGTGTTCCGGTGCACTGTCCTTCCGCGTTGAAGCGGGGCGCTCCCCGCATGAGGCAGGTGATCTGCGCACCATCCCGCCGCGTCATCTGGATCTCATAGCTCCCCAACTTCCCTTCCATGCGGTTATCGATCTGCTTGACCAAGATCTCACAGTTGTCCTCATCGAACAGCTCGAAGGCGGAGGTGCCCACGAGGTCGGATATGCCATAGCCCAGAAGCTGGGCCAGCTTTTCGTTGGCGAAAAGGATGCGGCCCTGGGCGTCAAGGACCCAGAAGCCGTCGTTCATCGTTTCAATCAGGCTCCGGTAGTCGGCCTTTGACTCGGCCAGCTTACGGCTCTTGGCCTCGACCTCTTCCTCGAGTTCCTGCACCTTCTCGCGCCAGGGCTCTATCCTCCTCCGTTCCCGATCCTCCCGGACG
>RCNG010000921.1_pt1 | contig 28203 bp, 34 predicted proteins | sample 2041371 | NCBI WGS metagenome assembly RCNG01 (sample SAMN09708227, study PRJNA481090) | Marine sediment metagenome, whole genome shotgun sequencing project. | biome: marine sediment; feature: ocean; material: sediment; isolation source: Sewage treatment plant 1 marine sediment (STP1) ... | reverse complement strand
TATGTCTGGGTGCTGCCGTCCGAGGACTACGAAGGTGGTACCCCGCCCACCTACATCGACCTCGGGAAGATCAAGGGCAACATCGGCGGGCAGAATTACGAGCTTCCGCCCGAGTTCGATCCGGCGGTCCATCGTTTCGTGCTCGTATGGTGCTTGCGGTTCTCCACGCCGTTCGCAGCTGCGCCTCTGGCGTAGCGCTCAGGATGGAGCCGCAGATGTTGGAGGCCCCGATGATCCCGACGGATCCGATCGCGAGGCCGATGAGGCCCGGCCACTTCCGGTGGTTGCCATCGAGCGCGCCTCCTGTCGGGGGTCGAACGGTGCCCGCACGCGGTCGAGTCAACCCCGCGGTTGAACCTGCAAGGTTGCAGCCCAAGCCGCCGACCCGCTGCATGCGCCGACGGTAACCACCCGGGATGTGCATCTCGGCCTCGCGCAGCCGGATCCTGTGGAATACTGCGGGTGCGATGCGAGAACGGAAGGGTCGGTGAACCCCATGGCGGTTGGATATGAGGGCCCAACTCGGGCACTTCAGGCCTATGAGCGTCTGGTGGCCCGAAGCCCCGATGTCGAGCGCAAGGGGGCGAGCGTGCCGTACACGTCGCTGAACGGCCACATGTTCAGCTTCCTCGACAAGGACGGGACGATGGCGCTCCGGCTTCCGGGCAAGCAGCGCGAGGCGTTCGTCGCTGCGTACAACACTGCCCTCGCGGAGCAGCACGGACGCGTGATGAAGGAGTTCGCCGTCGTGCCCGATGCGCTGCTGGTCAACACTGACAATCTTCAGGCGTGGTTCGTTGCCAGCCATGCCTGGATCGGTACGCTGAAGCCGAAGCCAACCAAGCGACGAAGTTCGTCGTAGCTCAACAGAGACTCGGTCGGCATCGACCCCGGTTCTTCACCCGTTCGGCCATCACGAAGAGCGACCGGTGGAACCACACGGACGTCCTCGTAGCTTCGATGCGGATCGCGGCTACCCCGACCGGCGCCGAATGACGATGCGGGCGCCCGAACACCACTCTACGTCGGCGCGTACCTGGTGGGGTGATGTCCTTCGCACGCTCGAAGGAGGGGCATGTGGTCCCTAGCTGTGACAACCGGGGATGTTGAGGCTGGCGGCGGAACATGCGGTGTACGCTCACCACATGAGTGACACATATACGGTCGTACGCACAGCGACGATCGAGGCACCAGCTGAAGCCATCTACGCCCGCGTTGTTGACTTCCATCGGTGGCCAGCCTGGTCTCCGTGGGAAGATCTCGATCCGAACCTGCAACGGACATACTCCGGTCCCGATTCGGGACCGGGAGCGACCTACGCGTGGTCCGGGAACCGCAAAGCGGGCGAAGGCCGGATGGAGATCACTGAGGCGATTGAACCCTCGCGGGTAACGATCGCCCTGGAGTTCCTCAAGCCGTTCAAGTCGAGCAGCACCACCACATTCGATCTGACACTCAAAGGCGACACCACCGAGGTCGTGTGGACGATGTCCGGGCCGAAAACGCTCATGACCAAGATCATGGGTGTCTTCAAGAGCATGGACAAGATGATCGGCCCCGACTTCGAAAGAGGCCTCGATCGGCTCGCTACAGTCGCAGAACGCGGCTAGGGCTAGCACCAGCGGTTGCGGTCAAATCAGTCTGCGTCTTCCTTCCTCGAACTCCGCGTCGGTGATCGCCCCTTCGGCCCGAAGGCGAGCAGGACTATCTCCCAGAGGTTCACGCCTGCCCCTCCCAATGGTCGTGGCTATGAATGGCCTCTACGGTGTCCTCCGACCGTGGAGATGCACCCGTCGCGTCGTCTCTTGCGACGGGTTCTCGTCACGGGGCTGTAGTGGTCGCCGGAGCCTCCGTCGTCACCGGAGCAGCAGTGGTCGGTGTTGACGCGTCGTCGCCGGAGCTGTTCATCAGCACGACGATGAGTACGCCGATCGCCACAATCACCAGAATCACGCCGATGATGGCGCCGAACCCCATCCCACTCTTTTGTGTGACCTGCACGGTGGGCGCGGCCGCAGGCTGGGCCGGGGTCGGAGCCGCTGTACCCGGGGCTGGCGGCGTGGCGGCAGCGGACGGATCCATCGGGGTGGGATCAGTGCTGTTCGTCGTGCCACTGCTTACCTGGTCGACCCAGTGGGTTCCATTCCAGTAGCGATACATGTATCGACTGGTTGGATCGTCGTACCAGCCGGCTCGGTGTTCGGTCATGTGCGTCTCCTTCGTGATGGTGTCGGTATCGGGTTGCGGGTCGCTGGGGAGCTCTTCAGAAGCCCTACGGTGTCGCTTCGAGGCAATTCGCAGGTAGGTCGTTGCCACTGATCTTGAAGTCTCCGCAGTTGAGGAACATGTCGTTCCTGGCTCCGACGCCAAGGCCGATGACCATGAAGAACGCGACTGATGCAATGACGACGCCCTTCCTGCTGCGAGGTAGGTTCGCGAAGTCGGCGTTGATGACGGTGATCAGAATCCAGGCTACGAAAGGGAGGGCGAGGATCGTCACAGCCACTGTGAGTGTGAACGCGATTCTTTCGTAGGTGGCGAGCCCGAATGTGTTGTCTACCCAAGCGGCGATGATCCAAAGTGTCGGGAGCAGAAGAATGAGTCGGCGAGGCCAGGTGCGGGGACGAAGCGAACTCACGAGCGAACCCGCGAACACGACCGTTGAAATGACCCATACGGCGAGTAGCTGATCGAAGAAGATCACCCCGAAGGCGCCAAGATTGAACCCTATGGTGAAGGCAAAACTCGCGCTCGCAGCAGTGATGAGTAGGGTCGCTCTGTCCGATGGGGTCGCTTCCATGTTGCCTCCTTCAGATGAGTGTCGGTGCCAGGATCAGCGCAATGGCGAGTTCTCCCCAGTGCCCGGTGAACAACCGGGAATTGCCACCGATGCTTGACACGGAATCAGACATCCCACAATCTCCCGGATCTTCTCCTCATGAGGCTTCTTCGTTGTCCGCATCGATCGCTTGTTGCTTGACCATGTTGCGTCGCCAGCCGATGAGCGGGATGAGTCCGATGATGATCGGAACCAGCCATGTGAAGATCCGGTGCACGAACGCTCCGGCGGTGACAGCCGTGGCAAGTTCGGTGTTGCCGCTATTGCCGACGATTACTCCCACGTAGGCCAGTTCCACGACTCCCAGGCCGCCGGGGAAGATGGGGATCATGCTCAGGAGCAAGCCGACCGCGTATGCGTCAAAGATGATGCCCACACTGGCTTGTTCGGTGGTGACGCCCATGAAGCGCATCGACAACACCAGCGCAGTGAAGAAGATCGCTTGAGCGGTGAGCGTCACGACCATTGCGGGAAACCACCGCGCCTTCACGGTGCCCATCACCTGAGCACGGAAGTCGACAAGCCTGACTCCGAGCCCCTCAGCTTCGGGGAACTTCCAACGCCCACCAACCAGGCCGTTGTACCAACGCTGTCCGATCTTCCCGATTCGGAGCGCCACCTCTTCGCGGTAGAGGATCAATGCGGTCAGCCCAGCCCCCCCAAGAATCGCGGCAACCCCGATGATCGAGATCGTAACGAGGAGATCATCCTCGATGCCCTCCGCGATCAGGATCCACGTGAGGGCGACGATCGGCACAACCAGCTTGTAGCCCGTCGTGAAGAACCAGCTCAAGATGATCCCCGAGCCGGCAGCTTCTCCACTGATCCCCGCCGTCCGGTACATCCCGAATCGGATCGCCAGATCCGCACCCGGAGGAGCAACGAATGCAACCGAGTTCGACGCTGCCCAGGCCTTCCAGCCTTCCCACCAGCCGAGACCAGGAATCAGGGTGTTGTACACACCGGCGCTGAACCACATGAATGCAATCCCGAACAGTGTGAGCAGGACGACCTCGCCGATCGTCAGTTGCATGATCGAGTCGACGACCTGCCCGTAGTCGATGAAGTTGGGGAGGAAGACAACGAAGATCAGGAAGAGGACAATGCCGACGAGGGCGAACTCCCGAATGGCCTTCTTCTTGCTCAGTTTGGCGTCCTCTTCAGGCGTGTTCTCGGGCGGCGGCAGGAGCGCCTCGGTGGGATCGTGGTCGGCGTCGGTCATGGTGCGTCGGCTCCTTGCTCGGGCAACGTGGCGATCAGTTGGTCGAGGTCGTTGAAGACTTCGATCTCGGGCAGCTTCGAATCCGCCGTCGGTTGGGCTTGGTCAGCGATGAAGAGGAAGCGCGAGTTGGGGTTCGACGTCTTCAATTCCGTCAGCACCTCGCTCAACGGCTGGCCCGGCAAACCGCTCTCGACGATGGCCAAGTCTGGGCGGAAGGCGTGGCAGTAGCTGGCCAACTCTGCGGTCGATGTTGCCGTGGCCACGATCGTGATCCTCGGCATCACTTTGAGACCAAGGAACAGAGCTGTCTTCACCTCTCGCGTGTGGGTGGCGACGACGACGTACAGCGTTGGGGGATCGTCGACATGGCCATCGTGATTCCACTTCGGAACGGTCATGGAACATCACGCCCCTGAGCCGAGGGCAGGGCGAACGGATCGGGGAGATGGCCCTTGGTGATCTGCCGGCGCCAAAGCCCGACGCTGACCCAGCCAATTGGGATGGGCATGAACCACTGTGCGAGGCGGAAGAGGACGACACCCGCAGCGATGACGTCGGCGTACTCGCTTCCGATGGCCTGGGAGAAGAAGAAGATGTATGCCATCGCAGCGATGCCGATCCCACCGGGAGTGATCGGAATTGCGGTGATCATGAGCACGATGACCCACACGATGAAGATCTGACCGAGCGAGAGGATCTCCGGGGTGAGGCCGACGATTCGCAGGGACAGTGTCAGCATGACGAAGGCCCACAGCTTGCCGGTGGCGGAGAAGAACAGGGCGCGAACACCACTCTCCTTGACGATGCCGATGGCGAGGTCTCGGAACCCGACGACGCGGTCGGAGAGCCCATCAACGGGGTCGCGCTTGATCTTCCCGAGGCCCCAGTTCGCGATTGACTCGGTCTTCTCGGCCAACCACTGTGTGAACGCCTCAGACCTCACCATGCCGATGAGCACGACGGCCATGACGATGAGCACGGCCAGGGCGATGATCGCGATCCAAACGAAGTCACCAAGGTCTCCGACACCGAGAACGAGGAATGCGATGACGGCAATCGAAGGCAGGCTGAACTTGACGATGTTGTCAAAGAGGCCACTGAGCACGATCCCGAGCATGGTGCGCTCGACGCCGAACCCCCAAGACCGGTACATGCCGTAGCGGACAACGAGGTCGGCACCGGGAATCGTGGTGCTGACGGCGGTCGAGCCGACCCAGGCAGACATGCCCCGGCGTTGCCCCATACCCGGCATGAGAGACGCGTAGAGGGCACCCTCAGGTACGTACAGGAATAGGCCTGCCGCGATGATGATCAAGTAGTCCTGCGCGGTGAGATCGCGGAGCACCGTGAACACCGTCTCGTAGTCGATCACCTGGGGAAGGACGAACCCGAAGATGAAGATCGCGATGACGAGGGCCACGCCTACGGCGATCAGCGATCGCTTGGTGTCTTTCGACGATCGCTTCGGCGGGGCAGTGGGGGTGAAATCTGATCCGGATGGTTCGGGTTGGGTCATGTCAGATACCTGCGATCTCGATAATTGCGAAGAGGCCGACGGTGTAGATGCCGTACATGAGTACGACTCCGAGGGCCATCCAGGTGGCTAGTTCCCTGCGGTCGATCCCTGCGGCAAGTCCGATGAGCGCGCTCACAGTGACTCCCGGGAAGATGGGTCCGATGAGACCGAGGCCCTTCGTCCCGTACTTCCCGAGCATGCGCTTGCCACCTTCGAGTTTCTCCTCGGTGATATTCAGCCGATTGACGATCCAGCCGCGCAGGCCGGCGCCGACGAAGACGAAGACCGCCATTCCGACGAGCGCTCCCGCGGCCGCCGCGAGGTAGATCTCGATCGGAGGGAGATCAAGGAGGAAGCCGACAGGGATCGCGAATCCTCCGCTGATGATCGCAACGAGCGCAACGATCAGATGGTCAGTCATGGGGCCGCCGCCTCTCCGATTCGCTCATGGCAGGGGTGGGCGAAGGCCTCTCGCCGTCCCTCATCCGCTTCTCGGCGGGGCGGAGCCACATGAAGAGAATCAGAACGGCGCCGGCACCTGCCGCCGCCGCCATCCAGTTGACTGCGTTGTATCCGAATGCGTCGGCGAGATATCCACCAAGGAGACTTCCAACGAAGCTGCCGATAGCGCTTCCTGCGATGACCCATCCATTCGCCTGTCCCGCAGGGAATGTGGCGAAGCGGACTGCCAGTCCTGGCTGGGAGAGGCGCACGAATGGCGCGGCCTGGTACATCAGCTGCATGAACGCAGCACCGAGCAAGGCCTTGTTGTCCGTCATCAGGCCAACAGCACCCATGCCGAGCCCGGCGATCATCCTGCCCACAACGCCTGCCATGAACGGTGGGAACGGTCCCTTGCGAGCCATCCAACGGCCTGCAGGGAAGTAGAGGACGATATTGAGGAGGCCAGCCAGAGAGATCAACACCGACGTTGTCTTGGCGTCGATGCCGTAGACCTCCGGCATGATGTTGGCGATCTGAGCATTGACCCCGTTGTTGGCAATCGACGTGAAGACAAGGACCGCGAAGTAGATCCCGAACGTTGAGATCAATACCTGTTTGAGACCGATCTTCTTGCGACCGCCGTCTGGGGCGGTCATCGTCTCCTGGGCCATCGCATGTTTGAGACGCTGGCTCACGTCGGCGGTCGTGAACCAAACGACGACGAACGAGAGGGCCACGATTCCCGCGCCCAGCCAGAACCGGTTGGCGAACGACCAACCCGTGATGCCCGCAAGGATGAGGCCGCCGATGAGTTGGCCGGCCGGCATCATCAGTTGAAGGGTCGTCATCTGTTTGGCTTCGGTCTTCTGATCGAGCTTGGCACCAACGATGAAGACCGGCGCGGTAGCACTGACGGCAGCGACGGAGACACCCATCAGGATCGCGTCGAAGGCGTACAAAGCCGAGTTGTCAGCAGACAGGGCATACGCGGCGAATGACACCGCCATACCGGCGATTCCGCCGACCATCACGATCCTGTGAGCGCTGTAGCGATCTGCGAATGCCCCGATCGGTGGTCCGCCGAGGGCGCCGAGGGCGATGATCGCCATCACGAGTCCGGCCGTCGAGGCATCACCTCCGGAATCGGAGACATACGGCGGTATCAGCAGTGAGACGAATGCGCTGTACGAGATGCCGAGGGCGAACATCGACAGCATCCACCATTCGAACGCCCGTAGTCGAGGAGGCGCGGTTGGATCGAGCGTCATGCGGTCCGCCGCGTCGAGCGGGAACGGGGGGTTCGCCTCATGTCAGTCAACGTACTGACGATGGCCTCTGTCGCCTACGGGACAGCCTGTGGGTTTCTAACCTGGTGGAACTGTCAGGTCTGGGGCGGCCGCACGGACTCAGACTTCGATCAGACCTTCCCTGGCGGCGATCACGACTGCCTCGGTTCTGGTCTTCGCTCCCAATTTGTCGAGAACGTTGTGCACGTGGAAGTTGACCGTCGAGATGCTGATCATCATCCGGTCGGAGATCTGCGGGTTGGTCAGGCCTCGGGCCACGAGGTCGAGCGTCGCCTGCTCTCGTTCGGTGAGTCCGATAGCGGTTGCGTCGTCCTCGACGTTTGCAGAGGCGACGAGTGCCTGCACCGCCTCCGGTGCGACCACGCCGTGCCCCTGGTTGGCGAGTCGAATCGCCGATATCAAGTCGTGCTCATCGACGTCCTTGAAGAGGTATCCGATCGCGCCCTCTTCGAGTGCACGCTGGGCGAATGCCTCATCGGTGAAGCTCGTCAGGGCAACGATGCTCACCTTTGGGAATTGGGCACGAATGTGCCCGATGGCTGTGGGGCCGTCCATGATCGGCATCTTCATGTCCATGAGCACGACGTCGGGGAGAAGAGCGGCGCACTGTTCGATCGCTTCCTCTCCATTGCCAGCCTCTCCGACGAGTTCCAGGTCATCGTGGACGCTGATGAACGTGCGGAGACCCATGCGTACAACCTTGTGATCGTCGACGACGAGTACACGGATCCGGGCCTGGCCTGTCACGTCTGCTCAACGATCGCCTGGGCGCGCCAGCTGAGCTCCACTGTGGTGCCGATGTCCGGTTCGCTGGAGATGAGCAACTCGGCGCCGATCTCCTCGGCCCGTTCTCTCATGATGTCCAATCCCATGCTCCCTGAGGGTATGTCGACGGTGTCGAAGCCGTAGCCATCGTCGACGACGGAGAGGTTGACTCGCGATTCGGTTCCGGTCAAATCCACCGCGAGGCTGCTGGCGTTCGCGTGCTTGGCCACGTTGGCGAGCGTCTCTTGAGCGATCCGATAGATGGTGAGATGTACATCGCCGGGTAGCGAACCGGTCATCTCGGTGTGCACCGTCGCCGGGATGTCGTGGCGTGCCGCCAAGCCATCGCTGAGGTGGGTGATCAGCATCGCGAGATCCGTTTCGGTGATGGTGTGTGGGCGCAATTCGCGCAGGAGCGTTCGCATCTCAGCGAGCGCACCCCGGGTGAACCGCTGGAGCTCGGCGGTGCTGCGTTCTGCCATCTCGGGGTCGCGGCGCCAGAGCTGTGGGAGGCTTCCCGCCACCAGGTTGATCGAGAACAACAGCTGGGTGATGACATCGTGCAGTTCACGGGCCATCCGACTCCGTTCGGTCGCCGTGGCCTGTTCCTCGGCCTGGGCAAGCAACTGTGCCTGTGCATCTTCGAGCTGAACGGACCGTTCCCGGACCATCGCCGTCAGGTTGCGTTGGTAGTCGAGCAACTCCGCCTCGGTTCCTATGGCACTGTTGACCATCTGGAGGCCCATCGCCAGCACGAAGCCGAGGAAGCCGAGGTCGGACAGGACCACGGCATCGAAGACACCGGCCAGAACCAGTATCTCCTCGACCATCGTGAGGATGAACCAACCGATCCCGACAGCGAGGACTGTCGCTTCGCCACGATCGCCCGTGCGAAACATCCGAATGTCCGCTACGACGATGTAGCCGATCATCGTGAGCACGCCAACGATGAACAGCGGAAGCAGAGCCGCCGTCCCTTCCTGGGCCATGGACACGGTCTCGCCCCACGGGAAGACGATCAGGTCCACCCCGCCCGAGACATCGACAACGAGATCAGGGAAGAGGACAGCGGCGAACCCGACGATGGCGAACACACCGGTGATGGCCCCCAGCAGCACGCGCGGTCGGACTCCGGTGTACTCGGCGACGAACCACGTGAGAAGCGAGAACCCAATCGCTGCGAAGACGGTGCTCGCGCGGCTGGCCGCGGCGAAACTCTCGAGTGTGCCGGCAAGATACGACGTACGCGCCGTGATGATTGCTCCTGCGTACGCGAGAGAGAAGAGAGCGAAGAGCAGGGGGATCGACCGGTGCATGGGACGACGCACACTTATGAAGAGATAGAGGATCCCGAAGGCGAGGCACAGCCCGGACACCACCGCTATCGACGTGGTGAAGTAGGCCAACGCACCATCTCCTGTCAAGAATCGTCCGGTTCCGGGAGCGAAGGCTAGCCCCGACGAGTCGAGCGATGACCTTCGTCGACAGCGCCTGGCAGATCAACCAGGCAGTCAACTATCAACCTGGTTCGTAGCATTCGGCATCGAACTTCGGTACATTCGATGGAACGTTGGGCCACAGTTAGGCGTCAGGTGATCGACTTCTTCGCCAGAGATCGAAACTTCTGGTTCCGGATGGGACGAGCGGTCGTCATCGGTACGCTCGCCGGTCTCGCAACGATGGCGTTCACCCAGATCGTTCGCTTCGGTACTGATCTCGTCTGGCCGGAAGACATCGACTACAGCTGGCTCGGTGGGGATTGGTGGTGGCTGGCCATCCTCGGCATCGCGGGCCTCATCGTCGGGATCATGCGTTCCCTCCTCCCTGTGGACGACCTCAACGGGTCGTTGACGATCATGCAAGATTCCAGCGTCGACCGCAGCACCGCTCTTCCGGCGATCGCAATCTCAATTGTCTCCCTTATTGGTGGGGCGAGCCTTGGACCATTCGACGGTGGCGTACGCTCGGGGGCGACGATCGGAGACTGGTATTCGTCGATTCGCGGCCTTTCTGACCGAGAGAAGGAAGTCAACACGCTGAGCGGCATCAGCGCGTCGCTTGGCGGGCTGCTCACCGCGCCCGTGCTGGCAACCCTCTTCACGACAGAATTGCGTTGGCCGGAGAAGCGCGCCCTGTACCGTGTTCTCCTTCCGAGTCTTACCGCCTCGATCTTCGGCTTCGTCGTCTTTTTCAGCATCGTCGGCGACACGTTCCTAGGAGTATTCGCACTGCCCGGGTTCGATGTCCGGGTCTGGCACTTCGGGCTAGCGATCGTTCTTGGAGTGGTTGCCGCCGCATTGTCGTGGTTGCTCGGCATTACGGTGTACACCATCCGACGGTGGGTCCTACCACTCACGAACAGTCAGGTCATTCGTGCGACGGTCGGCGGTCTGTCTCTTGGCGTCATCGCAGTGGTCTTCCCTCTGACGATCGCCTCGGGCAAGATCCAGATGGCCGTGGCGATCGAAAATGCTGAAACCTTGGGAGCCCTGCTCCTCGTCGCCGTTGTGCTGGCGAAGATCTTTGCCGTCGCAATCAGCCTCACCACCGGGTTCATCGGGGGCCCCGTGATGCCCACACTCTTCATCGGCGGCACCGCGGGTCTCGCCGTGCACGCCATGTTCCCCGACATCCCGATCGCTCTCGCGTTCTCGACGATGCTGGTCGCCGTTCCCGGCGTGTCGATTGGCGCACCGTTCAGCATGATCTTTCTCGCCGCTCTCACCGTCGGTATCGGAGCGGTCGAGACGGTTCCGGCCGGGATTGCCGTCCTCACCGCCTACACGCTCAACTCGGGCATGGGGTGGTTCGGCCTGCCGACCGAGAGAGCGGTTGTCGATATTGACGATATCCATGTGCAGAGCGAGTTGTTCGAATTGGGCGCCGATTTGGATCCTGAGGATGAGGATGAGTGACCGCCCCTCCGAACGTGCGACCTGGCAGTTCGACCAGGTACCGATACCCATAGAGTTGCCCGTGGATTCCCGATGGAGCTTCAGATACGCTCCTTGGTAGGGCACCGCGATTGAGCCCCGTCGGAGGCACACAATGGAAACCATCTTCCGCACTCGATACCTGAGCGTGATAGCCGTTGTTTTTGGCGCCGTCGGCGCCGTGCTCATGTTCGTGATCGGGGCAGTGACCACCATCGATGCCGTCGTGACCTATTTCGGTGGCCACGAGGACAAGGCGTTCAGCAGTGATGCCGCTCTTGCCTCCACCGTCGAGATCGTCTCATCACTCGATCAGTTCTTGCTCGGCCTGGTGCTTCTGGTATTCGCATACGGCGTCTACAGCCTCTGGGTCGTGGCAGACACGGCCGCTTGGGAGGAGCAGCGCACCAAATTGCATGCTCCAGATTGGCTCAACGTCACCAGCGTCACCGACCTCAAGGTGAAACTCATCGAGGTCGTCGCCGTCTTGCTCGCCGTGCTCTTCCTCAAAGGAGTCCTCAAGAATCCGATGACGGTCTGGTCTGATCTCGTTGTGCCGATCGCAGTCGTTCTTCTCGCCGCGACCGTGTGGCTGATCCGTAAGGCGGGTCATTGAGCACACAATCGACACGCGAACTCCCGTGGCCCTCCGTTCAGAGTGGTAGCACTGGCGCTGATCCGCTCGAGCGTGCATGGTCTCCTCAGGCGTTCCACGTACTCGCCAAACCCACCGGTGCGATCTGCAATCTCGGCTGTTCGTATTGCTTCTTCCTCGACAAGGAGGAGTTGTACGAGGGGAGCAGGTTCCACATGTCCGACGAGGTGCTCGATCAGTACATCAGGCAGCTGATCGAAGCTCACTCATCCCCGGTCGTCACGATCGCCTGGCAAGGCGGAGAACCGACCCTGATGGGCCTCGACTTCTACCGGCGTGCGATCGAGATCCAGGATCGGTATCGCAAGCCGGGGATGACCTTCGAGAACACCATTCAGACGAACGGGACGTTGCTCACCGACGAGTGGTGCGAGTTCCTCAAGGAGCACGACTTCCTCGTCGGCATCAGCATCGACGGTCCCCAGCCGCTCCATGACGTTCACCGGGTCACGAAACGAGGCGAAGGCACCTTCGACAAGGTCATGCGCGGCCTGCGGCTGCTCCAGAAGCACGAAGTCGAATACAACGTGCTAACGACGGTGAACGCCGTCAACGGCGACTTCCCGCTTGAGGTCTACCGCTTTCTGCGCGACGAGGTCGGCACGACGTGGATGCAGTTCATTCCCGTCGTCGAACGGGTGGACGAACACGGTAACCCGGCATACCTCAATGGCATGATCGCTTCCGATCGATCGGTTGGTGGGGAGCAGTTCGGGAAGTTCCTCTCGATCATCTTCGACGAATGGGTTCGCAACGATGTCGGCACCATCTTCGTACAGACATTCGAGGCGGCCGTGCGCAACTGGATGGGGCTGGGATCTTCCGGCATGTGCGTCTTCAACGAGACATGTGGACTGGGCGTCGCTCTGGAGCACAACGGGGACCTGTACGCGTGCGACCACTTCGTGGAGCCGGAACACCTCATCGGCAACATCAATGATGTGGATATGGGGGATCTCGTCGCCTCAAAGCGCCAGCACACGTTCGGAATGGACAAGCGCGATTCGCTACCGCAGTTCTGTCTCGATTGCGACGTGCGGTTCGCCTGCCATGGGGAGTGCCCGAAGAACCGGTTCATCGAGACGCCAGACGGCGACCCCGGTCTGAACTACCTCTGTGCCGGATTCAAGGACTTCTTCCACCATGTCGACGAACCGATCCGCATCATGGCCGAGGCGATCAAGGGTGGCCGTGAGGCAGATGCAGTGATGCCGGTCATGAAATCCAGAGATGAAGCGTTCGAGAGCGCCGTCCGGGTTGCCAGTCGAAACGACCCGTGTCCGTGCGGGAGCGGGGAGAAGACGAAGCGATGCCACGGTGGCGGGCAAACGGTGGCAGCAGAACAACCTGGAATGCCCAGCGGACCGGGACGACCCCGTACCAGAGTCAGAGATCGACGCTAGGAGCAAGGAGAATCGCATGGCGGACAAACCAAATATCCTCATCTTGTGGGGTGACGACATCGGCTGGTACAACATCAGCCACAACAATCGCGGTGCGATGGGGTACGAGACCCCGAACATCGACCGTGTGGCTCGCGAGGGCATCGAGTTCACCGACTACTACGCCCAGCAGTCGTGCACGGCGGGCCGTGCCTCCTTCATCACGGGCCAGAACCCGGTGCGAACCGGCTTGACCAAGGTCGGTATGCCGGGATCGGACCTCGGCCTCCAGCCGGAAGATCCGACGATCGCTGAGATGCTCAAACCGCTCGGCTACCGAACGGGGCAGTTCGGCAAGAACCACCTTGGAGACAAGGATGAGTTCCTTCCGTCGAATCACGGCTTTGACGAGTTCTACGGGAATCTCTACCACCTCAACGCTGAGGACGAGCCGGAGCATCCCGACTATCCAAAGAATCCCGAGTTCCGCGAGCGGTTCGGCCCCCGCGGGGTGATCCACTCCTACGCCGATGGCCGTATCGAGGACACCGGCCCGTTGACGAAGAAGCGCATGGAGACGATCGACGACGAGATGACAGCACGTGCGAAGGAGTTCATCCGCGAAGCGAACGAGGCCAATGAACCGTTCTTCCTGTGGTGGAACGCGACGCGGATGCACCTCCGTACCCGACTCAAGGAAGCATCGGTCGGTCTCTCGGGCCAAGGCATGTACAACGACGCGATGGTCGAACACGATGGATTGGTCGGCGAGATGCTCGACGTTCTCGACGAACTGGGCATCGCCGAGAACACGATCGTTGTGTACTCCACGGACAACGGACCGCACTTCAACACCTGGCCGGATGCGGCCATCACGCCGTGGCGCAGCGAGAAGAATTCGAACTGGGAAGGCGCGTACCGCGTGCCCTGCTTCGTGCGCTGGCCGGAGAAGTTCGAGGCGGGCAAGACCTTGACCGGAATCATGTCGCATCAGGAGTGGCTGCCAACTCTCCTCGCCGCGGCAGGGGAACCGGACATCGTCGAGGAGCTCAAGGCCGGGCACGACGCCGGCGACAAGCACTTCAAGGTGCACATCGACGGATACAACGCACTTCCGTATCTCCTCGGAGAGACCGACGAGTCGCCGCGCAACTGGTTTACACGAGCGATGACGGCCTGATCACCGCGATTCGCTACGGCGAGTGGAAGGCCGTCTTCCACGAGCAACGGGCGAAGACCATGCAGCTGTGGGCAGAGCCGTTCGTGGCCCTGCGGATGCCGAAGCTCTTCAACCTGCGGAGGGACCCGTTCGAGCGGGCCGACGAGAACTCCAACTCGTACTGGGACTGGATGCTCGACCATGTCTTCGTGATGTACCCGATGCAGGCGTTGGCGGCCGAACAGATCCAGACGTTCGCCGAGTTTCCCCCGCGGCAGAAGCCGGCGGCGTTCAATCTGGACTCGATTCTCGCGCAGATGGATGACGCCGGCGGGAGCGGTCTCCACTAGCTCAACCTGGCCCACTGGGGTCTGGCATAGGATCCGGCACGACGCCTTGAATCTATGCCAGACGCCTGGGGGTCAAGAGCTCGCCGGTTCAAACTCGCCTGGCCCGGGGCGACGCGAGTCCGTCACTTCGAAGCACCGGCATCCAATCAAGGAGGCTTTGGGAGCAGCCGAGGCAGTCGAAACTTCTGATGCCACCATCGATCTGCGGCGCGGTCTCAGCCGACGTGCGTCGCGAAGTGGTCGAGGAACGCGTCGAATTGGTGGGTCTTGTCGAATTCCTTCTCCATGAGGCTGCGCCCCTCGCTGCCCATCTCCCGGCAGGCACCCGGGTCTTCCCAGAGTCGTTGCACGGCGCCCGCCAGGCCGTGGGCGTCCCCGGGCTCCGTCATCCAGCCTGTGCGACCGTCGATCACGACCTCGGGGACACCCGCCATGCGTGACGCGACGACGGGCAGGCCCATGGACATCGCTTCAAGGATCACGTTGGGCAGCCCCTCCTTGTAGAGACTTGAGAGAACGAGGATGTCGATGACCTCAAAGACGTGAGCGGGCTCTCGCGTGAAGGGGAAGAACGTGACACGTGCTTCGAGCTCCATCTCCCCGACCTTGGTCTTCAGCAGCTCCTCGTCTGGTCCGTCTCCCACCAGGATCAGGTGCACGTTGGGAAGGATGCGCCGCATCTCGGCGACGGCTTCGAGCAACACCACCTGTCCCTTACGGTGTTCGAAAGTGCCCACGCTGCCCAGGATCGGTTCCGCGTCGGAGGGCAGTGGGTAGCGCTTCCTGGCCTCCCGGCGCCGCTCCTCATCGGGGGTGAAGCGCGAGACTTCCGTCCCCTGGTACACCAGGGAGACTTCTTCCTCCGGAATTCCGTAGGTCTCGGTCAGATACTTGCGCGTGAAGTCGGTGATCGAGATCACATGACTCCGGATATCGCGAGGGGGCGAGTAGAAGTCGCGTTCGTACTCGGGGACGATCGTGCCCGTCTTCGGCTGCAGGACCGTGTCCAGCCCCGCCTCCTCGATGCAGCGGGCGGCGAAAAGCGAGCACTGGAAGCCCTCGCGTGGAGGGTGAACGGTGCACACGGCCACGTCGGCGCCGGTCAGCGCCTCCTTCCAGATGTCGCGATGCTTCTCGTCCTCCGAGACCACGTCATTGAAGTCGTAGGTCACGACGCGAGCGCCGGTCGAGAGGGCGTCCCCGGCATTGAAGCCATCGGCAGCGGTCAGGAGCGTCACGTCGTGGCCCTTGGCCAGGAAGTCGCGGATCGCTTCGCCGACCCAGATCTGAGTCCCACCGTGCAATCCCGTGTCCTCAATGAAGCATATGTGCACGACGACGTCCTCCGGGTTCACCGTTCGTCAATGGACTCTAGGCGCAGCAGGTACTCGTCGAAGGAGCGTTGTAGGTCCTGCAAGGAGAAGCGAGCCTGAATGGCGTCGCGGTTGTGGCGTATGCGGCCGGCGAACGACGCGGGATCGAGCAGCATGGCTGTGATCTCATCGAGGAGTTCGCCATCGAACTCGAAATCGGGGAACTCGGAGTAGTGCAGTCGTTCACCTTCGGGCCGGTACGCACCCACGACCTCTTCGAAGACGGCGATGGGATCGTACCGGGAGCACACGATCGGGACGCCGGCGGCCGCCGATTCCGGGATGGGAAGTCCTCGGCCTTCAGTTTCGCTCGGGAACACGACCATGTCAGCACTCTGGTAGATGTCGAAGATCTCGAGGCCTTGCGAGAGAGATGGGTGGCGTTGGTGTCCGACGGAGAACGCATGGAAGAGGCGCTCTCCGATTGATGCAGGCACGGAGTTCGACACATCGATGAAGGCGTGCAGCACGTCCTCGGCATCACTCCGGTGCTCGATGGGCACGGGACCGGTGACGAGCAGGACGAGGGCCATGTCCGTGCGTCGCTCGAATTCGCCACGGAAGGCGGGGTGGCGCAACAGGGCGCCGACCAATTCCCAGTTCCGAGGGATGCGCTTGCGCGAGACGACGCGGGTGGGCTGCAATAGGACGATCGTCTTCGTCGACGTGAGGTCGAGTTCCGTACCCTCTCTCAGCCCGCATACGACTGGATGCTGATCGCGCATCCACACCGGAATGCGCTCCAGAAAGACTGCTGCCGGAGTGGCGGCAATCGTTGATTCACCATCGGAGAGAATGTGTGCCATTCGCCGTCGGTTCTCGAGCTTCTGACTCGGGGAGCAGGAACGGAAGAAGCCCTCGTCGATGCTCGTCCCCACGAGGAAGACGCGATCGGCGGCGAATCCGTCCTGCTCTACCAATCGCGCAGACTGGAGGGCATTGATGTTGACCTGGATCCAGCGCCGTCCGTTCCAGGGCAGAATGCGCCGAAAGACATCGAAGAAGGCTTGGTTGGTGTGATTGCGGAAGAAGTGGTCGCGTGGCCCGGCGGGATCGTCGGGCCGCCGCTCCTCAGTCGGGTGGCCTCCTTCCCAGTAGAAGTCGTGGTTGTTGTTGAGCACGGGGCATCCGGTCACCTCGGACACCAGGACCATCGCAAGGGCCAGGGCGAAGTTGCCGGGATTCGAGTTCACGTTGACCGGGACCAAGAGGCCGATCTCCTCGCGAGCAACGAGGGCTGCGAGCTCCTCGGCCATGCGCAACGCCTCGGACCAGATCGTGGCCGCCATCTCGCGCGATGCCGCGCTGCCCTCCGGCATGGACTCGAAGAAGAGTCGCGCGAACCACTTCCCGTCCTCCCACTTGCCCCACCCGTCCGAGCTGGGGAGCAGGATTCGCTGCCAATCCGATGGGAGCACGACATCGACCTTGTCCCCGAAGTTGCCGCCGACACAATGCACTGCGGGTTCGTATCCCTCCTCGCGGAGCAGCCCGATGAGCGCCATCCCGTACTTGGCGATCTCCATCGTTGCCCCGTCGATGTCGTAGGCGAAGGTCACGAAGGCGATGCCGCGAGCGACGCGGGCGAGAAAGGGGAGGCCATCTGGCACCGGGATCAGGCGCCTGCGTTCCAGCTCGTCGAGGACGCGTCCGATGTCGTCGAAGTCTTCGACGTCGTGCGAGCGGAGGCTCTCGAAGGCTTCAACGATGGTCATAGTCTTCCCCAATGGAGAACGCGGTCAGCGGAATCCTATCGCTCGGGGGGACGGCTTGTAGTCGCAGCGAGAATCCCGAGCACGGATTCGAGGGGAACCCTCCGTGGTGGGACCGTCCAGGCCATGTCCTCTCGTTCCGACACATGCCCCCGCTCTGAATCGATTTCTCGCGGTCGCAACCGTCGGCTCGATCGGGTTCTTGACCCAGGATCCGGTTCGCGATGACGAGGCAGATCGGGGCGCTACCGTCGGCTTCGACTGCTCTGCTCGCTGGCCGCATCGGAGGATCAGATGAAGACGCCATGGGACAAGAAGGCGGCATACGTCGAGTGGGACCTCACCGGCAATCAGGAGAGCGGTCTCGGAGCCGTGATCTACCCGTCGGCGGCGCCCATGGTCGTGCTCCACGAACTCGAGCCGGGTCATCAGACCTATCGAGAGGTCGCCGCTGCGGTCGTGACGTGGGTCTCGTCCAGGTCGGACCAGTACCGGCTCAACGAGGAGTTCGAACGATTCAAGGCACTCGCCAACGAGATGGAGGGTGAGGCCCCACCCGAAGAGGGACTCGGATACGTCAAGCCGCCACGAGGCTGAATCTGATGCGGGGTCACTCTTCTTCGATCTCGTAGATCTTGTCGATCTGGCGGACCATTGGGCCAGACGTGCCGAGATCGACTGCGAGGACGCATACGGGACTCTGCATCGCTCATGCCGTGCCGGTCGCAATCGCGCTCGGCCCGTTTCATCCCTCAAGGCCAGAAGCCATGGCTCGGATCTCAGCGACGGAAGCGATCGAACCACCGTGGTGAGGTGTCGTCCAGGATCGGGGACGTGATTTCGAAGGTTGGTGGAGACCACGCAGGATCGTCTTCGAGGCGGGGGAGTCCACCCGAGTTCCGTTCGTAACGCGTTGACGGTGAGGTGGGCGCCTGAAGGATCGGTACGAGATCGGTCGCGTCCGGATCGTTCTCCCGTAGTGGCACGATCGGCTCAGCCGGTTGGAACGGCACGACGCCTCCCTCGGTTCGTGCCTTCCTGATCCCAAAGCCCGCACGCAGCGTACGACGGCCGAATCTCGGTGTCCATGGTGCAAACGACCCATTTCCACAGCGTGCGTGTCCGTTCAGCACGATCAACGCGGTATCGTGCCGGGATACCCACTTTCGAGAACGAGGAGCAAACGTGAGACTCACGACAGCGATGCTTGCCGACGCCGCACAGGTTCAGGGTGGGAAGCTCTTCGTCCTCGGTGGGGGTTTCGACACGATCAGCGCACGATCCCTTCCCGTCGTCCATCGAAACCTGACGCTTGCGATGGTGGCCGAGATCGACCCGGAGGAGAGGCACCGGGAACTTGAGGTCGTGATCACTCTCGTCGACGAAGACGGCCACGGACTTGATGTCGAGGCGAGAGGGAAGCTACGAGTGGGAGCGCCACCGAATCTTCCGCCTGGAGCCACCAGCATCGTCCCGATTGTGAGTCCGTTCCACAACATCCAGTTCGCCGAGGCCAAGGGCTACGCCTTCGTCGTCTCGTTCGAGGACGAGGAGATCGCACGCGTGCGGTTCCGAGTCGTCCAGGTGTCGTAGCCCGTGAAGGACGCACTCAACGCGCCGAACGCGGTGTCGGTGCTCCGGCTTCTCCTCATCCCCGTCTTCGTCTGGCTGGTACTCACCGACGAGACCGCATGGGCTGGTGCGCTGCTGGGAATCATCGGTGCTACCGACTGGATCGACGGGTACATCGCCCGACGATTCGATCAGGTCACCGAGATCGGGAAGATGCTGGATCCGATCGCCGATCGGCTTGCCGTCGCCGTCGCTGTCATCCTGGGGTTGACCACGGGTGTCCTCCCGTGGGCATTCGGATGGGCGATCATCATCAGAGAGATCGTCATCGCCATAGGGGCCGCCTATGGATGGTCCAGGGGAGTACGGAGGCTCGACGTTCGCTGGCTCGGCAAACTCGCCACGTTCCTGCTCTACTTCTCGATCGCGACCTTCTACGTTGCAGACGGACTCGATATGGAGTGGCTCTGGTGGGCGTCTCTCGCCATCGGTGTACCCGGGCTTGTGACCTACTACGTCGTCGCGTTCTCCTATCTCGGAGACATGCGGAAGGCTGTGGCAGATGCTGAGACGCCCGACTCGAGGCGGTAGACTCAAAGCAACCGAGCCGACTGGAGTCGCACCGTGCAGATCCCCGAAGACCTCCGATACACGGAAAACCACGAGTGGGTCCGCCTGGAGAACAACGGCGCCGTGACCGTAGGCATCAGCGAGTATGCGCAAGATGCGCTCGGAGACATCGTGTACGTGGACCTCCCTGACGTTGGCCGCAGCGTCGAAGCGGGAGAGAGCATCGCGGAAGTCGAATCCACGAAGTCGGTGAACGATGTCTACGCGCCGCTCCCAGGTGTCGTCGCCACCGTCAACGAACCGCTGATGGACGCACCGGAACTTGTGAACACCGACCCATTCGGAGACGGTTGGTTCGTCACCATCACCCCCGCCGACGGCGAGAGCCTCGACGCCCTGATGGATGCAGCGGCCTACGCGGCCTTCACGGAAGAGTAGGGAGCGGCCGCCACGAGCTTCCAGCTTCCAGCTGCCAGGCCGAAATCCTGAGCTTTGGGACATTCCGGTATGGACTACGGGAGTACGGACCACCGCGAAGCACGAAACCCTCAAGGAACGGTAGAGGGTTGTTGTAGCATGGGTGCATGGCACGCCATGACGAGCAGCACAAACCCGACATCGAACCAGATCCAACCATCACATTCACCCCCAATCGGGATGCCTCAGCGAGCGGTGCTTCTGGCAGCACCGTCGCCGGGGCCTTCGGATGGGCACTCATCGTCGAGACCGGGCCCCAGGCCGGATTGACCTACGTTCTGGCCGATGGCGACACAATCGCCGGACGCGGAGCGGACTGTGACATCTTCCTCGGCGACGTCACGGTCTCCCGCGAGCACGCTCGATTCTCTGCCGAAAGTGGCAAGCTCCGGGTCCAGGATCTCGGTTCTACCAACGGCACGTATGTCAATGGGGCATGGGCCGAGGCGTATGCGCTCTCAGCCGGAGACGAAGTCATCATCGGCAAGTTCCACCTCATCGTGGCTCGCGGGAATATCTGATGGCCACGGTTCCATTGCGTGCGTCCCGGTCGCGCAGTATTGGGGAAGTCATCAACCTTCTCAAGCCTGAGTACCCGGACGTCACCGTCTCGAAGCTGAGGTTTCTCGAGAGCCAGGGCCTTGTCGAACCGAGCAGGTCGGCGTCGGGCTATCGGATCTTCACGGAAGAGGATGTTCGACGTATCGAGTATGTGTTGAAGGAGCAGCGGGATCACTATCTGCCACTGAAGGTGATCAAGTCGAAGCTCGCCGCTTGGGAGCACGGTGACGAATCACCGGTCTCGCCCGAAGCTGGGCCTCCGCCGGAGGCATACTTCGCCACTTCAGGAGTCTCGTTGACACCGGCTGAGCTGATGCGATCGTCCGGGCTCTCTGCCCATCAGCTCACGAGTCTCATCGAAGTCGGGATACTTGAACCCATGAAGCTGCCCGATGGAACCGAGGTATTCCGGGACCACGACCTGTCGATAGCGCGGGCAACTCATCGCCTCCTCAGCCACGGTCTCGAGGTGCGGCATCTCCGATCGATACGACTCGCGGCAGATCGCCAGACCGACCTTTTCGGCCAACTCGTTGCACCGCTGCTTCGTCACCGAAACCCCGAGAATCGCCACCGAGCGGCGGAGACCCTCGCGGATTGTGCCCAGGCTGGTTCAGTGCTTCAAGAAAGCATTACCCGGGGTAGGCTTCGGGGTCTTCTCGAACGATGATCTCCACAGCCACGGCCGCCCTCGTTGTCGCGCTCCTCGCACCTCTCGGATCGTTCACCACGATGCCGACAGAACCGGTTGTGCCCCCTCCGCCTCCCACAGTCAGTGCGTTTGAGTGGGCCGTGTACGACGAAACTGCCGGCGTGATGCTTGCAACATGGAACGTTGATGAGCGTCGTCCGATGGCTTCGGTGACGAAGGTGATGACGGCGATGGTCGTGCTCGATGAGGCCGATCTCGATGCCATCGTCACGGTCCCGACGATGGCCACGTCAAGTCGTGGATCGAGTGCGGGTCTCGTGGCGGGGGAGCAATGGACGGTCTACGACCTCCTGGTCGCGATGCTGGTGCGATCAGGAAATGACGCTGCCGTCACTCTGGCCTGGCACGTTGGGGACGGGGATATCGACGCGTTCGTCTCGAAGATGAACGCCCGCGCCGTGGAACTGGGGATGAGTGATACCCACTTTGCGAATCCGAACGGCCTCGACCATGCGGACCACTTCTCGACCGCCAATGATCTCGTCACGATGACGATTGCGTCGCTCGACTACCCGGACATTCAGCAGATCGCCAGAATCAAGACGATCAAGATGCCGGAGGACCCGACGGGCAAGACACGTCAGGTCAACAACACCAACCGACTCCTCGGCACGTATCCGGGCGTCGTGGGTTTGAAGACAGGGGACACGCCGTACGCGAACAAGGTGCTGCTCGGTGTGACCGAGCGCGGACCACGAAGGATCGTGACCGTGGTCATGGGTTCGGACGACCACTTCAGCGACAGCCGTGAACTCATCGACTGGGCGTACGGCACCTACGGCCTTCACGACCGGTGGCTGCGACCCTTCTTCTCCGAGCAAGGCGGCGGTGCGATCGTCACTGAGGATCTCGAACTGAGCGCTTCCGAAGAGCGCCGTCTCGCCGCGATGCAACGGATCGACGACGGGCGGTGGCGGATGTCGGCATTGACCGATCTTCCGAAGGCCGCCTTGATCACCGAGTGGTTGAAGGCTGTCTTGCCAAGCGTGGCCGGTGGCGACCGATGACCGAACCGTATATCGAGGTCATCGACGAAGCGACGCTTCAGCGACGAGTGGCCGAACTCGGCGAGGAAGTGACCGCAAGCCTGACGGATCCCGATCCGGTCGTAATCGGAGTCCTGAAGGGCTCGATTCCGTTCCTCAGAGATCTGACCAAACACCTGCCGTTGACCGTCGAGGTTGACTTCTTGAGCTTGACCCGCTTCGGGAGGGAGGGGAGGGTCTCGATCGCGATGGACCTCTCGGTGCCAATCGAAGGCCGGTCCGTGCTGATCGTGGAAGACATCGTTGACACAGGTCTGACGCTCGTGACGATGCGCAAGATGCTCATGGCACGAGGAGCCAAGAGCGTTACGACAGTCGCACTGCTCGACAAGGCGAAGCGGAGGATCGTAGAGGTCCCCGTCGAACACCGTGGGTTCGAGGTTGGCGACGAGTTCCTCCTGGGTTACGGAATGGACTGGCACGGGCGGTATCGGAACGTCTCATCGATCTGGGCCGTGATGGACCTGTCCGTGCTCACAGCAGATCCCGATTCCTTCGGACGACGCGCATTTCACTGACCGTTCTCGCATCGGCCTGATCGCTCACTGGTGATAGGCTGACTGCATGAGTGATCGGGTAGCCATGGAAGTCGTCGGTGTTCGGGTGGAACTCCCCACGAACACGCCGATTCTGCTGCTCAGGGAGCGAGAAGGCACCCGGTACCTGCCTATCTGGATCGGCACCCCCGAGGCCACGGCGATCGCCCTAGCGCTCGAAGGGATCGAGACCGCACGACCCCTCACGCACGATCTGATGAAGACCCTCCTCGACGCTCTCGGGGCAGACATCGAACGCGTCGACGTGACGTCGCTCGATCAAGGCACGTTCTACGCTGATCTCGTCATCGAAGCTGACGGGGAGGAGCTGACGATCTCCTCCAGGCCATCGGACGCCATCGCCCTTGCCACGAGAGTGGGAGCGCCGGTATTCGCGTCGAAGGCTCTGCTCGACGAAGCCGGTATCGAGATCCACGACGACACCGAAGAGGAAGAGATCGAGCGGTTTCGCGAATTCCTCGACGACGTGACCCCCGAAGACTTCGAGCACGGTTCGACTTCGTAGGCTCGTAATCCGTGCTGCTACGAGTTATCCACAAGGGTTGTTGACAACGCGCGTCCCGGTGTCCTAGTTTCACGGCCGTAGTTTCAGCTGGCGAAATTACGTTGTTGTAAGCTGTGCGAACTGGGAGGCACAAGGAAATGGTTGACAACAGGACCAAACAGGCCATCGATGGGTATCGGGCCCCTCAGGTGTGCAATCTGGTTGGCATCACATATCGCCAGCTCGATTACTGGGCCCGGACCGGGCTCATCACACCGTCGCTTCAGCAAGCGGCAGGATCGGGGAGCCAGCGTCTCTACGCCTTCCCGGACATCGTGCAACTCAAGGTGGTCAAACGCCTCCTCGATGCTGGAATGTCCCTGAAGAAGATCCGGAGAGCGATGGACATCTTGCGCGTGGAACTCGCCTCGAAGAGCCCCCTCTCGGATGTCACGTTGCTCTCCGACGGCAAGACGATCTACGCCGCACACAGTCCGTCGGAGGTCGTTGACGTGTTCCGCGGTGGCCAGGGCGTCTTCGGAATCGCAGTCGGACCGGTGCAGAAAGAACTCGTCGGTGAGATTCACCGCCTGTTCCCGGATCGAGTGATTCCCGGCGAGCGCGAGGTGAAGGCATCGACGGCAGCGGCTCACTGATCGACGATCTCCTCGCAGGGCCGGCCGACAACGTCGAGTTCGCCCACTCAAGCGAGCGAGAATTCGCGCGCCTGCTCGACTTCTACGTTGTTCCGTGGGAGTACGAGCCGAGGGCGTTCGCCATCGAGTGGGACGGTACCGGAGCCGCTACGAAGCACTTCCGGCCGGATTTCTACCTGCCGGACGATGACCTGTTCATCGAGATCACGACGATGAGCCAGAAGCTCGTCACGAAGAAGAACGGAAAGATCCGGCGTCTGCGTGAGCTGTACCCGGACGTGCACTGCAAGATCTTCTATCAACGTGACTTCCACCACCTGCTGGTGAAATACGGCTTGGAAGAACCCCAGGACGTCGCGCTCCCCGAAGCTCCGACACGGATCCCCGGCCCGCCGGCCGTCACCAATCTCTCGGTCAACTCCGACGCGGGCTAGCCCATCACCGACGGAATCACCGACGTGATCTCCGGGCCGATAGGAGTCTCACGCGCTCTTCGCCCGGACATCAAAACGGAACTCCTGGATCGGCCAGGCTCCAGGGAACTGCCTTGTCTGCGCGGACGGACCGTGGTGCCCGCATCCTGGAGAGATACCCTCGTGGTCGGGTACCCGAACTATTTCGGCATCTTCGACGAGGCTCGATCAGACCGGACGATCGTACTCACCGGTCGATGGTCAGGACTTCGCCCACCTCCTGATGCCACGGAGGTGCTCTCGGTAGAAGAAGCGGCGCCGGCTTCGATCGCGGCCAGAGCGCTGGCCGACGTCCGAAAACTAGCGAAGCATCTCCGGCAGCTGAAAGGTGTCCAACTGGCGAACCGGCCGCAGAGTCCGGTCATCGTGGTGCTCCTGCCGTTCTCGCCGAGGAGCGATACCCGACTCCTGCCTGGAGTGACGCCCCTGGAAGGTGATTTCCCCGAATACCCCGGGGGAATCAGAGTCGAGTTGCCGTTCGATGCCACCGGACCCGACGTCAGCCGATATGCTGCCAGTCTCGAACGATTCATCACGGAGGAGGCGTAGGAATGCAGGTGTTCGGCGTCGATGTGGGCGGATCGGGTGTTAAAGGTGCCCCGGTGGATCTCGGAACCGGTTCTCTCGCCGCGGAAAGGCTGCGAATCCCGACGCCACAGCCCTCGACACCCGATGCTGTCTCGGATGCCATAGCCCAGATCATCGAGAGTCACCGATGGGACGGGCCGGTGGGTGTCACGATCCCGGGTGTGGTGCGTTCCGGTGTCGTTGAGACCGCCGCCAACATCGACGCAGGCTGGATCGGATTCGATGCAGCAGCGATGCTCACCGAGCGGCTCCAGATGCCCGTCACGGTGCTCAACGACGCCGACGCTGCCGGGCTTGCCGAGACGCAGTACGGAGCGGCGAAGGGAGCCGGCGGCGTCGTGATCCTGCTGACCTTCGGCACCGGTATCGGCAGTGCGTATCTCTACGACGGTCGTCTGATACCCAACACCGAACTCGGTCACCTCATCTTCAAGGGACAGAAGGCGGAGCACTACGCGGCAGGACGCCTCGTCAAGCGTGGCGAACTCGAGATCGACTGGTGGGCCACCAGGGTTGACGAGTTGCTCGCCTACATCGAAGAGTTGTTCTGGCCGGATCTCTTCGTCTTCGGTGGCGGGATCTCGAAGCGATTCGAGACGTACTCGCATCACTTCACAACGCAGGCACCGATCGTGCCTGCCGTTCTCAGAAACCAGGCTGGCATCGTTGGTGCCGCCTTCGCAGCATCGATTGGAGCGACACATGAATGAGACGACCGGCGCGTACACAACACGGGACGGCCTTGCGTTGTACACGAAGACCTGGATGCCTGAAGAGGAATCCCAACGCGGGCTTCTCATCGTCCACGGTTTGGGGGAGCACCTCGGGCGCTGGGATCACGTCGCGCGGTTCTTTGCCGACCGGGGATACGCAGTCGCTTCATTCGATCTGAGAGGTCACGGACAATCCGAGGGCACCCGCGCGTACACGCCATCCTTCAACGACTTCGTTGACGATGTTCAAGAGATCGTCGAATCGGGCCTTGTACCAACCGATATCCCGTGGGTGCTCTACGGCCACTCGCTCGGTGGGCTGATCTGCACGTACTACCTGGCCGAGGAGCGACCCCATCCCGATGCCGGAATCCTCTCTGCGCCGGCACTCGCAGCCGACGTGCCCAGGGTGTTGCGCGTCGCAGCCCAGGTGCTCGGTCGAGTCACTCCGAAGATTGCCCTCGCGAACTCGATCAACGGAGAGCAGCTCTCTCGTGACGAGTCAGTGGGAGAGGCGTACTTCGCGGATCCTCTGGTGAACACGAAGGCAACGACCCGACTGGGTATGGAGTTCTTCGGAGCGCAAGATCGTTCCCGTGATGTGATCGGAGGAATCGACACACCGACCTTGGTGATTCACGGCGGCGATGATCCGCTCGTTCCACCTTTGGCATCAGCCCCGCTTGCGGCGATGGACTCAGTGGACCGGAAGGTCTACCCGGGATTGCGCCACGAGATGCACAACGAACCCGAACAGGTTCAGGTGCTCTCAGAGATAGCAGCCTGGCTCGACGCAACGCTCGCGTAGGCAGGACGTACAACGTCGTCGATCAGGCGCCGCCGCTCCGGCCAATCGCCGAATCCAGCCTCGAGCGCATTCACGGTGATCTCCGCGAGATCCGTCGCTTCGAGATCGAACGTGGTTGCCGCCAGCTCGTACTCGTCTGTGAGACTGACACGGCTCATGAGCCGGTTGTCGGTGTTGATCGTGACCGTGAATCCGCTCCGGTAGAGCGCGCCGAAGGGGTGCTCGGCCACGGACGGGAACGCCGAAGTGTCGAGGTTGGATGTGATCGATACCTCGAGGGGGATACGGTGGTCACGGATTCTCCGCGCCAACGGCGCAAGGGTCGTGATCGTGCTCCCATCGAAGTCTGTCTCGTCGGCGATGCGGACACCGTGACCCACTCTCGTGGCGCCGCATCGAGCGACTGCTCGCCAAATTGATGCCGCAGTATCGGCTTCACCGGCATGGATCGTCAGACCAAGTCCAGCCTCTCTCGCGAGCCTGCAGGCTGCAAGGTGATCGTCGGCTGGGAACCCTGCTTCGGGACCTGACAGATCGAAGGCGACGAGACCCCGATCGAGATAGGGGATCGCGGAGCGGACGACTTCTTCAGAGTCCGTCGCGTGCCGAAGTGCCGATGCGATGGCATACAGGACGATGCCGGTCTCACGGTGCGCCGCCGCGAAGCCATCCAGCACTGCTTCGATTGCTGCTTCGCGGGTGAGTCCGTGGATCATGTGAAGACTCGGACCGAAGCGAACCTCTGCGTAGACGACGCCGTCGCCTGCGAGATCGATTCCGGCCTCGTATGCGATCCGCTGAATGGCGGACTCGCTGCTCATCACCGCAACGGTGTGCGTGAATGCCTCCAGATAGCGCTCCAAAGATCCGGAGCGACCCCGGTCGAACCAGTCGGTGAGCGTATCTGCATCTGCGGCAGGCAGACCTGTGTAGCCCTGAGCGTCGGCCAGTTCGAGGATGGTCTCGACGCGTACACCTCCGTCCAGGTGGTCGTGAAGAAGAGCCTTGGGGAGAGATCGGTAGTCCATGTCGCGCAGACTACCCAGCGGCTGAGAGAATCGGATCGAGCCACCACTCGCGTCTGAACACATCATGCCCTGCGATGCGATCGACGGACACTTCGCCGGGAGCGAAACCCGCCGTCTCAAAGAAGTACTCACACACCCCATCGCCCAGAGCAACGCTTGCAGAGATAGGACCGAACCATCCCATGAGCCGGAGAGAATCGACAAGGGAATTCCCGTCGGTGGGCCGGTCGTGCCGGGCCGGGACGACGCTGGTGATGAGTTCGATGTGATCTTTCCGGTCGTCGATCATCACGACAAGTTC
>RCNG010000147.1_pt1 | contig 28281 bp, 24 predicted proteins | sample 2041371 | NCBI WGS metagenome assembly RCNG01 (sample SAMN09708227, study PRJNA481090) | Marine sediment metagenome, whole genome shotgun sequencing project. | biome: marine sediment; feature: ocean; material: sediment; isolation source: Sewage treatment plant 1 marine sediment (STP1) ... | reverse complement strand
GTGCGGAAATACGACCAACCCTACCTGAAGCAGCAGGTCTACCTGGCACCGCATCCTGTGGAACTGAAGTTGAGAAACCACGCTTGAGGCAAGAAGCGATTGTGGGGAGTCAGGTTCTTCTGGGGCGCTGAAACGGGGTGCGAGGCGGCAACTTCTCCCGGTGGATGATCAGGCCGTGGGTCGGATCGTACGGGGAAACCCCTACCGTCACCCTATCGCCCAGGATCACCCGTATGTGGAACTTTCGCATCCGGCCCGAGAGTTTGGCGGAAATCTGCTGTTCGGAATCGAGCTTCACGATGAAATGTCCACCGGCCTTTACGTCCGTTACAATCCCCTCTGTCTGTACAAGATCATCGCGAGCCAATCCGTCCCTCCATGATTGAAAGATTGCGCTTCCAGGCGTCGCCTTCTGCCGGGCAAAAAGCCTGGAAGACTGGAAGAATCGCGGAACCTCTTCCCGATACGATCAACTTATGAGAAAAAGCGTGCAAGGCAGGGCAATCGCCTTACAGCTTCACCACCTCGCCGGCTGCCGGCCCTTTCTGTCCCTGGGTAACAACAAACTCAACGCGGTCGCCTTCGTTGAGCGTCTTGAACCCCTCGCCGGTGATAGCGGAATGATGCACGAAAATATCACCGTCTCCCGATTCGCGGGAGATGAATCCGTAGCCTTTTCGCTCATCGAACCACTTGACCACACCCTGTTCCTTTTCCATTCCTCGAGAACCTCCTTTGTTCGCGGAGCGCGTGCCTCGTGACACCCCGCATACCCTTGATAAAAAAAGCCGCCCGGACTTGCAAATCTGAGCGGCGGACCCTCGTCTTCCAGAACAGAAATTACACCGACCTTATAAGAACGCTACCAGCCTCCGGCTATTCTTGTCAATACGTGAAAATAAAAAGATTTTTCAGGGTGGGGCGGACAGGGGCAGCCTCACGGTGAACAGGCTCCCTTCCCCCAACCGGCTGTCAACTTCGACGCGACCGTTGTTCGCTTCGATGAACTTCTTGGCAATGGCAAGCCCAAGGCCGACCCCCCTCCTGCCGGTCTTGGTCGTGTAGAAGGGCTCGAAGATTCGGTCGAATTCCGCCCGCTCCATGCCGGTTCCGGTGTCCTGGATGTCGACCTGGAGCCATTCGAACCCGTAGCGGGAGACCTTTACCGAGAGTCTGCCACTGTCGTCCATCGAGTCGATTCCGTTCCGGACCAGGTTTGAAAAGGCCTTGATGAGCTGGTCCGCATCCCCGTCCACCCAGAGTTCCTCCTCGCAGAAGTCCCTCTCCACCCGGATCCCGGGTCGGGCCGGCAGGGCCTTCAGGATCAGGTTGACCGAATGGTCGACGATGTCCTGGATCCGCAGTGTAGTGACCCGAAGCCGCTCCTCCCTGCCCAGGGTCAGGATCTCTTTGACGAATCGTGCAATCCTCTCCGTCTGGGCCCGGATCTCTTTCTTTGTGTCCTCAGAGGTCTCTGCGCGATGGAGCAGGCCCTCGATCACCTGAAGGGGCGTCCGGATTTCGTGGGCCAGCTCTGTGGACAGCCTTCCCAGGTTGGCGAACTTCTCCAGCCGGCTGAGAACCTCCCCCACCTTGTTGGTAAGAACCGCTGCGGCACAGATGATCAGGCTGGTGCTCGACCAGAAGAAGATGTCCATGCCGGTACTGGGCGGAACCCTGAAGATGTTGTGCCGGGGGATCACCCCATAGTGTTCGAGATAACAGAGAAGGCTGAATGCCAGGATCACGTACGCGGCGAACAGGACCCGCCCCCTCTTCGAGAGGAAGAGGCTCGAGCAGGCGATCAGGAGAAGATAGGCGGCCGCCCAGATCATCGAGTAGATCCCGCCGAAGTAGTGGAGCGCGATGGTCATGGCAATGACGTCGATCCAGAGGCTCACGGAATTGTAGCGGAAGACCGATTCCGGCCGCCTGGCCCGGACCGGGAAATACGATGCCCAGATGCCGATCTCGATGGCAAACGTGAAGATGATGGACCCGGCCTCGACACCGAGGAATCGAAAATAATGGAAGAACAGGAGGAGGGACAGGCAGGTCAAGCCCAGAATGATCTTGGCCTTGAAGAAATAGTCGACCAGCGTGCTCTGCAGGTCCTGATTCAAGTCATGATTGATCATTGGCGGCTCGACCGGGGGGGGCGGTGTGAGAACGGAATCCCTTTTTTTATAATCTCTGCGGGGGCTTCTCGCAAGAACTATTTCCACGGGGAAACCCTGGACCCGCAATTCGGCGCCATTCCGCAGCCGGGGCAGATGTCTCCACCGGGAAACCGGCATGCGCCCGTGTGTGTCCGTTCGTCAACACTTTTCACCCCTTTTTGCGGCACGGAGCCCTGTCCTGCCCCTTCCTTGTCGACAAATCCCCTGCAAACACCCTGCTGCAAATTTCTTTCCACATTCTGGCACGTAACTTGATTCTCTTTTTGGGACGGTATCCGTTCCCTGCGCCATCAACAGAGACCCACAAGAGGAGATTTTCCAATGATGGAGGCCCTCGCCCGCTTCATCCTGGCACGGCGGTATTACATCCTCGTAGGTGTCGGGGCAATCACGCTTTTCCTGGGATTCTTCTCGTTCCGGATAGACCTGAACCAGCGGCCTGATGAGCTGATGTTCAAGGATGACCCGGAATACCCTCGGCTCCAGGCCTTCTTCGAGGAGTTCGGATACGATGAGATGGTGGCCGCCGCCTACTCGGCGGACAACGTGCTCGAGGCCGAAAACCTCCAGAGGATAAGAAAGATCACCGAAGAGCTGAACCAACTCGAAGGGGTAACCCGGGTTGTCTCGATCGGGAACGCCGAAGACGTCTTCGTACAGGACGGCTCTCTCATTGTCGGCCCCCTTGTGCGCTCCATGCCCGAAAACACTCAGGAACAAGAAGCGTTGAAGCAAAGGATCGAGGAAAACCCCTTGTATGATGGTCTCCTCGTGTCGCAAGACAACAGCATCGCACTCTTCGACATCACGCTGGACGCCAAACTCGAGGTCGAGGAACGGGATGCCGTTCTCGAACGGATCGACGAGATCTTTTCAAAGGAGGGCAATGGCAATCCGCACTACATGGCCGGATCCCCCATTGGAAGATCAGAGCTCTTCCGATGCATGAGAAGGGACTTCAGCACATTGCTGCCCATGGGCATTTTCCTCCTCATCCTGGCCATGTATCTCATCTTCAGGAATTACCTCTGCGTCCTGCTTCCCTTTGTCGCCATCAGCCTCAGCGTCGTCTGGACGGTCGGGGTCATGTATCTCGCAGGCACCGAATTGAACTTCTTCTCGGTCCTGATCCCGACGATCCTGTTCATCATTGGAACCTCTGTTTGCGTCCACATCCTGAGCCAGTACCAGGACTGCCGCGAGACGTGCAGCACCAAATCGGAGGCCGTGAGACGCACCATAGGGCTGATGCTGGTGCCCTGCTCTCTGACCACGTTGACCACCATGATCGGCTTCCTGTCTCTCGCTGCCTGTCGCATCGAGGCCCTCAGGCTTTTCGGCATCTTCAGTGCCGTAGGCATGGGCTTCGCCTTCCTCCTTTCCATCACGCTCCTTCCCATCGGGTTGAGTATCGGGGACACGAGGCCGCTGAGTCTCCGCAAGCCACCCTCCGAGGCCTTTCTGGGGATCCTGGGGCGAATGCATAGGTTCAATGTGTCCGGCAAGCGCCTGTTTCTGCCTGTCTTCCTGGCGTTGTTCCTCGTGGCCGGCTACGGCGCCTTTAGGCTTCAGCTCGAGACAGACCCAGCGAAGTTCTTCGGAAGGAAGATGAAGGTGGTCACGGACATGCTCTTCATCGAGCAGAAGCTCGGGGGCTTCATCCCCTTCTTCGTGGTCATCGAAGGGCACGAGAGGGACCGGATCAAGGACCCGCTGTTGCTCGACAAGTTGGACCGGCTCGGTGCGTTCATCCGGCAACAGGAGGGGGTGGACAAGGTCGTTTCAGGGGCAGACCTGATCAAGTACATGAACTTTCGGCTGCAGGAGAATGATCCGTCGGCATACAGGATCCCAGAGGACCGGGGGACCGTGGCCGAGCTCCTTCTCATGGCATCCATATCCGACGAGTCGGGCATCATGGCCCGGTTCTTCGATGACGATTACTCCAAGGCTTCCCTGGCCATCCGGTTCCGGTATCACGACTTCGATTCATACAAGCGACTGATGGACGCGATCCTTCCCTACCTGGACTCAGAGTTCCGTGCGGTTCCGCACGTGACGACCTATGTGACGGGCACGAACATGATGCTTGCCAACACGTTGATGCCCTTCCTACAGGGACTGAAGCAGGGTCTGGTTCTCGCGGGTGTAGCCATCTTCACTCTGATGATTGTCCTCTTCCGGTCTCTCTGGGTCGGATTCATCAGCATGGCGGCGAACGTGCTCCCGATCGCGATCACATTCGGTTTCATGGGGTTACTGGGTATCTCTCTGAATTTCGCGACCGCACCGCTCGCCGCGATCGCCCTCGGCATCGCGATCGACGACACGATCCACTTCCTGTCGCGTTTCAAGAGGGAGTTTTCGTTGGATCACGATTACGAAGGCGCCATCGAGCGAACCATGAACTCAGTGGGCAAGCCGATCCTGATCACGTCGATTATTCTGACCGCGGGCTTCTTCATCTTCCTGCTGTCGAACTTCCAGTACACCCGCAACATGGGCATGTTGATCAGCCTCACGGTCATAGGCGCGATCATAGGAGACCTGATCCTGCTCCCTGTCTTGCTCCTCGTCACAAAGCCATTGGGCAGGAAGGCTCGCCCATAGAAACCCGAATCATTCCTCATCGACCGAATCGTCGTCATAGGTCAACAGAGCGTCGACGGCCATATGAAGATCCATGGCTTCCCCGTCCCAGAAACTGTCCACCGTATTATGGTCTTGACCACTTAGGTTTGCCTCTTTCAGGGTTTCCCCTGCTTTTTCCTTGATTGGAGGATGCACGGGAGAGACGGGCAAGACGCTGCCATCTGCCCGACGGAAGACGAGCCCCTGAGGAACTCGGCCTCCGACCCGAAACCCACCTTCGTGGACGGCCCAGTGGTGTGTCCGGCACAGAAGCAGCAGGTTGTCAGGGTTCGTCTCGCCACCTTTGGCCCAGTGTTCGATGTGGTGGGCCTGCAAGTGACGGGTTCTCGAGCAGCCGGGAAACTGGCAGGTTCGGTCCCGGCTGAACAGGGCCCGCCAGAGAGGTGTCGATACCTTCCTGGCCTTGCGGCCGATATGCAGGAGATTGCCCTCCGTATCCTTCACCACCGTCACATGGGGAGCAACGGAGGAGGAAGAGGCGGGGGTGGTTACGGCGGCCAGGGGCGAGGCGGTCGCGGTGGAGGTTATGGTGGCGGTGGGAGAGACGGCTGGCGGGGCTTCTGGCAAGTGGCACCCGGACACAAAAGAGTCATCGCTGGACTTCACCCGAGAGTGTGTTTGCACTCACTACCTGCCATCGATGTAAAACGCAGGCCAACCGTCAGAATTTTACATATCGGCACGCACGATGACCCAGGGGCGGAAGCTCTTCGGCAACCGATGACTGCTATTGCTCCGTTCTCCCCCGCCTCAAGTACTACTCGCTCGAAAACGTTTCGCCCCAGGGCCCCAGGTATTCCGCGGCCTCGGTAAGCAGGGGTTCCGGGACCTCTTCGGCCATCGTCTCCAGCACCCCCGCCACGGTAAGCTCGACCGTGGCCATCTTTATGTCCAGGGCCTGGTCCTCGTCCACGTCGAAGAGGATGCACTTCGGGCCGCCCGTCTCGTTCGACCAGGGCTGCCACTCCGGAAGGCCGGACCCGGGTGGGTTCGGGTCCCCCGTGCGGGCGAACTGGGCTGCATACTGCATCATGGACGCGGACAGGGCCTCCCGGCCCGGGCGGTTTGCTTCGGTGAACAGCAGGTACTGGAGGGCGACGAAAAACGAGTCATTCCCGAAGAAGAAGGGGATCTCGAGTCCGTGGAACGCGCCGAGGAGGAACCCAAACGGGTCCGGCACCTGACTCACGCCTGTCTCATCGAGGGTGCCCCAGAGGAATTGGTAGGCGTACACATCCGGCTGGCCGGCATGAGAGCTGAGTTTCCTGGCCGGCTGATCCACGCCCGTGGCCTTCCAGACGTCGCTCCCGTAGGCTGTGACGATCTCATAGAGATCCTCCCTCCCCGCAAAGATCGGGTCCGCGAACATGAACAGCTTCATCTCGTCCTTGTTGCTTCCCAGGATGGTGGGCACCTTGTTCGGATAGGTCCCGGCCTCGAGGGTTGCGTATCCCGTGTCGGGCAGGACCGTGCCCTCCACGAACACGTTCGGCATGGTGAACATGCCGCCGAACCACGGCTCGTAGGCCCGGAGCATCTGATGGGCAGTCTTTGCCCGCAGATAGGCCTCGATCTCCGGATCGGTCATCCCGTCCAGATGCGCCTCGGCTGCCGCCGTGTCCGCCGCGGTCCCGTCGTTGACCATGATCCGAAGGGTCGCGTCCCGGGCGCTCTCCTCCCCTTCTTCGACTGTGCTCGCCAGGGGTCCGCCGCTCTCTGCCATGGCCCTGTGAAACAGGCCCTCGGCCAGGGGGGAAACCAGGAGGGAGAAGACGTTGAATGCCCCGGCAGACTCCCCTGCGATCATCACCCTTTCCGGGTCCCCGCCAAAGGCCTCGATGTTGTCCCGCACCCACTCGAGGGCCTTGATCAGGTCCAGGGTTCCGTAGTTGCCGGAATCGTCCAGCTCGCTGCCCGGGGCCCCTTCCCGCAGGGCGGGATGGGTGAACCACCCGAAGGGTCCGATCCGGTAGTTTACGGTCACGACCACCAGGTTGGACCGGTCGGCAAGATTGGCGCCGTTGTAGTCCTCGGAGGATGCCGTGCCCAGGGTGTTTCCACCGCCGTGTATCCAGAAGTAGACGGGCAAATTCGTCTCCGACGTGTGGGGACGCCAGACGTTCAGGTACAGGCAGTCCTCGCTCCCGTAGGTTTCTGTGCCGACGAAGAAGTACTGGGAGCAGGGCTCACAGTAGTCGCTTCGTTCCCTGGCGTCCGTCCACGGATCCGGGTCCCGGGGCGCCTTCCAGCGCAGGGCCTCGACAGGCGGCTTGGCGAAGGGAATCGCCTTCCAGACCCAGGTCTCGCCCCTCCCTTCGACGCCCATGACGGGCCCCGATCGGGTCTGGGTGAGTGGGTCTCCGGTCCAGGCCGGGCCGTTCGTGGAGCCCGGGATCTCCTCGTCGTCACCGCAGCCGACCGTGAGAAAGCCGATCAGGGCGGCAACGGACACAATCACCAAAGCATAATCGAAGAACCTTTTTCGTCGATCCGCATTCGAACGGGAGCCGTTCATCTCGATGTCGACACGCAAGGGGCCGGCCTCCATAGGAAGATCCTCCGTTGTTCGAGTAAGAAAGGTCTATCGCATGACTTCCACCCGGTGGAAGGCCTCTGCCAGTTCGAAATCCTCACCCTCGGCCAATAACTCGCACAGGGGCCTCAGCCAACTCTCCAGGTCCGGCGTCCCGAGGGTGCGGGCGATCTCGCCCATCTGGCTCTCGTGGCATCGCAGGGCGGCCGCCTTCCGGTCAAAGGTGCCGGTGATGTCGGAGCGAAAGTTGACGTCCTCGGAATCCCAGAACAACAGCTCCCGCACCTTGTGAGGCTCCAGGCCCTCCTCCAGCAAGTCAGGGCATGCCATGTGGTCCCTGGCATACGGGTAGACCGCGTCCAGGACGACCTGGCCCGTGATACGGTGGTCACGATGGGAGATGTAACGACGATAGGGGTCAGAGGTCACGACGGTCCCGGGCCGGTAGGCCCTGAGCAGCCGGACGATCTGCTTCCGGAATTCGGGGGTATCTTCCAGGCCCTGATCCGGGTATCCCAGAAACACGACCTCACGGACGCCCAGGGCCCCGGCCGCTTCCCGTTGCTCCTTCTCCCGTATCTCTGCCAGGCGCTCGGGCGCCATGTCGCGGTCGGACGTGCCCTTGTCTCCGGTCGTACAAACGACGAAGACAACCTGCTTTCCATCCCGTGTCCACGCCGCTACGGTGCCTCCTGCACCGAATTCCGCGTCGTCCGGGTGGGGTGCGATTACCAGCACATCAGCTCGTTCCGTCACGTCGTGCCGCCCGGCCTTTCTTCCAGCAAGGATGCGTTACGTTAGATCAGCGTGTCGGTTTGGGACACCGGAGCCTCCTTCGGGCGGTCCCTTTTGCATTCCTGCCGCTTCTTCTCGAGCAGGAGGGAATACTCGTTGGTCATTGCCGACGCGGCGCCCGACCAACTCCAGTCAAGGACCGAGGCGCGAATCTCTTCCGCGGATCTCGTGTTGGACCCGGGCAGAAAAGCCTCCACGGCCTGGGCCAGTGTCCGGGGAGAGGCATCCTGCACCACCCGCCCTGTCTCATCCTGACAAATGACTCTGTCCATCGCACCCACCTTCGTTGTCACAACCGGGGTGCCGCAGGCGAGGGACTCGAGCGCGACCAGCCCGAAACTCTCGTAGTGGGAGGGCAATGCCAGCACGTCCGCCGCGCTGTAGTAGAAAGGCATCTGTTCATGATCGACCCTTCCCACGAAGGTGACCCGGTCCTGGATTCCAAAACCCCTCGACAGGCTCGCCAATTCATGGGACTCGGGCGTCTGTTTGCCATCTCCGCCTACGATCATCAGTCTGAGATCCCGACGACGCCTCTTCAGGTGGGACATGGCCTCCAGCAGCCTGTCGATCCCCTTCAGGGCGGTAAACCTCCCCACGTAGAGTACGACCGGCTCTTGCGGGTCGAGAGCGAGTCTCTCTCTTGCCCGAACCTTGTCCACCGGATGAAAGCGCTCCAAGTCAACCCCGCAGGGGACGATCCCGACCGCTTCAGCCGGCAAGCCGCAAAACCTCACCAGGTGCTCTCTTTCTCTCTCCGAGGCGGCCAGAATGCGGTCGCAGTGGGCGGCCAGACGCTTTTCCGTGGTTATGCGAAGTTCGGGCTCCAGCTTTCGATCAAAGAGCGCATTCTTCACCGCACCGAGAGTGTGGAACATCAGCAGGTGGGGGATACGCCATCGCTCCTGTGCCCAGAGCCCCACTCGGCCCGAAAGCCAGTAGTGGCTGTGCATCAGGTCATAGTGGAGCCTCTCAGAGGAACGCATATCTTCCAGGGCTCGGAAGAAATCTTCCAGATGGGGAAACAGTTCCTGTTTGTCAATCGTCTCCACGTCTCCGGCCCTCAGATGAAGGAGCCGGACATTGGTACCGAGGTCGACAACCCTGTCACACCCCGAACCGTGGAAACGCGTGTAGATGTCCACGAGATGGCCGCGCCTCCCCATTTCCCGGGCAAGCTCTCGGATACAGACACTCATTCCCCCGGTGTCCTTGGTGCCGAGTTCTCCCACCGGGCAGGAATGAACGCTGAGCATGGCGATCCGAAGCGGCGAAACCTCCAAGGGACAGCCTCCTCGACTGAAGTTCAGACAATGCGCAAACGGCACCTGTAAAGAGGAACCGGCTTGCCCCCCAAGCGACGCTTGTACGCTTCAGGGCCCTTCAGAAAATCAAATCTCTTCTTGCCTTCCCGAATCGCCTCTCGGATGCTGAGAACCTTGCTGAGGAAACCTACGCTCAGCGAACGGAAGCGATTGTCGTACCCGTTGTTGTAGAGATACACGGTGGAAGGATCATGAAAACACATTACCGTAGCTGCGGGCTCCGCATCAAGTTCGAGAAAGGAGAGCTTCAGGACGCCTGCTCGGGCCATGTCTTCCGCGAGCGTCCGGAAGAAGCGTACCCTTCGGTCTGTCATGAACGCCGCCTTGTCCGGCCGGTTCGACCCGAAAAGCCCGAGGAAGGTGTCCATGGCATGCGCGACCTCTCGTGGTTCGTCGACCTTGCGGAACTCGATCCGGGCCGCCTCCTCGAGCCTCCTTAGCTTCCGTCGTATCTCGTGCCGCTCCGTGCCCTTCAATCCGCCCAGGTAGGCCTCCCAGGTCGCCGGCAGGGCCAGCTCGTACGAGACGTCCTCACGTTCTGAGGAGAACTCGCATTCGAGGCTTTCCGCTACAGGGCGAAGCCCCTTCATCACGGTCGAGTCGGCCCGCACCGGGCCCAGATCCATGTGCCTGATTCCCTGCTGCCTCAGCTCCTCTATCAGAACCCGGAAGAACTCCGTGTCCCTCCCGGGGGCAACGATAAAATCCAGGTAGTCACAAACATCCGAATCGCCGATGAACGAGGCCTCACGCCCTTTCACCCGCAAGGGTGCGATGCCGATCAGTTCCTCTCCCTTTCGCACCCCCATGAGGCAGGGCGCCCTTCCGTCGCCAAAGGCGGACCACCACGCCGCCAGCCAGGGGGGCAGCACGAACAGGCAATTCCATTCCAGGGAACTCCCCGTGTCCAGCCAACAGGCGGAGAGGCTCTCAAAGGTCTCCCGCGTCAATCCGCAGGCATCTTCTTCCATGGGAAGGCAACGGTTCATGTTCGTGCTTCACATCTCAATCGTTCGTCCCGTCCGGGCAGCCTCGGCCAGCCCGTCGAGGACCTTCATGTTGTGCACGCTTTCCTCCGGAGAAAACGCAAGAGCCGTCTGCCTCGAGACCGCCTCGGAGAAGTGCTCCACCATGAGCTGATACTCGTCCGCACCCGGTATGACGTGGTCCTCACCTGTTTCCTGATCCTTGCCGCGCATCGTGAAAAGGGCTTCCTTGTCCCATGGGATAAAGGCGTTGTGGGGCTGCTCGATGGACGCCTCGGTGCCGGCCACCGCGTAGGTCTGTTGCAATGCCGACACGAAGCTCGCCTCCACCGTTGCCAACCGGCTGTCGCCAAAGCGAAGGGTGCCCACGAAGTGCACGTCCACCCCGGATGGGTGGTAGACCGCCTGGGCTTGCAGGCGGGTCGGTTCGGCCCCCAGGAGCCAGCGAGCGACACTCACACCATAGCATCCCACATCCAACAGCGCCCCGCCACCCATCTCCGGCCTCATTCGTGGATTGTCGGAGGCTGTCAGCCTTTCCTCCCCGATGTGGAAACAGAAGGATGAGCGCACCCACCGGGGTTCTCCGATTTCTCCTCCTGCCACCATCTTCCGGATGTTCCGACTCCTTGGGTGAAAACGATACATGAAGGCCTCCATCAGCAACAACCCGGCCCTGGATGCCGTTTCGGCCATCTCGAGGGCTTCGCGAGCGTTACAGGCCAGGGGCTTTTCACACAAGACGTGCTTGCCCGCCTGGAGGGCCTTGAGTGTCCATGGATGATGGAGATGGTTTGGGAGCGGAACGTATACCACTTCGATTTCCGGGTCTTCCAGCAATGCCTCGTAGCTGTCGTACACATGCTCGATTCGGTTTTCCGACACCACCGGCATGGCCTGTTGCGGGCAACGAGTCGCCAGGGCATGCACCCTACCGTTTCGGGATCGCTGGAGCGCCGGGATTACACAGACACGGGCAATCGTGGCATTCCCCAGGACGCCCCATTTGACTCGCTCAGTCATCCACTGTCTCCACGCTTCCACCCTTTGCAGCCGATCGGGCCGCTGCCTCCAGGATCGACACCACCTTTACCGAATCTTCCAACGGGGCCTCTATGGGCTCCCCGGTGAGCAGATGATCCGCCAGGTTCCTGTGAAAGAGGAAGTGCCGGCGCTCCGGGACTGCCAACTTCTGGGCGACAATCCGGCCGGAAGAATGGCGTCGGTGCAGTGTGAGATCCGGGGGCATTTCGGTGGCAGGGATTGAGTGTTTCTCGAAATAGAGAACGGGATCGATCTCGTAGGCGGCAACATCCCGCCATTGGCCCACGATGGCGCCCTCCGTGCCCAGAAGATACCATTTGGGCTTCCGGGTAGCGGCAATGTCGGAGTGGAGGAACTCAGCTTCTTGCCCGCCCGCGAAACGCACCTGCACGCGCTCATGGTCCGCATTGGTCACGTCATGCCAGACACGGTTGTGCCGGGTGCCCACGACCGATACGACTCGGTCCGGAATCAGGCTCACAACCCAATCCAGGTAGTGCGCACCCCAGTCATAAGCCGTCCCCCCGGAAATCTTGTCGTGAGAGTGCCAGTATCCACAGGGGTGGCTGAATCCCCCCACGAAGGTCTCCGCGTAGAAGAGTTCACCGATCCGGCCTTCTTTGAGTGACTGCTTGATGGCCAGGTAATCGACATCCCAACGCCGGTTCTGGTGACATCCCAGATGCACCTGCTTCCGGTCTGCCGTTTCGACCAGCCGGGCCGTCTCCGCACGATTCAGTGCCAGGGGCTTCTCGCAGACCACATGTTTTCCGGCAGCCATCATTTGAAGGGAAAGAGTGGCGTGCGTGTTCGGCGGAGTGGCAATGATCACGATATCGATCGCCGGGTCCTCGGCGAGCGAGGCGGCCGACTCGAGGGTCTCGAGGCCGGGGAAGTCCTTTCGGGCCTGCTCCAACCTCTCCGGGTTCAGGTCGCAGGCAGCCCGCAAGGACAGGCCGGGCGTCGCCTCGATTCCCAGGCCATGGGCCTGTCCTACGTATGGGGAGTATCCCAGCAGCCCTACGCCCAGTACCCGGTCCCCCACGGGCCTTCCGGCCAGCTCGAGCAGGATCCGATAGAGGATTTGCTGGAACCCGGGGTGACCATAGTCCTGCAGGGTGGTACAGGCCACCCGCCCGGCTCCCACGGAGCGGCTCACCAGCACCGCGCTGTGCTGATAGCGCCAGTCCGCGTAGAGGAGGGTCTCCGTGTCTTCCGCCGTTGTCTCGAGTGCCTGATAGTGCCCTCGCAAGTAGACGGCATCGGGCAACCTGCAAGCCAATGGATGTTCCGCGTTCCGAAACATCACGCGCAACTCAGAGGCCGGGCCTGCAGGTGTGGGCTGGGCACCGAACAGCTCGGGCAAAGGCTTCGCGGCTCCGCCGAACAGCCCCATCCAGCCTCCACCCTGTTGGACAAAACGGGTGAGAGCATCCGGGTGGCCTTCGGCAACGGCCTCGGCTCCGGACACGACCACATCGAAGGCCCCCAGGTCAGCAGGCAGGTCCGGCGCGACCGTGAGTTCGATGTGCTGCAGGGTGTGCAGGTAAGAGAGCCAGGGCTGAAAAGGGGAATCATCGCCGGCGGCGACGACAAAAACGGAAACGGAAGGATGGCGGATCATTTCACTCCTTTATCTCTTCAGATGCCACCGGGGGCCCGCCTCCGTGTCTTCAATGATGACACTCGCCCGCTCGAGGCTGTCGCGGATCGCATCCGCTTCCCGCCACTGCTCGGCCTGTCGAAATCTCTCCCGCAGCACAAGCAACTCCTCCACCAGAGCCTCGAGGCTCTCTTGCGGGTCTGTTCCGGAAGAAAGCTTCACCCCGAGTGAAACGATCATCTCTCTCAGGATATCCCGGGCCTGAGAGATGAACTCCCCACTCTCCATGGCCTGCTGAGCCTCCCAAACGGTGCAGTCCAATTCGAGCAGGGCGTTGGTTGCCTCTGCCTTTTCGCCCGCCTCGAGTCCCTGTCGGAAGGCTTTCTCTATCCGATGAATGTCGTTCCAGAAATGGCCTTGCTTGGCCTCTGTCGGCACCTCCGCATCCTTCGCTGCTGGAGCCTCACGTTGCCATCCCTCTCCGATATGCCCCTCACGAAGGACATCAACGGAGAAACGATCTCCTTTTTCAAAGGTAACCTCGGCCCCGTTTCGGCGCAGGGTGACACGGCCCATCCCCTTGATGACGACCTCCTCCTTCTCGAGGTCGATCAGGCAGGCGGTGTGCTCGTCCAGCCCTAATACGGATAATCCTTCCGGCAGAAGGGATTCTAGTTTTCTGAAGCGTGGCTCGCCCATGTAACAGAATCGGGTGTCATGGTTGCCCCCCTCGGCGTTGTTCCAGTGGGGCACCACCACGAGATCCAGGCCAAACCGGCCGAGCACATCCATTCCTTCCAGCCAGTGAAGGTCCTGGCCCACCTTGTAGATCTCGTAGACGGGGAGTGTGCAGCGCCCGACCGTCAGGGCGGCGGCGCTCGCGGCCACCAGGCACCCCCCATCCTCCACTCTGGCCGCCAAGATGTCGGGAATGGGTGTTTGCCTCCAGTGGCGGACCGCATAGGAGGGGCTTCCAGGCCCGATCAGCACATAGTCCCCCTGGCGCAGGGCATGAAAGGCCTGCTCCGCCTCATAGGGCGTCGTCGTTTCAGTCGACTTGAAGGAGGCAACAGACATCGTCTGTTGCACGTGGGTGCGAAAATACTCCACGGCCCTCTCGGACAGCTGGTCCACGTTGAGCTGGAAACCGGCCGGCGTGTCCAAGAAGACGGCTCGGGGGGACCCCCTCGTCCCGGCCAACAACTCCTTGTGGACCTCGACCATGGTGGCGGTCAGTTCGCCCGAGCCCATCAACGCAATGACCCCCTTACTCGACGACATAGAGACCGCCCTCGAACCATCCCGAACAGTTCATGAATCGTGAAATATCCAGGCTAACACAGCCGATTCCACCTTGCCAATACGCGGAGACGTTACGACTCCCTTTCCGGCAGCAAGAATTATCTTGACATTATCTCAATATTTTCGATATTTTGTAATAACCTATATGTTTGCTAGGAATTGGATCCGTCACCGGCGGGAACGACCCCCTGGACCAGAAGGAGGAACGGCATTGGAAAAGAAGAAGATACTCGTCATCGAGGACGAACAGGACACCGCAAGCTACCTCACAACCCTTTTTGAGGACAACGGCTACGATGCCTTGGCCGCCAAAGACGGAGAAGAAGGGATGCAGATCGCCAAACGGGAGAGCCCGGACCTGATCACGCTCGACATCTCCATGCCGGAGAAATCGGGGCTCAAGGCCCTGCGGGAGCTCCAGGAAGACGAGGCCACCTCAAACATCCCGGTCATCATCGTCACAGGGGTCTCGGAGGATCTCAAGTCCTTCATCGACAAGCAGAAGCAGGTGAAACCGCCGGCAGGGCACATCAACAAGCCGATCGATACGCAGGAGTTGCTCGGAACGGTCAAGAGCCTTCTCGCCTGAGTCCTTGACGAGCGTCGCAATCTGACTGGATCATGCCTTCTTGAAGGCAGTCTTCGGAAGGAAGCAGACCGGGCACTCGTCCGGCGGCTCCTCGCCGTAGTGCACGTAACCGCACATGCGACACCGCCAGACAGCTTTCCCCCCCTCCTCCTGGGCCGGCATCTCTTCGGGGTCCACCACCCTCTGGATGGGGAGGTCTTCCAGGGGGGGCATTGCGGGCTCGTAAGCGCCCAGGGCAAAGCCTGACACGATCATCCTCTGGATCTCGCTCGTCCCCTCGTAGATCTTGAAGAGCCGGGTGTCTCGCATCAGCTTCTCCACCGGGAACAGTTTCGTGTACCCATAGCCAGCCAAGATCTGCAGGGCCTCGCCCAGGACCTCCTGGGCCGCCTCCGAGGAGTACATCTTGGCCATGGAAGCGGTCAGGGTAGGATCCATCCCCTGGTCCGCCTCCCACGCCGCTTTCCAGACCAGCAGACGGGCCGTCTCCACCTTCTGATACATCTCGGCGATCTTGAACTGAATTGCCTGGAAATCGGCGATAGGGGCGCCGAATGCGCGCCGCTTCTTCGCGTAGTCGATCGCGAATTCCATGGCAGACCTCGCCGCCCCTACCGCGAATGCCCCTATAGCGGGCCGCGTGCGGCCGAAGGTCTTCATGGCGAGCACGAACCCCTCACCCGGCGGGGCGAGCACATTCTCCTTGGGCACCTTTACGTCCTTGAAGTTCAGGGCAGCCGTATTCGAGGCCCGCTGTCCCAGCTTGGGTATCTTCTGTCCCGAGGAAACGCCCTCCCAACCCCTCTCCACGATGAAGGCACAAATTCCCTTGTGCTTGGACTCCGGATCGACCGTTGCAAACACGGTCATGTAGTCGGCAATACCCGCGTTGGTGATCCAGTGCTTGGTCCCATTCAAGACCCAATGGTCCCCCTCTTCGCTGGCCTGGCACCGGATGCCGGAGACGTCGGAGCCCATCGTGGGTTCCGAGGTGGCAAAACAGATCAGCTTGAACTCCTTTGCTATTCTCGGGAGATACTTTTCCTTCAAAGCGTCATTCGACGAGAGAATGAGCGGTTCCATGCCGAGGGAGTTGTCAAAAATCGAGGTGGCGAGCCCGGGGCAGGCGGCGGCAAGCTCTTCGGTGACGATGACCCCGTCCAGGAGGCCGCACCCGGCCCCCCCGTACTCCACGGGAATGTCCCCATTCATGATGCCCGCGTCAAAAGCCTTCCGGAGTACGTGCATCGGAGTTTCGTGGGTTTCATCGTAATACCAGGCAACGGGCAGGATCTCCTTCAGGGCGAAGTCGCGTGCCTTCTTTTGTAACGCCAACTGCTCTGGGGTCAGGGTAAAGTCGAGCATGGGAACCTCCCTTCGTCTTGGTCCGAAGCGCTCCTTCTCCTCGGTAAGAGAAGGGGTCAAGTCTGGACCCCTTCTGCCAGACAGGCAGCGCCGGCCGAACGTCCTCTGTAGCCTGTATGGTATTCGTTTCGTCGGCCAATGGGAAGAGATAAACGGGGGCCATATGGCGATCTTGGATACTGAGGCGCAACTCGAATCCGGCTTGCGCGGCAGGGCGTAGTTAGCCTTTCCTGCCCGGGGACATCCCCTTGGCCTCGAGCTGGCCGATTGCCTCGGGGGTCTTCTCGAGACCTTCCAAACCCATCCCGCGCAATACATTGGGGGCCTTCGTGAACTGGATGCCCCTGTATTCGATAATCTGAATTCTGTTTCCCCAGGGGTCGAGGAAGTCGAGGAATCCGCCCGGAAGGGGCTCGATATGGAGTTCCTCGATCCGCCTTCTCACGGCTTCCCGGTCGTCCACGACGAGGCCGAAATGACGGTGTTTGTCCGGTTTCTGGGTCCGGTTCTCTTCGATGGCAATGAACTGGTCTCCCATATCGATAAAGGCCATGCCTTCGCCTCTGCCCCTCAAGGTGAAGTCGAAGATGTTGCCGTAGAACTCGAGCGCCTCCTCCACGTCATCCACCTCGATCGCGATATGGTTGATGCCGACCATCCTTGCCTTACCTGTAGCCGGTTCCATTTTCCTTGCCGGTTCGTTCATCGGTTGTACCTCCTCGAAGCCGGGTCCGGTCACGCCTTGAAACCAACCGGACCCGCATCTGAATCAATCCTCTTCCATGATGCCGTCCTTCAGCGCCTTGAGGTTCGGAACCGGCATCGGTGTCAGGCTGCCGTTTTCCGGGTTGAACATCTGACGGTAAGACATCGACGTGTTCCCCTGGCGGCTCATCACGTCCCAACCCCGGACCAGATAGGGGCATTCATCGTTGAAGCAGATGTACATGTACTCGTTCTGCCAGGTATTGAAGGGAGAATCCGGGATAAGCCACTTCTTCATCTTCTGTCCGCAATGGGGACAACACAGGGTCCTCTTGACCTCCTCCCGTTGCGCCTTCATCTCCTCGGCCGTCAAGGGCCGCTTCTCCTCTTGCACCGTGGACAGCCTTTTGCTTCGCTTCGGGTCCGCCCCTTTCTTCTCCGCATACACCGCATAGACCGGATCACTCGGGATGCCCCTGTCAGCGTACTTGTCATCCTTGGGCCTGGGCTTCCCCTTGGATCTGAACATGCTCGGCTCCTCGAACAAACCGGATCCGTGAAAGAAGTCCTCCACGAGAATCACCCGTTCCGGTTCACTGCACTCACGCCAGATCTTGACCGCCTTCTCGGGGAACATCCGATTCGAGAAGACAACCAGAAACAGCCCACCCGGCTTGAGCACCCTTGCCACCTCGCGAAACACTTCGAAGGGGCGGGTCATGTAATCCACGGACACCGTGTTTAGAACCACATCGAACCGATTGTCCTCGAAAGGCAGGGCCGGGTCCTTGTTGAGGTCGTGCAGGACGAACTCGGTCAGGGCCTTGTTCCTTGCAAGCTCGTTTTCGTTCAGGCCGAGACCCACAACCTCATCCGCCTCCGTGGTTTTCGGAATGTGAGAGTCACAGCTGGCCATCAGATCGAGGATGGCGGGCCGTTTCTCCACCACGAGTGTGTCAATGAGTTTTTCGACCGTCTCGAGGGCGACCGCATCCAGATGGTCTACGAATCGGTCGATGGCATAGAAGTTGCCGTCATCCGAATCGTCCTTCCTGGAAAACGCGTCTCCTCGGTTCAAGAATTCCTCCATGCTTTCACGCACACCTTCTTCCAGTTCGCTCGTGTTCATCGGTACCGTCCTTTCTTTGCGGCTCTCGCCTCCTGCTTGTTGAGATGCCCTGACCGCCGCGGAGGTTTGCTCCCGAAATGCCAATCTGTCGGGTCCCCCGCATTTCGACCGCTGAATTCTTCATTTCCTATCCTTGGCCATAAGGTGTGCACGTTTCCCTCGGTAGCAATACCAGCTGATTGGCGGGATATTGGCAGGTAGAAACTGCTAACGTTGGGGATTCACCCCTCGCGGATCCGCGCCCGCTTCCTGTACGCGCGAGGCCGATCACGAACCAGGCAGTATTCGGGGAGGATGAAATGAGGGGCTAGACGGTTACGTGGTGGGCATCCAATATCCCATCGAGGAAAAGAAAGGAGTTCACCCGAACCGATATCACTTCGGCCTCCGGGTTGTCGAGGAATTCCCCCATGTGGGGATGTCTCTCCCGGACCTGCGCAAGGATCTGCTTCTTCGCCCCTTCCTCCTCGACCGCGTGAAAGGTGCCGTGCACGGTCAATGCCTGCAGGTTACTCCGGTCGGCAAGCATCCCGTCGCATCGGTTGTCCACCAGGAGGCTCACCTGTTCGTTGGCAAGAAGGTTCGTGTACTTGGTCGTGCCCCGGTGTGTCACCATGTAGATCCACTCTCCCTCCTCGTCCGTCATGTACGCCATGAGCGAACAATGGGGCTTGCCTTCCCGGGCGGTGGCCAGAACGCACATGTCCTTCTCTCTGAGGAACGCCTTGATTCTCTCTCTCATTATTGTCGCCTTTCTCTGCTATGAAGCCCATCGTGGGATGTGCAGTCTAGCGACTCACCGCCACATTTCGGGCGTCTTCAGCCCCTCGGCCGAAGCAAGCATGGGTGAGTCCTCTGCGTGGTAAACCGGCCTGCCCTCGAGGAGTGTCAACAGCACGCGTGTCTCGAACAATTCCTCCAGCCCACATTCGAGGATATTCCGGTCAAGAACGGCGAGGTCGGCGAACTTGCCTTCCTCAATGGATCCCGAAATCTTGTCCAAGCCCATCTCCTTGGCCCCGTTGATGGTCAGCATGGGGACCAGCTCCTGCATGGTCAACTTTTCCTCCTCGTTGAACACGCCCCGTTCCGGATAGAAGGGGTCGATGCGTGTCGAAGCCATGGCGAGTCCGGGAAAGGGATTGACAGAGGCAGTGACACAAGGCCAATCGCTGCCAACGCTGATGAGCGCTCCGGCATTCATCAAGGTCTTGTAGGGAAAGGCCTTTTTCCATCGCTTCTCGCCTATGATGGGCGTGACGATGGCTCCGTAATCAAAGTCGGTGCTTGCCCACGTTTGAATGTTGACACTAACGCCCAACTGCGAATAGCGGGGAATGTCATCGTCGGAATGGAAGAAGGCGTGGGTAATGCAGTGATGCAGGTCGTTCTTGCCGTTCGCCTTGCGGGCTGCTTCCACCGCATCCAGGGCTACGCGGGCGGCCCTGTCGCCGATGCAATGCATCATGATCGGGAGGCCATTGCGGTCGAGATCGGTTACCACCCGCTTTAGTTGTTCGGGAGAGATGGTCAGTTCTTCATACAGATAAGGCATGTCGAAAGGAGTGCTTCGATCGAGGAATGCAACGGTGTCGTTCTGGGAGGAGCCGTCCACGTAGATCTTTGCTCCAAACGTATTCAGCCTGCCGGTATTGTACTTTGCGGCCACAGCAGCGATGCCCTCAGCCGAAGGAAGATCTTCTTCGATGGAACCTGCCTGGACGGCAAGGCTTCTTGTCAGGACCCGGGCGTTGAGGCGATCGTCCCTGGCCAGCCGGTTCAAGGCGGCGAGGTCCGCTTCCTCCGAACCCGCCTCGCTGAAGCCGACGATTCCATACGAATTCAGTTCGGCTATGCCCCGTTCAGCAAGGGCCATTCTCCGGAGTAACGACAGCTTTGGGATGTGCCGACCCACGAGCGCCATTGCCGAGTATTCGACCAAATACCCGGTGGGATCTCCGGTGTCAGGGTCTTTCGCGATTACGCCGTACTGTGGGTCCGGCGTGTTCTTGTCGATTCCTGCGATCCTCAATGCTGCAGAGTTGACCCAGACGGAGTGGAGGGTCATATCCATCAGGAACGCCGGGATGTCGCCCACGATTTCGTCCAGCATCTCCTTCGTCGGTCCCTCCATACCGAAAGTGAAGGGAGACCAGAGTCCCCCGAGGAACCAGCCGTCTTCGATGCCGCTGCCATCCTCAAAGCTCTTCTTGATCACGGACAGACAATCGTCGACACTCGGAAGGGTGGGAGGCTCCGGCAGTTGACAGAGAGAACGGGCGTACTGGACCGCCGTGATGAGGTGCACATGTGTGTCGTATATGCCGGGGATAACCAGCCGGCCCCCAAGGTCAACGACCTCCGTGTGCGGACCGATGCATTCTTCGAGGTCTGCATTGGCCCCGACCCGCACGATGCGCCCGTCTTTGATGGCTACGGCCTCGGCCCAGGGCTGTTTCGGGTTGACCGTGTAGAATCTCCCGTTTCGGAATACGAGATCACATGCGCTTGCCGAGAGTTGTTCTTTCATTGCAGGGTCCTTTCCGTGGCATGCGGGTCGAACGATCCTTCACTTGCGAGACCGTTCCAGCTCACTCTACCCGAAAATCGAGTCTTTGGACAGAGCAGCCAGGGAGGGACTCGTTACGGGCCACAACCCGTGACCGGGAGAAGAAAGGGCGGGAGATTTTTCTCCCGCCCTGCGTTTCCTACCGGGAACAGTTTGTGGGCAGATGTCTTCTATCCGTCCAGAAATGATCTCAGATCAGGCGTGACCGCCATATCCGGCTCTCTCTCTCCACTCAGCTCCGCTACCATCTTGTCGTACTTTGTTCTCCAGATGTTGTGATCGTCCGCAAAGCCCTGAAGGTGTGCCTCACCGATACGTGCGGCCATCTTCATGTCCTCGCCGGCGCGATCCATGTCGCCGAGCTCAGACAACGTGGTTCCCCTGCTGAAATAGGCGATTCCGTACCGGTCATCCAACTCGATGGCCTTGTCGAAGTCTTGCTTCGCCCTTTCGCGGTCTCCCTTATTGAGATAGGCAAGGCCCCGGAAATGGTAGGCCCGCGGGTCGTTCGGGTTCATTGCGAGGACCTTTTCGAAATCCTCCATGGCCTTTTCGATGTTTCCGGCCTTTGCCCAGGCCGCCCCACGACTCATGTAAGCGAGATGAAAGTGGGGGTCAGCCTCGATGGCCTTGGAGAAGTGGTATACGCTCTCTTCGTACTCTCCTCGTGCGAAATGGTTGGCACCCTGTGAGAACATGTCGTATCCAGCCGAATTCGTCTTCATTTTTCCATCTCCTTCTATATCTAAATCGCGGTCCTTAGAGGATCCGCGATCCGGTCCTTCTGTTGATTCTTCCTGCCCTCTGCCGCTTTTCGTCTATGTTGTCTTGGCAGTGATTCTGGTAAACCGATTCACAGGTGTTGTGACATTTCCCAAGTCTTGTGTAAGATAAGACCTGCTTCTTGGATGACAATCCCAGAGGCAACGTTTCATGCGAACCTTTCCTGAGTGATGACGAACGAAAACTCCGACCATGAAGACGATAGACATACCTTCAGATTCGGAATCCTGGAAGACGAAACCAACGGACCGGTTCGTGCTGAAATGGGTCAAGTGCCACCTCTCGGCCCGTGTCACGCCGAAGCTGCTGCACCTGGAATGGCTTCGCCCCTGGATGATTACGGTCTCCTCCGCAGTCCTCGGCGTCGTGGCCGGCGTTCTGTTCGGCCTCGGGTGGGGATTCGCAGCAGGCGTGACGGCCCTGGTCTCACAGGTGCTCGATGGCGTGGACGGGCAGTTTGCCCGGCTAACGGGCAGGCAGAGCCCGGCCGGGGCCTTACTCGATTCCACCCTGGATCGCTATTCGGACGGGGCCCTGATGATCGGTATGACCGTCTACCTGATCCGGCTCCCGGCTCCCCTGCCGGCCTGGCAGGTTCTGTGCATCGCCTCCCTGGCGATCATGGGCAGCAACCTGGTCAGCTACTCGGCGGCCAGGGCGGAAGGCCTCGAACTTCCCGTCCCCTCGAAGCACACCCTGGCAAGCAAGGGAACCCGGACCATGACCATGGCGATCTGCGCCGTCCTGACACCCCTCTGGCCGGCCCTTCCTCTGGCCGCCCTGTGCTACCTTGCGGTCCATACGAATCTCGTGGTGGCGGACAGACTGACCCACGCCGTCAAACATCGTGAAACGGGGGAGACCCATGATTGAAATAGGGGTCATTCACGGCCGTTTTCAGGTATTACACAATGATCACCTCCGGTATCTACTCGCGGGCAAAGCAAGATGTCGTCATCTCGTGGTGGGTATCACGAACCCGGATCCGTCCTTGACGGCCGCGGATGACGCGGATCCGGAACGGCACGAGCCCCACGCCAATCCTTTGACCTATTTCGAACGCTACCTCATGATCCGGGACGTCCTGTCGGAAGAGGGCCTGTCTGCGCAAGAGTACTCGCTCGTCCCATTTCCCGTGAACCGGCCCGAGCTCTACAGGTTCTACGTCCCCCTGGATGGAACATTCTTCCTGACCATCTACGATGACTGGGGGCGAAGGAAGAAGGAGATGTTTGCGTCTTTGGGACTCCGGATCGAGGTTCTCTGGGATAAACCACCCGAGGAGAAGGGACTGATTGCGGGCGACATACGGGAACAAATGGCCCGGGGCGATCCGTGGGAAATGATGGTGCCCCCTGCGGTAGCAGAGAGGATGCACGCATGGGATGTCCCCGCCCGGCTTCGTAAACTCCAGGAACCTTGACGAAGGCTGAAGGTTCAGCGAGCGAGAGAAGTCGTGATCAACCGACCCTTCCATCTACCGAGCGAGGACACGGTTCCACATGGTCGAATTGAACATAATGAGCCTGAACCTCCGAAAGGAGACCGAGGAGGATGGCGAGAACAACTGGCCTGAACGGATCGGCCTGGTGGTGCGGCTGATCAACGAGGTCATGCCCCACCTGTTCGGCACACAGGAAGGAAGGCGACCCCAAGTCTACGGGCTTCTCGAGGCCCTGGAGGGTTACGGGATAGCCGACCACCACAGGCATTGGGACCCGCAGCGATTCTATCCCTGCATCTTCTATCGCCGAGACGCACTGGAGCTCCTCGAGAGTGGGGACCGGTGGCTCTCCGAGACGCCCGAGGTTCACGCGAGCAAGAGCTGGGGAAGCGCCTATCCGAGGCTGGCGACCTGGGCCCGATACAGATCCAGGGATTCCCGAACAGAGTTCTTCTTCGCCTGTACGCACATGGACCACGTCAGCGCCGAGGCGAGGAGCGGACAGGCCAGAGTCTTGAGGGATCTCTTGCAGGAAGAGAACTGGGACTCCTTGCCCGTGATCCTCGTGGGCGACTTCAACGACGTGCCCGGGTCCGCCCCGTATCAGACCCTGACCTCATCCCTCAAGGATGTCTGGCTCAACACCCATTCCCATGATGCGGGGGAAGGCACCTGGCACGGATTCTCCGGAAAGGCGCAGAAAGGCCGTCTGGATTGGATCCTCGCAAGCCCGGAAGTGCAGGCCCTCGACGCCACGATCCTGCGAACCTCCTACCAGGGCCGATACCCCTCCGACCATTTCCCGGTGAAGGCAGTCGTGGAAGTGGGTTAGCCAGATATACGCGTGCATAAGGATATCCGGATTCATTGAATCACTTCGTGTTTTCTTCCCACTTTTGCTATCTTTTCCACTGCCCTGTCAATATGGTCTCCTGTATGGCTTACCATCGTACTGGTCCGGAAAAGCGCCCCGTCCCTTGGACATGCAGGATAGAGCACGGGATTCACAAAAACCCCCTCTGCAAGTAGATCCTTCCACATCATCAGGGTCTTGAGTTCGTCACCTATCATCACAGGAACGATGGGTGCCTGCGTCTGTCCAACTGGAAACCCGGCTTCCTCGAGGCCATTCTTCAGTCTTTTCCCATTGTTCCTTGCCAGTTCTGCCCGTTCGGGTTCTCTTCTGATGATCTCCAACGCCTTCCTCACTGCCGCAACATTTCCAGGTGCCAGACTGGCACTGAAGAGAATAGACCTGCCGACGTGTTTGATATAATCTATGATTTTTCTATCCCCTGCCACAAAACCTCCGATAGAAGCGAGTGATTTGCTGAAGGTTCCCATAATGAGATCCACCTTGTTCGTGAGGTTGAAGTGATCACACGTTCCCTTCCCTCCTTTACCTAGTACGCCTATACCGTGTGCATCATCAACATATAGCCTGGCATTGTATCTTTTTGCCATTTCCACGATCTCTTCGAGTCTTGCAAGATCTCCTTCCATGCTGTAGACGCCATCCACCAAGATAATCCGGCCCCTATCCCGAGGAAGCTCCTTAAGTACACGCTCAAGGTCGGCCATATCATTATGATTGAATTTTATCGGCTCCCCTTTTCCGACCCTGATGGCATCATGTATGCTGGCATGGCAAAATCTATCCACTACCGCGTAGGTTCCTTTGGCCAGTACGGCACTTATGGCACCTACATTGGACTGATAGCCGGTTGCGAAGACAAGGGCGCTGTCCTTCTCCACGAAATCGGCTAACTCCTCCTCCAGGGCCTCGTGGAATGGCGTGGTACCATTAAAAAGCCGTGACCCTGTCATGCTGGTTCCGTATTCCATCACAGCTTCCGCAGAGGCCTTTCTCACTTCCGGGTGTGTCGTGAGCCCTTGATAATTATTCGAACCGAGCATGATCGTTTCTTTTCCATCAATAAGAGCAACCGGTCCGTCATTCAGCTGGATGATTTTGTAGTAAGGGTACAATCCACTTTGTCTTAGCTGATCTACAACCTCAAAATTCAATGCGTTTTCGAAGATATCCCCGGACTCAAGACTTTCATCAAAATTCTTGTAACGGTTATTCAGAACATTTTCGACAACATCTTTCACAGTGTGTTCCTTTCTGCATGATGTACACTCGGATTATTCCCCTGCCGTGGTTTTCGAAATGCGGGAAACCATAACATGTCCTCGTTCAAAACGAAAAAGAACTGCCTATGCGGCTGCCATCTGGTAGACACGTTGACGGATCAGGTCAACGTAGGAGTGTCGCAGACGGGATGCCCGCCCCGGATCGTCCATGCAATCTCCAAGGGGAGCCGTGATGTTGAACCTTAAGTGCGCCTTTCGACTTAAGAATTTCGATTTCAGAGAAGGCCGGAAAGCGTATGCGGTGGACCTGAACAGGGCCCTTGTGATACCACTGGGACCAGAGGTCATGAAACGAAGGGGTTCTCCATGAATATGAGAAAGACTAAGATCGTCTGCACCATCGGCCCGGCCAGTGCGTCCCGGAAAATGCTGCAGAAGCTCATCCTCGCCGGGATGAACGTGGCACGTCTGAACTTCTCACACGGCTCATACGAAGAACACAAGAAGGTGGTCCTCGCCATCCGCTCCCTGTCGGAAAGACTCGGCAAGCCGGTGGCCATCCTCCAGGACCTGCAGGGGCCCAAGATTCGGACGGGGAAATTCGAAGGAGGGTCCGTGGTCCTGAAGGCCCGGGAGGAGTGGACCGTAACGCCGAGGAAGATGGTCGGGAAGCAGGGAATCATTCAGGTGAGCTACCGGCGGATCGCCGACGAACTCGGGAAGGGGGACCGGATCCTGCTTGCCGACGGTGAGATGGAACTCGAGGTGTTGTCCAGGAAGGGATCGGATCTGCTCTGCAGCGTCATAACGGGGGGGACCCTGGGGGAACGAAAGGGCGTCAATCTTCCGGGCGTGAAGACCGTCCTGCCGAGCCTGACGAAGAAGGACAAGCAAGACCTGGAATTCGGCGTCGAGATGGGGGTCGACTACATGGCCCTTTCCTTCGTCCGGAGCGGTAGGGATGTCCGTGCCCTGAAGAGGACCCTCAAATCGAAGGGCGCGAACATACCGGTCATCTCGAAAATCGAGAAGCCACAGGCCCTCGAAGATCTCGAAGCGATTTTGAAAGAATCCGACGGCGTGATGGTGGCACGCGGCGATCTGGGGGTCGAGCTTTCCCCGGAGAAGGTACCCATGGCCCAGAAGCGTATCATCCGTATGGCGAACGAGCAGTACAAATGGGTGATCACGGCCACCCAGATGCTCGAGTCCATGACCGACCACCCCCGGCCGACCCGGGCCGAGACCTCAGATGTGGCCAATGCCATTCTCGACGGAACCGATGCCGTCATGCTCTCCGGCGAAACGTCCGTGGGCCGGTATCCGGTCGGCTCTGTCAAGATGATGGATCGGATCGCCAGGGAAACGGAGAAAGAATTCCCCGCCGGCGTCCACACGCCCCCTTCCCGGCACCGACCCGCCAAGGGGTTCCCGGATGCGATCAGTCTCGCGGCGTGCACGGCTGCGGACAGCCTCGGACTCAAGGCGATCTGTGCCTTCACCAAGTCCGGCTTCACGGCAGGTCTGGTCTCCAAGCACAGGCCCACGGTTCCGATCATCGCCTTTACGCATGATCCGGCCGTACTGAGGCGGGTTTGCCTGTACTGGGGGGGGAGCGCCCGAATCGTGCCCCTGAAGAAGCACGCCGAAGCCATGATCGAAGCCATGGAAGCCGAACTCCTTCGGGAGCGGCTGGTCAGGAAGGGAGACCAGGTCGCTGTCGTGGCCGGGATCCCCCTGATGATCGGAGGTATTTCGAATCTGCTGAAGCTGCATCAAATCGGCGAAGGGAAGTGAGTAAACTCGCCCGGTGCGGGACCCCTGAGTTTGGCTATTCAGCACATTCGTGCTATTCCTGCATCCTAACTCCGCGCCCCACTCGCGCCCCGTTCGAGGCATCCTCAAGCTTTGCGATCGGGTCATTTAGAACCGAGAGACGCGTTACATGACTCCTGCAACGGAAAGCCGCCCGTTCTACGGCTGGTGGCTGCTCTTCTTTCTGTGGGTGGTCTACACCCTGCCGATAGGTTTCGCCTTTTACAGCCCCGTGGTTCTCGCCCCGTTCATGATACAGGACCTGGGCTGGTCACGAGGGGAGATCATGGTGGGCGTCACGGCCATCATGATGCTGTTCGGGATCAGCTCCCCGCTGACCGCCTGGATGATCACACGCATCGGGGCCCGAAAGACTATCGTAATCGGGGGGTGCATCACCGCCTCGGCCGCCTTCCTGATCAGCCGGCTGGGTCACATCTACCCCCTGTTCATCACCCTCGGCATTTTTCAGGGATTGGGGATCTCCATGTCTGCAATGATCCCGGTGCAGACCGTGGCGATCGCCTGGTTCAGCGCACGCCGGGCCCTGGCCCTGGGACTCGTGCTGGGGGGCGGCGCTGTGGGAGGCTTCCTGGCGCCCCAGCTCATCAACTGGGTCGTGCTGCGGACCGGAGGCAACTGGCGGGTCGGCTTCCTCCTCATCGCCATCGCATCCCTGGCGGGTGCAGTCGTGGCCTTGCTGGCCGTACGGAACCGGCCCGGGGATGTGGGCCAGCATCTGGACGGCGTTGCGCCGGAGGCGCGTGCCGACTCTTCCGCCGGACGGAGACGACCCTCACCCACCTACCGCACAAACGATGTGTGGACCATTCGAGAGGCCCTGAAGACACGGGCCCTGTGGCTTCTCATTCTGGCGGTCACGGGCACCTTCTACATGTGGCAGATCATCGTGACCCAGGGACCTCTGCATCTGCAGGACCGGGGCTTCGATCCCGCTACGAGCGCCTTCCTGTACAGCCTTGCCATCGGCTTGAGCATTGCCGGCCGTTTTACGATCGCCGGCCTGGGGGACAGGATCGAGCCCAGATACCTGTTCGCCTTCGGCTCGCTCTGCACGTTGATCGGCGGAATCCTGTTCTGGTTTGTTACGCCGGACAAGGTATGGATTGCTTACCTCTACCCCCTGCTGGCCGGCTTCGGGTTCGGGGCAGCTTACGTGTGCATCCCCACGATTACGGGGAACTACTGGGGCGCGGAAGCCTTTCCCGGAGTGACCGGATTGGTCTCTCCTTTGGCCATGCTGGTCCAGAGCTCCGCGGCTCCTCTGGCCGGGCTCCTGTACGACCGCCAGGGCACGTATCTCACGATCATGATCGTCTCCTGGCTGGCCGTTGCGGTCGGCTT
>RCNG010000146.1_pt1 | contig 28303 bp, 21 predicted proteins | sample 2041371 | NCBI WGS metagenome assembly RCNG01 (sample SAMN09708227, study PRJNA481090) | Marine sediment metagenome, whole genome shotgun sequencing project. | biome: marine sediment; feature: ocean; material: sediment; isolation source: Sewage treatment plant 1 marine sediment (STP1) ... | reverse complement strand
GGTCAAGGGATTCGCCTCGCACTGGCTCATCAACGCCGTCCTGGTGGAAGGAACCCCGGACGTGTTGAGGTCCCTTGCCTTGCGCGAAGACGTGGAAAAACTGGAAGCCGATCTGGTCATCAAGACCAGCACCAGTGCCGACAAGGACGGAAGCGCCGGGCCTGCTCCCGCTTCTCCAGCGAACGTGGGCAACGGTCTGCAGGCCCTGGGTGTTCCCGAGGTATGGCGCCAGCTGGGGTTGGACGGAACCGGTCAGGTTGTCGGAATCATGGATACGGGTGTTGACGCGGCTCACCCCGCTCTTTCGGGGAGCTGGCGCGGAAACTCAGCTCCGGCAAACGAGTGCTGGCTGGACCTGATCGATACCGGGAGCCCCAACTACCCGGTGGATGTTCACTACCTGGGTACCGTTCATGCCGGTCTCATGGTCGGTCATGCCAACGGGGACACCGTCGGGGTGGCTCCCGGAGCTGAGTGGATCGCCGCCAACCATCTCTTTCAGTACTCGGGCCCGGAATTTGATGCGGATGTAATCACATCCCTGGAGTTCATGGCCGACCCGGATGGGAACCCTGCGACTTTGGACGATGTCCCGGCGGTGGTTCTCAATGCGTGGGGTATCGAGGAGAGTTATGAAGGTTATTTCGATTGCGACAACCGGTGGTGGGATGCCATGGACGCCTGTGAAGCCGCGGGGCCGGTCTTGATCTTCTCCGCCGGCGATCATGGTCCCAGCGGATCTACCATCTGGTCACCGGCCGACCGTGCCCAAACAGAGACGGCCGGTTTCAGTGTCGGCGCGGCCTCGGATCAGGCTCCCTTCGAAGTGGCTAGTTTTTCCAGTCGAGGTCCTTCCGGATGCGATAGTCAATTCGACACTAAACCGGAAGTGGTGGCCCCCGGAATCGAAGTGACAACCACTTATCCCGGTAACCAATGGGTCTACTACACCTCGACCGGTGGGGCTGCAGCCCAGGTGGCCGGCGTGGTGGCCCTCATGCGTCAAGCTGCACCGGATGCCGATGCTGAGACCATCAAACAGGCTTTGCTTACGACAGCCCGGGACCAGGATGACCTTGGCGACGACAACACCTCGGGTCGGGGCTTCGTTGACGCATACGCCGCGGTTTTGGCGGTCATGCCGAATGTCGGCACGGCCAGCGGCACGGTGACCGATCTGGTGACCGGGCTTCCCATTGCCGGAGCCGCGCTGGCTCAGGTCGGCGGGAACCATGTCGTGACCAGCGACCAGGCCGGGATTTGGACCCAGGTTCTGCCGGTTGGATCCTACGATTTTCAGGTGACAGCTCCTGGATACTACGACGAAACGGTCACCTTCGAGATTGTTGACGGATTGAACACAGTGGCGAATGTTTTCCTGGATCCGCGACCTCAGTACCAGGTCAGCGGGATCGTGACCTTACCGGACGGCTTGCCCGTATTTGGGGCCGAAGTTCTTAGTTTCACACCACCGACGACTTCCGCAGTCACGGATTCGACCGGTGCCTACAGCATGATGCTTCCCGGTGGCCCAGGACTGGATCATTCCCTGGTCGCCTGGGGTCCCTGGGAGGGAGATGTCACCGCCGATTTCATCCTGAATGCAGACCTGTCCTTGGATTTCTCCCTGCCGGCGAAACTGGGTGACGGTTTCGAGACCGGGGGTTTGCAACAGTACAACTGGACTAGCCCCGATGACGGCGTGTGGGTGGTTGACGAATCCTGGCCGCGTTCCGGCCGTTTCAGTGTACGCTCGCCGGAACTTCGATCAGGTGGCCTGTCGAGCCTGGTGCTTGACTTCTACGCCGCCGAGGAGGGCCAGTTGACCTTCCACTTGCGCGTGGACAACTATCCCGAGGTAGATTTTCTCTTTTTCTACATGGACGACGACATCCAGGGTGAATGGACTGGAGATGTACCTTGGACCTCATTCACCGTAGACGTGCTCCAGGGCCATCATGTCTTCGAGTGGTTCCACTTACAGCAATCAGGCAGTTTCGACGAACCCACGGTGTGGCTGGATGACATCAGCCTGCCACCCACGGCCCCTGAGTCCCTGGCGGTCATCAGCTTGGACGTGGCGACGATTGATGCGGTCGTGGAGATGGGTTCCACCACCACCAGCTTCTTCAACGTCACCAATTCCGGCGATCATGCCCTGGATATCGCCATCCGCCCGGATACCCCAAGCAAGTCTGCTGGCGGACCGGACGGCTGGGGTTACCTCTGGCAGGACAACGATGAGCCCAACGGCCCGACATACGATTGGGTCGACATCCTGACCGATGGCAACGCGACGGGGTTGGGCAACGAGGAACTGGTCTTTGAGGTGGACCTGGGTTTCCCGTTCTTGTTCTACGGCGACCTCTATAGCGAGTTGAACATCAGCTCCAACGGTTTCCTGTCATTCACCTCGACTTCACCAGCCTATTTCAACCGGATCATCCCCAACGGGGCCAATCCAAACGCATTGATCGCACCCTTCTGGGACGACCTGAATCCTGCCACCGGCAGCGGCGAGGTTTTCTGGAAATCCGAACCGGAAAATGGCCGATTCATCGTCACCTGGAACAACGTGAACCACGATGGCACTTCAACGCCGGAAACTTTCCAGGCCATCCTGAACGTGGACGGCAGTATCGTCTTTCAGTACGCACTGGTGAACAACCCGGCCAGTTGCACGGTCGGCCTGGAAAACCCCGACGGCGATGACGGCCTGCAAGTCGTCTGGAACGATGCGGATTATTTGCGCTCCGGCCTTGCTATCCGGGTGAACCCGGTTCCGCCCATCGACTGGGCTGTCTGCGATCCCTGGTTTGCCCGGATACAACCGGGCGCCACCCTGCCGGTGGACGTGATCTTCGATGCCTCCGACCTTTCCCTGGGAGTGCATAATGCCGTGATGCGAATCGCCTCGAACGACCGGTCGGCGGGAACCCGAGATGTTTCCCTGGAGCTGACGGTGACCGAGGTCAGTGAGGTGAGCGATCTCCAGCGTCTTCCGGTTTTTCACGGTGCGGTTCCCAATCCATTCAATCCGATCACCGAGCTGCGCTTTTCGTTGCCTGTCCGGGCCCGGGTTTCCCTGAAGGTGTATGACCTTAAGGGGCGTCTGATTCGCGATCTGGTGAACGGGTGGCTCGAAGCCGGGCCTCAGTCGCTGGTCTGGAACGGTCAGGACCACCAAGGCCAGGGCGTGGCCTCAGGAAAATACTTCGCTCGCCTGGAGATCGATGGTGTCTCTTCGGTCAAGGGTATGACCCTGGTTCGCTGACAGACACAGATAGGGACCGGTATTGACCCACATTTAAAGGCCCCGGGATGTCCTCCTTCGTGCGGATTACCCGGGGCCTTTAAATGTGGGTCAATACCGGTCCCTATCTGTGTCTGTCAGCGAATCGGCGAGATCCTCGAGGCGCAGGTTCAGCATGATGTGCAGGCGGTAGGCGAGGTCGGCGTTTCCCGGGGGCAGGTGGAGGGTCCTCAACGACCCCATGAACTTGCGGTGGGAGCGGCACCGGCGGTAATCGGGTTCCCGTGGCGGGTGCAGAAGATACCGCTCAACCAGATCCAGATCCGGATCCATCAGCAGAGTGGTGGAATAGTAGACCAGGCCGCGTGTCCGGTAGATGCAGGAGCCGCCGATCTTGCGCTCGCCGATGGCCAGATCGGAGATGCCGAGCTGACGGACGCCGGGAACATCGCAGGCCGTCAGGGCGTCGATCAGCCAGTCGCTGACGGCGGCGAACGCTGTCTTGATCATGCCGATGCCCTCCAAAGGCAGGGCCACCGATACGATCAGGTTGCCGGGATCCAGCACGACACTGCAGCCGCCGCCGGGTCGCCGGTAGAGGGTGGTCCCGTCGGTCTCGATATTGGAAGTGTTCAATTCCAGTTCCTGTTTGCCGCCGCGCCCGATGACCACCGAAATCGCCGGAGGCTCATAGACGCGCACCCGGGGCTGTTGGTCGTCCCGGGTGCGCGCGAGCATGTCGTCGTCAAGATCGTAGGGGACCGTTTCCAGGTCCGGCATCGCCCTTATCTCACTTTGCGGGGCGGATTGACGTGCACCGCTTCGCCGGCCGCCACTTCGGCCGCCTCGAGGAACGCTTCGCTCAGGGTGGGGTGGGGGTGGATGGTGACCATGATGTCCTCGAGGGTCGCTCCCATCTCGATGGCCAGGGTGCCTTCGGCGATCAGCTCACTGGCCATGGGGCCGACGATGCCGACGCCCAGCACCATGCCGCCGAGCGGGTCGGCGATGACCTTCACCAGGCCGTCGGTTCGTCCGAGGGTGCGCGCACGGCCCAGGGCCGACAGGGGAAAGCGACCGATGTTCACTTCGATGCCCTGTTCTTCGGCCTCGCGTTCGGTCAGTCCGGTCCAGGCGATCTCGGGGTCGGTGAACACCACCGCGGGAATGGCCCGGTTGTCGAAGGCCACGTCGCCCCCGTAGATGGCTTCGGCGGCGACCTTGCCCTCGCGGCTGGCCTTGTGGGCCAGCATGGGGCCGGTGGCCGCGTCCCCGATGGCATAGATGTTGGCCTCGCCGGTAAGGCAGGTTTCGTCGGTGAGGATGAAACCCTTGTCGTCGGTGGCCACCTTGGTGTTTTCCAGGCCGATGTCGTCGGTGTTGGGCCGTCGTCCGATCGCCACCAACACCTGGTCGTAGTGTTTGCTGACAACCTGGCCGTCGGTTTCGATCTCCACGTCGAACCCGTTGGCAGCGTCGCCGCCCGTCTCGGCGATCGACTTCACCTTCGAGTCGAGCATGATCTCGTGAAGGCGTTCAGACACCTGTCCCACCATGACGTCCACCAGGTCGAAGTCGGCGCCCATCAACAGGCGAGGGAAGAATTCGACCACGGAGGTTTCGGCGCCCAGCCCCTGGTAGACCAGCCCCATTTCCAGGCCGATGTAGCCGCCGCCCACCACCAGCAGGGATCCAGGGATGCGGGGCAGTTTCAGGGCGTCGGCGCTGGACCAGACCGAATCCACGATGCCCTCGGGGAGCCGGTTCAAGCTCGAACCGGTGGCGATGATGGCCTGTTCGAAATCGATCCCGCTGACCTCGCCGCCCTCGATGCTCAGGCTGGTGGATGATTCGAAACGGGCGTGGCCCTGGATCACCGTCACGCCCCGGCGTTTGAGCAGCCCCTTGATGCCGTTGGACAGGCCGCTGACCACCTCGTCGGTCCAGGCGCGCAGCTTGACGGGGTCGACTTCCAGGCCCTTGAAGGTCAGGCCGAACTGGTGGGCGTGCCGGGCCGATTCCTGGATCTCGACGGCGTGGATCAGGGTTTTCGAGGGGATGCACCCTTCGAGCAGGCAGGTGCCGCCGGGACGCTCCCGCTTCTCGACGAGCAGGACGTCCTTGCCCAGGTCCGCCAGGCGCAGCGCGGCGACATATCCGCCGGGCCCACTGCCGATGACCACCACCTGGGTTTCTTCACGCAGACTTCCCATGACCATGACGAGGCGCTCCTATCAGGTTTCCAGCAGCAGCAGGTTGGGGTCCGACAGCTGGCGGACGAGTTCGGCCACGAAGCGGGCGGCGTCGGCGCCGTCGGCGATGCGATGATCGAAAGCCAGGGTCAGGGGCAAAATCTTCCGGATGACGATCTCACCATTCCGGACCACCGGCTTTTCCTGAACCTTGCCCATGCCCAGAATGGCTACTTCGGGATAATTGATGGTCGGCAGCAGGGCGGTCCCGCCCAGGGGGCCCACGTTGGTGATGGTGAAGGTGCCGCCGCGCATGTCCTCGGGGGGCAGTTTGCCTTCGCGGGCCAGGGTGGCCTTCTCGTAGATGTCGTCGGCGATCTGGATGATGCTCTTGTTGTTGGTGCCCTTGACCACCGGCACCACCAGGCCGCGTCCGGTGTCGGCCGCGAACCCGATGTTGTAGAACTTCTTGTAGATGATCTCCTCGCGGAACGGGTCGAGACTGGCGTTGAAGGCCGGTGCGGCCTTCAGCCCCGCGGTGATGGCCTTGATCACGAAGGCCAGCAAGGTCAGCTTGCCGCCGGCTCCGCCGGTGCGCCGTTCCTTTTCCCGGATGCGGAACTTGTCCAGTGCGGTCACGTCGGCGTCGTCCATGTGGGCGACGTGGGGGACCAGCGACATGCTGGTGACCATCTTGCGGGCCACCTTGCGCCGGATCGAGCGCAACGGCTCGACCTCGACCGGGCCGTCGCTGCTGAAATCGGGCATCGGCTCGATTTCCAGGAACGGAATGGTGGCCGAAGCATGGGCGGCGAACTCGGCGAAGGCCGTGTCGTCGTGCACCTGCTTGGCGGGCAGGTGTTCGGCGGTTTCAGCCGCCGGAGCGCCCGCGCCATGGTCGGCGAAACGATGCAGATCCTCGGGCACAACCCGCCCACCGGGACCGGTGGGGGAGACCAGGTTTATGTCGATCTTGAGCTCGCGTGCCAGCCGCCGGGTTGCCGGGGCCGCGGGCACGGGCCTCCGGACGCCGGGCATGGCCGCCGGAACTACGGTCTCGGGAACAGGAACAGGTGTAGGAGCGTCGGGGGCGGCAAAGGTCTCCTCCGCGGCGGCTTCTTCGACCGCGGCGGCAGTGCCGGTGCCGTCGTCGATCACGACTACCACGTCACCCACGTTGATGATGTCGCCGACCTTGCCCTTGAGCGCGGAAATCTTCCCCCCTTTTGGCGAGGGGATGGTCACGGCGGCCTTGTCGGTCTCGACGTCCATCAACGGTTCGTCTTCGACGATCGGGCCGCCCTCTTCCACGTACCACTTGAGGATCTCGCCCTCGGCGATTCCTTCGCCCAGATCAGGCAGTTTGAATTCGAACAAGCTGGCTGCCTCCCGGTCAGAAATTCAGGGTTTCCTCGATGGCGTGAACCACCCTGGGCGCGTTGGGCAGGTAACTCTTTTCCCGCCCGAAATACGGCGTGACGACATCGTAACCGGTCAGGCGTCTGACCGGTGCTTCCAGATAGAGGAAGGCCTTGTCGTTGATCCGCGCGGTGAGCTCACTCGACATGCCGAAACTGCGCGGCGCCTCCTGCACGATGACGCAGTGTCCGGTTTTGGTCACCGATTCCACCACCGTGTCGCTGTCCAGGGGGGAGATGGTCAGCAGATCGATGATCTCGATGCTCGTGCCGTGCTTCTTTTCCACCTCGGCGGCGGCCTTCAAGGCCGGCCGCATCATGGCTCCCCAGCTGACCAGGGTGAGATCGGTGCCTTCCTGCACCACCTGCGACCTGCCCAGGGGCATGATTTCTTCCTGGTCCGGCACTTCTTCGCGGAAGGCGCGGTACGAGTGCTTCGGTTCCATGAACACCACGGGGTCGGGGTCGCGGATGGCGGCCACCAGCAGGGCCCGGGAGTTTCGCGGGCCGCTGGGGGTGACCACTTTGGCGCCGGGCAGATGGGCGTAGGTCGCCTCGCGGCTTTCGCTGTGGTGCTCGAGCGCGCGCACGCCGCCGCCGTAGGGCATCCGGATCACCATGGGCACCGTGTACTGGCCGTGGGTGCGGGCGCGCATGCGCGTGGCGTGGGCCTCGAACTGGCCCATCATCAGATAGCTGAAGCCGGAGAACTGCATCTCGCAAACCGGTTTCAGTCCGGCCATGGCCATGCCGATGCTGGTGCCGATAATGGCGCTCTCGGCCAGGGGTGTGTCGAGCACGCGGTCCTTGCCGAACTTGTCCAGCAGACCCTCGGTCAGGCGGAACACGCCGCCGTCGACGGCCACATCTTCCCCCAGCACGATCACGTCATTGTCTTTTTCCATTTCCTGATGCAGCGCCAGGTTGATGGCCTGGACCATGTTGAGTTTAGCCATGGTCGGCCTCCCTCTTCACGTTGGCCAGGAAGTCCTGGTGCTGCTCCGTGATGACCGGGTGCTCGGTGCCGAAGACGTGCTTGAAGGGTTCGTCCTGCTGCCAGTCCTTGGGGGATTCGAACTCCTTGACCGCCTCTTCCACCTGGGCCTTCACCTCGGCCCGCAGGGCCTCCTCCTTGGCGTCGTCCCAGTATCCCTTGTCCCTCAAATACTTGTTGAAGCGGAGCAAGGGCTCCTTCTCCCAGGCGCGCTTCTCCTCCTCTTCGGTGCGGTACTTCTTGGGATCGTCGGCTGTGGTGTGCATCATCAGCCGGTAGGTCACCGCTTCGATCAGGGTGGGACCGTCGCCCTTGCGGGCCCGGTCCAGCGCTTCGTTGATCGCCACGTGCATGGCCAGCGGATCGTTGCCGTCAACTTGCAGACAGGGCATTTCGTAGGCGATGCCCTTCTGGGCGATGGTCTTGCTGGCGGTCTGGATCTCGCGGGGCACCGAGATCGCCCACTGGTTGTTCTGGACGATGAACACCGCGGGGACCTTCCACACCGAGGCGAAGTTCAGCCCTTCGTGAAAATCCCCCTCGCTGGTCCCGCCGTCTCCGATGAAGCAGACCGTCGCACTGTCTTCACCCTTGTAACGGCTGGCCCAGGCCAGGCCGACGGCGTGCTCGACCTGGCACCCGATGACCACGCTGTTGGGGATGATCCTCAGGTTCTTGTCGGGCAGGATGTTGCCTTCTTCCCAGCCGTTGTAGTAGTAGAGGGTGGAGGTCAGGGGCTCGCCGCGCACCAGCCGGCCGCCCAGTTCGCGGAAGGCGCCCACGAACCAGTCGTTCTTCTGCATGGCCAGGGCCACGGGAACGGAGATGGCTTCCTGGCCGGTGTTGGGCGGGAAGGTGCCCAGACGGCCCTGGCGCTGGAGCTTGAGCATGCGCTCGTCGAGCTCGCGGGCCAGCCGCATCCAGCGGTGCATCTCCAGCAGCTGCTCCTCACTGAGCCGGGGCTCGAGCTTTTCATCGAGCTGGCCGTGTTCATCGAGGATCTGGAGGTTCTGGACGGAAAATTTCGCGATCTGCTTTCTTGGCATCCACGAATCCTTCGTTGGGAACCAGGACAATGACGACGATGTGCAAACCCACCCATCCAGCCCGCTCAGGGCAGGTGGGTCCGCCGCCTCAATGTCTACAAAACGGGCCGGAGGGCGGCCCCGAAGCTGTTTCGGAGAGGCTCCCGGCCCGGGAAATTCTGGCTACATGATAGCAGGCGGGGCCCGGATTCGCCAATCACGTAATTTTGTGATTATTGCCTAAATGAATCTGGCTATGTGACCCTAAGTTGTCTTAAATTGGGTGAGAAATTGAAAACTACCTTCCCCTGTGGGGAATGATCCATCGTGGAGGCGGAATCATGCTCAGCAAAAAACTCCTGGGAGCCCTGAACCAGCAGATCAATGACGAATACTACTCCAGCTACATCTATCAATCGATGGTCGCCTATTTCGAAGACCTGAACCTCGACGGCTCCGCCCACTGGATGAAGATGCAGGCCGAGGAGGAGCATCTCCACGCCCTGAAGATCTTCAACTACGTGGTCGAACGTGGCGGCCGGGTCGAACTGTTCGCCGTCCCCAAACCCCCGATGGAGTGGGACAGTCCCCGGGCGGCGTTCGAGGCGGCCCTGGAGCACGAAAAGCTGATGACGGAGACAATCTCCAAGCTGGCCGACCTGGCCATCGAGGAGCGAGACCACGCCACCAACAACCTGATGCAGTGGTACGTGTCCGAGCAAGTCGAGGAAGAGGCCAACGTGGACGACATTCTCAAGAAGCTGGACATGATGGGCGCCACGGGCACGGGTCTGTTCCTGATGGACCGGGAGTTGAAGAATCGTCCGGTGCCGACGCCGATCGATCCTGAAGCCTGATTCGGCCTCCAGGATATGGGTTCAGGGAAGGTCCCCCGGGGGGCCTTCCCTTTTTTTGGGGTCATTGACTCTGCTGTTCTGAATTTAGTATACTATTGATCACACGGGGCATTCCTGAAAATCTGGGGCATCTAGGGGGAGGGAAGAATGCAATCCCGACACATTCTGACCGTGGCCGCCTTTCTGGGCGGTCTTTTGGCGGTCACCTGCCTGAACGCGGCGGATAAGTCATCCGTCCAATCTAATTCGGACAAGACCCTGGTAATCGATGGGCATGTACGCCACGACATCGGGGCCCTCCAGAATCATGTTACCAACTGGGGTCTCATGGGTTCAAAACCCAGTTTGCCTTCGCCCTTCAGTTCGGCGCCTTCGGCTCGTTGGCAGGGGATTGACTATTTGTGGGCCGCGGGGATCTGGTTCGGCGGGACGGTACTCGGCGAACCACTGGTCTCCACGGGTCAGTATGCCTCGGAATTCACGGCGTCCCAGGCCCCCAACGATACGATTTTCGCCACGGCACAGGGTGCTCCGAACGGTACCCGGTATCCCTGGCCCGGCTCCGATGACGACAACGATGGGGCCGAGGACGAAGATCCCCTGGACGGTCTGGACAACGATTCCGACGGTTCGATAGACGAAGATTTCGCCGCCGCCAGCGATCAGAATTTTCGCTGCACCATGGCGGACAATCACCCTGAACTCCTGGACATCTACCCCGATCACAGGCCCCTGAACCTCCAGATTGTTCAGCAATCCTATCAGTGGGAAACCCCCGCTGGAGCCCCTTTCATCGGCTACGAGTACCGGGTCACCAACGTCGGGGTGGCGGATATCGACGGATTCCACTGCGGAATTTTTTCCGATTTCGACATCGTTCAACCGGATGACGATTTAGCCGGCAGTTGGGGAGGTCCAGGGTGGCTGGTCAGGGACCCCTGGGGATCATTTGTTCCGGTCTCGATAGGCTACATGCGCGATGGCGCCGCCTCGGGAGCGGCTCCCGGCTGGGTGGGTTTCGTCCTGTGCGGCCTGGAGACCGACGCGGCGGCCGGACTTCCGGACAATCCCTTGGCCATGCACTCCTTTCAGAAATTTTCAGGGAATGCGCCTTTCGAGAATGGAGGGGATCCCACCAACGACGCCGAAAGGTATGAACTCCTCCAACGCGAGGAACGGGATCCTGATTCCCTTCCGGGAATGGGCAACGACTACCGGATTCTGATGTCCACGCCGGAAATTGCCACCTTGGCTCCGGGTGAAACCGTGATTTTCCACAGCGCCCTGGTGATTGGAGCCGGCATGGAGGAAATGCTCGCCCATGCGGCCGAAGCGGTGACCGTGGCCCTGGGCCAGCACTATGATCGTGACGGCGATCCGGCCAACGGCGACGAATTCCACGTCCCCTGGATTCGCCCCGACGAGGACCCCGTACCCGCAGTGACGGGCCGTCTGCTAGCCAACCTGAACCAGAACGCGGTGTCGCTAGTCTTCGATGTCCGGCACGTGAATACCGGCTGGGCCGAAGTCGATCGCCGGGAATCCGCTGGTGTGCCGTCGCGCAGCTGGCCGTTGGCCCAAGGTACAGGCAGCCTTCTGGATGACGATGGGGTCGGGTGGCCGCGCATCTACGATCTCAAACTGAAAACTGAAGGAAGCGTCGATCTGGTGCTCGACACCGTCGAAATTCCTGGTCCCGAGGTGCGACCTTTGCAATTGGCGGCCAGTCCGAATCCCTTCAATCCCCGCCTGACAATCGAGTACGTGCTGCCGGCGGCGGAAACCGCTCGGCTGGAGGTGCTCGACCTGCAGGGTCGGGTCGTCCGGGTGCTGTTCGACGAATCGCGGCCCATGGGCACCCACCAGATCGACTGGAACGGGGTGGATCGCCGTGGCCGGGCTGCGGCTAGCGGGGTCTACCTGGTGCGTCTGGTCACTGATCAGGGAACGGTCAAGCAACAGGTCACGCTCCTGCGCTGAAGCAGACCGTTTCCTTAAATCAAAATGCCGGGCCCTGTGGGCCCGGCATTTTTTTCCATGGTCGGAAGCAGGCGGGAGTTCCGTAGATAGGCCCTCACTTTCCAAAAAACAGAATCCCATGCTACCTTAAGCTGCTCGAATCCACCACCGGAGACGACCAATGATGCCCGGGCTTCGGACCGAAGGCCTTTCCTCGCGCTCGGCTTGCAACCTGAAGGGATTGTCCCGTGGGAATCGCTGCAGACATCGCGATCATCGTTACCGCTGGATTACTCGGTGGAGTTCTGGCCCAGCGCCTCAGGCAACCCTTGATCCTGGGCTATATCGCCGCCGGAATCGTCCTCGGGCCGGTGACGGGCGGGGCGCTGATCTCCGATCCCCACGACATCGAACTTCTGTCGGAAATCGGAGTCGCCCTGCTGCTGTTCGCCCTGGGGATCGAGTTTTCACTGAAGGAATTACGCCCGGTCCGCTGGGTGGCCATGTTGGGCGCGTCCATCCAGATCCTGCTGACCATGGGCGTGATGGCGGGCGTTGGCCGCGCACTTGGCTGGTCCTGGACCAGCGCCATCTGGTTCGGCGGCTGCGTCTCCCTGTCCAGCACCATGGTCATCCTGAAGACCCTCCAGAGCCAGGGCCGCCTCGGCACCCTCTCCAGTCGGGTAATGATCGGTATGCTGCTGGTCCAGGATCTGGCCGTGGTGCCCCTGCTGATCCTCCTGCCCAAGCTGACGGATCTCAGGGCGGGTTTGCCGGTCCTGGGCTGGGCCCTGATGCGCTCGGCGATATTTCTGACGCTGATGATCCTGGTGGGGACCCGGGTGATCCCGTGGTTGATGCGCCAGGTCAGCCGGTGGAACTCGCGGGAACTCTTTCTGCTGACGGTTGCCGGGTTGGGGCTGGGAATCGGCCTTGGCACCTACAAGGTGGGTTTGAGCTTCGCTTTTGGCGCATTCGTGGCTGGGATCGTTCTGAGCGAATCGGAATACGCCCATCAGGCTCTGAGCGACATCATCCCTTTGCGGGACATCTTCGGTCTGCTGTTCTTCGCGTCCGTGGGCATGCTGCTGGAGCCGGATTTCCTCCAGGAAAACCTCTGGCTGGTGCTGGGGTTGGCCGGGGCGGTCTCGGTGACCAAGGGGTTGATCTGCTCGGGGGTGGGCGGGGCCTTCGGCTACCGTAACGTGGTGCCTCTGGCGCTGGGCCTGACCATGTTCCAGGCCGGGGAATTCGCCTTCGTCATCGGAAAGGTGGGGGTGGCCACGGGGAGCATCAGCACCGATCTGTACTCGGTCATCATGGCCGTCACCTTGGTCACCATGTTCCTGACCCCCTTCCTGTCCCGGGCCACGGCGCCGATCTATGGCTTTCTCAAGAGCCGCAGGCAAGTCGAGCCCGTGCTGACGATCAACATCGCCAACGAGGAGCTGCACGACCACGTGGTCGTTGCGGGAGCCGGGCACATGGGCCTCACTGTGGCCCGGGTGCTGAGCCGGTTGGGCCTGCCGTTCGTGTTGATCGAACTCGATCAGCACCGACTGGAGACCTGCCGCGATGCCGGCCTGGCCGTCATCTACGGCGATGCCAGCCACAGGGTGGTTTTGGAGGCGGCCGGACTGAACCGGGCCTGCGTCCTGTTGATCACCACCCCCTCGCCGCTGGTCACCTTGGCCACCGTTCGTCACGCCCGGCAACTGCGACCGGATCTGCACGTCGTCGCCCGCGCCGATTCGAACGAGTTACTGGATTCACTGCACGATCTGGGCGTGCACGAGGTAGTGTTGCCCCAGATGGAGGCTGGCCTGGAAGTGACCCGCCAGGCCCTATTGCACCTGCAGGTGCCGGACCAGCAGATCGAACGGTTTGCGGACGAGGTTCGGCGCGAATTCTATCGCCCCCTGTCCGAGAACGGCGAGGATGTTTCGGCGGCGAAATAAGTTGTTGGCCCCGACAGGCGTTAGGTCCTGGCACCGCATCAACCCCCTTGCGAGCACGGCCTCCCTGCTGGTACACTGCAAGGACTCGATTCTGCAACCAATATTCAACTTAGGGAGACGGCCATGCACGGTATTGTCGGATACGGCTCCTACGTTCCGCGTTTCCGCATCAAGGCGGAGGACATCGCGAACCAGTGGGGAGCCGACGCGGAAGCCTTCAAACGCGGACTTCTCCTCGAGGAAAAAACCGTTCCCGGACCCGACGAAGACACCATCACCATTTCCGTGACTGCTGCCCGCCACGCCATCGCGCGAGCGGGTATCGATCCGCGGAAGATCGGGGCCTGTTACATCGGATCCGAGAGTCATCCCTACGCGGTCAAGCCTTCGGGAACGGTGCTGATCGACGCCATCGGCTGCGGTCCGGATTGCCACGTGGCGGATTTCGAATTCGCCTGCAAGGCCGGCAGCGAGGCCATGTACGTGGCCTATTCCCACGTCAAGGCCGGGGAGATGGAATACGCGCTGGGCGTCGGCGCGGACACCAGCCAGGGTGCGCCCGGAGACGCTCTCGAATACACCGCCAGCGCCGGTGGGGCGGCCTTCATCATGGGCAGCGAAAACGTGGCCGCCGAGATCCTTCACACCTATTCCTTCACCAGCGACACGCCCGATTTCTGGCGGCGTGAAGGGGAGTTCTACCCCCGCCACGCCGGTCGTTTCACGGGTGAGCCGGCCTACTTCCACCACGTCCTGAGCTCGGCTCGGGGCATCCTGGAACGGTCGAACATGAAACCCTCCGATTTCAGGTACGCCGTTTTCCACATGCCCAACGGCAAGTTCCCGCTGAAGGCCGGCAAGACCCTGGGCTTCACGCAGGAGCAGATGGAGCAGGGCTGGGTCGTCAACCTGATGGGGAACACCTACAGCGGGTCGTCGCCCACCGGGCTGGCCGCCATTCTCGACGTGGCCGAACCCGGCGACAATATCCTGATGACCTCGTTCGGCAGCGGCGCGGGTTCAGACAGTTTCATCTACCGCTGCACCGATCGTCTGGCCGAGATCCAGGATCTGGCGCCCAAGGTTCGCGACCAGCTCGCCGACCGGCGCATCCACCTGGATTACGGGAAATACGTGGCCTATCGCGGCAAGATCCGCGTCAACGAAATGTAGAAAGGGGGAGGACATGAGAGACGTAGCTGTTATCGGAGTCGGCATGACGCAGTTCGGCGAGCTCTGGCAGACTCCCCTGCGGGATCTGTACGCCGAGGCGGTCAGCGATTGCCTCAAGGATGCGGGAGTCGACCGGGTGCAGATCCAGTCGGCCTGGATCGGCTGCATGAGCAGCGGCCTGTTCAACCATCAGGAACACCTGGCCTCGATCCTGAGCGATTACGCGGGATTGAACGGTATCTCGGCCACACGGGTCGAAAGCGCCTGTGCCTCGGGCGGAGCGGCGTTTCGGGCGGCCTATCTCGAGGTGGCCAGCGGGGCGAGTGATTTCGTGTTGGCCGGCGGTGTGGAGAAGATGAACGACGGCGCCGACGCCACCTTCTGCCTCGCCACGGCGGCCGACCAGGAGTACGAGGTCTACCACGGGGTCACTTTCCCCGGCCTGTACGCCATGATCGCCAACGCCCACATGCACAAGCACGGCACGACCTACGACATGCTGGCGCAGGTGGCGGTGAAGAACCACCAGCACGGCGCCAAAAACCCGAAGGCGCAGTTCCCTTCGGAGATCACCATGGACACCGTCAGGAACGCCATCCGGGTGGCCGAGCCGCTGGGACTGTTCGACTGCTCGCCGGTGACCGATGGTTCCGCCGTGGTTCTTTTGGCACCCGTCGAGGTGGCCAGGGACCTGGGGAAACCGCTGGTGACCATCAAGGGATCGGGGCACGCAGTCGACGCTATCGCGTTGCATGACCGGCAGGACCCGTCACGGATTCCCTCAGTGGGCATGGCTGCGGCCAAGGCGTTTGACCACGCAGGGGTCACGGCCCGGGACATCGATTTCTGCGAGGTCCACGATTGTTTCACCATCGCGGAGTTGTGCTGCCTCGAGGAGCTCGGTTTCTACGAGGCCGGGCAGGCCGGGCCGGCGACGCTTGCGGGTGAAACGGCCTTGGGCGGCAAGCTTCCGGTCAACACTTCGGGCGGCCTCAAGAGCAAGGGCCATCCCGTCGGCGCCACCGGGATCGGGCAAATCGTGGAGGTATACGAACAGCTCACCGGCCGCAGCGGGGACCGGCAGGTCCAGAACGCCCGCCTGGGCCTGGCGCAGAACATGGGCGGCAGCGGCGGCAGCAGCGTCGTGCACATCCTGGAGGTGAAGTGATGATTTCTCCGCGTTACCACCGGGAAATTCCCCAGCGCTACCGCCTGGAGGCGGGTCAGTGCGGCGGGTGCCAGGAAATTCATTTCCCGCCTCGCAAGGTCTGTCGCAAATGCGGCGGCGAGGAGTTCAGCACCATCAACCTGCCGCATCAGGGCAAGGTGGTCACCTACACGGTGTGCTGGATCCCGCCGGCGGAATTCGACAACCAGAAACCCTACGTGAACGCCATCGTCGAACTGGACAACGGCACCCGGTTGACCTGCATGGTCTGCGAGGCGCCGCCCGACGAGGTGAAGGTGGGGACCAAGGTCGAAATCGTGTTCCGCAAGCTGAAGGAAGAACCGAAGTGGGAGGTCATCCAGTACGGCTACAAAGCCCGGGTGATTCCCTGACCGGAGTAGGGCTGTGATCCAGGGCCACATTCCGCGGCGGCCAGCCGGGGGTGTGGCCCTGTTTTCGAATATCAACCGCTGACGTGCATCGAAGAGAAACTGGGTCCGAAGTTCAGGGCAGGGTCGCTTCGATCTCCCGGGCGGTCTCCTCGTCCATGGGGCCGCCCCGTTCCCGCAGCTTATCCACGAAGATCCGCCGCAGGTTTTCCGGTTCGTTCTGGCCGAACTTGACCTTGCCCGTCCACGAGCCGGGCACCACGCGGAACACGCCGACACCGGCCAGCGCCTTGGCGTAGATGGGGATATCCGGGTCGATGGGATCAAAACGGCCCTCGGGCTGGTGCTTGTCCATCAGGGCTCCCAGGCCCAGGGCTTTTTCAGCGGGATCGTCCACCAGCGAACAGACACCCTTGATCTCGACGGATTTGAAGAATTGCGTGGCCGGGCAGGCGTACCTGGGGGCCGACCAGTAAGAAGGGATGAAGCTGTAGGGGCGGACGATGGAAAATCCGGCGCGGGGGGATTGGCCGGCCAGTTCGAATTTTTCGCCCTCGAGGGCGCCGTGAAAATAGATGGTGGTGCCGACCGCCGCGAAGTTCAGGGCGATGGCCCGGGGAAAACCCTCGGCCGTCACCAGCGAGAGGTAACCCACCTCGCAGGTGGCGGCCAGATCCTGGAAGAGAGCCAGGTCGGCGGACTCGAGTTCGGTCCGCCTCACTTCCGGGCGGCATTCTTCTTGGCCGCCTGGTTCTTCCGGTGTTCCAGGGTCTTGTCCATGTAGACTACCGCGTCGGGGGTCTGGCAGCTGGTCTGACCATGGTTCACCTCGACCTTACCTATCTTTTTCGCCGCCGCGCGGGCCTTCTTTTCCAGCTTGGGATTCCGTACGCCCAGGCTGATCAGGGCTTGGTTCATGCTGTGCCGCACCCGGTTGGGTCGCTGGTGAATCTCCCTGGCGATCAGGTCGATCTGCTCGGCGCAGAAGGCGTCGGTCAGGGTGTCGTCGTAGAAGGCCTGGCTGGTCAGGACGTTCCAGGCCGCCGCGCTGATGTACTCGCCCTTCCGATTCTTCCAGGCGTCGAACTTCTTCATGGCCTGGCCGCTGCGGATCACGACCCCGGCAAAAGCGTCGGTCAATACGTAGTCCTTCAGTTCGCGGGCCATGGCGTCCAGTTCCCGGGAGGAAAAGGCGGACGGATCACACACCATGCAGGCCAGGACGCGGGCGTCGTGATTACCCGACGCCCACAATCCCACGGCCAGTTCGTGATCGGTGCCCGCCTGTCTGGCCAGGGATTTCTGGAGGGCGTAACTGACCCCGAACATCTTCCCGGACACGCCATGGTGCCCGTAGATTTTCCTGTTCTGGGCCGTGCCGCCCTTTTTCAGGGAGGCCAGGGCCTGTTTCAGTTTCATGTTTCTATTCCTTCAGAGGCTTGATCTTCAGCCCCTTGCTCGAGAATGAGATCACCGGTTCCATGTTGCTCTGGTCCTGGTTCATCATGTTGCTGGCGTTGATGGCCCAGGTGGACGTGTTGCCTTCCACCACGGGGGCGTTGCTTTCGATGACCTCGCCGGGCACGGTGATGGTGAACTTGACGTCCAGTTCGCCCATGGAGGACATCATCTTGCCCATGAGGGCCATCTGTTTCTGGGCTTTTTCCTCATCGGTCAGGGTGGAGGTCCCGCCCTCCTTGGGGGTCTCGGGCTTGGTCGCCGCGGTTTCCTTGGCCGGTTCGGCGGGGAAATCGTAGTTGGCCTGCTTGAGGATGAAATTGCCGTCGGCGGTCTCGAAGATGCCCATGCCCTCACCGGGATCATCGCCCATGACGCTGCCCATCACGTAGGAAAGGCCCTTGAGATCCTCGAAATCCAGAACCAGGTGGAAATTTTCGCGGCCGTCGGTATTCCCCTTCTCGAATTTCTTGATCTTCACCCCTTTACCCTTGGCGGCCTTTTCCAGATCGGCCTTATTGATTTCATCGAACATGGGGACGTCCATGTCCTGGCCCTCGTTCATGCCCAGTTCTTCCATCTCTTTGATGGCGTCGGCCATCCCGGGGCTCAGCGACATGATCAGGGTGGCCGTGCCGGATCCGTCCTTTTCGATGACGGTGTCGCTGCTGACTTGGACGCAGCCGGCCAGGCCCCAGGCGGCCAAAGCGACTATGGCGAGGATGGCGAATTTCTTCATGATCCCTCCAGAAGGGTTCCTGCAGTTTAGTCCGGGTTTTCCCGGGTTGCCGGGCTCGGCTTTTCATGCTAACCAAAGGTGGCCGACAAGACAACCTTTGGGAGCAATCGATTTTGTTCAGGAAAGGAAACCCACATGGCCGCCGATCGTTCCGCCAAACCCGCCTGCTTCAAGGCCTACGATATCAGAGGCATCGTTCCCGATCAACTGAACACCGACCTGGCTTACCGGGTCGGGCTGGCCACGGCAGGATTTCTCGGAGCCAAAAACATGGTCGTGGGGCGGGATTGCCGTCTCAGCAGCGCCGAGCTGTGTGAAGCCCTGATCCGGGGTCTGACGGATGCGGGGACCGACGTTCTGGACATCGGCCTGTGCGGAACCGAAATGGTCTACTACACAACTTTCGCCCACGAGTTGGACGGCGGCATCATGGTCACTGCCAGCCACAATCCGATGGACCACAACGGGATGAAACTTGTGCGGGAAAAGGCGAAACCCATCAGCGGCGACAGCGGTCTGGATGGGATCGGGACGGCGGCCTTGAACGGGGACCTGGCGCCTACTGGAGAGGGCCGGGTCACGTCCACCAATGTCCTGGACGAATATGTGGCCTACCTGATCGGCCAGGTCGACGTGGCGCGATTCAAACCCCTGAAGATCGTGGCCAACGCGGGCAACGGCTGCGCGGGCCCGGCGGTGGCAGCCCTGGCGAAATTTTTGCCCTGTGACATCATCCCGGTGTTCGAGGAACCCGACGGGACCTTTCCCAACGGGATCCCCAATCCCCTGCTGCCGGAGAACCGGGGCGTGACCGCCGACGCGGTGCGCGAACACGGGGCCGACCTGGGCCTGGCCTGGGACGGTGATTTTGACAGGTGCTTCTTTTTCGACGAGACCGGCGCCTTCATCGAAGGTTACTACCTGGTCGGCCTGCTGGCGGCGGCCAGCCTGAGGGACCATCCCGGCGCCGGCATCGTTCACGATCCTCGGCTGACCTGGAATACCATCGACATGGTCGAGAAGGCCGGCGGCCGGCCCATCATGAACAAGACAGGCCATGCTTTCATGAAGGAACGCATGCGCGCCGAGGATGCGGTATACGGAGGGGAGATGTCGGCCCACCACTATTTCCGCCAGTTCGCCTACTGCGACAGCGGCATGCTGCCCTGGCTCCTGGTGGTTCAGGAGATGTCCGTGACCGGCCGTCCCCTGTCCGACCTGGTCAAGGAAATGCAGGCCGCCTACCCCGCGAGCGGGGAGATCAACCGGCGAATGAAGGATCCGGAGGCCGTCCTGGCGGAAATCGAGAACAAATATGCAGAATCGGCCCGGGGAATCGATCGGACTGATGGCCTATCCCTGGATATGGGCAATTGGCGGTTCAATCTGCGCAAAAGCAATACGGAACCGGTGATCCGTTTGAATGTTGAATCCCGGGCGGATCGCGCGCTCATGGAGAAAAAGACCGAGGAGATCCTGGATTTCCTTGATCAATGAGCAATTGGTGTTGAAAATGGAGATTGCTGGTCTACATTTACAGTGTAGACGGGCGGTCCTTTGACGATAAGGATTTACGTGAGCCACCCACTGACAAATTCCGTGCACAAATTCTACATCCCTGTCATGGGGACGGGATTTACCATTGATACGCCCCTGAAGGTGGCGCGCTATGGTATTTCGTCGGTGGTTTCCCTGGTGGACGACACCCTCATCGAACAGATGCGCAAGCGCCTGAGCGGGAATGCCGGCCGGGAATACGTGGAGATCCCTTCGTCGTCCGAGGATCCGCGGGCCAGCCGCATCACCTCGTACCTGAACATGATGGACGAGATGATCGACGGTCAGGTGGAGAAACTGCGGAGCTCGCTTTTCGAGGCAGGCAGCGAAATCACGCGCTACTTCGAGATGCTTCCCGATTCCCCCCTGAAGGTCCTGTACCAGAACATGCAGGCTGTCCGCGACCCCGAAGAAAGAGCCCGCCTGCAGCAGCAGCTGCGCGAGCGCATTTCCGTAGGGGCCATTGACGTCAATATCATGACCAAGCTCGACCGCGACCGCATGAGTAAGGGTCAGCTGCTCCCACCGAAATTTTCCGATGCGATGAGCGCCCTGCGCGGATACGCCAACAGCGGTCTGAAATCCTCGCTCATCCTTTCGGCGGGAATGAATCGCCGGTTGTTCAATTACCTCGCCGATTTCGGCGATTTTTTCCCCGATGACACCGGGGAAATCCGCAAGTGCATCATCCTCAAGGTTAGCGATTTCCGGTCCGCCCTGGTCCAGGGCAAATTGTTGGCGAAAAAAGGACTGTGGGTTTCCGAGTTCCGCGTCGAATCGGGGCTGAACTGCGGTGGACACGCCTTCGGCGGCAAGGGCATGCTCCTGGGGCCGGTCCTGGAGGAATTTGCCAGCAAGCGCGTGGCCCTGGGCGACCAGCTGCGCGGGATCTGGGCCGATTCCATGCAGGAGATGGGCCGTGCGGTTCCCGAGGCGAAGATGGATTTCCGGGTCACGGTTCAGGGCGGCATCGGGACGTCCGAAGAGACCCGCCTGCTCGAGGAAAAATACCAGGTGGACGGAACGGGTTGGGGCAGCCCCTTCCTGCTGGTTCCCGAAGTCGTCAACATTCCCCAGGACCATCTGCGCAAGATCCAGGCAGCCGGCGAAGACGATGTCCACCTCAGCGACGCGTCGCCCCTGGGCGTGCCGTTCTGGTGCCTGAAGAATTCGCGCAGCGAGGAGATCCGCCTGCAGCGCATCGCCGACGGCAAACCGGGCAGCGCCTGTCCCAAGGGTTACCTGGTTTCGAACACCGAGTTCACCAAGGCGCCGATCTGCACCGCCAGCCGGGCCTACCAGCGGCGCAAGCTCACCTCCATGGACGGCAGCGAGGTCAATATCGAAATGACCGAGGGCGTTGTCGCCAAGGCCTGCATCTGCCACGACCTGGCCGGGTCGGCGACCGTGCCCAACAAGATCGATCCCGACGCCAAGACCGCCGTCTGCTGCGGTCCCAACACCGTCTATTTTTCGAAGGTGGCCAAACTGCGCGAGATGGTCGACCACATCTACGGCCGGGCCAGCCTGCCAATTTCCGCCGAGCGGCCCCACATGCTGCTCAAGGAGCTTTCCCTGAACCTGGATCGCCTGAAGAAGGACGTCGACCGCCGCCGCCAGGGCCTGGCCGACGTCAAGAACATGTCCTTGGAGGAGATCCAGACCAACCTCATCACCGGCATCCGCCAGTACCGTGACCTGGCCGGTCAGATGGCTGCCGGATCACGTGATGCCTTCATGTCCCGCCTCGAAGGCCTGCGCGGGGATCTCGAGAAACTCAAAGACTGATTGAAGGATCCGGTAGAAGCGTTTCGGGAGGATGGAGGGGGATCTCCACCACGAAGCGCGTCCATTGCCCGGGTTCGCTGGCCACACGGATACTGCCGCCCAGGCGGTAGAGGATGTCGTGAACGATGGACAGCCCCAGGCCCGTGCCCTGCCCCGCGGGTTTGGTGGTGTGAAATAGGTTGAAGATCTTTTCCTGGTCCTGCGGCTGGATGCCGATCCCGTTGTCCTGGACGGTGACCAGGACGCGCTGCTTGTCGAGGTTGGTCATGATCTCCATGACCCCGGGCCGGCTGGGCATTTCTCCGATGGCGTCGATGGCATTCTTGATCAGGTTCACGAACACCTGCTGCAGGAGCATGGAGTCGGACGTGAACTCGGGAATGTCCGAGGCGTAGAGTCGTACGATCTCGGTCTGGGAGCGCCTGATCTCGGTCCCCAGCACGCTCAGACACTCTTCCAGCAGCTCCTCGATATCCACGTTCGACATGCCCGAGTGCTGCGTGCGCACGAAGCCCAGCAGACTGTGGGTGATGGTCGTCACCCGCCGCACCTGGTGGTGCAGCCGCTCCATGGCCTTGGCCAGCACAAGGCGTGTCTCCGGTCTCAGGGCTTCGCCCTCGTCCTCCAGCGTTTCCTCCACCAGGCCGGCGATGGTGTCGATCACGGCCAGCGGATTGTTGATCTCGTGGGCCACGCCCGAGGCCATCTGCCCGACGGCGGCCAGGCGTTCGGAGCGGATCAGGTCGTTCTTGAGACGCAGCCGGGTGGTCAGGTCGCGGCACAGGCAGACCACTTCCAGGGGCTTGCCGTCCGGGCCGTCGATCAGGGTCAGGCTGACGTTGCAGATCACTTCCCGTCGGTCCTTGCTGTGGAATTCGGCCTCGTAGCTGGAGGCGTGGCCGTCGCGCAGGGCTTCGGCGAAAAGTTTTTCGAACTTGCCCGGGTTGGAGCAGAGCTGGTAGGCGGAGGTGCCGACCACCTCGTCCCGCGAAAAGCCCAGGGCGCCCTCGGCGCCGCTGTTGAAACTCAGGATCCCGCCGGCGGGGTCGGTCAGGAAGATGATGTCCCTGCTGTTCTCCAGGACCTCGCGCAGATACTTCTGGGTCTCGTTGAGCTGCTCGTCGACCTCGTGGAGTTTCTGTTCGCTTTCATACAGTTCCGTCGTGTCCTCGATCAGGCCATAAATGCCCTCCACCCGTCCGTTCTCGATGATGGGAAACAAGGTGACCTGGACGTGCATCATCTGGCCCTGGACCGGGAGCACACCGGTGGCGTGCAGGGTGCGCCGGCTGTTCAGGGTCTCATGTTCCACCTGCCGCAGCCAGCGTGCGCCCCCTGCGGCAAACAGGGCGCTGTCCCGTTTACCCAGCAGTTCGGTCTCGCGGACACCCAGGACACGCTGGGCGTGGTTGTTGATCTTGCGGAAGCGCAGATCGGTGTCCTTGATGTAGATGGACAGGGGCGCCGTCTCGACAAAAGTGTTGAGCCTCAGGCGGGCTTCCTTCAGCCGGCGGCTGTCGGCGCGCAGGGCGCGGTTGTCCTCGGCGAGACGCACGGCGCCCTGGATGATCTTACCGGCTTCGGGGCCCAGAACGGGAATGTGGGGAAACAGGCCGGCGCGCAGGGCGGCGGCTACGTCGTGGTTGTCCGATCCGAGGATCACGAGGTCCAGGTCGTCGCGTGTCAGGATGTCGTCCAGGCTGGTAGTGATCTTCTCCTGGCCGGAGCCTTCGAGGAGTTCGAGGTCCGGGCTGTCGGGTCCGGGATCGAGATCGACCACGGCCACGATTTTCAGGCGCAAGAGAGGGGATCGGGTGACCAGGCCGGCCAGCAGATCGGAAAGTTGGCGGCCTTCGCCGACCAGGGCGGTGTTAATCCTGTTCGTACTCACTGCGTAGTTTTTCGCTCTCTTCGATCAGGTCTCGGGGACTGGTCGTGCCGGCCATCAGGTCGTTGAGCTTGGTTTCGAATTCGTTCTGCATCTTTTTCCGACGGTGCTCCGCGGCGGTGTTGATCAGATCGTAGAGTTCCTCGAAATCATAGGGCTTCAGGATGTAGCGAAAGGCTTGCAGGCGGCCGGCCTCCCAAGCGGAGTCGTGGCTGCCGTGACCGGTGAGCATGAGCACCTCTATGAAGGGCTGCAGGACCTTGAGCTGTTCGATGACCGTGATGCCGTCCATGTCGGGCATCTTGAGGTCGACTATGGCCACGTCGAACTTCATCTCGGTGGCGGCCGAGACGGCTTCCGATCCGCTGAGAGCCATGGTGACCTCGAGGCCCCGCTTGCGCAGGCGGTGGGCCAGGAAGGTGACGAGATCCTCCTCGTCGTCGGCGATCAGCAGGCGGATGGGCTTGGACTGGTCCTCGGTCATGTCTCGGATCTTTCTCTGAATGGCGGCCATGGGCCGTGAATCCCGCAAGGTTGCTGGAATGATCGGCCTGTCAGGCGGTCCGTGTCAAGTAGCTCAAAGGCCGCGCAGGAAATCGGGCCGCAGGCGACTCTCGTCCCTGGCGGCAAGCACCTGGTCGAGGGCGCCCAGGGCTTTGTCCCGATCCGCGGGCAGGTTGAGGCTCAACGGCAGGTAGTTGCTCGCGTGATTGGAATGGAACCGGCAGCGGGAAAAGCGGCTTTCCCGCACGAGGGTCCGCAGTTCCTCCAGAAGCCCCCAGCGGTCCGGGAGGGTGAAACGTCCCGCTTCCTGCTCCCGGGAAAGGGGCGTGCCCGGGACCACCGTGGTGGTCAATGCGCCGACGAAGGGCGGGTCCATGGCGGTCAGGATCTCCGCCGTTTTGGCGGCATGGACGGCCGACCTGGCGGTGCCGCCCAAACCGAGCATGACCATGACCGAATGGCGGATGCCGGCTTCTCGCAGACGATCCGCGGCGGTGACAGCTTCAGCGGCGGTGGAGCCCTTGACCACATTCTCCAGGGTGATGTCGTCTCCGCTTTCCACCCCGTGGTAAACGATGCCCAGGCCGAGCTCCCGCAGCCGGGCCAGATCCTCGGGGCTCTTGCGCAGGATGCTGCGGGCGTCGCCGTAGATGCCGACCCGGCGCACGGAGGGGACCTTTTCCTTCAGCCGATCCAGAACACGCACCAGATGAGCGGTCGGCAGGATCAGGGCGTCGCCGTCGCAGAGGAAAACACGGCGGACCGTCAGCCCGGCTTCGTTCATGGAGGCGGCTTCGTCGATGTCGTTGGCCACGGTGTCGAAGGGCTTGATCCGGAATCGCTGTTCCTCCAAATCGTACATGGCACAGTAGGTGCACTCGTTGTGGCTGCACCCGACGGTGATCTGCAGCAGCAGGCTTTCGGCCTCGCTGGGGGGGCGGAAGATGCGTCCAACGTGGTCCAAGATCGATTCTCCCTTCCAGGTTTGGTGACCGCCAGCTTTCCCGCAGGGCTTTCCTGGAGTGGCGAACTGGCATCATTTACGATAATCAATAACTACCGCAACCATTTTAACGGCGTAAAATATCACGGGGTTCGGGACAGTTGTCACATAAAATCAAAAAACAGACATTTACAGATTAACCAGAAAAATCTAAATTGAACACTCACGAAACCGAAAACTGGGTTAACCGTAGGGTTTCGAACAAAATGCATTCGGGCCGGGGCCATTAACGTCAGATTGACTTAGGGCGAGAGTCACTCATCGGCAGGTCCCGGCCTTCCTTTATTTTCCACCCACTCAGCTGTTATCCTCCAGGCCGACAAAAATCCCGTTAACGATGATTACACGATCGAGCCCCGGGCCGTGGAGGCGCACTTCCTTGACCTTCACGCGCGGTTGGGTCTCCGGGATGTAGACGCGGTCCAGATGAATGACCTCGTCCGGTCCGGAGAAGTCACCGGGACCCACGGTGCCGCCGAAGTGGTCGCTGCGTCCGAAGGCAATGTGCAGGCCGAGCTTCTCATCCAGCAGGATGCTTCCGGTGGGCTTCAGTCCGAAATCCCCCAGCACGCCGAGGCCCAGCTCCGACATATTGGCATAGGCGGGTTCCCGGAGGATGTATTCAGCTTCCTTGACGCTTTCCGGCCCGGTGGTCAGAACCGCCACGGCCTTGTTGCCCTCAATCTCGTACAGGACAACTTCATCGCCGATCTGAACCGGCAGGACTCCGGCCGACCGGCTGGCGTCGCCGGCGATCTCTCCTTCATAGGGCACGATGTAGGCTTCCCCAGAGGGCAGGTTGCCAGCGATCCCGTTGGTGGGGAACAACCCGCCCGAGGCGTGCCCCGTGCGGTGTCGGAGGTCCAGGACCAGTTCGTGCGGGCTACTGTCGGTCTCGAAGGCGAAAGTAGCGGATGTCGCGACGTCCAGGAGTTCCTTGAGCAGATTGACCCGCCGGTTGATCTCCCCGTAGTCGAGGCGCAGGGCGGGAATCATCGAGGGCAGGAATCCCGGCATGGTGGCGGCCCGGAAGCCGCCGGGCCGGGTGGCGACCTTCAAGGGCGCGGTCGCCGACAGCTCGGTGGGGGCCAGCACCATGGTGTGGTTGGCGAAGATGTCGGCGAAGGGGTGGGATGCCCAGTCGGCCACCTGGTCGGCGTGGTCTGGAACCGTCCCGCCGTCGCCGGGATGGCACTCGGCCGGCAAATCGGCGTTGTTGCCGCCGGCATTGCGGTACCAGGCCAGGGTGATGCGGTCCAGGCCGAGGGCCTCCTGCTCGGAAACCAGCTTCAGGTACCAATCCGCGGCCATCCGGCGCCTTTGGGCCCACTCGGGGTTGTCGGCCAGACGCTCGTCCGGCAGGTCCACGATGACAGCCAGTCCGGTATCGGCGCCGGTGGGCTGGAAAACCCGCTGCACCAGCAATCTAAGATCCTGTGCGGTAAGGGATTCTGTCATGGAAGGGTCTTCTCCGGGCTGGGGGAAGGGATTGCCTGACGATTGCGGTGTACCCTTTCCAGTTTATGACTTATTGTGGAGGAAAACCCGTACTAAATTCCCGTACGGACCAGAATCCGAGTCGAGCATTCGGCCACTGCAAGGAGGCAGCTATGAGTCTGGACCGGGAGACCAACCTCGCCCTGTTCATCGATTTCGACAACGTGGCGCTGGGGGCCCGTGACGCGGGCCAGCGATTTGATGTCAAACTTCTCATCCAGCGTGTCCTTGAAAAAGGGAAGATCATTGTCAAGAAGGCGTACGCCGACTGGCACTACTACAAGGAACACATGTCACCGCTGCACGAGGCGGCCATCGAGCTTATCGAGATTCCCATGCCCAAGATCTCGGGCAAGAACAGCGCAGACATCAAGCTGGTCGTCGACGCCATGGATCTGTGTTATTCCAAGGAGCACATCGACACCTTCGTGATTGTGTCGGGTGATTCCGATTTTTCTCCCCTGGTGTCCAAGCTGCGCGAGAACAACAAGCGGGTCATCGGCATCGGGATGAAGAATTCCTCCAGCCGCCTGCTGATCGGCAACTGCGACGAGTTCATCTTCTACGACGACATCATCCGCCAGAAGGTGGGCCGGTTGAGCAAATCCGGGGTGGATGTGCCCAACGAAAAACGCGACCTGTTCGATTTCCTGGTCAAGACGGTCCAGAGCCTTTTGATGGAGTCGCGCGGCGTGCTCTATTCCTCGCTGATCAAGGACACCATGACCCGCAAGCAGCCCGACTTCAACGAGCGGGCCCACGGCTATTCGACCTTCGGCGACCTGCTGGAAGAAGCCCGGGGATTGGGCCTGCTGGACGTGGAACGGGATGCGGCGGCCGGCGGCACCTGGGTGGTGCGCGGCCTGGGCAAGGGCATCTCCCTGGATAAGGGAGGCAACGGCAGCGGCGGCAGCGGCGGCAGCCGACAGCCGCGCAGGAGGCGCCGGTCCGGACGGGGCGGGCAGCGGGACAAGCAGGAATCGGTGGCGACGAAGACATCGGTCAAGTCGGATGAAAAACCAGCCGTGGAGAAACCCGCCGCCAAGAAGACGGCCAAGAAGACCGTCGCCAAAAAGCCCACGACCAAGAAGGTCGTGACCAAGAAGACCGCCAAGAAAACACCGGGGAAGAAGACTCCCGCCAAGAAGGCTCCGGCCAAGAAAACGACGACGAAGAAGACGGCCAAGAAGGTGGCCCGGACAACCACCCGGTCGCCTGCGAAAAAAACCGCCGCCAAAAAATCGGGCGGCAAGAGTTGACGACCTGACCAACCATGGATACGGGTTTGCGGATACTGAAGGTCTGCACGAGCCGCTCCTGGGGCGGCATGGAAATGAGCATGGCCACGATCAGCGCCCGGTTGCGGGACCGTGGCCATGACGTTCATCCGGTCTGCTACCCGGACAGCCCCATCCACGAACGACTGAATAAACTCGGCTTCGAACCGCTGACCGTCGATCTTTGGGGCAAATTCCATCCCTTC
>RCNG010000145.1_pt1 | contig 28305 bp, 25 predicted proteins | sample 2041371 | NCBI WGS metagenome assembly RCNG01 (sample SAMN09708227, study PRJNA481090) | Marine sediment metagenome, whole genome shotgun sequencing project. | biome: marine sediment; feature: ocean; material: sediment; isolation source: Sewage treatment plant 1 marine sediment (STP1) ... | reverse complement strand
GCGGAACGATGACCCATGACTACAAGCGCCACGGTACGACTACACTGTTCGCCGCCCTTGAGTTGTTGGAGGGCAAGATCATCGGGACATGCATGAAGCGGCACCGCCATCAAGAGTGGATAAAGTTCCTCAAGCTGATCGACGCGCAGACACCCTCGGAACTTGATCTGCACCTCATCGTTGATAACTATTCGACACACAAACATCCGAAGGTTCGAGCATGGTTGAAGAAGCATCCACGATTTCAGATCCATTTCATCCCGACAAGCTCTTCCTGGCTCAATCTGATCGAAAGATGGTTCCGAGAGATCACGCAGAATCGCATCCGCCGTGGAGTCTTCCGTAGCGTTCCAGAACTTGTCGACGCCATCATGAATTACATCGAAGGACACAACCAAGATCCAAAACCATTCGTCTGGACGGCCAAGGCACAAGACATCGTTGAAAAAATCAACCGGGCCAGGACCGCCATGGATAAGTACGCATCAGTGTGAAACACTACAGTAGGGGCCATATGCGGGGATGTTCGGGCCGACATCGATGACGCCGAAGAGGTAATCGGCCGAAAGCCGACACCCAGGGATTTCGAGCCGGCCACCTGGGCCTTCGGCTTGATCGGACAGCAGATATCGGCCGCCGAGTCTGCCAGGCACCTTCGTTTCCTCCACGGATGCACACGGCAAATCGGCCGATTCTTCGAGGGCTACGACCTGTTGCTGACCCCAACCCTGGGAATGCCGCCGCTCAAGATTGGAGAGCTGGGGCTGAAACCGGCCGAGGTCCTCCTGCTCAGCGTGGTGAATAGATTAAATGCAGGCTGGGTTCTCCGTGCAATGGGTGCGGCGGATGAGAGCACCCGGAAGACCTTTGACTTCATGCCCTACACCCCGGTCTTCAACGTTACCGGTCAGCCGGCCATGTCCGTCCCCCTTCACTGGAATGCAGAGGGTCTGCCCATCGGCATGCATTTCGTCGGGCGGTACGGGGACGAAGCCACGCTCCTGCGCGTGGCCGGCCAATTGGAGCAGGCCCAGCCCTGGTCGGCAAAGACTCCACCCCTTGCTTTGGAGACTTAGGGGAACTTCTTCCTGGGGCCGTCCGGGCGTACGGTCTTGTAGTCCCCTTTGATCCAGCCCTCGAGGCCCGAGCAGTACCATTTCGAGAAGCGCCGGTCACTCGGACCGCCTGCCAGGTTGGAATGGACTTCTTCCGTCGACAAGTCCGTGACCATCCTGAAGGATGGACAGAAAGTGGTCGTTCGGTTTCCTGCCCTGTAGATCTGTCCCTGGTGGATCGTGGCACGGTTTCCGAGGATTGTGATCGGGCCGCGGTCGAATCCGAGGAAGGCGGGCAGCTTGCCGCCGAGGAGCAAGTGGCTCATCATGACCCTCCGGACCTCACCCCACCTGCGAGGTGAAACCTGGAGGGCCTCTTCTGCCACCCGTGTGTAGATCGCTTCCCGGCTGTCCCCTCCGAACCAGGCCGAATTCTCGGACAGAAGAACGCGGTCGAAGTTGTAGTAGAAATCGCAGAAGATCCCGGTCTCACCTGCGAGGTGCTGCGTGACATCCTTCCCGAAGCCGTTCTTGCCAAAGACCTCCAGGTACAGGGCCTCGTAGAACTTCTCGAACAGAAAGGCGCCGGTTGAATCGGCGGAGTAACAGAGATCCCACTCCGCGAGGGTCCTCCCCTGCGGGGTTTCCGGCAGCAGGGGTCGCAAGATCTCCATGAACCACTCCGCCTGCAGGGAATACACATCAAAGTGCATCCGGAACATGTCCGAGGGCGTAAGCTGCTCACCCTGCTCCAGCAGGTCGTCTATGCGGTCGGCCCTGTAGGGGCCCATGGGCATGTTGATCGGGTTCACTGCGCCGTAACGGTTCAGATCTTCGTTCGCTGTCCCGAAGTACCCCTCCTCCGGATTCAGGCACCTGGGCAGGTCCTCGTGGCGAACAAAGCCCTGCCAATCGTTCTGCGGATCCCAACCGGGTAGGGGCACCAACCCGCTCGTCCCTTCGCGGCGCTTCGGGAAGAGGCCCGACATCTGATACCCGATGTTCCCGTGCCGGTCCGCGAAGACGAAATTGAAGGCGCCTTCGAGCCGGCCCAGGGTGTCCATCCCCTGCTCCACGCTCGTCATTCGCCACATCTCCGCGATCCGGGCCAACCCGGCTCCGCCGAATTCCGATACGGCCCACCGTGTGGCAAGACAGTACCCCTCCCCATTCGGGTCGCCTTCGAGCACGCCGTGGTCGTTCTCGTAGAAGATGGCAACGACAGGATCCTTCTTCTTGCGGAGGATGGTTTCCCTTCGAATCCGGAAGGGGATCCACCCCTCCCCGTCGCGATAGTATTTCCCTTCCTTGCAGCGCTCCACCCACGAGTCTTCTGCATCCATGAAGGTGTAGGTAGCCCCCCAGGCCAGGTCCTGCGTCCGCCCGAGGACCACGCCGGGCAGGCCGGGCAAGGAAATCCCGAGCGCGAAGTTGTCCTTCATCTTCAGGGAGATTTCACTCCAGACGCTGGGCAGCCGGTTCACCTCGAGGTGAGGATCGTTGGCCAGTATCGGCATACCGGAAGCGGTCTTCTTGCCCGAGACGACCCAGTTGTTCGACGCCATCATGCGAGGGACGCCGGTGCCCCACAGGACTGCAGAGGGAACGATACGGTTCTCGAGTTTCACTTCCTTGATCAACGCCGGGTCCAGGCCGCCCAGGAGCCCCGGAAAGAGCTCTTCCAGCTTCTCCTCGGAGACCCCGGCTTGAACCATTTCAACGAGAAGCCTCTCCACCTGGCCCTGCGACTCGGCCATGGTCAGATATCCGAGGCTGCGCCAGACGAGGAGGATATCGTCCACCTTCCAGGGCTCCGGCTTGTATCCGAGCACCCTCAGCTCCCAGGGGGTCCTGCGCGAAAGGGCCTGGTTGACACCTTCGCAATAGGACTCGAAGATCGCCATTGCCTCCTGCGGGAGCATCGCCTTCTGTGCGTCCGTATTGCCTGCCCAGTTCATCCGCCGGAAGAACAGGTCTACCTCGAGCGACTGGTCGCTCGAATCCAGGATCTCGGACACCCTGCCCTTGCCGAGGATCCTCATGAAGAGCATCTGCATGGCACGATCCGTACCGTGCACGTACCCCATGCCCCAGTAGAGGTCCGGCTCGTTGTCCGCTTCGATATGGGGAATCCCGTTCTCGTCTCTCCAGATCTGCACGTTTTCCTTCATGGTGTCCTTCCTTTCCGGGGAAGTAAGCGCCATCCGGTCCGGATATCGTAGCGCAAGCGTGAGGGAGGCACAAGGCTACGACGAGGCGCAAGCGAGAGACCATAGGAAAGAAAAAAGAAGAAGGAGGAGGAGGAGAGCAGGTACCCCTTACAGCAGAAGATGAACGAGGCTTGGTCCCGAGAAGTCCGCAATGACAAACCTCATCGACGGGTTTCTGCCCGTGATCGATCTGTACTGCTTCATGTTCTGGACGACTCGTTGGAGATACACCTGGGTCTCGCGAGGCACTACACGCAGCAGGAGATCGTAGAGTTCGGCGGAGCTGAGGCTTCTTATGTCCTGCTCTCCGAGGGCCGTCTTCACCCGTCGGGGCCCGCAGTTGTAGCTCGCAATAACCAGGAAGAGAAGCTTTCTGGGCTCCGTCCTGTATTCACTGAAATGTCTTCTCAGCAGAATGCGCAGGTAGGCTGCACCGAGTTCGATGTTCTGGTCCGGCCGGGAGAGCTCCTCCCGGGTCAGGAGTCTCGGCTCGCCGTAGACGAGCTTGCTGGCCTCCAGCCCCCCGGAGTGGGGAACGAGTTGCATCAGGCCTACGGCGCCGGCATGGGATACGGCACGGGGATTGAAGACAGACTCTGTCTGGATGACGGCAAGGATGAGTTCCGGCGCAACCTCGTAAATTCGCGCAGCCTTCTGCACGTAGGGGAGATACTGGCGCACCCGGGCCTGCAGGTGGTCCGGGACGAATTCGAGTTTGATTTGCTTGCGCATTCGCCTCACGCCATCCGGGGCCGTGTATCTATGAGGCGGCTCCCCGGATCGCACCATATACCGGGAGAATTCCTGGACCTCCGCCTGCGTGATCATGCGGCCTGTGCCCGGCATCCGGATCTGGCCTTCCAGGTCACGTACGCCGGGAAGGCTCTGCCCCCGCAACAGAAAGGACAGCCTCTCCGACAGGAGTCGCTCGATCTGTACGGGCGCATCCTGAAAGAAGACGGGAGCGATGGCACCGACCTCGAGAAAGCCTCTTCCGAAGTCGATCCCGCCGAAGGCATCGTTGTCCTTCGTATACTCGATATACACGGTGGGGCTGGATTCCCTGACGCTCCCCCACTTGTTCTGAATCTCTTTCGCACGTTTTTTCCAGGCGAGTTGTTCGGCCCGCTGTCTCTTCTCCCCCTCCCGCCGGAGACTCTGAACGCTCGGAGGCTTCTGGTCAATGGGCTCGCCCTCGGATGTGTCCCCCTGTTCCGTTGCCTGCCAACTCCCCTCCCTGTCGAACTTGAGGCGGTTGAGCCTCTCCGACCCCTCACTCCACCGCTCCTCATCAATGTCCTGACCTCTCCCCTGCCACGTGTGTTCCTGCTGTGCCCCCGTGTCGGCCATCGGCGCAAGGAGGGCGAAGCAGACAAGAAGCACGATGTACGAACACTTGTTCCTGTTTCTCGCCACCATGGAAGCCTCTCCTTGCTGGAATCCCTGTGGGTCGAACGTTGGCAGAGAGGGAGATTCTGTAGGATACCGGGAGAACGCTGACGCTCCGTCTCAGAGTACAAGGACCCTAATCGGGCTCAGGACGAGAAATGTCCTTTCCGTCCTTCAGATCGATCAACTCTCGAATTCTCTCTTTCAACTCCACGGTGAGGTCCAGGAGTTCGATCCCGATCCGAAACCTAAAGGGCTTCTTGTCTTCGTGCTGTGAGTACCAGGCAGCTTTGCCTTGCAGTGTCACGGGTGTCTTGCCGCACAGGACTTGGATTTCCAGTAGACATTGCTCAGATGTGGCCGGCCAGGGGTGCATGATATGCAGGCCCCCATTCTCGACGCTGTCAGCCAGAAGGCCTACTCCCATCCGGGAGAGGTCGATCACTTGTGCGGAGATTTCGGCAGAGGAATGCTCTGGTTGCGAAGGAAGATAGATCCTGAACCTGGCAGGCATGTCCACTCGATGTCGTTTGGCGCGACGGCGGTCCTTCTGCGGAGAAGGATTCCCCGAACGGGATCTTGAGAGCAGGTTCTCTATCGCGCTTGCGGCTGTACTCACCCGGGTTCCTCGTACCATGTCTCGTGTCTGCTTACCATTCGATATGGGAACAAGGATCTGCCTGTTGCCAACTTAGTTATGTCAAGAATTTGCAAAAACCGGACCAGAGGCCTTGGGTGCGAATGGATCGTAGCTTGGATTCATTGCCGAGAAGGGTTGCTACGGGAGAACCGCGCTTCCGCTCCATCTCCCTCCGGCCGAGGGGAGACGCCCGCCCGGAACAGCCGATGGAACCGCTGGAAGTCCTTGTTTTCAGGCGAAAAATGTTAATATGGTTGCTTGTATTGCCTTCCGAAGCGCATCTCCAGCACCTCCACGGCAACCCCACTACCCTCTGAACGGGGACCGAATCAAGACCCCCAAAGAGACCTGTATGTCGAAGGTTCCGGCGAGAGAAAGCGCCCAGGGCGGGTACGGGAATCGTCACGACTTCCCCGAGAATGGACACAATGGGGTTACATTTCCGCACTCCCGCCAACTTGTTTCAGGCAGGATTCAACGACATAGATCGTTGGGCGCGGGATGTTTGCCCGATGGTGGATAAGGGAAACTACATAGAGGTAGATGGAGGAAGTATTGGCACGGACTCGATCGCCAGCGACTGAAGCGCCGCATCACACAGAAGAAGTGGGTCCCCTATCGCTTTCGACGCCAGGATGCCCAGAACCAGAACGGTTCCAGCGATGAGGTACAGCACAAACACGGAGAGAATCCCTCGAAAGAGTTCCATATCCTACCCCCTTGATCCCTTAGAGGTTGTCTTCGCCCTTCCTTGCTCTCGGAAGGGACCCTGAATCCGTATTGTAGCCCTCTCCCTCAGCAACGAACGTGCCATCCGTCCCGCCATGTTGATTCAACATGAACAAATCGAGGGAAAGGCCCGAACCGGCAGCAAAAAGGGGGAGCAGTGCCCTGTCGGGTTGATGCAGGGGGGAGCACCTGGGACGGGCAGAGGCAGGGAATGAGGTCCTTTGCTTACAATGTTGAATTACAGAAGCTGAAATTCATCCTTCGCGGATGTGGCCCTTTCTGTTCCAGAAGAAAGACCGCCGACTCGACCCGCTTCTTCCCTGCCTATATACTCCCCGGCAACATCCAGGCATACGAAACCAGAGAAGGGGCAAAGGACCATGAAATTGACAGTCGCGAAAGCCATCGTACGTTTTCTCGAGCAGGCCGGGGTCGAAATCGCCGCCGGCTACAACGGTCACGGAAACTGGGCCATGCTCGATGCGGTCGAGCACGAGAGCAAGATCCGGGGAATCAAGACAAACGCAGAAGACGCCGCAGTCCACCTGGCCGACTGCTACTGGAGGGTGCGTCGGAGGCCGCCCTTGCCAGTGGTCTTCACCACGGTGGGACCGGGCAACATGAACATCTGCGCAGCCCTGGCCAATGCCTTCTATGAATCCTCTGCCATGCTGATCATCGCAGGCGCCGGCCCGACCCAGTGGTTCGACAAGGGCTGTTTCGAGGAATGCTACCGCTACGGCCCGGAGGAGTTCACACAGGTCGTCAAACCCATCTGCAAGAAGGCCGCCCTCGTCACCCGGCCGGACACCGCCCTCGAGACGGTGGTACGGGCTTACAAAGAGGCGATTTCCGGCAGGCCCGGGCCCGTGCTCGTCCAGATTCCGTTCGACATCCAGCATACGGAGATCGAGATCGAATCGATCCCCGAGGCCGAGCCCTGGACCCACATCCACCCGCCCGGGCCGAGCCCGGTCGCGCTGGACAAGGCCACCAGCCTGATCAAGGAAGCGGTCCGGCCCCTGATCCTCGTCGGCAGCGGCATCCACAACGCCCTTGCGCATGACGCCTTGCGGGTGTTCGCCGAGGAATTCCAAATTCCGGTGGGGACGAGCTTCTCCGGCAAGGGGGCCCTGAGCGAGGCCCATCCGCTCAGTTTGGGGGTGCTCGACCCGTCCGGCACGGGCCACGGGTTCCGGGCGGCCCGCGAGTGCGACCTCTTGATCGGGGTCGGTGTCCGGTTCCACGACTTCAACACACTCGCGTGGAACATGTATCAGATTCCCGAGTCGACCAAGCTGGTGCACATCGATGTGGACCCGATCGAGCTGTCCCGCAACTACCCCTCCGAGGTCGCAATGATCGCGGACGGGAGACTGGCCCTCGAGGGACTGGCCAGGACGGCGAGGCGAGAGAGGGTTGCCCCTGACAAGCACAAACCCTGGTTGGACGAGTTGGACACGTGGCGAAGGGAGTGGCTCGCCCAGATCGACGGACTCGTCAAGTCGGAATTGGCTCCTCTCTCGAATGCCAGGCTGCTCGCCGATGTCTCCGAGGTGATTGCCGAGACGGATCCGGAAACCTCGGTGCTCTTCGATACGGGCAACCTGCTCTTGTTCGCACCCGCCTTCTTCTCTGCCCGCTCCCGGTTCGTGGCCACGAACAACGGGCACTTTGCGCGTATGGGCTGGGGCTGTGCCGGCGCGCTCGGGGCAAGCCTCGGCAACCCGGAGCACCCGACCGTCTCGATCGTGGGCGACGGGTCCTTCATGATGTGCGGGCTGTCGATCACGACTGCACGCGAATACGGAATTCCGGCTATTTGGGTGGTCCTGAACAACCGAACGATCGGGATCGAACGCGAAGCGATGGATGTCATCTATGGAAGATCGTCGTTCTGCGACACGCGGATTCAGAAGACCGGTGAGCCCTGGAGCCCGGACTACGTGAAGCTGGCTGAGTCGATCGGGGTTGCGGCGAAGAAGATCTCTCGCCCGGACGACCTGAAACCCGCCTTGCAGGCCGGACTCGCCGCGAACGAGCCCCTCCTGCTCGACGTGGATATCGACCCGGCAGACGCCGGCTACCGGAACGCGTTCCTGCCGATCCCCATCCGGTGGGACCAGCCGCCGGTCATGAACCCGGATGAGTGGGTAAAGGGCATCCTGCCCGAATAGGGGGCAGAGGCCCGATTCAAGCGATACGGGACGGTCGGTACTTTATGTTGTACAGACAGAAAGGGATCAGACGTCCGTCCGGGGTGAGTTCGTGGATACAGCAGTGCCTGGCACGGTCCAGGTCGAAGTTGAAGGCGTCCATCATTCCGTGGAAGCCTATGGAGTAGTAGTCCGCCTCGTCGAACAGCCGGAGCAAATCGGCAGGGGGCCCGGAGCAGGCCGCAGTCGACCCGCACCCGCAGGCTCCCTCCAGTTGAACCTGGCGGATGACCGCATCCCAGTCGTTCATGTCGGCCACGTGCTCCAGCAGTTGGTCATCCTCGAGGATCCGGTTCAGGGGTACGAGTTCCCCTTTGAGAACCAGCGCATAGGTCATGACCCCGCAGCGGGGATCCGGACAGGGCAGTGGCGTGAGCTCTCTCGCCAGAAGCCTGCCGCCGCTCTGCCGCTCGACGCCGTGGATGAAATGCCCGAGGGTGAAACGCTCCGGGCCCTGACAGAGCGATTCCGGAAAGCGCCCGCTCAGCGTGACGGACTGAAAATTGATCCCTGTGAGCCCCTGTTCCATCCCGAAGCGGATCATCTGCCATAGACAGTGCTCGTTTACCCCAGGCACCACGGTCACGGAAAGGGCCACCTGCAGCCCTGCCTGCTTGCAGTTCTCGATTGCCCTGTGCTTGTCCTCCACGAGATCGGCTCCACGAATGGATTCGGAGACGTCGGAATCCAGGCCATCCATCTGAAGATAGACCTGTGAGAGCCCCGCTTCTCTGAGGCGCCCCGCAAAGGAAGGATCCTGGGCAAGCCTTCGACCGTTGGTGTCGATCTCGATCTTCTCGAATCCCAGGGAGGAGGCCGATTTGATGATGGTCTCGAGATCGTCGTGCAGGGAAGGCTCACCGCCGCTCAATTGAAGGGGAGGCGGACGACCTTCGTTCCGAATGAGCGTCCTCAGAGCCGCCTCTGCGACGTGAGCCTCGATATCCTGCCCTGCAGGCAAGGAGGCGGCAAGGCACACCGGACACCCGAGATCACACCGGGAAGTGATCTCCAGGATGGCCAGGCAGGTGTGCTGCTCGTGGGAAGGACAAAGGCCGCAATCATGCGGGCATCCTTTGTCCGTGTGGGCGCCGTACCGGTCAGGCCTGGTAACCTTTCTCGCCGACTGACAAAGCCCCCGGTACGTGTCGAAGTCGCTCGAAACCACCACATGGAACGAGCCGTGATCCGGGCACCGCTTCTCCATGACCGCGCCGGACGACCCCTCCCGGATCATCGCGGGAATCGTCGCAAGGCACTCGGGGCAAAGACTCTGTGACTCGATCCCCTTGTTCTGTCCGCTCATGAACCGGCCGCAATCGAGCTCGCCCTGCCTCATTCGTCCCTGACAAGGTAGCGTCGATAGATGAGTTTGTGCTTGAAGGTGTAGAAATCCTGTGTCACGAGGGTAAAGCTTCGGGTTTCCCAGTCTGCATTCACGAACCCGTCGAACGGTCCGAGACACGCGCGAACATCCTCCCGGATGATCTCCTCGAACTCGGCCTGATCCCGAACCGGGGAAAGCACGGTGACGGTGTAGCGGGTCGGGTCCTCCTGGTCCACCCTCACCTTCTTCAAGGGCTTCAGCGGCATCGTTCTCATCGGGAATCCCTAATCCGATGTCGGTTGTCGTCCGGATGGGCCGTCGATACCGGCGTGAACCGGTGTTTCGGCCAATGTTGCGTACATAGGGGGGCTACCATTGTCTCTGCGGGCCTCCTTCGTGTCAAACTGGGTGGCGCCTGTGGTGTGTGCCTGTGGTCGCGCGGTGCTTGCGCTGCGGGCCTGAATTGGATAAGAAGCAGGGATCAGGAATGTCCGATTTGTTCTATCGTAATGTAAGCGTGCCGCTGCCGGGATCATAGTCATACGGCTCGAGGTCGTACCCTGTGCCGAGGGCACTCTCCAGTTCCTCGATGCTCTCCGGGTATCTACCGTTCATTGCACGGTAGGACCGGATGTATCTCTGAATGGCCTGGAGGCTCGCTTCGTCGGCAGCCGTCCGGGATATCTCGTACGAGGCCAGCATTTCGTCTGCGAACTCCTCGACAGGGCTACGATCACACCCGGTAAAGAACAAAGCGACCAGGCAGGCAAGAAGAATTCCCTTCATCTGGCTCCCTCCTCGATCTTGTTCAAGTCAGCCGGCCGATTGGCCTGTTCTTAACATCGACAAAAGAGGGGGAATCGGTTTAGACAAAAAAATGGGGCGGGCCGTACTTCTCCCACCCCATCCATCGGTTGATCATGGTTTCCGTTTCCTCGAGACGGTCTACCGCTTTCTCCTCCACAGCATGAGCCCCAGGAGGAATGCAACGGGCAGCCCGTAGAACAGGAGATTCGCACGCCGGCCGATCGCGGCCGGGGGCCGATCCACGGTGGAACACCCTCCTCCGGCGCAGTCGATCACTTCCTGGACCGGCTGACATCCGTCTGTTGCGATGTCCACAGCGAAGGGCAGGATGAGTACGCCATTCCCCTCGCCCGTCACGAAGAAGCCGGCGATCGTGCTTTCGATACTCAGCGCCCAGTTGACCAGGCTACTGATGATCCCGTTCAGCCAGCTCCCGATCCCGAGGATGTCTCCCGTCGGGAAGAGATGAAGGGCGAAGCCGTTCACGTCCGCGATCGTGCTCTCCAGGGGGTTCGGGACATCACACTCCGCGGTCACGCAGATGTCTGCCGTCTGGGTAACCGATGCGTTCGAGAAGCTCAGCCCGAAGTTGTACCCGCTCAGGAGAAAGTCGACGCCCGCCCCCTCCCCGACACACGCCAGTACGCTCGTCTCGCATATGGGAAAGGCGCCAGTGCAGCCGGTGTTGCAGGCGAGCCATATGGGGCCGCAATAGAGGTCGCATGCAATGAAGTCGCAACAGCTGTTGTAGCTGCTGTCGCACCCGTTGGTACACGAGTCAAACTCCGCAGAGCAGTTCCTGCAGGCGGCATGGCTCATGCTGGTTAACAGATTCGCGTTCCAACCCGGGATCGCGAGTTCCACTTCCAGCGAGCCGAACCCGGGCATCACGATGAAGTCCGCGCCCCCCAGATCGATCAAGCTGTCCAAGGTGACATGAAGCGTATGTCCGTAGAGGAGGGATACGTTTTGGTCGCTGGTCGAGTTGACGTCGATCGCACCGAGCGTGTCGATCAGTGCGTTCAAGAGGGTCGGATCCACGGTGGGCCCGAAAGGCACTGCAGCCGGATCCGTATCACAGATGGTGGTTGCCTGTGTCTCCGTGCTCGATGCCCATCCAATAAGACAGGAAACCAACGCGACAATGACAATGAGACTTGGATGTCTTATATGAAAATGCGCCCTGCTCATGATTGTACTCCTTTCTTGTATGTAAAAGGTGACGGAAACGGAATACGATTCGTCACCTCATTGACCGCCCTTGTCATAGTCCTGTGCTTGAATGGCTGGTGTCGTACTGAGCAGAGAGCTCGGCAAGCCTTTCCTGCTTTTCGTCGAAGCTCAGATCCTGGTCATTCAGGATCGCCTCGCTTTCGCTCCGATATGCCTCAAATCTGGATTTCCTCGCAGCCTGGGCCGTCAGGACCTGCTCGACCCTCTCGAGCGTCTCGGGCGGCAATTCGTTACGGTACAAATCTATGATGGCAGCGCTGCGTTCCTCTTCGGACATGGTCCCAACGCTCTCGCCGTACCTCTCCCGGAGCCTCTGGTCCAGCTCGATGCGGCGCTCATCCGCGAAGCTAACGTAGCTACCACGGGAAGCCAGCTCGACCTGGAGGGTGTTCCGACGGCCGATGATTTCTGCTTGCTTCTCGGCGTCCGTAAGGCCCGTGTCCTTCTCGATGACCTTCTCCTCAAGTTTGTACTGTGTGTAAGCTTCTTTTTCGAAAAAGAGATGCTCGGCCGTCTCTTCTCCAAAGGCATCCCTGCGTGCCTTGACGACAACCTCGAACCGGTCCTCCGGGCTCATCCCGTCCAGGTCGGCTGCGGTCAGGGTCTCTTCGAGCCGCCGATACCCGTCGAGCATCTTCCGGGCTCCTTCGACCCCCTCGTCGACAAGCCGTTGCTCCAAGGCTGCATACAGCTCTTCTCCCCCAAGGCCCTGTGCCTCGAATTCCTTGACCTGTTGCCTCAGCAGGTTGAAGTCACTCTTGGCAGCGGCACGGGCCCTCTTCTCCGGATCTTCGAAAGGAGCGATGCGCTCGACCTTCAGGATCTCCTGAAGGGCTTCCCAGACATTCTGAGACGCCTGCCCTTGTTGCCCCTCCGTAGGGATCGATAAGGTGTATCGCTGGTCGCCGGTCACCGGGTTGGTGGTTTCGTGCACCCCTGCGGGCTCAGTGCTGTTCTCCGAAGAATCGGAAACGTGTCCGTGGCGAGCCCACATCCTGCCTGCCACGAGGGCAACGGCGAGCATCCCGAGTATCAGAATCATGGTCTTGTTAATCGATCCGTTTGTGTTCGTTCCCATTTCACACCTCCTCACGCATTTCATAGAACCACAACCCTGAGATGCCGGGGCGTATTCCTTCGGTTCCGTCACAGGAAAGCTAATCAAGAAGATTTGAGTGTTATCGCCTTTAGAACAAACCCGGGAATGGGTGGCTCCGGCGGGCGAGCTTACATGGGTCAGGGGGTCGGGAGGGGGGCCTGGCAGAGACCGGGACTAGCCCGGAAGGGCCAAAACTATCCCTGTCCGGAAGCGCTGCGTCGAGACAACACCATCCATGCGCTCAGACCGAACAGGAACACCGGGATGCTTAGGATCTGGGATTCGGAAAGGGTGACCAGATCTCCGAACCGCCACATGCCCCTTGGATCAGCCCGGTAGAATTCGATCACGAAGCGCGCAACCGGGTAGAGGATGAGCAAGATCAGGGCAACCTGTCCGGTGAATCGCGGTTTCAGACGGGCACGCCACATGATCACGAAAATGACGAGGGCGGTGAGGGACGAATAGAGCTGGGTGGGATGCGTGGTCGCATAGGTTCCGCTGAGTCTTGCCGAGTCCTTGAAGAAGAGCCCCCAGGGAACCGTGGTCGGCTTACCGTAGCAGCAGCCGTTCAGGAAGCAACCCAGTCGTGCCACGATCAGCAGCATCATCCACGGTGGCGCAAGGGTGTCCGCCACCTTCCAGATGTTGAGCCTCTCGTAGCGAATGTAGGCGTAGCACAGCGGAAGGGCGAGGAGCACACCGCCGTACATGGCCATGCCCCCTTCCCAGATGGCAAGCATCTTCCACCACGGCTTTCCCCGGTAGAGATCGTAGAAGACGATGCAGTTCATGATGCGTGCACCGACGATGCCGCACGAGAACCCGATCAGGCAGACCGTCAAGTAGGTTCGCCGGTCGAGGCCCTTGCGTTCGATCTCTCTCAGGGTGAGCCAGATGGCAAGACACGCGCCCAGACAGATCATCACCGGGTACGATGAGATCGTGTAGGGGCCCAGGGTGAACAGGATGGGTCGCATGAACTGCTTGGCCTCGTTCGGTTCGATTAAAAGGGTGTAGCCGATTTACAGGGTAGATGTCCTGTGGAGCCCGGAGGATCCTCGCGTTTGGATATAATATATAATACGCCCACAAGGAGAACAACGTGAAACGAATCCTTCTCGCGATAGCGTTCGTGCTGATCGCAGGATGCGCCTCGGGCCGTCCTCCCATGCCTGATTTTAGCACCGTGATCGGCGAAGACTGCGGAAAGAAGTGCCTGAGGGGACATACGTGGTGTATGGATGCAACCTGCCCGGCCAAGGCCACCAGCAGCTGCGGGCCCGAACGCGATCAGAAGCTGAGGGACTGCTACGAGGCCTGTCTGGAAGGGGAACGAGCCCCCGGGATTCCACTCCGGGACCCCTCCGTCAAGCGGTGAACTGCCTTATGAGATTGTCGGCGAATTTCTTGCCATAGTCGGCACGGGGGAAGATGCCGGCCAGAAGTCGGGCAGCCAGCGGCGCGGCCTCGTCCGGGGGTAGGCAGTACTGCATCTCCAGGAACCTCTGCCGGTAGGCAACGACCTCTTCCTTCACCGCCTTGTTCCCCAGAATCACGTCTGCCATGAATCCTGCCAGCGGCTCGAAATCCTTTTCCTTCATGCCGAACCGGGTCATTTCCTGTACCCCCATACGAATCCCGCTCGACTCGAGGAAGCTCGTGTCGTCCGGCAGGGCCTGATAGTTCGTGACGATGTTGTTGTCTTCCAGACGTCTGGCAATCTCTTCTCCGGGGCCGTGTTGCCTCACGCGGACGAGGACCTGATGGGTCTCCGTGTACCCGTCCGACGGGTCCCCCTCCACTTGGAGCCCACTCCTGGCCAGGGCGGCGGCAAAGCCCTTGGCGTTGCTCTTCACCTGTCTCTGATAGTCGTCCTTGAAGTGATTCATCTCGACCGCGGCCAGCAGAAGCCCGAGCAGGGTCCCCAGGTGGTGGTTGCTCGTGGAGCCGGGAAAGGCCCGATTGACCAGATCGAGCCACAGTTCCTCCCACGGGTGACCCGGACCCAGATTCCCCGCGACCATGCCCCGCTGGGGGCCAAAGAATGTCTTGTGGGTGCTCCCTGTGACGACATCGGCCCCCTCGCTGAAGGGCTCCTGGAAGGCGCCGTAGAGGCCCAACACATGGGCCATGTCGTACATGAGGAGAGGCCGGGGCTCGCAGCGAGCTGCGATCCTCGCCACCTTTGCCACCGGCTCGCGGTAGAGGAACATGCTCTTTCCGAAGATGATGAGCTCCGGCTTGTGGGTCAGGATGAGTTCCTCGAGGCGGGATTCGTCTACACGGTACAGGTTGTCCTTTCGAACGGGAAAGCTGATCACCTTCTCTTTTCCCGTCCCGGGATCCGTCTCGACGTAGTTGAACAGCGAACCCATCGGCTGGGCGCTCAGGTGCCCGCCCCGGGTGAGATCGTGATTCATCACCGCGCTCATCCGGCGAGCCGGTTTTCCCGGCCCTTCCCTCCGATTCACGAACCGGGTGACCGCCTTGAACAAGACCTCGTTGGCCATCTGTCCGCTGATGGGGCGGAGCTCCACCTGAGGGCAGCCGAAGTATCGACACAGCTCCCCTCTCGCCTCTTCCTCGACCTCACGGATGAAATCGATCCCCTGGTAGAAGTACAGCTCCTTGTCCTTCATCTTGCGGTGTTCGGCATAGCGGCCGGCAGGGTCTGAGATTTCGCACATCTTGACCAGCAGGCTCGGAGTGGTCTCCGAGGGGATCAGGTTGAAGCACTCGCGCTGTCTCCAGGCACTGTTGTCCGCCGCCCGTTCGATGACGCTCCGGATCTTGCTCTCAAGGTCGCTCATGCCCTCGACCCTTCACCTCGGGGAGCACACGACATCCTACTTCATGTAGATGTCCTTGTACTTCTCCCTGGTCACCTTCTTGTTCGACTTGCCCACGCTCGTCTTGGCGAACTCATCGACGAACAGAATCTCATCCGGCAGCTGCCATTTCGCAAAGGTCTTGCTCAGGAGATCCAGGATCTCCTGCTTCTCCACCTTCCCCTTGAATTCTTCGCTGAGAACCACGAGGGCCAGGGGTCTCTCTTCCCATTTCGGATGCTCTACGCCGACGACCGTCGCCTCGAAAACAGCCGGGTGGGACGTAATGGCGTTTTCCATGTCCACGGAGGAGATCCACTCCCCTCCACTCTTGATGACGTCCTTCACCCTGTCGGTGATCTTCAGGTAGCCATGCTCATCCATGGTCCCCGCATCACCGCTCTTCCAGTACCCATCCTCGGAGAATTGCGCGGTGGGCGTTTCCGGGTTGTAGTATTCGCCCGTGACCCACGGTCCCCGCAGGCAGAACTCGCCGACCGCTTCACCGTCTCTCTTGACCTCCTCGCCCCCCGGATCCAGAAGCTTCACGTCCAGGCCGGTAATTACGTATCCTTGCTTCCTCCTGAGATCCCATCGTTCCTCCTCGGGCATATCCTCCAGCCACGGCTTCAACCGGTTGATGCTCGCCAGGGGGGAGGTTTCGGTGGCGCCGTAGGCGTGGATGATCTCGGCGCCGGTCAGGTTCCAGAACTCCTTCATCATCGACAGGGGCGGCTCCGAGGCACCACTGAGAATGCGCGCACCCTTGAAATCGGGCTTCGTTTCCATCTTCTTGATGTGCTCGAGCATGGGCAGGAGGAGCGCGGGGGCGCCCGCAGAGACCGTGACCTTTTCGTCCACCATGATGTCTGCCAGCTCATCCAGCCGGTTCAGGTTGTACATGCCCGGCAGGACGAACTTGGCCCCCACCAGGGTCGCAAAATAGGGCCCGCCCCATCCCATGGCGTGAAACATCGGGACCAGTTGGAAGTAGCAGTCCTTGTTCGAGAGCTGCGCGTTGGCGCAAGTCGACAGGGCATGGAGATAGGTGCTGCGGTGGGAATAATATACGCCCTTGGGCCGCCCCGTTGTGCCGGTGGTGTAACAGGCCGCGCAGGCCGCCTTCTCGTCCATGTGGGGCCACTCGTATTCCGCGTCGGCCTGGCTGAGCAGATCCTCATAGCTGTACACAGGGCTGAGCTTGGTCTGAATGTCCTTGATGTTCTTGTCCGTGAAGACAACGTAACCCTGAACCGATGTGAACTGAGGCGCGGCCGCCTCCACGAGGGGAAGCAGTGTTTCATCCACGACGACAAGCTTTGTCTCCGCGTGGTTGACCACATAGGCAAGATCCGCGGGGGCAAGGCGGAGGTTCATGAGTAGCATGACCGACCCGGCCCCGGGGATCGCGAAGTACATTTCATAGTTGCGGTAAGAGTTCCAGTCCATCACGCCCACCCGGTCCCCAATACCAATTCCGAGTCCCTTCAGGGCATTGGCAAACCTCATCATCCTACCGTAGGCATCCGCGTAGGTGTACCGGAACATGCCGTCCCCCACCTTGCAGACAATCTCCTGTTTGTCGGCATTTCGTACGCCGTGCTTGATGAGGTTGCTGATATTCAGCTGGTAGTCATCCTGCATGGTTGAGGGGAATCCCTTTACGATATCCATTCTGCCCTCCTGTTGGTCCTCGTGGTAATCGGATAAACCTATTCTATTTTTCAGGAAGTGAACATCTGCGAAGATTCGTGTCAGGTGGGTCGTCCTGCGTCAACAGCAGTATAGAGAGAGACAGGAAAGGGTGTCAAGGTTCCGCACCTCGAGGGAAGGATTGCACAAAAAAAAGGCCGCTACCTGTCTTTTGACAGAGACAGCGGCCCTTAACGGAGGGGGGTGGAGATGAAGACAGGTTTCCGAGCAGGGCTGGTTCATCTCCTATATGTCTGATTGGACACCCCGACCCTGGTGTTGTTCCCCAATCGTGCAGAGTTTTCTTACATTCCGTGGTGGACTCCCGGGACTTCCCACGTTCTCCGGATAACCCGTCCCGCCTCCTCGCCGGTGAGTTCCGTGCCCTCTACGGTCACCACACCGTTCACGATCACGTAGTCGATCCCGTCGGGCGGTCTGAGCATATTTCCGGGGGAGGCCTCTGCCCGGTCGATAATCCTGTCCGGATCGAAGATAACGATGTCTGCGTCACACCCTTCCTGAAGCCGGCCCTTCTTGTCGAACCCGAACCAGACAGCCGGCCCTGCAGTCGCCTTGAACAGGGCGTCCGTCAAATCCATCACCCCCATGTCCCGTGCCCAGTGTCCGATGAACCTCGCAAAGGCGCCGACGGCCCTCGGGTGGCCGATCAACTCTCCGGTCTCGGGATCCACATTGATCGACCCATCGTTCCCGACAAAGACAAAAGGCTTGGACAGGGCCAGCATCGTGTTTTCAGGATCGATGATGTGGCAGAGCACACCCGGGCTCGTGGTCTTCCCGTCCAGGATCGCGTCCATGATGGTCTCCGCCTGTTCGATGCTGGCCATGGTCTCATAGGCCTCCATGTACACTTGATCGTCAATCACCACATCCTCGGTCACCTGGAAGTCGGACGGGACGGCATCCGCCATCGACATGAGCATATCGAGCGGCACGGTCCCGTACCGGGCGATGGTAAAGAAGTCGTTCGGGAGAGAATCCGCGCCGATCACATCCACGGCGAGGCGTAACCCCTCCTGGCGGAGCACTCCTGAAACCATCTCCAGGGCATAAGCGGTCGAACCCGGCCCGTATGTAACATCGGTCAAATGGGAGATGATGTAGGGGATATCAGCCTCCCTGGCCGTCCGGATCGCCTCGGTGAGGCACTGCTTGTTCAGGTAGTAGTTCCAGAAGGGAATGAGGGCCTTCAGGTTGAAGATGTTGTCCCTAATGTGGCTCGCAGCCATGCCCCCGTGCCGGGCGGCCTCCTTCGCGGTGGTAAGCATCTCCTCGTACGAGCACCCCGGGTTGTAGTACGAACCAAAGGAGATTCCCATGCCCCCCGCTTCCATGTCGTCGGACAAGAACGCGACCATTTCTGCGATTTGGGCCGGGCTTGCCGCGTCGAAGGTGTCCACGCCCACTCGGTCCCTGAGGGCATTGAGCCCTGTCAGTGACGCATAGTTGTTGTACAGTCCATCCGCTTCGATCTCGTCATAATAGTCAGCCAGGGGAATCGCCGAGAACCCACAGTTCCCGCCCACCCAGGTGGTGATACCGTCCTTCACGAACACCTTCATCGACTCGAGAATGACCCCCTCGTGGGTGTGGGTATTGATGAATCCGGGGGAGACCACCCGCCCGGAGGCGTCGATCACCCTGCCGGCGCGGCTCGCTAGCGAAGAGCCTTCATCCGGATCCGCGGTAATCCGCTCGATCGTCCCGCCTGTCACCGCAACCGTCGCGATCCCGTCGGTCCCGCTCAGGGGATCGATCACCCTTCCGTTCGTGATGACCAGATCGGGAGAGGTGTCTCCCCCTTGGGGAACTCCCACCGGCCCCCCGTCCTCCGTGTCGGAACTGCAGGCCGCCAGAGCCAGTACGACGCAGACGAGGGAAAACACGAAGGTAACTTTCTTCTCTGTCCGGATGCTTCTCATTCTTGTCTCCTTCCTGCTGGTCAAAAGTCCTTATTCTATCTACATTTCTCACCACCCCCAAGTCAAGGGGACGGCCCTTGGGCAACTTGACCGGGATTCCGGGCGCCCCTATACTCTTCCTCCCAGGCACACATCCTCTCGAGAGTCCCTCATGCGAATGCATCATCCCTCCGGACGGTGGAGGCTGGGTCTTGGCCTCTCACTCCTCACTGTGTTCATGTGGGGCCTTCTGCCCATCGCCCTGCAGATCACCCTGGAAGCGATGGACGGCTACACGATCACCTGGTACCGGTTCATGGCGTCCGCCGTCCTGCTCGGTTCCTATCTCGCGCTACGCAGAGGTCTTCCGAGACTACGGGGACAGTGCTCGATTGTGTTGATCCTGCTGGCCGTCGTTACCCTGGGCCTGGGCGGAAATTACGTCCTCTACATCCTCGGCCTTTCCCACACCTCGGCCGGTTCGGCGCAGGTGCTCATCCAACTTGCCCCGGCCATGGCGATGATGGGCGCCCTGGTCGTCTTCCGGGAACGCTTCGTGAAGGCACAATGGTTCGGCCTCTTCGTTCTTGCGTCCGGCATGGCGCTCTTTTTCAATGACAGGCTTGGAGAGATTCTTTTAGAGACCGGCGACTACTCGCTCGGGATGATCCTCATTTTCCTGGCCGCCGTCGCCTGGGCGATCTATGCCCTCGCACAAAAACAGCTTCTGAGCGTGATGTCGTCCGCAGCCGTCATGTGGGTCGTCTATTCCGGAAGCACAATTCTCCTCTTTCCGGTCGCATCGCCACAAACGGTCCTGGATCTGGGCACCCTTCGCTTCTGGCTGCTCGTCTTCGCCGCCTTCAACACCCTGATCGCATACGGAGCGTTCTCCGAGGCCCTGGCCCATTGGGAGGCCTCGCGAGTCAATGCCGTCCTGTCGTTGACCCCGATTGCCACCCTGCTGATGATCCGCATCGGCTCGGCCCTGTGGCCCGAAGTCGTGGCTTCCGAACCACTCAATGTTCTCTCCGGTGTGGGCGCGACCCTGGTCGTGGCCGGGTCCATGACCATCGCGCTCGTACAGTCCACAAAGGACATTCCACCCTTGAATCCCAACACAAGCCGAGAGGAGACTCGTCATGAAGAATCCGGAGATCCAGTGTAGTTACTGCCCTAACAAGGGCTGCTTCCACGGTGATCTGAGCAAGGCCCCGGCGTTCTGTCCGACCCTGACACGCACCGAGGTGCTGGAAGAGGCCAAACACAAGCTCGAAGAGACTGAAAACCAGCGAATGGCACAGGACGTTGCCAGAACGTGGAAGGAGTATGGGAAGCTGACCCGGGTGGAGGAGACGGTGCTCTACGCGAAGCTCCGGGGGTGCAAACGAGTCGGTCTCGCCTTCTGCGTGGGCCTGTCGCAGGAGGCGGAGATGTTCACCAACATCCTTCTCAATGAAGGGTTCGAGGTTTCCTCCGCCTGTTGCATGTCCGGGGCGCTATGTTCAGAGGACGTTGCCCTGCCCGAAGAGGAAAAAGTCTTGTCCGGCATGCGCCAGCCCATGTGCAACCCGATCGGCCAGGCCGCGATCCTGGATGGCGAAGGCTCGGAACTGAACATCATCCTGGGCCTCTGCGTGGGAGACGACACACTGTTCATCAAGCACTCCAAGGCCCCGGTCACGGTCCTGGCGGTCAAGGACCGGGTCCTGGCACACAACCCTCTCGGAGCGCTCTACACGGCACGTCACATCTACACCCGTTTGAACATAAAGCGCCCCAAGAAGGAAAGCCAGCCGGACGAATGATTGCTGCCCGGGGGCATGCCCGTGTGCGTGCCCGTGCCCGGTTTTTGGCCATCAGCTATTACCCACCCCGCCCCCATTTTGGATGCAGTTGGGGGAGGTGATTGGGAGCTAACAGCTAAAAGCTAACTGCTAAAAGCTAACTGCTAAAAGCCACTATTTCCTCTCTGACATCGCACGATGCTCTTGCAGCAACTCGATCAGGAGGTCCCGCACCGTGAAGTTCAAGTTGCTGGGCGTGACGGTAGCGAAGATCGGTCGGGGAAGCTGGGTGGAAGCGTATTGATCCAGGAAGACACGGACCTGGGCGCCGGTCATTCCGGAGAGGACCATGGCCCGGGGGAGCTTGTCGGACGGCACGGGTGGGGATTCTTCGGTCGTGGTCAGGGCCTCCCCGAGGGACTGCACGAGCATCGGCTCGGTGCACAGTACCACCCGATGCTCCGAGGCGGCAATCGTACCCAGGAAGGAAGAAACGGTTCGGGACTCCTCAAGCGAAAAGCCGCACAGCAAAAGCGCAAGAGGCCCCAACGGGGCCCCTTCGTCCTGGTCGATCTTCTTGAACTCTCCCTGGCTCATGATCCCTGATCGCTATTCTTGGCTCTGCAGGAATTTCCACATCAGAAAGAACAGCAGTGTGGCCAGCAAGCCTACGGGAAAGCTGATCTTGAGCCTGCTGGGGGGGGACCCCTCTTGCCGGGCCGTCCTGCGGGGCTGGAGGTCTGCCGGGCCATCAAACTCCGGCAAGGGGTGAATCGGTTTCACGTTGAAGGCAGGGGTCGCAGAAGCCTCCCGGGACCCGATCGGTCCCGTGTCCCAGCCACCCGTGAACACGCCTTGCGCCAGGAACAGGAAGACTATGGTCAGGAAGATTCCCTTCTTCATGGCTACCCCGCGCATGGGAAACCTGTCTGCCGCCTCCAACCACCCCTAAGATAGACTTTATCCCTTAACCCGTGTGTATGCAAGAAAAAAGGCTATGCCATGTCCCGTCTCGCTTTGCTTGGGCTCCGGAGAGATTTCCAATGCCTTTTCGGGCATGTTATAAGGGCCTCGAGAGATCCCTTTCTCTTTGAAATGGTCAGCGACGACTGGAAGACATGACTACGGAAGCCTATTTCCTCTCAGACATCCATCTGAAGAACCTCGATCAACCGGAAGCTCATGTCCTGCTCGGTCTTCTCGAGGACATGGGGTCCCGGATCCAGGCGACCCACCTGTTCCTCGTTGGCGACATCTTCGATTTCTGGCTCGGAGGCCACGAATACTTCATCCGGAAGTTTTCTCCGATCGTGGACCACCTGCGCAGGATCGTTACCGGCGGAGTGGAGGTTCACTATTTTGAGGGCAACCACGACCTGTATCTCCGGGATTTCTGGCAAGATCACCTGGACGTTCGGGTGCACGACCGAGCATGCCTGTTTCAACTGGGGAATCTCAGGGTTCGGGTAGAACACGGAGATCTGCTGGATCCGGCCGACCGGGGCTACCGCTTTCTTCGCTGGCTTCTTCGCACACCGGTCATTGAATATGCAGGCAGTCGATTGCCGGGAGGCCTCCTGGCCCGAATCGGCAGGGTCGCCAGCCGCACGAGCCGACGGTACACGAGCCAGCACAAGACGATCTCGGATGAGCGTGCACGAACAACGGTCCGCTCTCATGCGGAGAGGGCAATTCATGAGGAACCCTTCGACCTGATCATCACCGGCCACGTGCACGTACGTGACGAACACGAATTCGAGATTGGCGGGAGGAAGGTCCGTTCCGTGAACCTTGGGTCTTGGGCGGACAGCCCTTGCGCCTTCCGAATCACGGATACACGCCAGGAATTCATCCAACTGCCTTAAACGTAAATGACAATGGAGTCGAACGTGGAAGGATTCTCAAGAGAAGTCTTTGCTGATCGCAGGAAGAAGATCATGGAGAGGTTGGGGCCCGCAGTGGCCGTGTTTCCGGCGGCAAGCGAACTCATCCGGAGTAACGACACGACCTTCCCCTTCCGGCAGGACAGCGATTTCTATTACCTCACGGGCTTCCCGGAGCCGGATGCACTGGCCGTTCTGATAAACGGTGAATCAGAACAATTTGTTCTCTTCACCCGCCCCCGGGACCCGAAGCAGGAAATTTGGACGGGCCGGCGCCACGGGCCCGCGGGGGCCAGGGAGGTCTTCGGAGCCGACGAGGCGTACCCCCTTAACGAGCTGGACAGCACCATGCCCAAAATCCTCTCAAACGTGGACCGGGTCTTCTTCGCCTTTGGCAAGCAAGAGTCATGGGACAGGAGGATGATGGGGTGGATCAACCAGGTGCGAACCAAAGGACGCAGAGGCGCCGTGAGCGCCCCTACCGAGCTGATCGACGCAGCCCTCGTGGTCCATGAAAAGAGGATCATCAAGGAAGCGGACGAAATCGATCGGATGCAAAGGGCCGCTCGCATCTCGGCGGACGCTCACACGCTGGCCATGAAGGCCTGTTCCCCCGGCATGACCGAGCGGGAACTGCAGAACCAGCTCGAGCATTGCTGCCTGTCCCGGGGGGCCCAGGCCATGGCGTACGAGACGATCGTGGCCGGTGGAGCGAACGCATGCGTTCTCCATTATGTGGAGAACAGCGCCCGGCTGAACCAAGGGAACCTCGTACTGATCGACGCCGGCTGTGAGCTCGACAATTATGCCTCGGACATCTCCCGAACCTTCCCTGTTTCAGGAAGATTCACCAAAACCCAGCGCCGGGTATACGAGATCGTCCTCGAGGCACAGTCGGTCGGGATCAAGAGCGTCCGAAAGGGAGAAACGGTCCACTCCGTTCATTCTTCTGTTGTCAATCTGCTTGCGGAGAGGCTGGTGGAACTGGGGTTGCTCGATGGAGACCCGGAACGGCACGCTCGCATCTGCCTGAAGAGCGCGGAAACGCCCGACGAGGATGCCCGGGAAGAGAGGCTCGAAGATGGGGAGATCGGGCTTCACCATTACTACATGCACAATACCTCGCACTGGCTCGGGCTCGATTGCCACGATGTCGGAAGGTACCGTGAGGCGGGTGCGTGGCGCCGACTTGAACCCGGCATGATCCTGACCGTCGAGCCGGGCCTGTATATTTCATCCGAAGCGGATTACGCCCCGGAGGCGTACAGGGGCATCGGCATACGCATCGAGGACGATGTCCTGGTGACCGAGGATGAGCCGGAGATCCTCACAGAGTCGTGTGCGAAGTCCGTCGAGGAGGTGGAGGCCGCTTGTCTGGGCCGCTAACCCTTGCCTCACTCCACCATCTTCCCCTTGAAGAATCGATGGAATTCCTCGGGCAACAGACCGGGTTCCACCCGATTCGCCATCGGGGAGAGATCCACGGAATTGAATGTGTTCAAGAAGAGCGTCGGACCCTTCACCCCTTCGCTCCTCACCTTGTGCAAAAGCCCGCTCAGGGTCTTGGCCGTGTAGGTCAGATCCAGGTCAATGCCCTCTGTCCTGGCCATCAGCGCCAGGGCCCTTCGCCCCCCTTCGGTCGGATGTCCGTAGCCTTCCCCGTAATAGGCCGCCTCCATGGGCATATCCGCCTGGGTCAGCGCCAGCTCGGGCACAGAGCGGTCATGGCGTCGCATCAGTTTTAGTGCCTTGCGGGCGAGCCGAAGGGCGATTCTCGGGTTGGCGAAGATGCGTGGCGCAACCTGTATGCCCACCACCCGGGTATTCAGCCCGGCCAACCTCAGCCCGAGAACCAACCCGCCCAGTGTTCCGCTGGAGCCGACGGCCAGGTAGATCACCTTGGGCAGGGGCAGTTCCTTTCGTTCCACTTGCATGGCGAGTTCCAACCCCGCATCCACGTACCCGAGAACCCCCACGGGACTCGAGCCCCCGCCCGCGATGAAATAGGCGTCCCGCCGACGAATCCGCTCGGCCACGTAGAACCGCCACAGGGCGCTCAGGAGATTACTCATATAGAACATCTCTGCCCCGTATGCGTGGTACAGGAGCAGACTCTTGCGCACGTGGGCCGTCACCGGCTGCCCGAACAGCCCAAGGACAACGTGAAACCCGAGCTTGCGGCCGAAGACGGCAGTCGCCAGTCCGTGATTCGTCCCGATCCCCCCCCCCGTCACGAGCGTCTTGTAGCCCCGGGAAAGGGCATCACCGAGCAGAAACTCGAGCTTCCGCGGCTTGTTTCCGCCATACGTGGAAGAGGTCTTGTCATCACGCTTGATCCACACCTCGCTCCCCAGGTGGGTGCTGAGGCCCTCGAGGGCCTGAACCGGCGTGGGCGCCTCCACGAGGGGAGTCCAGGGCACGCCCTGCTCGAGTGCGGGGAAGGCTTCAAACAACCAGGGTCTCTTCGTGCCGGAAGGGAGCGATGCCATCGTGTTCTCATCCTACCAAGCTATTGAGGAACGCCGGGTCCGACGACCCGGACCGACAACTCACGGACACGCCTTGCTGATGCAAACCGAATTCTGCCAGATGGCGTGCTTCTCGTCCAGTCGGGACAGAGTCTGGGGACAGCCCCACCGATTTCCTGGAGGTACATCCATAGTTTACGTCTCCATCCGCAAGCGGGAGGGCTGTTTGGATCTTGATCTTGCCTCCCCATATTGCTATAATATTATTTTACGGCATAATCGACAATCAAGACCGGCACATGCAGGGGCGACGCGAACAGCTGCAATCTCAAGGAATCGCCGTTCCTCGGAAGCCGACCGTACCCTTTCTACCGCTTGACGCCTTTCAACCAGCCAATCTGGAAGCCCATGGACAACGCAGCCACAGCGTTGCGTTCTCCCGGGCTGCAGACGACAGCGCATCGGAGTTGCTTGCGATTTTCATGGAGGGAACAGGATCCATGGCCACCACCAAGAAGAAGGAATCGCTCCTCAAGTCGAAGGATGTGGCCCATATTCTCGATTGCAGTCCGGACGACGTGATCGACCTGGCTCGCAAGGGAAAGCTTCGGGCGAGCAAGCAGGGCAGGTTCTGGAGATTTCGTGAATCTGATATTGTTTCTTACAAGAAACGGGTGGGCTCGGACGATCTGCCCAAGATTGCCATCGGGCGCGGACGTCCTCGCAAGGGCGATGGTTGAGGCCGAACCGGACGGATCCGAGGGCAAAGCCGCATAGCGGCAAAGGATGATCGCCGCATGGATGCGACGATTTTGGACGAAGTTGCGTGGCAAATCGATCTTCCGCAGCTCAAGCAGCAGTTGGGGATCAAAGAGGGGGGCAGCTACGCGGCAGAGACCGAGGGCATGGCTGCGCGGGCCGAGGCGATCGGAAGGCCCAAGGCCATGTACAAGGCCGGCCTGATCGAGTCCAGGGGCGAGGACCATGTCGTCATCGAAGGTCGAACGTTCAAGAGCCACGTTCTCGCCGTCAACCTCGAAAAGGTTCACAGGGTCTTCCCGTTTGTGGCGACCTGCGGAGTTGAGCTCGAGGAATGGTCGAGCGCCTTCACGTCCGTCCTGGAGAAGTTCTGGGCCGATGCGATCAAGGGGTTGGCCCTCGGCGCATCCATTTTCGCGCTGCTCGAGCACATCAAGGAGCAACACCATCCGGGCGACGTCTCGATGATGAACCCGGGTTCGATCGAGAGTTGGTCCCTCTCAGAACAGCGGGCCCTGTTCTCTATCCTCGGGGCCCCGGAGGATTCCATCGGGGTGGAGCTCATGGAGAGCTGCTTCATGAAGCCGAGCATGTCCGTGTCCGGGATGTGGTTCCCCACGGAGCATCACTTCGAGAACTGCATGCTCTGCCCGATGGAGAACTGCCCTGGCAGAAGGGCCCCCTATGACAAGGAATTGTACGATAGAAAATACAAGAAAGACTCGAGGGGCTGACTCGAGTCCAAAATTGTAACCAGAAGACCGATAGCCCGCCTTGACGAGTGGACCGCGTCCCCCACAGAAAGATCAATAATCCCGATAGGTTAATCCTGTTCTGGACCCTTTTCCACGCCTCGGCACGCTTCTTGCCATACGACAGGGCACGCAAGAATCGCTTACCGGATCTCCCAGGGAAAGGAACAAGAGCGAATGGACACATCATCCAGCCTGATCGGACGAATCATGTCGAAGACCGGCTTCCGGAAGACTGCCGAGGCGAAGAACCGACGGAGATCCAAGCGCCACAGGGTCGATCGACCCGTCCGGTTCCGAATGCATCTGCCTTCCCGGCCGGAGGACCCAAGCCCCGAGCTTCCGGCACAGTTGTACGACATCTCGGAACATGGCCTGGGCCTGCTTACCGACTCCATCGAGTGGGAAGGCCTGCACATGATCGATCCGAACATGCAGACCTCCGAAAAGTGCATTCTGGAGGTCGAACTCCCTTACGACGATGAACCTCTGACGTTGCGCGGCAAGGCTGTCTGGTACATCCGGCACCCGGAAGGAATCCCCTTTGTCTTTCGCGTGGGCGTCGAGTTCGATGACCTCACTCCGGAACTGAGGAAGAAGATCAATAATCTGATCAACCTTCACGTCACGGCGGCCGAGATCCCCTAACAAGGACGTTTCTGCTACATCGAAACCCTGTGTGAAGCGAACGACGCGGGCCCCGTATCAAGGGGCTCGACTCGCTCCATGGAGCCCACCCTCCCCGCATGAAGCAGGGTCTTCTCTAAACAGCCCCTGTCCGAGACGAAACCGGAGCTCTCTGCGTCTAAAACGAATAAGCGATCGACCTTCGGGGTTTCCTCACTTGGAGATGCTCGATCGACCCTTCTATGCTATTCTCCTCGCAGAGGGAAACTTCCACCACGCAGAAAGACAAGAAAACATGAAGAAACGGGAAGTCGACGTGGCGATCATAGGGGCCGGAACCGCAGGACTGGCAGCCCGCCGGGAGGCGAAGAAAGCAGGCGCAAGTGTCGTCCTGATCGAAGGGGGGCCCTACGGCACCACCTGTGCCCGCGTCGGTTGCATGCCATCGAAGATCCTGATTCACTCGGCAGACGTGGCCCACGAGGTCTCCACGGCTTCGAGCTTCGGGGTGGAGATCCAAGGCCGGCCGAGGGTCAACGGGAAGGCGGTTCTGGAGCGGGTCAGACGTGAAAGGGATCGCTTCGTCGGGTTCGTCCTGGACTCGGTGGACGAAATCCCGAGGGAGGAGAAGGTTGCGGGCTATGCCCGGTTCGACGGGCCGGGCTCGTTGCTGGTAGAAGATCACACACGCATCGAAGCGGGTGCGATCGTGGTGGCATCCGGCTCGTCCCCGTGGATCCCGTCCAACCTGTCCGGGCTGGGGGATCGACTTCTCATCAGCGATGATATCTTCGAGTTCGAGGATCTCCCGGCCTCCGTGGCCGTGATCGGCATGGGCGTCATCGGCCTTGAACTCGGGCAGTCTCTGCATCGGCT
>RCNG010000144.1_pt1 | contig 28434 bp, 25 predicted proteins | sample 2041371 | NCBI WGS metagenome assembly RCNG01 (sample SAMN09708227, study PRJNA481090) | Marine sediment metagenome, whole genome shotgun sequencing project. | biome: marine sediment; feature: ocean; material: sediment; isolation source: Sewage treatment plant 1 marine sediment (STP1) ... | reverse complement strand
ACGCCGTTTTCATCGACGCCGACAAGGAGGGATACCCGGCCTACGCCGAGTGGGCCCTCAACAACGTGAGATCGAGCGGCCTCGTGCTCGCCGACAACGCCTACCTCTTCGGCTATCTCGCCGGTCGCGAACCGTCGGCCCGCGCCAGCGCAGAGGACATCGCGGCCATGCGCCGGTTCCACCGCCTGCTGGCCGATCGATGCCCCGGCGCCACGGTCATCCCGACCCCGGATGGGTTGGCGGTTGGGGTGGTGCCGTAGCAGCGAGGACCCTCGTGCCGCTACCTGCGCGTGCACGAGCACGATCTACCACCACGCCTCTGGACAACTGAACCCGGAATACCGGGAGAGCGTTACACTGATCAGAACAATACGAGGAGATGCTGATGCGACCAGACAGCGATAGCAGTTGGGGCTGTGGCAAGTGGGTGACCTGCGGGTGCGGCGGGTGCTTGCTGCTCGTACTCTTGGGGGTGGGAGCCATGCTCGCCGTGGGTGGGTTCGCCGTCAATACGATGAAGCAGTCCGATATCTATCAGGGCGCCATCGACCGGGCGAAAGAAAACCCTGAGGTCGTGCAGAGACTCGGCGAACCGATCGAGGCGGGCTATATGGTCTCGGGGACCATCAGCACAACCGGTCCGGCCGGAGAGGCAGAGATCGCCATTCCCATCTCCGGACCAAACGGCAAAGGAACACTCTTCGTCGTCGCCACCAAGAGCGCAGGACAGTGGCATTATTCGGTCCTCGAGGTGGCGTTTGCCGACTCGGAGGAGCGCATCGACCTGCTCGATGGATCAACTCCGAAGCAGCTCGAGGAGTACGAGCCCGCTGTGGACGTGTGAGATCTCGCTTGTTGCTGAATGAGGGCGTCAGCTGCTCCACACCCCCAACGGCCGACCGCTCTCGAGCACCCGCTCAAAATCGGGCGCGGAAAGAGGCCGGCATAAGAGAAAGCCCTGGACCTCGTCGCAACCGACGCTGCGCAGGAAAGAGAGCTGGTCCGCAGTCTCCACCCCCTCGGCGACCACCGGCAGGTGTAGGTTGTGGCCAAGGGTGATGACCGCCTGGGCGATGGCCCGGTCGCTGTCGGACTCGGGCAGGCCGACGATGATCGAGCTATCGATCTTGAATCTGTCGATGGGAAAGCGTTTGAGGTAGGCCAAAGAGGTGAACCCGGCGCCGAAATCGTCGATAGCCAGAGTGATGCCAAGACTCTTTAGGGCTACAAGGGTCTCGATCACCTGCTCCGGCTCGTGCATGACGAAACTCTCGGTGATCTCGAGTTCCAAGAGCCCGGGGTCCACCCCTGTGGCTTCGATCACCTCCGACACGGTGTCGAATAAAGCCGAGAGCATGATGTCCCGGCCCGACACGTTGACCGCCATTCTCAACGACGGGCGGCCGTTCCGATTCCATGCGACACAACGGCGGCAGGCCTGCTCCAGGACCCACCTGTCGATTTCGTGGATCAGTCCAATGTCCTCGGCCAACTCAATAAACGTATCCGGGAGGGTCAGACCCAATTCTGGGTGCTGCCAACGTACGAGGGCTTCTACGCCAACGATGCTGTCCGTGCTCAGCTCCAAGAGGGGTTGAAAATGAAGAATGAACTCACTGCGACCGAGGGCTCGGCGCAGCGCACTCTCGAGATCGAACCGCTCTCTGGCGCCCCTGGACAGCTCTGCCGTGTACTGTTTGAAGGTGTTTCGACCCGCGTCCTTCGCCTGGTACATGGCGCCATCGGCGTTGCGTAACAGCACGGTCAGGCTCTTTCCGTCGTCTGGCGCCACTGCAATGCCGATCGATGCCGAGGTGAAGATCTCGGCGTCGTCGACGAGGACCGGATGGCGCAGCGCTTCGAGCGTTTTTTCCGCGACCCCGGCGGCGTCGAGAGGATCTTCGAGGCCTTCCACCAGGATCACGAACTCGTCCCCCCCGAGGCGCGCCACCGTGTCGTCCTCCCGCATTGCTGCAGTCAAACGGTCGGCAACGGCCTGCAAGAACCTGTCACCAACGGGATGACCGAAGGTATCGTTGATCGCCTTGAAACGATCGAGGTCCAAAAAGAGTACGGCCACTCTTTCACCGGTGCGACGTGCGCGTATCAGCGCGTGCTCCATTCGGGCGTGCAGCAACAGCCGGTTGGGCAGACCGGTGAGAGGGTCGTGGTGGGCGAGGTGCTGGAGTCTTGCTTGGGATTCCTTGAGCGCACTGATATCGGAGAAAACCCCTACGTAGTGAGTGAGTTTCCCGTCCTCGTCCCGCACCTCCGATATGTTGAGCAGCTCTGGAAAGACCTCGCCGTTCTTGCGCCGATTCCAGATCTCACCTCGCCACCTGCCGGTCGCTCCGATCGACGCCCACATCTCGTCGTAAAACTGTCGGGGATGGCGGCCGGAGGCAAGCACGCCAGTGGTCTGGCCGAGCACCTCGCCCTCCGCATAGCCGGTCACTTCACAGAAAGCGGGGTTCACCGCCAGGATCGTGGTCCGCAGGTCGGTGATGATCACACCCTCGGAGGTGTTGTCGAATACTGTTGCCGCTTGCCGCAGCTGCTCCTCGACAAGCCGCCTCTCTTCGACTTCGACCTCGAGTTGCCGATAGGCGTCGGCCAGGTCGCGCGTGCGTTCCTTGACGCGATCGTCGAGGGTGGCGTTGAGGCGCTCGAGCTCCTCGAGCAACGCGATGGCCTCGAGACGCGCCACAGCGTGGTTGATGGCCTGATCGAGCAGCGGCTTGAGCCCATCAAGCTCCTCCGGATCACGTGCATCATCCGCAAAGATGCCCAAACAGCTCCCTTTGCAGGCCACGGATGAGAACGGCAGGAGGAGCAAACCCTTTGGCACGAAACCGGATGGCGCCAAAAAGAGCCGAGATACGATCCGATGCAGAGCCGACCCGCCAATACACAGGTGCCCCTGGTGCAGGGCATCGATCATGCCATCGCTCAGCTGGAGCGTCGCCCCGTCCGGGGCTTCGTCCCTGAACACCGCAAACTCGTTTACAAGCGTGAGATGTTCGCCCTGCAAATGACCTATCGAGCAGTAGGGCACATCCTTGAGAATGGCGATACGCTCGAGCAGGCTTTCGAAGATGCCCTCTGTCGTCGTACGGGCGTCGATGGCTTCCGCCACCGAACCGAGCAGGATGATCTCTTCGGCACGCTCGGTGAGGATCTTCTGATCTTCCTCCTGAGCTGCGAGCCGCTCCTCGAGCATCACGTACCCTGACCGGCGCGCACATAGGCCACCTCACGGCCGTCAACCCGGCAGCGTTTCGACCCATAAGGACGTTGACCTGAGATGACCTCTCCTCCTCGATCATTACCATCGCGCGAGTATCTGTATTCGTCCTGACCATGCTATCAAAGACCCGGTAACACCACACACTGACCACGGGGAACCCCAGATGCTCGGTTTTGCCGGAGAAACCACGGACCACGCCTGCAAATCGCCAGACTCAAAACCGTCCATGAACAGCGCATCGGCGACCCCGCTCGACACCGGCAGGCGGGTCAAGAAGACGTTGACCTCAGCTCGCGCTATTCCGTGTTCTTGCGCTGGCCAGAATCCGCGACTATCCTCCGTTGAGATCGGAGTCGTCATGAGCCGCACTTTCGTCGTAGCAATCGTATGTCTTTCCCTGCTTCCCACCTCGGTTCTTGTGGCAGCGGACCCCTTCATGCCTACGAACTGCCGGACGACGGTGGTGCGGGTGCACAGCACCGACCCGACCGTCCTGACGAGCGTCGCCGCGTGGACGGAGCCGTGGGCCGTGCGTTTTGACGAGGGATATTTCATCGTCGACGTCGACGACATCGGATTCGGGCGCCTCGAGGCTTTGGGGGTGCGACTGGAAATCGATACCAAAAGGACGGCCGAAATCTGTGCGCCGCGCTTCCGGCTTCCCGGCCAGGTCACCGGCATCCCCGGCTACGAGTGCTATCGCACGGTCGAGGAGACCTTTGCCTCCGCCGCCCAGATCGTCGCCGAGAACCCCACGCTCGCCGAGCTCGTCGATGCCGGAGACAGCTGGGAGAAGTTCAACCCCGGGGGCAGCGCGGGCTACGACATGTGGGTCCTCAAGCTGACCAACTCCCTGGTTGCGGGAACTCCCACCGGCGACGGTCAAGGCAAGCCCGTCTTCTTCATCACCTCGGCCATCCACGCCCGCGAGTACGCGACGGCCGAGCTGGCCACTCGTTTTGCCGAGTATCTCGTTGACAACTATGGAACCGACGCCGATGCTACCTGGCTGTTGGACGAGCACGAGATCCACATCATGCTGCATACCAACCCCGACGGCCGAAAACAGGCCGAGGGTGGCGACAGCTGGCGCAAGAATACGAATGAGAACTACTGCAGCTCGATGCCCTCCTCACGCGGCGCCGACCTCAACCGCAACTTCACGTTTCAGTGGGGCTGCTGCGGAGGGTCCTCCGGTTCGGATTGCGACGGTACCTTTCGCGGACCGACGGCAGCATCAGAACCAGAGACGCAGGCAGTTGAAACCTATGCCAACGTTATCTTCCCTGACCAGCGGGACGATGCCGTCAACGCCGCCGCCCCGGACGACGCCACCGGCCTGTACATCGACATCCACAGCTTTGGGCAGGAGGTTCTTTGGCCCTGGGGCTTCGACACGAACAACGACCCACCCAATGGTGCTGCCTACCGCACCCTCGGTCGCAAGCTGGCCTACTTCAACGACTACAACCCCGTCCACCACATCTACCCGGTTGACGGCGACACCATCGATTCGATCTACGGTCACCTGGGCGTAGCATCGTTTGTCTTCGAGCTGGGCACGAGCTTCTTTCAGCCCTGCTCTTCATTCGAAGCGACTGTATTCCCCGACAATCTGACGACCCTGGTCTATGCCGCCAAGATCGCCCGCACACCCTACCTGACACCACAAGGCCCCGAGGTTGTGGATCTCGCAGCAGCTGATGGGAATTTCATCGCACCGGATGCGCTGCTCGAGATCAGCGCCAACGCTGATGACACCCGCTTCAACCATACGAACGGCACCCAGCCAACCGGTACCGTTGCCGGCGCCCGCTGCAGCATCAACTCAGCGCCCTGGACCGACCCTGCCCCGGCTTTTCAGGCGTTGTCCGCATCCGACGGCGTTTTCGACACCGGCATCGAGCCGGTTGAGGCATCAATCACAACCACAGGATTGGCTGTCGGACAGCACACGCTCTTCTGCCAGGCCCAGGACGACACTGGCCAGTGGGGCCCGGTCTCCGCTCTGTTTATATGGATCATGGACCCTGCAACGACGCCGCATGTCGCGGGCGCTGTGACCTCCGCCGAGGATGGCGCCCCTCTCGAAGCTGAAGTCACAGTCGGCGGCATCAACTCAGTTATCACCGACCCGGCGACCGGCGCTTATGACCTGATGGTGCCGGAAGGGATCTACTCGGTCACCGCGACACCGACTGACCCGGATCACGGCAGTCACACCGTCACTGACGTCACGGCAACATTGGGCGAAACCACCACCGTGGACTTCCAGCTGCAGCCGTTCGAGGTCACCCTCGCCGACGACGCCGAGGCCGGCCCCCAGGGTTGGACCGCTCAGAGCCCCTGGGCCCTGACCACCGAAGCAGCCCACTCGGGGAGCTACAGCTGGACCGACAGTCCCGGGAGCAACTATGCGGACTACGAAGACACCTCGTTGACATCTGCGCCGTTCGACCTGTCCTTTGTCTCGAACGTTCAGCTGCTCTTTTTCCACACCTACTCAACGGAGGCCGGGTACGACTACGCCATCGTCGAGTATTCGGCGGACGGTGGATCGACCTGGGACGAGAGCGCTCGATGGGATGGCGCCAACTCAGGCTGGGAGGCGGTTGTCCTTTCGCTGCCTGATCTGGACGGCGCAGCCGCAGCCCGTATTCGCTTCAGGCTCGACAGCGACAGCTACCAAACCGACGACGGCTGGCACATCGACGACATCATCATCCGGGGGACCGCGGTTGACGTCTCGATCTTCGCCGATGGTTTCGAAAGCGGGAATACCACCGCATGGTCCGACCCGACGCCCTAACCCGCATCGAGACCAGGCGCCTGAGTCAGGTTGATCGTGAGTGTCAGCCGAGAGGCGAAATAGGGCGATTGAAACGCAGAGGCGCAAAGGCGCAGAGGTAACGCATTGACGGACCTCAGAATCTGTTCTTTTTCTCTGCGTCTCAGCGCCTCATCCTCACCGTCGTCATCGTCATCGTCATCGTCATCGAATGACAATACGGCCAGGACAACGATCCTCAAAACAGGGTAACTGCAGCCTCCGCAATACAAGGAGGGTGACTACAACCTCCGCAAAACGAGGAAGGTCATGTCATCCGCCTGAGGGCATTCGCCGCGCCACACTCGAGCGCCGGCTTCAAGCTCTTCGATGAGTTCCTGCGGCGGGTAGTGGACGACGTCGGCAAAGATCCGGCTCGCCCTTTCGTAGCCGAGAGGTTGACCGTCAGTATTGAGGAGTTCCGGGAAGCCGTCCGACATCATCAGAACGGTGTCCCCGGGCTCGAGATCAACCCTCAATGAACGATACCCGTCGCCACGGAACCCGCCCAGGGGAAGGCCGGGGACCAGAATTTCTTCGACCTCGGCCGCGCCGGCGCGGTGCAGGAGTAGCGGAGGCATACCCGCAATCGACACAGTGAGTCCACGATCGTCCAGGCGCGCGATGGTGAGCGCCATCGACATTCTGCCCAGCCGCAGACCTCGAATCGTTGACGCGGCCTGGTTGAGGAACGGCTCCGGATCGAGGTCACGTGCCGACGTGAACAGGCTCTTGGCCACCGTGACCATGGTCCCGGCGGCCGCTCCATGACCGGTGGCGTCGCCGAGGGCGATGGTGAGCGATCCGTCATCGCCCTCCCGGAAATCGTAGTAGTCGCCTCCGACCTCGGTTGCCGTCTGCATGGCAACAGCGATGTCGAACCTGGGGTGTTGAGGCGCGCGGTCCGGCAGCAACGACAGCTGAAACTGCCGCGCCGCCTCGAGTTCACCGCTCTTGCGTTGATTCTCCACTTCGAGGAAACGGGTTGCGACCTCACGCTCCTGACGCAGCCTTTCTTGCTTCAGGAGTTGGTTCTGGCGGTCGTCGAGATCGACGGCCATTCGATTGAAGGCCGACGCCAGCTGACCGAACTCATCGCGCGACCGCACCGGAACTCGAGTCGAAAGATCCCCGCCGGCGAGCTTGCCGGCGGCGTCGGTCAGAGTCGACAGGTGGCGCGTCATGCGCCGCGACAGCGGCAAGATGCCGAAGCCCGCCAGGCCGACCACGAACAGCCCAAAAGCCAAATTCGTGAACGCGGTTCGTTGGATCTCGGCGAGGGCATCGCCGACAGGCCTGGCGATGCCGAAGGTCGTACCAGACACCTCATCCTCGGATGCGACCACGATCCAATCTGCGGTCTCCTTCACCATCGGCACCCCGGCAGAGCTGGTGAGGTCGAGGGCCTCGAGCACAGCCTTATCCTGCGTTTCGAGCGTGTGGACCTGGCCTTGGGAGTCGATTGCGAACGGAACCTCCCCCTCGTCCGTCCTGGAGGCAGCGAACACCGCATCGAGCACGTCACGTGTGCTGACCTGGGCGCGCATGTGGCCGAGCACACGGTCACCATCTCGGACCTCGTAGGAGTACTGTCTTCCGAGCAGAGCTTCAGCACGAGCCCTCTTGGCCTCGAGCTCCTCCAACTCCTTCTCGGTCAAACGCAGTCGCGCAGGAATCGAACCGAGAATATGCTCACTGAGGCGGATTCCGTGCGCGGCCAGGGCTTTCTCCAGCGCCTCGGAGTTACTCATGGCATGAGCGAGCAGCTCCGGTCCTTCGTCGACGACGAGGTCGATCACATGCTCCGCGATCTCTTCCCCCTTGGCGCCGAACATCTCCTCGAAGGCCTCGGGGTCTTCGATCATCGCGGCCAGCCATCGCGACCCTTCGAACAAAAACTCGTCAGACCGCTGCGCCGCCGGCTCCCGACCCCCGATCCCGCTGAGATCGAAGTGAAAGCTCATCTCGCCGACGTTTTCGTCATCGGCTGAATCCCCGTCGTCTGGGCCGTCACGCCACTGGTTGATCATGAAGACGATGCGCTCGGGTGGCGTCGGTTGAGGCTGCGGCATCGACGCCTCCTCGCCACCTTCGACTCTCACGATTTCATCGCTCACCGGTGGCGGCGCAGGAATGAACTCGCAGGTCTCCACCAGGGACCCGAGCTCGGCCATCTCCTGCTCGAGCTGCCAGTACCTCACGTCCTCTTCAGCGGCCTCGTGCTCTTCCAGAGAGGCGTACCTGATTTCCGCAGCCCGCCCGAGAACCTCGTCGAGGTTGTCACGAACCCCAGCCATGCGTTCGTTCATGACCTCGGCGAGCTGCCGGCTCTCGGCCTCGACGGCAGCTCTGAAGGCCCTCTGCGACGAGGAATAGCCGAAGAGGACGATCGTGACGAGGGGAACGATCGCCAGGAAGAAGAACGCGATGATCAGCTTGGTCCGAAGTCTCATAACTCGAATGTACCCGAACCACATCAAAGGGGCACGGTCTCGATTATTTACGCAACGGGGGCGTGAGTGTTTCGGATACCGCTGGGCAACCTCCTGGTTTGTGGATATGGGTTCGGGCCGGGTTAAGATCCAGCTGTGGACTCTGGAGGCATTCAAGGTGAAGTGCTCGAACTGTCGGCGAATAAGCTTCTTCGCTGTTTGTATATCCGCCCTGCTGGTCGTGCAGGCCTGTGGCAAGCATGAGTCTCCGGTGAACCCTCTGATCGAGATCGCCGGCGAGGTCCCGCAATCTGTTGCGGCTTGGGTCGCTCACAATCCGGATCAACTGTTCGACACCCAGTCGATTTTTGACTACATCGACGGCCACGCCGAAGTCTACCTGGCCTACTCGATGCGCCAATGTCTGGCTCGCCGTTACTCGGGACCGGACTCCGACATCGTGCTCGATGTCTTCGAGATGGCCTCCGCCGCTGACGCCTTCGGCGTCTACACCTACGACCTCGACGGTGCAGATGTGAAAATCGGTCAGGGCTCGCGATTCCGTTACGGTTGGTTGTCATTCTGGAAGGGTCCGTTCTTTGTTTCGATCTATGCCGACGGCGAAGGACCAGACGCCGAGAACGCAGTGCTCAACCTCGGACGCACAGTCGCCAGGGCCATCACCACGACCGGAGACCTTCCCTCTCTCGTAGACGCGCTGCCGCAGCAGGGACTCGATCTTTCATCCATCCGCTACCTCTACCACCCTCAGATCCTGTCGACCCATACCTCGATCCCACTCGACAACCCGCTCGGCATCGCCGCTTCATCGCCCGCGGTTCTGGCGTGGTACGAAAGCTCGGACCGACGTGCCAGGGTCATCGTGGCGGAGTACCCCGACCTCCCACATGCCGAAGCTGCTCTCAAGGCGACCAAAGAACTCTTCAGCAGCGACACGAGCTCCGCAACGGTATCTGAAGGGGTCGAACCTTCGCGTGGCGCCCGCCTGGCAGGCCGGAGACTGATGATCGTCCTGGACGCCGATGATCGGATGATCGTCGAAGAGCTGTTGGCGTCAGCACAAAAGGAGAACGGACCATGAAGAAACCAACCCGCCGCGATGTACTCCGCACAGGATCGGGGCTCGCCGTCGGCAGCCTCTTCGCAACCACCAAGCCCGCGCCCGCGGAAAACCCACCGAAAAAACGCAGCAGAGTGGTTCTGATTCGCAGTAAAACGGTCGTCGGCGACGACGGCCAGGTCGATGGAGCTGAGCTACACACCATGCTCAACCAAGCCGTCACCACTGTGCTCGAGGTTCCCGACGCCGCCGCTGCATGGAGAAAGCTCATCCGGCCCGCCGACGTGGTCGGTATCAAATCGAACGTTTGGAGCCACCTGGCAACGCCCCCCGCCCTCGAACAGGCCATGCGGGAGGAAGTCCTCAGCGCCGGCGTCGCACCAGGCAACATCTCGGTCGACGACCGGGGCGTGCTTCAAAACCCGATCTTCACGAAAGCAACCGCCTTCATCAACGTGCGGCCCATGCGCACCCACCACTGGTCGGGGCTCGGCACCTGCCTCAAAAACGTCATCATGTTCGTGCCCCGCCCGTCCGAGTATCACGCCGACGCCTGCGCCACCCTCGGGGCACTCTGGAAGCTCCCGGTGCTCGAAGGCAAGGTGCGGCTCAACGTATTGGTAATGCTCACCCCGCAGTTCCACAGCGTCGGCCCACACTCCTTCTCGAAAAGATTCGTATGGACCTACGGCGGGCTCCTCGTCGCCGTCGACCCGGCACCGGTGGACGCCGTCGGCGCCCGCATCATCCAGGCGAAACGCACAGAGTTCTTCGGCGAAAACAAGCCGATCGCACCTTCACCACACCACATCCAGATCGCCGGCGAGCGCTACGGACTCGGAGCGACCGACGAAGCTCACATCGAACTCATCCGCCTCGGCTGGAAAGAAGAAAGCCTGATCTGATAACGCCTCAGCGCACCTTCATCGGGATCGTCGTCGCGTCACCCGTGCCATTGTCGACAACCGAGCCATACGCGAAAAGACCGGACCCGTCAGTGACCTCGATGATGGCGTAGCCCTGGGGCATCGAAGCGAGACCGGCTCGGTTCAAGAAGACCTCGTTCTCCTGCACGACCTGACCTGCAGCCACATCGAGGGTGAACTGAGCCACTTGGGTCCCCATCTCGTCATGCAGCGTGATCGCCACCTTGGCCGGATTATCACCAGTGTTGGCAACGCCGAGGTTGGTGCGGAAACTCTGGCCGTTTTGCAGGTCGCCCTGAATGAGATGGGGCAGCCACGCCTTGCCACCCGTAGACAGGCCCTGGTCGCTGGGCGCACCGTCGAGATACTGGCCGAAGGTGCCAGCGGTCGATTGGTTGTAGGTTCGGGAGGTAATGAAAAGCTCACTGTCGGATTCGATCTCCAACGTGCCTTGCTGGTTTCCGTCGGCCAACTGACCAACGATATCGGAAAAGATCAGGTGACCGTCCCCGGGCAGCGTCTGCTCTCCCTCGAAGGTCGCGTTTCTGGTGTGCAGACGGATCATCAGGCTCGCCTGGGCAGCGGAGAGATTGAGGCCACCCATGTCGGTCCGCCACTGCGAGCCGCCAGTTCCAGGCGCATGCGCTGCCACCGGCACCCAGTAGGTGTAGGTGTCCTCAGGAATCTGGCTGTCCATAGCGGCTTCGAACTCGCCTAGACGAACCGTGCCGGTCGCGCCGAGACCCTCGAAGCCAATGGCGAGAGCGATCGCACCGACATTCGAGAAATCAGCCGGCCCGTCGGCATCCGCCTCCTCGCCGAAAATATCAAAGGGCAGGAAGATATCCTCTCCGGCGACCGATGCATCGACGTTGATCGTCGCACCGGAGTAGAGGTTGTCGGCCGAGTACACCCTGATTCCTACGATCCAGTCCTGGCTCGCGTCCAGGACGTGAATACGGAACCGGTCGAGACCCTGACTCACGAAGTTGAGTCCGCCAAGCCCGGAACCGTCCACGTTGTCACCGTCTCCGTCGGGCCCGTCCCAGATCACCGTCGTCCGAGCTACGATGGCAACCCCTGAAATAGTGTGAACATAGGCGCCCCCCGTGACCTCGGCCTGAGCAAACCCTGTCACACCGGCGTAGGTTTCGACCTGGAAATCCCGCTCGCCACCGAGCACCGGCACCAAAGCCGAACTCACACCATAGTCATCGGTCCAAACAACCTGCAGCGGAGTCTGGCCGGCTTCAAAATCATCAACCATCACCTGCGCCTGAACTGGCGCCGAACCAACAACGATTCCGAGCAGCAAAAAGCTCCCGGCTACGAAAAATACGCGCAATGAACGACACATGTTCTCGTCCTCCTTTTCGGTCTTTCACCCACTAACCTAAACCAGAGGACGGCAGATCGCAAGGGGGACTGGGGCTCAATCCCAACGGAGACCGAGACTGTTACCTCGGGCAGCGACAGGCTGCAGACGCAGCAGCACGTCTTGATGTGCTACGTGATCTTGTTGAGCCGACCGTCTTCCATGTAGAAAAGAAAGCCTGTGAGGTTTGGGGGCACCCAGATATCAATCCATCCACAACTATCCCTCACCAATTTCATCCATCAGATCTTGTAGCATCTCATCAAAATCGGCTTCAGACACCTTTGCCACCTCCTCCGGAAGCAGCCACATCGACGTCGCATCCAAATGGGCAATCAATGCGTCAGAAGTACCTGATTCCAATTGTCTTTCTGACCACTTCTTGTATGCCGGGATTTGACTCAGAGGAACGTCCTTGGCTCTGGCCTGCAAATCCAGAGCACGCCTCGCTCTTTCCTGCTCAATGCTCATTCTTGTCTTTCCTTCAAAAATTTTTCGTACACGTCAGGTGGGTTCAGTCGACGGATTGACTCCCGCATGTAGTGCTCGTCGTCCTCAGAGTCCGTGATGGCAATCTGCACAATCACCCCGTGCCTCGGTCAGCATTGTTGATCGTAGGTCGGGGAATTCCATCCTTCAGGGCTCCCTCTTGAATTGGAGAATGTCCCGCGCCATGTCGCATAGTAATTGATCTTGCAGGCCGGAGCACGCTTCGGAGAAGCCAAAATGGAGCATCCATACCCAATATCGGGGCCGCCAGACGGAGACCGTGACCGCTGCCGTGGCGGTAGCCGCTTCCGCCACGGTGCCCGTGACGGTGTCGGTAGCCGAGTCCGAGCCCGAGTCCGAGTCCGACGCCCGATTACCGGTCGATGAACGGATCCGGGTCGACCTGCTCGCCGTCGCGGCGGACCTCGAAGTGGATGTGGGGGCCGGTTGTGAGACCCGTCATTCCGACGGTGGCGATAGCCTGGCCGCGTTCGACAAGGTCGCCGACCTCGACCAGGACTTCGCCGACGTGACCGTAGTATGTAGCCAGGCCGCCACCGTGGTCGATGATCACGAACCTCCCGGTGGCCTTGCCCTCGTAATCGACCAGAATACGACTGACGACACCAGCTGAGGCGGCGTGAACCTCGGTACCGCGCGCGGCGCCACCAGATCTGCCCAGAGACGCCCCACAGAGAAAGAATGGGTCAGATCTGGCGGCAAGACCAGACGCAGCAATACGAGAGACCAGAGGGCGAGATGGAGCCCCGGGCCTCGCCCGCGGAAAAACCACGAGGCGACGCCTACGACAACAAAGATGGGTACCACATACAGGCTTTCCAGCACGATCAACCGGATGACTGCTAACGCCGCGGGTTCCAGCGTCTCGAACCAGCCCATCAGGCATTCTCCCCCTGCTGTTCGATGATGGCCCGAAGCTCGGCGATTTCTTCTGGCTTCAAGTCGCCCGCTTCTTCGACCAGAGAAACGACCGGCGCCACCGGACCGTCGAGCACCTTGTCGGCAAACTCACGAATCAGGCCGATGAGCCCGGCCGCGCGCGATACCAACGGGGCATAGAGCTGGACCCCGTGAAAGGGCTCCTTGCTGAGAAGTCCCTTCTTCGCCATGCGATCGAGCGTCGTTCGTGTCGTCGACGGCGCCCATCCCAGACCACCGCCGATCTCGTCGTGAACCTCGCGTGCGGAACGACGGCCATCAGCCCAAAGAACCTTGAGGACGGCGAGCTCGGTCGAGTTGAGGTCGTTGTGATCCGTTGATGACATAATCGATTCTCCTGTCACCTATGTGCTACATTTGTAGCGCAGAAGCGACAGTAGTCTCTTTCTTTCTGAATGTCAAATACCCCTCGACGGAACGTCTCTCCCATGGCATGCTTCGAGGCTGGAGGTCGCGATGACATTGCCCCGTACGCTCGACTCGGCCGAGATCCGGGTCCTCGGTTGTCTGTTGGAAAAGGAACGCACCACCCCCGACGCCTACCCCCTCACGGTCAACTCGCTGGTGGCGGCGTGCGACCAGAAGTCGAACCGCGACCCCGTCATGAGCCTGTCCCAGGCCGATGTGCTCAACACTCTCGACCGTCTCCACGGCGACGTGCTCGTGTGGCCCGTCGAGGGCGCCCGCGTGCAGCGTTGGCGGCACAGCTTGGAACGTCGCATGGCCCTGGATCCACCCGAAATGGCTCTCATGACCCTGCTCTTCCTGCGCGGACCACAGACGGTGGGCGAGCTTCGCACCCGGGCAGGCCGCCTGCACCCCTTTCACAACCCGTCGGAGGTCGAACAATACCTCCTGGCGTTGACCGAACGAGAGATTCCGCTCGTCACCCAGGTAAAACGGCAGCCAGGTCAGAAAGAGCGACGTTGGATGCACCTCGTAGGCGGTGATATCGACGATCAAGCCGCCGAGGTCAGGCTCGACCCGCCCCAACGCTCCGCCGGACCGAGCCTCGCAGAACGCGTCGCCCGGCTCGAAGAACAAGTCACCCACCTTGAACGACTCATCACCAATCATTTTCCAGACTCAGGAGGCGCCGATGGCTGACGCCGTCACGATCAACATCACCCAAGGGATCGCCGTGCTGGCCATCGACGACGGCAAGGCGAACGCCCTGTCCAGCGCCGTGATCTCTTCGCTTCAGGCCGGTCTCGACCGGGCGGAGTCCGAGGCCCGGGCCGTACTCCTTGCCGGAAGACCGGGCCGCTTGTGCGGCGGGTTCGACCTCTCGGTGATGCGGTCGGGTGACGATGCCCTGCGCGCCCTGGTTGGCGAAGGGGCAGAGCTGCTGATGCGGCTCTTCTCTTTCCCCCGGCCGGTCGTCGTCGCCTGCACGGGCCACGCAGTCGCAGCCGGCGCATTGCTCCTGCTCGCCGGTGATCTGCGAATCGGTGTCCTGGGAGACTTCAAAATCGGCCTCAACGAGGTTTCGATCGGGATGCCCCTTCCGCTCTTCGCGACCGAGCTGGCCCGTCACCGCCTGACACAAAGACATCAGATCAGAGCCACTCTTCTTTCGGAGCTTTTCAACCCGCCCGGCGCCGTCGAGGCCGGATATCTCGATCAGGTGGTCGAACCGGACACACTGCTCGATCACGCCATGCGGGAAACACAACGGCTCTCCCAGCTCTCCGACCCCGCGTTTCGCCAGACCCGGGAACGCCTGCTTGGATCGACCGTCAACGAGATCCGAAGAACGCTTGCACAGGATCTGGAAGGTATCTCGTTGCCCTAAGAGGGTGTAGGGCAATTGAAACGCGAAGACGCAAAGAGCGCAAAGTCATAATTTAATTTGATTTATGTGTTTCTTCGCGTCCTTAGCGTCTTCGCGGTTCAAAATCACACCGCTGCGGTGAGCATCGAAGGATTTGGGTGGATACCTTGATGCGGGTCAACCCGAGTAGAATGCCCCGTCACCGTCTGCGCTGGAGGGACGGTTGGAGGCTCGCATGACCTGGGATTACTCGGACAAGACCACAGCACTGTTCATGGACGCCGTACAGGGAAAACCTGGCACCCACCTGGGTGAGATTGAAAACCCGGACGGCGTGGGGGAGCACGGTTCGATCGCCTGCGGCGACGCACTCAAGCTGAGCTTCAGGGTCGACCGGCACCCGAGCAACCCTCTCGAGGACCGCATCGTCGAGGTGCGCTATCTGACCTTCGGTTGCACCTCCGCCATCGCCACCTCCGAGGCCCTTTGCCGTTTGATCGAAGAGGGTGACTTCACTCCTGTCGGCGCCCTCGATATCACTAACAAGGACATTGTTCGCTACGTTGGCGGCCTTCCCCAGGCAAAAATCCACTGCTCGGTCATGGGCGCCGAAGCACTTGAAGCGGCGGTCTTCGACTGGGCGCGCAAACGCGGCGTCGCTCTCAGCGATCTCGGCATCGACATTCGAAAGGACGAACAGGAGGAGGGGCGTCTGGTCTGCCAGTGCTTCGGCCTCACGGAACCCTATCTGCGCCGTAAAATCACCGAGCTTGAGCTCAAGACGATCGCCGATATCACCGGCGCGGTGAAGGCCGGCGGCGCCTGCATGTCGTGCCACCACACACCCGGTGGTCTCCAGGATCTTCTCGACGAGGCATGGGGCCGAGCAGCCGACTCGTTCACCACAATGCCGAGCCTCCCGGTCATGGGGCAGAGCCGCACCCCCGCCGCGAGCGGCGAACGCACACCATTCCGCTTCGCCAAAGAGGTCGAGCGGGTGCTCGAGGAGGTTGTCCGCCCGCAGCTCGCCAAGGATGGTGGCGACCTCGAGCTCGTCGACATCAAGGACAACGTCGTCTACTGCCGCTTCCTCGGTGAATGCTCCACCTGTGCCGGCTCGACCAAGACGATCAAGGAGCTGATAGAGCACAGCTTGCGCACCCAGATCGACGAAAATACCAGGGTCATCGAGGTCTGAGCGCATGCAACCCGTGATCTACTTGGACAACAACGCAACGACGAGAGTAGCCCCCGAGGTCGTCGACGCCATGCGGCCCTACTTCGAGGAGCTCTACTTCAACCCGTCGTCGATATACGAGCCGGCGCGCGTGGTTCACTCGGCGATGGAAGAGGCGCGCAAGACGGTGGCCAGGAGTCTCGGAGGTATTCGGCCGGACGAGGTTCTCTTCACCGGCTGCGCGACGGAGAGCAACAATACCGCCATCTTCGGCACTGTGAACGCCAACCCTGCCCGCAAACACGTCATCACGACAGCGGTCGAGCACCCGGCGATCTACGAGGTCGGCAAGGAGCTCCAGCGCCGGGGTCTCGATGTGGATTTCATTCCCGTCGACAAACAGGGCCAACTCGACATGGCGGCCTTTGTGCGCGTGCTCAGGCCCGATACCCTGATGGTCTCTTTGATGCATGCCAACAACGAGACCGGGGTCATTTTCCCGATAGCCGATGTCGCGCGAATCATCAAAGAGACCAACCCGTCGATCGTTGTTCACACCGATGCGACACAGACCGCGGGCAAGCTGCCACTCGACCTGCGAGGCTCCTTGAAACACGTCGACCTGCTCTCCTTCTCGGGGCACAAGCTGCATGCCCCGAAAGGAGTTGGCGCCTTGTACGTGCGCAGGGGGACCCCCTGCAGGCCGTTTCTCATCGGCGGCCACCAGGAAGAGGGCCGCCGCGCAGGCACCGAGAACGTCGCCCTCATCGTTGGTCTTGCGCGGGCCCTGGAGCTGGCTGCCGAAAACCACGACGAAGTCGAAGAGAGAGTTCGGCAGCTCCGCGACCGGCTGGAAAGCGAGCTCGTCGCACGCATCCCCTTCGTCCAGGTCAACGGCGGTGAGGCGGTGCGACTGTCGAATACGCTCAACCTGGCGATTCACCTCATCGAGGGTGAAGGCATGCTCTACCAGCTGTCGGCCGACGGGATCTGCGCCTCCTCCGGATCGGCCTGCACCTCGGGATCCCTTGAACCATCTCACGTCCTGCGCGCGATGCAGATCCCCTTCACCGCCGTACACGGTTCGGTGCGTTTCTCGCTCTCTCGCTATACCACCGCCGATGAGATCGATCGCGTCATCGAGGTCTTTCCAACCATCGTCGCCAACCTCCGCCGACTGTCGCCCTACTGGGACGTCGAGCGCAATGCGCCGCGAGCCGAAGCGATCGAGCTCATGCAGCCGCCAGAAAGCTGAGCGACGTTCCCGCAACATTCTCCCGAGAATGGAGGCTACCCCGCCATGATTCGTTTCTTGATCGGATTCCTGCCCCTGCTCGCTTCCGTTGCATTCGCCACTGAAGACGGCGAGATGTGGCCCCCTGAATGGCTGACGGTTGCCGAAGAATCCGGCTTCAAGGCAACCTCGAGTCACGCCGAGACGTTAGTTTTCCTCGATCGAGTCGCAAGGGTGTCGCCGCATATCGTGCTCACGGCCTTCGGACACTCGGCAGAGGGACGGCAGCTGCCACTCGTCATCGTATCGAAGGATGGGCACCTCACGGCCGAGGACGCGCGCGCCTCCGGCCGGCCGATCGTGCTCATCCAGAGCTGTATCCACCCCGGCGAGGTCGATGGTAAGACCGCCTCCCTCATGATCCTGCGCGACATCGCCCTGGGGCGAAGAAACGACCTTCTCGAAGCAGGAATTCTGCTCTTCGCCCCCATCTACAACGCCGATGGCCATGAGCGGGTTTCACCTCTCAACCGGGCGAACCAGAACGGCCCCGAGCAGGGCATGGGCTTTCGTACGACGACCACGGGCCTCGACCTCAATCGAGACCACGTCAAGCTCGACAGCGTCGAAGCGCGCGCCCTCATCAGCCTCGTCAACGCCTGGCAGCCCCACATTCATGTCGACAATCACGTCACCAACGGGTCCGAACATCGTTGGGTCGTCACCTGGTCGCGAGCCGAAGCGCCACAGCTCGCTCCAAGCCTCGACGATTGGCTCAACGCCCACATGCCGGTGGTCATTGCCGAGGTCGAAGAGGCGGGATTTGAGACCGGTCCCTACGTCTCTTTGATCGACGGCGCTGACCCGGAACAAGGATTCGACTCGCGGGTCACCGGCGCGCGCTACTCGACCGGCTACTTCACCCTCCGCAACCGCATTTCTATCCTGGTCGAGATGTACGCATATGCCGACTTCGAGACGCGGGTTCGCGCGAATCGGCGGCTCCTGGAGGAGTTGCTGCTCGAAATCGCACGCTCCGGCACAAGCCTCGTGAAAGCAACTACCCAGGCTGAGGCGTCGACTGTAGCTCTCGGCCGCGCCGATGCCCCACCATCGACGATCGCTCTGCAATGGGCAACATCACAGGAGGCCGATACCATCCGTTTCCCGGTGTGCCGGTGGAAGACCTCCGCCTCGACGGTGACGGGCAAGACGCTGGCCGCCTACGACTGCGGTCCGAACGATCCAGTGCTCGAGGTGCCGTGGTTCCATCGGCCTGAGGTCGCGATTTCAGTGGCCCGGCCGCGGGGCTACCTGGTTTTTGCGGGCTGGCCGCAGGTCGAAGCACGGCTCGCGGACCACGGCCTTGTTGTCCGCCGCGTTTCCCAAGACACGGAGCTGGCAGTCGAAACCCTGCGCTTGGCCGACCCGGTATTTGCGTCGCGGCCCTACCAAGGCCGGATTCAGGTCGAGCACGTCACCGTCACGCGCGCGGCCGAGCTGCGCCGCGTACCTGCGGGAACCCTGTGGGTGCCGGCCGATCAGCCGAACTTCGAGCTCGCCGCGCAGATGCTCGAGCCAGAAGGGCCCGACTCCCTCCTTCGCTGGGGCCTGCTGCACTCAGTCTTCGAGCGCAAGGAGTACATCGGCACCGCGAAGCTTGAACGACTCTCTACGGCCATGCTGGCCGAACCCGAGGTCGAGGCCGCTTGGGCGCAGGCGCTCGAGGACCCGGAGTTCACCAACAATCCTTCCGCCCGGTACCTCTGGTGGTATTCGAAGACAGCGTACTGGGACGAGTCGGTCGGACTCCTGCCTGTGTATCGGGTGATGTCACACCCGAATCTGGTGACAGAGCCATGGGACCCACCGACCCGGTAATACCCGCAACAGGCGGGACCACCTCTTCCGACCCGTGGGCCCCTCTGGGTGCAGCTCTGCTCGCCTTCCACCGCGGACGGAGCAGTGCCGTACTTCGGGTCGACTCGGACGCCTTCGCCACCGAAAAGGTCTCTGCCGCTGCCTACTACCGTCCCGATAGTTTCGACCTGCCCGCCCTGGAACTCGAAGCACTCTCCCGATGTCGCGGCCACGTTCTCGATGTCGGCGCCGGCGCCGGACGCCATGCCCTCGAGCTCCAGGCGCGCGGTCTTGAGGTCACGGCTCTGGACATCGACCCAGCGGCGGTGCAGATCATGGCGGAACGAGGCGTCCGAGATGCGCGTCGGGGAGAGATTGCCTCACTCGAGGGTAAGATGTTTGACACCGTTCTTCTCCTGATGAACGGGATCGGAGTCGCCGGCGACACCTCGGGCCTCGATCACTGGCTGGGCTCGCTCTCCCGGATGCTCGCACCCGGCGGACAGGTCGTCTGTGACTCGGCCGATCTCCTGACCGAGTTCGGCGAGGACGACCTGGAGAGCCTTCGATCCGCGGCTTTCGGCAACCTCATGCAGGGGGAGGTCTCGTTCCGTCTTCGATATGAAGATCTCGAAGGAGAATGGTATCGATGGCTGTTTGCCTCTCCCCAGCTGCTCGGCGATCACGCCATCAGGGCCGACCTCAGCTGCGAGGTAGTGGCCCATGGGGAGCGGGGAGCTTATCTGGCGGTGCTGCGGGCGACGGTACCTGCACCTTGAGCTTCAAACCCTTTTCGGCTTCTGCCGCTACGCAACAAGCCCGAGCCCGTTGCCGTTACCGTTACCGTTGCCGAGTGCTTTCTCTCCGACAACGACAACGATAACGGGCTCGGGCTCGGACAAGTTCGTCACCGCGGTAGTCTTTTCACCACGATGAACAATCGATGACTGTATACCGAGAACTCTTCGGCTTTAGAGATTGAACGGGATGCGGACCGTGCTCTCCTCGAGGTCAACCCCGAAGGTCCAGCGACCGGGATCGATCCCGCCGGGAACCTTAAAAAAGAGCTTGCCCTCACAGGCTCTGCGGTCGTTCAGACTGACCGTGTCGTAGGCCACGCCGGCCCCGGGTGGCACAAAGAACCGTACCGCGCACGCCTCACGACTCGGAGGCCAGTAGTCCATCGGGTCACGAACCACGTTGGCTTGGGTGATGGTACTCCTGAGCCGGCCGTAATCCTCTGAAAAGAGAGTCTGCGTCGATACCGGGATCTTGGTTCCGTCGGGAGCCTTGACCCAAACGTCATCCCGATCGACCTTGGCCGTCGCCTTGGGCGGCGTGGTGAAAGAGACCTCGAGGATCAGCCAGTCCTGGCCGATGCTCTGGGAGGCATACTTGAAGCCGAGCACGGTCCACAGCTCGGGTCCTTTCTGGCGGAGCAAGTACCTGCCGACCTCGTCGATTCCAGGGGTGTCGGTTGGGACCGCAGAAGAGCATGAGAGAGTCATGGCCACCAGACCGAGCATCACCACGGCTGCTGAGATCGTACGTATTCTGTTCTTCATCAAAAACCTCCTGATTACGAGACAAGAGCAAAACGGGTGCCAGTTTCATCATACGCCAAAGGACGCACCTGGTTTCCGACTGTCACCGCCTGATGACGCCGGTGTCCTCTGATACGTCGAGAGGCGGAGTCATCCGTTCAAGCCAAGGCGACGGCGATCACTGACGTCGGGGAGCATCATGTTACGATGGTTTGCTGTGTCTGCGTCTACTGAGCACCCGCACAAAATTACGACCCCCGAGCTCGAGGAGTCGGTGCCGCGAGGTTCACGAAAACCGCGGCCGACGCCACCGAAGAAGATCGACAAAAAGGTGCGCCGCGACCTGCTCCGCGGCGCGGTAGAGGAGAATCTCGACCTCCTCGCCGACCGACCTCTCGGGTCAACGCGACGCGACCGGGAAAAGCGACGACGACGGATTCGGAGGTGGCTCTTCGGATCGGCCATGGCCAGTGCGCTCCTCATCACGAGCGCCGTCGCCCTCACCCTCAAACCGACCCTGGCCACCGGCGAGGTCGGTGCCGCCTCGGCCGGGTCCATGGCAATCACTGCGGACCTCGACTCCAGCGCAACCGGGGAGCACATCGTACCGTCCCTCGAAGGCGCAGAGCACATCTCGCGGGTCATCCCACTGTCGGTGCGCAGGGTCGTCGTCGATCCCGGCCACGGGGGCCGCGATGGTGGCACCTCGCTCGCTTTTGGTCTCCTGGAGAAGGACCTGACGCTCGACATCGGCCTCCGCCTGACGCGCAAACTCGAAGAAGAGGGTTTCATCGCCGTGCTCACACGATCCGAAGACGTCGAGGTGCCTCTTGCCGACAGGGCCACACGCGCCAATGCCGAAAAGGCCGATCTGTTTGTTTCGATTCACGTCAACTGGCTCCCGGACCGTTCCGCGAGAGGCTTCGAGACCTATTTCCTCGGACCCTCAGACGACCCGTTCGTCAACCGCCTGGCTGCGTCGGAAAACAGGTCATCGAGCTTCACCCTGGCCGACACCAGACACCTTCTCGACGTCATCTACGCCAACGTCCGGCGCGGCGAAAGCCGTCGGCTCGCCGAGGCGATCCAGGACTCGCTCTTTGACGTGCTGCGTGGCGAAAACTCCGAAATTGTCAGCCGGGGCGTCATGTCCGCACCCTTCGCAGTCCTGGTCGATACCGAAATGCCCGCCGTACTGGCCGAAGTGGCCTGCCTTTCGAACGAACGTGAGGCTCGCCTGCTCGCCATACCGAGCTACCGACAACGCATCGGGGAAGCGCTGGCACGCGGGATCCTCGAGTACGTGCACAGTCTGCCGAGCTCTCAGCCGGCGCAAGGAGAACAGGGATGAGTGACAGGAAGAAAGAGATCTTTGTCGGAATCGACCTGGGAACATCTCGGAGCTCGATAGCAACCTCCGAAGACAAGCTCCACATGGTGGAGAGCTTCGTTGGCTGGCCGCTCGACATGGTTGCCAAAAAGGTCCTCAAGAAGAACGTCCTCGTCGGCAAGGAGGCGATCGCCAGTCGAACGATGCTCGACCTGCACCGGCCGCTCGAGCGCGGGCTTTTGAAAGAAGGCTCGGACAAGGACCAACAGGCAGTTCGCGAGCTCATCTCGAACTTGATGAGCAATGCAGGGGTCACGAAGGACAAGAAGGCCGGGGCCACGGTCCGAGGCGTCATCGGGGTTCCCGCCGAGGCACTGAGAGTCAATCGTCAACACCTGCGGAACGCCATGAAGGGCTTCGTCGACCACTTGATCATCGTATCTGAGCCTTTTGCCGTCGCCTATGGCCTCGATGCCCTCCTCCACGCGCTCATCGTCGACATCGGCGCCGGGACGGCGGATTTCTGCCTGATGCAGGGTCGGTTCCCAACAGAAGATGACCAGCGAACCCTTCCCAACGCCGGGGACTGGATCGACGAACAGCTCCTGAAGATTGTCGGCGAAGATCACCCTGAGGTGCAGGTCTCTATCCACACCGTTCGCCAATGGAAAGAGGAGTTCGGCTTCATCGGCAGCTCCTCAGACCCGGTCCTCGTCACCACAGCGATCGGTGGAAAACCGACCGAAGTGGACATCACCTCCGCCATCAACCAGGCCTGCTCGGGACTTGTGCCTCCAGTAGCCGAAACCCTGCTCGATCTCATCGCGTCAATCGATCCGGACTACCAGGAGCAGGTCCGCCAATCAGTGATTCTCGCCGGTGGAACAGCGGCCCTCCCCGGTCTCACTTCAGCCCTCGAAAAGGCCATGGCCCCTTACGGCGGCGGCGCCGTCCAGCTCGCCGAAGATCCTCTCTATCAGGGCGCCAAAGGCGGACTCGCCCTTGCCCAGGATGCTCCACGTTCCGATTGGGAGAAGCTTCCCGCATAGCGCCCCCCCGGGAAGGTCAGCATTCGAATCATCCGGCGGGCAAAGGCCCGGGGGCGATCAACTGCCTGAAGGTTTTCGTGCATCTGCCCGCCGGATGATTCGATTGGCGCAGACGCTCCGGCTTCGGTATCCTTGACGTCCATCCAGACGGGCTACTCCTTCGGAGCGCCGCTTGGCAACGATGCCCGCGATGGGACCGACCTCATTCCTGAAAGGGAGGCGCCTTGATGCATCGACCCCGATACTACTTCCTCGACGACAGCCAGAAGGTCAACCTCGACTTCGCGACGCTCGGATTCGACTACTACCCGTGTCCGTATCGATTCGAAGCGGTGTACGAGTTCGGTGTGTGGCGCGCTCGCGGCGCCATCGAGGGTACTCACATCGACCTTCCCGAAGGGAGTCAGTGCCTGCACTACGGACAACAGCTGTTCGAAGGTCTCAAGGTACACACCGGAGCCGACGGAGGCGTCTATGCCTTCCGTCCACAGGAGAATTCCCGTCGTCTCAATTCGGGCGCTCGCTACATGAAGGGCCCCGAGGTTCCAGAGGACCTATTCCTCAGGGGCCTCGAAGAAGTGACCCTGGCAAACCTCCCGTTCGTGCCACCTTACGGAAGCGGCGCATCACTCTACGTTCGGCCGTTTTATCTCGGCATTGGAGACAACGTCGGCGTAAAACCGGCCTCCAGGTATATCTTCCGGATCTTCGTGACACCGGTAGGTCCTTATTTCAAAGGCGGTTTCGGCCCCGACCAAGGCAAGAGCTTCATGGTGAGCAGCCTGGACCGGGCGGCCCCTCAGGGCACCGGCCACATCAAGGCCGGGGGCAACTATGCCTCCTCATTCTGCCCAGGAGCCGAGGCCAAAGAGGCGGGTTTCGCAGAGGCTATCTACCTCGATCCGAAGGAGCATCGGTTTCTGGAAGAAATCGGCGCTGCGAACTTCCTCGGTCTCAAGGATGGCAAGCTCTTGACCCCAAAATCTCAGAGCGTTCTGCCATCAATCACTCGCCGCTCTCTCCTGCGCATCGCGGACGAACTCTTCGGTTGGCCGGTCGAGCAGCGGCCAATCGCGATCGATGAACTCGACGAGATCGAAGCCGCCGCCGCTTGCGGCACGGCGGCCGTCATCACCTGGATTCGTGAAATCGTCGACGGCGAGAGGCGTTGGCATTTCCCATTCGACGATCGGTGGCAACAGCTCTATGACCAGTTGGTTGGGATTCAGACCGCCGCACTGGAAGACCCCTTCGGTTGGCGATACGAGATCAAGTAAGCCAAAGGAAACCCTCAGCATTTGTTTTCAACCAGATTGCCCCACCCGATGGTAGGGCAATCTGGTTGAAAACAAATGCTCTGTCGGAAAAGACAGCAGCCACCCACGCGCTATTCACCCAGAGCCGCAATCCCCTCCGCTTCGTCATCGAAGAGCTGAAAGATTTCGTCGAGCTTCGTCAGCCTGAGGAGGTTGAGAATTCGCGTATGCGGCCGTAAGAGTGCGAGACGGCGGCCCTGCTCTGAAAATCGCTGCAAATAGCCAACGAGCTCGCCGAGACCGGTCGAATCGACATAGTCGATCTCCGACATGTCGATCAAGACCGAGTTGTTTTCTTCATCCAGCAACGCTTGCAGGTAGCTCGAAAAAAGTTGCGCCGATTCGCCCAGCTTGATGACTCCCTGCATCTTGACCAGGGTCACCGTGTCATGCTCACTCCTGTCGATCTTCATCTTCACTCCTTTGACCATCACGTCCTTCGCGATTGGTGGGCTCGCAGCAGGTGACCAGGTCATCCTCCAAAAATGCAAAGCAGGCCCTCCTGGCGACCTCTGCTCCCCATTCCAAGGGCCGTTTTGCCACCACGGCCAGGCGTTTCAACCGGTCCTCTTCACCGTGATCCGACACGATTTTGAGGGCACTCCAGGGCACGTCCCACATCTCGGCGACCTGAGCCACTGATGCGCTCTCCCAGTCGACCGCTACGGGTCCATCTTCGTTACGTTGAATCGAAGGACGTTGTGTGGAGGACGCCACATGGCCCTCCCAACACAAGCACACCCCACCTACTGCACCGGGAACGTTGAGTAATCGGTCCATCAGCCCGGCAGTCGGCTCGAACCGGGCCGGAATCTCAACCGGGAGCTTCACCAGCTGAGACAACGCCACATCAATCACGGTACGAGCTACGATCGGCGTTCCCAACTCTACAGCAGGGTCAGGACATCCCGCGACGCCGAAGCTCAAGAGCAGAGCCGGTTCGAGGTACTGCACTGCTGCCTGGGCGGCAGCGGCGGCGGCCACCTTGCCCGGTCCGCTGCGAATGACAGCGAGCGGCATGTCCCACATCTCGCCGCGATACAGCATCCAACTTCCCCAGGGTTCCTTCGTCATGCCCCTGCCCACGCCCGCGAAGGTCCGGGCCTCAAACGCATGGGCTGAGATCACGACCACGGTCTTGTCCACTGACCCTCCCTCTACCGTCGCATGGTACCCCAAATCCCGGCTTCCATATCGTTCGGAAAGTCTCCTTCGTCGGCCGTAGCCACTCAAAAACCAACGACTCTGTGGACGCCAGTCGTCTTAGAGAGTAGGATTGAGTCTACCAACACTGGAGCCGCACATGGGTGAAGTCAAGATACACACAGGGACCCGAGTCAAACTCAAAGGAATCGAAGAGACATCTCTTCCCGAGTCCTTTCTCACCCACGTCCGCGAGTTCGCCCATAAGGATCGTCGTATCGAAGCAGTGTTCCTCTTCGCCATCCAACTGGAAGACCAACCCGAGCAAACAAGCATGGCAATCGCTCTCAAGAAGACGTTCTTGGCACCGAAGAACGAGGAGTTTCTCCAGATTGTCGATGAAATCCAGTTGTTGCTGCCGGACGACCTCGCCATCAACCTCTACCGCTTCGGCACGTCCGATTTTCTCGCTGGCTATTGCGCGCACAGCGTCGAGCCGATCTACCTCCGGAGTGCGTCCTGGCTCAAGAAGCAGCAATCGAAGTATAAGAACCAGAAGCAGGACGACTGACCCCCGAACTCAGATTCAGGACGAGCTGGACCGTCAGAACGGCCACCACCAATTCCGTTTGGGTTCCAGAGCCGGCAGGGGGTCCCCCGAGGAGCCCGCCCGCAGGGCGCGCTGCCTCTCGTCGGGGTCAGGCTCCGCCAACAGACACTGAACGGCCTCCACCTGGAGCAGGATTTCCGGCGCCGAGTTGAGAATCACGACGTCGACGAATACGTCTTCGGGCAAAACACCGGCAACCGCCTCCGAAACCAGGTTCAACGCACCGCGCAGGGAATGCAGCGCGCGCCCTCTCAGCCATACGAACAGTACCGGACTCGACCCGTCCGGGGCCGAAACCTCAACCTCGACGAGGTGAGCGAAAGCCACGTCCGGGCAGTCGTTCATCGCCTCTGCAAGATCGCTGTGGACCTCCGGCGAGAGAGGGTTTCGTAATGCTCTGATCCGCAGCTCACCGTCCGTCATCTTGCCTCCGTTCAGCTCACTCTCTTCCAGCCGATGGTACCGTACAACGAAGGGCACAGCCATGACGCCCTTGGAGGGTCTATGGATCGCTTCGCAGCAATACTCACCATCATGATCATACTGATCGCTTCCTGCGTTCACGGTCTCGAGCCCACCAGCCCGCATGAAGCTTTGACAGAGGCTCGAGCGCTGGCCACAGACAGACGCTTCCAGGAGGCGTTCGACATTCTGCAACCGTACCTCCAAGACACTCTCGACAGTGAAGAATCGTGGGAGATCGCTGCCGAGATGGGCCGCGCGGCGTTTCACACGGCTCAATACCATCAGGCACTGTCCATTCTCCGCAAGGTCGTAGCCACGAGACCGATCATTCTCGAACCCGCGCTCTACCTCGGTGCAACGTCTTTTATTCTCGGAGACCGCGGACAATCTCTGACGGTACTGGAGGCGGTTCTGCAGAGTGGAACCATCGATCTCTACAGAGCGATGACCCTTCCAGGGGAGGACGTTTTCCGGGCCGACCCTGAGGTTCAAGAGCTTCTCGACCGCTACTCGAAACCCCTGGTGGTCGATCTCGAAAAAGGTACGTGTCTCGGGCTCGTCATTGGGCAATCCCGTGATCAAATCGTGGAGCGTCTCGGAGCCGAGGCCGTCGAAGACGGCAGTATCGCCGCCCGGGCCGGCCCGCGCCTCATCTGGGTATGGTCGTTCGACGATGACAACACCCTCACGGAAGTCGCCCTTCACGCGGAAAACCTGTGGCGTTACACGCCTTACCGGGTGCGAATCGCAGATACCATCACGTGGAATTCGGACCCATCCGACGCCTTGGCGGCCTTGGGACCGCCTCTTCGAAGCATTCCGGGGGACAACAATACGCTCACTCTCGGATGGGCCACCGAAGACGTCGCTCTCGATCTCGTTTTCCGCCAGCCGGTTGGTGACGAACAGGAGCCGGCACGGCTCGAAATTGTGCGGCTCTTCAATCAACCCCAGGAAAACGCGCCGGATTCGTGACCGGGTATCAAGCGTAGCGAGTTCAGAAAAGAAGTAGGGAAAGTGAGCGAACTTGCGCATGATCGCGACGGCCGGGTTACGATACTCCAATGAACGAGAGCGTTCTCAACGGTCAGATCCTCATTGCCATGCCATCGCTCGGCGATCCCAACTTCTGGCGCACCGTCGTGCTCCTGGGCTCTCACTCACCGGAGGAGGGCGCCTTCGGGCTGATCGTTAATCGGCCCTCGGACCTCGACCTCGAGTCGGTGCTCGACCAGCTCGGAATCAATGAAGCACCGATTACAACCCCACAGGTCCTGGCCGGTGGGCCCGTACAGACCGAGCAGGGATTCGTACTCGTCTCCGGATCACCGCCAGAGGCCGATCACACCGATCTCGCAGCCGACCTGTTCACCATCTCGGGCCGCACCGAGATTCTCGAGGCTCTCGCCCTGGGACGCCTGGCTCGCTCCTTCTACCTGTGTCTCGGCTACGCCGGCTGGTTCCCGGGTCAGTTGGAACAAGAAATCGAGGACAACTCGTGGCTCGTGGCACCGGCAACAACTGAGCTGCTTTTCGAGGTTCCACTCGAAGAACGCTGGCGTTGGGCACTGGCGTCAATCGGCGTCGACCCCGGA